>Ga0155472_152_pt1 | contig 62850 bp, 72 predicted proteins | sample RifCSPhighO2_12_FD_107130 | JGI IMG/M metagenome (GOLD analysis project Ga0155472, IMG submission 107130) | Gammaproteobacteria bacterium RIFCSPHIGHO2_12_FULL_63_22
ATGCCCACGGCGATGCCCGACGAGCCATTGACCAGCAGGTTGGGCAGCTTGCTCGGCAGTACCAGCGGTTCCTTTTCGCTGCCGTCGTAGTTGGGTCCGAAATCGACCGTTTCCTTGTCGATGTCGGCCAGCATCTCGTGGGCTATTTTGGCCAGCCGGATTTCGGTGTAGCGCATGGCGGCGGCGTTGTCGCCGTCCACGGAGCCGAAATTACCCTGACCGTCCACCAGCATGTGGCGCAGCGAAAAGTCCTGGGCCATGCGCACGATGGTGTCGTACACCGCACTGTCGCCGTGCGGGTGGTACTTGCCGATCACATCGCCCACGATACGCGCGGATTTCTTGTACGGCCGGTTCCAGTCGTTGTTCAGCTCGTGCATGGCGAAGAGCACGCGCCGGTGTACAGGCTTGAGACCATCGCGTGCATCCGGCAAGGCCCGGCCCACGATCACACTCATGGCGTAATCCAGGTAACTGCGGCGCATCTCCTCTTCAAGGCTGATGGGCAGGGTTTCTTTGGCAAACTGGGTCATGGGGCAGGCGGAATGACGGCAAGGACGGCCATTTTAGGCGCAAGCGCCTGTCGTAGTTGAGCAACACATTCACGCAATTGCGCTTTTGTCCTACGGCAAGAGCAATGCACAGGCCAGCGTGCCCCGGTTACGTATGGCACAATCAATTTCAACGTTTTTGGTGATAGTCACCAGAAGCGTCCCGATTTCGCAGCGCGGCTGCGGCTTTTTTCCCCCCTGAGGAGAACCATGAAAAAACTGAACAAAGTGGCAATGCTGATTGCCTCCGCAGCGCTCGCATCCGCCGCTGGCGCACAAACCGTTGACAACTGGAAGAACGGCACGAACGAGCTGGTCTGGAAGAACGGTACCAACGAACTCTGCTGGCGCGATGCTTCCTGGACGCCCGCCACCGCCGCTGCTGGCTGTGACGGTGCCCTGGCTGCGCCTGCTCCCGCACCGGCCGCTGCTCCCGCTCCCGCTCCTGCAGCTGCAGCTGCAGCACCGGCGGCCAAGCCGGCACCGGCTCCAGCAGTTGCCTCCAAGGTGACCTACGCTGCCGATGCGTTCTTCGACTTCGACAAGGCAGTTCTGAAGCCCGAAGGCAAGGCCAAGCTGGACGATCTGGTCTCCAAGGTCAAGGGCATCAATCTGGAAGTCATCATTGCCGTGGGTCACACCGACGCCGTGGGCTCTGACGCCTACAACCAGAAACTGTCTGTGCGCCGTTCCGAAGCCGTGAAGGCTTACCTGGTGTCCAAGGGCATCGAAAAGAACCGTGTGTACACCGAAGGCAAGGGCGAAAAGCAGCCTGTGGCTGACAACAAGACCAAGGAAGGCCGCGCCAAGAACCGTCGCGTGGAAATCGAAGTGGTCGGCACCCGCGCCAACTGACAGGTTCTCCAATCTCTCAAGGTTCCGTTTGCGGGACTTTGATGAGATGGGTCCGTCAAGTCCCCGCCAGCGTCAAGCTGAGCGGGGATTTTTTTGGGCGGTGAATTGTTTGTGCCGTATTGAACCCAGATTTCCCATTTGTGCTTGGGATGGCAACGAGGGCGGTTGCAGGCAGTTTGGTTCGCAAAGCCTGTAGCTTGGGCTACAGGCGACAAAGAGGGGCCAAAATGACCGCAAATGCACCACTGGCACTCAAGCAGCACCGAAGATGCATCTAATGGGTGAACGCTTTACAGTACACGACATGTGGCGCGCTGTGGGCGCATTCGTGCACATGCTCAGGAATTCGGGGAAGGGGGGCATGCAGGCAAAGTTAGTGCAGCGCGTAAACCACCCAATGGGGAATTGTCCAGTTCAACTTCTCCGCCATACAGACGCGCCAGATCGTCTGCGATGGACAAGCCCAAGCCCGAGCCAGGAATTTTCTCATCGGCACGAACGCCTCGCTGCATGACGGCAATGCGTTGTGCAGGGCCAAGACCAGGGCCGTCATCGTCAATCAGGATCGTGAAGGTGGCGGGGGCAATGCGCGCATGCACGCATACCTTTTGAGAGGCCCATTTGCAGGCGTTGTCCAGCAGGTTGCCCAGCATTTCCTGCAGATCCTGTGTTTCGCCGCGAAAGTTCAGTGATGCGGGAAGTGACTCGATGTCGAATTGAAGCTCTCGGTCGGCGTGGATACGGCGCATTACACGGACCAGTCCGTCCAGCACGGGTTGCAGTGGCGTCCTGCTGCCGGGAATGCGGTGGGAGGCGGCGGCCTGAGCATGGCCCAGGTGGTAATCGACGTGTTTGCGTGCAATGCCGACCTGCTCGGTCACCAGGCGAGCCAGCTCAGCCGTTGCGTCATCCTGGTGGGTATTGGCCGCATTGGCCAACACGCTCAAGGGGGTTTTGAGTGCATGGGCCAGGTTTCCCGCGTGCGCGCGGGCGCGCTCCACGACTTCCGCGTTGTGGCCCAGTACGGTATTGAACTCGTCGATCAGCGGCATGATCTCGCCCGGGAAATCGCCTTCCATACGCTGTGTTTCGCCGTTGTGCACTTTCGCCAGAGCTGTGCGCAGGCGGTGCAGTGGCGCCAGACCCACCAGTACCTGCACCAGTGCTGCCAGCACCAGCCCGGCACCCAGAATACCCAGCGCCAGCCATAGAGTGCCGTTCAGACGGGCCACGGGCTCTTCCATGAAGCTTTCGTTGGCCGCCGCAATCAGGCGCAAAGAGCTGGATGTTGCAGTGGCGGAGTCTTCAAGGAGCACACTGCGCTCCACCATGCCAAGCATCTTGTCTTGAGGCCCCATCACCCGGTGCTGGTGAATTTCTCCGTTTTCAGGTGTGTCGGGAGGGACCTGCAATACATGGTCCCACAGTGACCGTGAGCGCAAGTACCCACGGGTGGGCGCAGCGATGGCGCTGGAAGGTGTGCTGACACGATCAATTTGCCAGTAGTACCCAGAGTAAGGACGGCCCAGGCGGGGGTCGCTCATGGGCTGGCTGAGCATGGGGCGCCCTTGTGCATCCAGGGTGATGTGGGCGGTCAGTTGATCCAGGTGGGTGCGCAGTTCTGCATGAAACTGGTTTGACACATGCTGGCGGAACATGCTGCTCAGTCCCCAGCCAGCGATTGCAATGGAAGTGGCAATCCAGAACAGGGTGCCTGCCAGTAAACGAATCCGCAAAGACCTGCGCAGTTCCAGAAGCGTCATGGGGGTGTGGTGAGGCGGTATCCCAGGCCACGCACGGTTTCTATCAGGCCGGGAGGCAGTTTTTTGCGCAATCGCCCAATAAATACTTCGATCGTATTGGAGTCACGGTCAAAGTCCTGGGCGTAGAGATGTTCGACCAGATCGTGGCGCGAAATGATCTGGTCAGGGTGGTGCATCAAGTAAGCCAGAACGCGGTATTCGTGGCTGGTGAGCGCCAGGGCCTGGCCTGCCACGGCGGCACGTTGATTGCGGGTGTCCAGCGTCAGTGGGCCGCACACCAGCTCTGCGCTGGCATGGCCGTGGGCTCGGCGGATCAATGCGCGCAGCCGTGCCAGCAGCTCCTCCATGTGAAAGGGCTTGGTCAGATAGTCGTCGGCCCCGGCGTCGATGCCGGCGACTTTTTCATGCCAGCCATCGCGCGCGGTCAGAATCAGCACAGGCATTTTGCGGGCGGTGCTCCGCCATTTGCGCAATACCGAAATGCCGTCCATCTGGGGCAGGCCCAGGTCGAGCACCACGGCGTCATAAGGCTCGGTATCGCCCATGAAGTGGGCGTCGATGCCATTGCTGGCCAGATCGACAGCGTACCCGGCACTGCGCACGCCCTCGGCCAGTTGGGCCTGCAGCATCGGGTCATCTTCTACCAGCAGCACTCGCATCAGCGGTGATCTCCAGAGCCAGTGGGTGTCTGCCGGGCCTTTTCACTAATTAAGGTGCCATCGCGGGCATTGATCTTGAGCTTGACCAGTGCCCCGCCTGTACGCACCAGCTTGATCTCGTAGATCCAGCGCTGCGTTCCCCCATGGCGTTTGTTCTCCAGTTCAACATCAATGACCTGCCCCGGGTAATCGCGCTCCACCCGTTCAAGAATGCTCCGCAGCGGCAGCACTTCACCAGCATCCAGGGCTTTTCGCGCCCGGTCGTGGTCTTCGTCGGCCAGGCTGGTGCTGCTGAGGCACACCCAAAGAAGGGTGCCAAACAGCACACGCAGCATGACCTGGAGCGGATTGGAAATTCGGTTTTGCATCGCGAAGACCCCGTTTTCTGAATTCCGTAGCCCGATTTATAGACGCGCTCACATGAATGCAGGATGAACAGCGGATTCACGTTCCGTTCAGACGACCTTGCGCATAGTAACTCCCAGAACACATCCACCGAGGAGTTGCCATGTACAAGAAACGAACGATCCACCTGCTTGCTGCCGCACTGGTGCTGGGCTTGTCCGGCCCAGGAATGGCCGGTCCACGAGAGAGCCAGATCAGCCAGTACGCAGGCACCGTCAAGGCGGCTGATCCTGCGTTTTCGGGGTTCTCGACAGAGCGGGGCAAGACCCTGCACACGCAAACCTTCACAGGAGGAAAACCCGATACCCCCCGTTGCACCACCTGCCATGGCAAGGATACCCGTGCAGCAGGTCGCACTTTGGCGGGCAAACCGATTGATCCGGTGGCTGTGTCGGTGGCACCGGCGCGCTACACCGATCCCGCCAAGGTGGAGAAGTGGTTCAAGCGCAATTGCACCGAGGTTCTGGGCCGTGAATGCACGGCCCGGGAAAAAGGCGACTGGCTGACCTTCATGCTCAGCCAATGACATCTGCAAACCCAAGGATCTGACCATGAACATTCCCTACCGTCCGCTGGCCCTGGGCCTGCTGGTCATCGGTTTTTCCGCAATGGTGCTCAACCGTGCGCAAGCCGGAGGCAGCCATTTCTATCCGCCGGTCAGCAATGCCGTGGTGAAGGAGGAGTGCGGCAGTTGCCACCTCGCCTTTCCCCCTTCCATGCTTCCGTCCAGCGCCTGGATACGCATGATGGCTGACCTGAAGAACCACTTTGGCGATGATGCCAGCATCGACCCGGAACTGGCCAAGCAGGTCACGCAGTACCTCGTGGCCAACGCTGCCGATGCGGAAGGGCGCCGGTACAGCGAGAAGCTGATGCGCGGCGTGACAGCCAGCCAGGCTCCTTTGCGCATCACAGAACTTCCCAAGTGGACCAGCGAGCACCGCAAAGTGCCTGCCTGGGAATGGAAGCACAAGGACGTACGGACCAAGGCCAACTGCGTGGCGTGCCATGCCGATGCCGAACAGGGCTATTTCAACGACTAAAACCCATTTTTCAACCGATTCAACGGAGATTTGCACCATGAAAATCGCAACCCTTCTCACCTCTCTGGCCCTTGGTGGTGTTATCGCTGTTGGAGGCGTTTGGCTGGCGCCGTCCATGGCCGGAGAACAACGCGTTCCAGCGGCGGTCGAACGCCAATGGCTCTCCATTGCCCAGGTCCACGACAAGCTGGAGGCTGCAGGCTTCCGAAATGTTGAAAAAATCGAACGTGAACGCGGAGGCTATGAGGCGCGCGCCACCGATCGCCAGGGGGATCGGGTCAAGCTGTACGTCAATCCACAGACCGGCGAGATCATGAACCAGCGCGGCGATGGCAAGCGCCACAACATGGGCTCCGAAGGGTCGCGCTCGTCGGCCGACTGCACCAAGCGCCGCTGCCGGGACGACTTGCCGTTGCAGCCCGCCATTCCGGCATCCGCAGCGCGTTAGAACGTGTTTGCGATCTCCCAGAGGTCGCGCAGCGGTCTTTGCGGGATGGGATGCAAGGCGCGGTGTGCAGTGGATAGCCCGGCTATCCACCAGCGCCGCAACGCCGCAGACCGCCCGCAAAGGCCACTGCCCTTCGGGTTGGAGCGAAATCGGACGATTGGAAGCCCCGGCTGCTTGCATGGGCACGAGCCCGTGCGGCGCACCCGAAGCATCCACTCATCCCGATTGCGCTCCAACGCGGCCCCTGCGAGATCGTAAACACGTTCTGAGAACCCCAGCCTGCGGTCGGCTTGGCCGCAGTTTCTTCATTGACCGGATTTTCTGCCATGAAAACACTACTCGGTAGCCTGATGGCGCTGGTGGCCCTTGCCTGGGGCCTGGATTTCACCAGCGCGCCCCCCGTTGCAGGGGCCCATGTCCTGTGGATTGCCCGCCAGGAAACGCTGTACCTCAGCGGTCTGCTGTCGATTGCCATGATGTCGCTGGCGATGGTCCTATCCACCCGTCCAGCCTGGCTCGAAGTCCCTCTCGGGGGCATGGACCGCATCTATCGCACGCACAAGTGGGCCGGGATTCTGGCCGTCTCCTTTGCCGCCGTGCATTGGCTGGTGGAGATGTCGAGCGATATTCTCAAGTCAACGATTGGCCGTGAAGGCCGCCTGCCGAAAGAAAAGTTCGTCGGTTTTCTGGAGGTCCTGCGTGACCTGGCAGAGGACATGGGCGAATGGGCCATTTACGCCCTGTTGTTCATGCTGGTGATCACGCTCTGGAAAAAATTCCCTTACCGCACCTGGAGCCTTCTGCACCGGGCCATGCCCGTGCTGTACCTGATGCTGGCTTTCCATGCCGCGTTGCTGGCGCCTGCCGACTACTGGGCCCAACCCGTTGGGGGGCTGATGGCGGTGCTGCTTGCTGCGGGTGTTTATGGTGCCTTGCATTCGCTGCTCAACCGCATTGGCCGGTCTCGCGAGGCCCGGGGAGAAATCGTTGCCGTCGAACACCCTGCGCAGGATGTCACCACGGTGCACTGTCGTCTCGACCAGGGCTGGAAGGGCCATCGCCCAGGGCAATTTGCCTTTGTCACCTTTGACGACAAAGAGGGCGCTCACCCCTTCACCATCGCCAGTGCCGACCAGGGTGACCACACCATCCGCTTTCAGATCAAGGCGCTGGGGGACTACACCGGGCAGCTCGGCCAGCGCCTGCAGGTTGGGCAAGCCGTGCGGGTCGAGGGGCCGTATGGTCGTTTTGATATGACCCGCCTCAATCGCCGTGCCCGGCAAATCTGGATTGCGGGAGGCATCGGTGTCACGCCGTTCCTGGCCTGGCTGGAATCCTTGCAGGCCCATCCGGAGACGGCGCCCACTGCCGATTTGCATTACTGCACCCGCGATCAGAGCACCGATGCCTTTGTTCCACGGCTGCAAGCGCTGTGTGCGGCGCTGCCGGGCATTCGTTTGCACATCCACGGCGCACGCCAGGGTGGCACGCTCACAGCGCAATTGCTGGGCGAGGCAAAAAATGCCGAAATTTGGTTCTGCGGTCCCAGCGGACTGGCCGACACCTTGCGCAATGGCCTTCGTGCCATGGGGGGACGGCACCGGTTTCACCAGGAGGCCTTCGAGATGCGTTGAGCGATGGTGTAAACAGGGCACGGGGGTGGATAAGCCATGCCGCCAAGGAGTGACCCGCACGTGACAGGAAGGTGGGAGAAACCCGGGCCGCTCCACCGCAGTCCGGGTTCTAGACTGCAGCGCAAAGGATTTCATCATGCACGCGCACCACGCATTCTGGCCCCGCCGCCTTCCCCATTCCATCACCCCGCCCGCCACCTCGCTGTGGCACAACCTGGCCATCAGCGCGCTGCGCTACCCTGACAAACCAGCCTTGGTGTTTTTTGGCAGCACGCTCAGCTACCGCGAACTGGCGCAAGGGGCCGAGCGGCTGGCCGCGCAACTGCATGCGCTGGGAGTGCAGCGCGGCGACCGGGTGGTGCTGTGCATGCAGAACTGCCCGCAACTGGTGCTGGCACATTTCGCCATCCTGCGCGCCAACGCGGTGGTGGTGCCGGTCAATCCCATGAACCGGGCCGAGGAACTCAAGCACTACATCACCGACCCAGAGGCCCGCGTGGCCATCACCACGGCCGATCTGGCGCCTGAACTGGCCAAGGCCAGCAATGCCCTGCCTGCCGGGCAGAGGCTGGCGCATCTGGTGGCCACGCAGTTCACGGATGCTTTTGATGGGCAGGTAACCGGCGCGGATGCGCCCCCGGCTGCCTGGCACGACTGGCTCTGCAGCGCGTACCCGCTACCGGACCTCGATGGCGGCCAGGTGCACCCCTGGAACGACATGTTGGCATGCACCGGCGCACCGCCGGTGCATGGGGTGGGACCAAGTGACATGGCTGTATTGCCGTATACGAGCGGAACCACCGGTCTGCCCAAGGGGTGCATGCACCTGCACCGCAGCATCATGCACAACGCCGTGGCCAGCGGCATGTGGGGCAATGCCTCGGCCGAGAACGTCACGCTGGCCGTTGTGCCCATGTTCCACATCACGGGCATGGTGAGCGTGATGCACTCCACCATTTATACCGGTGCGACCCTGGTGATCATGCCGCGCTGGGACCGCGACCTGGCGGGGCGACTGATCTCGCGCTGGAAAGCCACGTCCTGGACCAACATACCCACCATGGTCATCGACCTGCTGGCGAGCCCGAACTTTGCGCAGTATGACCTCTCCAGCCTGAACTACATCGGCGGCGGCGGTGCCGCCATGCCGCAAGCCGTGGCCCAGCGCCTGCTGGAGCAATATGGCCTGCGGTATGCCGAAGGCTATGGGTTGACGGAGACCGCAGCACCCTCGCACAGCAACCCGCCCGACAACCCCAAGCAGCAATGCCTGGGCATTCCGTTCATGAGCACCGATGCCCGCGTGGTGGATCCCGATACCCTGCAGGAGATGCCTGTGGGCGAGCAGGGCGAGATCGTCATCCATGGCCCCGAGGTGTTCGATGGGTACTGGAAGCGCCCGGATGCGACGGAGGCGGCCTTTGTCGATATCGACGGCAAGCGCTTCTTCCGATCCGGCGATCTTGGGCACACGGACGAGGACGGCTATTTTTTCCTTACCGACCGGCTCAAGCGCATGATCAATGCCTCGGGCTTCAAGGTCTGGCCCGCAGAAGTGGAGGCACTGATGTTCCGCCATCCGGCCATCCAGGAGGCCTGCATCATCTCCATGCGCGACGCTTACCGGGGTGAGAGCGTGAAGGCCGTGGTGGTGCTGCGTGCCAGCCACAGTGAGACCACGGAGCAGGAGATCATTGACTGGTGCCGCGAGAACATGGCGGTCTACAAGGTGCCGCGCGTGGTGCAGTTTGTCGGTGCCCTGCCCAAGAGCGGCAGCGGCAAGGTGATGTGGCGCTTGCTGCAGGATGCGGAAAATCCGAAGTAGACCGCTTCTCCGGTACCGCTCTGCGCTGCACCTTTGAGCAGGTTGCCCCTGGGCACCTTACAGGGTGATGCCTTGGTTGGCCACTGCCACTTTCAGCTTGTCCATTGCGGTCACGAAATCGAAATCGTCCACCGCATTGGCAAACGAGTCGTAATCGATCCCGAGTGCGGTGCGCAGCAGTCCTTCATTGTTGGCAACAAGCTGACCACTCGCGAAGTCGTCATGCTCAAAGTGATTGACCAGCTGGCGGCAGAGTTCGCTCAGGGAGTTCGCATTGCCACCCGTTGACGTGGGCGCCGTCTCCCCGGCAGGAATGCGTTTGCCCAATGCTTGGATCAGCATCACGAGATGATCGCCTGCTTCGCGCAGCAGTGGGCCCAAGGTTTGGGCGGGAGCACGTTGCTCGATGGCATGCTCGAGGAGCTGGGCCAGATCGCGCATACGCAGGGCACCTACCTGCGCAGATACGCCCTTGAGCGTGTGCGCCAGCCGTTTGGCAGTGTCCGTGTCGGAGTGGTCCAGTGCCTCATTCATGCGCGACAGCCAGTCTCGCTCTCCCTGCACAAATTTATGCAGTAGCGAAAGATAGAGTTTTTCACGGCCCATAGCCAGGTGCAGGCCGAGACGGGGATCGAATCCATCGATGCCGTCAAGGAATGTCAGCCCAGGGGACTGTTCCCTGGGTGCGCTGGTCTGGTTAGAGTTTTCTGCCGGGGATCGCCTATATGGAGCGATCCATTGCAGCAGCTTGGCGGCCAGAACCTCCGGGTCAATCGGCTTGGTCATGTGGTCGTTCATGCCGGCCTCTAGGCAACGTTCACGGTCTCCCGTGAGCGCATTGGCCGTCATCGAGATGATGGGCAGGCGATCCTTTCCATGCAGCTGGCGAATTTCGCGTGTGGCAGCCAGGCCGTCGAGCACAGGCATCTGCATGTCCATCAGGACCGCGTCATATCGGCCGGACTGCACCTTGTCCACAGCAATGCGCCCGTTGGAGGCCACTTCCACTTCCAAGCCCAGATCGTGCAGGAATTCCGCGGCAACTTCCTGGTTGAGTTCGTTGTCCTCGACGAGCAGAACGCGAGCCCCCAGGATCACTGCCATCTCCGGTGCTGTCTGCTGAGCTTTCGCCCTGACGCCTGCCATGTGCTCCTGGCGCGTTGCAGCCAAGGCGTGCATGATGGTGTCAAACAACAGCGAAGGGTTGAGTGGTTTGGTCAGAATATCCTCAATACCTGCCTGCTCCGCGGACTTGTGGACTTCTTCCCGGCCGTGGGCTGTGATCATGATCATGTGTGGCAGCCTGGCCAGGGGTAGCTTGCGGATCTCGCGGGCGGTGGCGATTCCGTCCATGCCTGGCATCTGCCAGTCGAGGAACACGATTTCATAGGATTCATGCGCTGCCGAGGCACGCTGGATCTCGGTCAATGCCGCCTTGCCTGAAGCCGCCAGCCCGACAGCGAAGGTCATGCTGCGCAGCATGTCTGCGATGACTTCTCGGGCAGAACTGTTGTCATCCACGACCAGAACGCGTCGGCCACGCAGATCGGGATCGGGTACCAGGCTTCGTACTTCTTCCTCGCCCTTGCCCAGGCGCGCGGTGAACCAGAAGGTCGAGCCTTGACCCGGTTGACTTTCCACGCCGACGGTGCCCCCCATCATCTCTGCCAGGTGCTTGGCAATCGCCAGCCCCAGACCGGTGCCACCAAAACGGCGCGTGGTAGAGCTGTCGGCCTGCTGGAAACTCTGGAACAGGTGCTGCAGATGTTCCTCGGCGATGCCCGGCCCCGTGTCCTGGACCGAGAAATGCAGATCCAGCTCATGGTCGGTTTCCGAGGCCACCCGGACATGAAGCGCGATTTCGCCCCGGTCGGTGAATTTCACGGCATTGCTGGCGTAATTGATGAGCACCTGTCCGATGCGCAGGGGATCGCCAATCAGGTGGTTCGGAACATGGGGGGCTACATCCACGATCAATTCCAGGCCCTTGGCGGTGGCGCGATCGGCGATCAGGTTGACGACGTTATCGAGCACCTTGTCGAGTTCAAAGTCGATGTGTTCGGTCGCCATCTTGCCCGCCTCGATCTTGGAAAAATCGAGGATGTCGTTGATGATGCCCAGCAGGTGCTTGCTGGCGTCCTGTATCTTGGTCAGGTACTGGCGCTGCCGTGTCGTCAGATCGGTCTTCAGGACCAGATGCGTCATGCCCATCACGGCGTTCATGGGCGTACGGATCTCATGGCTCATGTTGGCCAGGAAATCGGACTTGGTTCGTGCGGCTTCCTCAGCCAGTTCCTGGGCCTTGCGTATGGCTTGAACGGCGGCGCGCTCTGTGGTGATGTCCTCAATGATGGCGACGACACCCTTGGACAACTGCATGGGATCAACGGCGCGCCCCGACATGCGCACCCAGAAGCGTGAGCCATCCTTGCTGAATGAGAGTGAGATAAAGAAAGAGAGAGTGGCGCGATAAATGGGATTTTCTGGCCCGGCACCGGGATGATGTGGCACAGAACTATGCAAATCACTTTCCCTGCGCGAAACATCGAATCGAGAGAAAAAAGGCGCCAATTCGGCGCCTTTTTGTTTTGCCCGGCAGACCGAGCATATGGCGGCGATGATACCGCCGTACACAGGGCGCCATTGTCCCGTCACAGGTCTAGCAGAAGATCGTTGATGGCATCGACGATGATGGTGCTCTCTTCGGGATACAGGGAGCCATCCTGGCGCACCGGCAGGTACGGGCGCGCAGGAATTTCCACCTTCAGGCCCCGGCCTGCCTTACCGCCGAACTGGTGGATGGCTGCGTACTTTGGCCCAACCCCTACCGTGACCTGGTTGGCCGTGGCCTGCGCGACGATCTGGCGCCGCAGATCGCCCGATTCCCCGATCAGCGGCTTATTGCCCGCCAGGCGGCGCTCACCCGCTGCGTTGAGGTCGCCGCCCTTCTTACGGTAGGACTTGCCCAAGCGGGCGGAAAGAATGCCCAAGGTGGCAGGTGCGTTCGGCGTCCACTTTTCGCCATCGGGTCCGGTGCTGGTTTCAAAACGGCGCTTGGTGCGCTCCACGATGCCATCGCCGACGGCTTGCAGTGCAGGCTGCAGGTTTTTGGTGCGCTCGGCCATGCGCTGCAGAAGGGCCTGGACGGCCTGGTCTTGGACGGCAATGGTGAAGGTAGTCATAATTCGACCTGAGGCGGTTGTTTCCAATGGGAATGGTTGGGGGCTGCAAAGTCGCCATGATCCGGTTCGAATCCGGCGCCGCCTCACTTCTTGATGGTCAGCGGCATGTATTGACTGCCGTTCATGTCACCAGCGCCAATCACTCCCCCCGTCTGCACAAAGTTCGACACCAGGTGCGCGCGCACGCCGTCGAAGCGGCCTTTCATGTTGCGATTGACACGCACCACCAGCTTGCCCCAACGCTCGCCCAGTTCCACCGCGTAGATCAGTGCCTGGTCGTTCGTGTCCAGGTAGGGCTCGGCGACCTCCAGCAGGCGCGGCAGGTCGCGCCACACCTCCAGTGGCAGTGCTGCGCCGCGTTCCGTCTTGGTGTCCCGGATCGCATGCAGCAGCTCGGTGTCGCGCATCCACACGCCAGCGTTCTCCAGCGTCACGCCGCGCTCAGCCATCGCTTGCACCGTCTCCGGCGCCACGGTATGCACTTGTGCCGTAGTGCCGCCCGCGCGCATGGCGCGAGCCGTGTCATCGACCAGGGCCTGCCACTGCTGCAGGCGCTCGGCCGCAAGCACCGGGCGCAGCTCCCGCCACATGGCCGCACCGATGGGCGCATCGAGGGCGAGCAACTTGTCGTCGATGAACCGCTGCAGGGGCCAGTCGGCTGACGCGCCTGGCGCGTGGTCGAAGCCCTTGCCAATGCCGACCGGTGCGCCGGTCTTGGGGTCGATCTTGTCCCACCCCTCGGGCGGCTCGCCCAGGCCGGCCCGCGCACTGGCCTCACCTTCGCGTCTGCTCACAGCCACGATGCGGCATTCGCACCCTATACCGTTGGGTGCGAAGTGCGTCTTGAAGAACGGATGATCGTGGTGCAGCGTAAGACCATGCCAGGCCAGGTGGTGCTCGCGCGGGTGCATCACCGTGTCGCTGTGCAAATAGCGCCAGAAAGGGCGCAGCCGCACATAGCCGGGCTCCAGCATCTGCTGGCGGCGCCCGGCTGCGTAGGAGGTGGCCATGTTCGTTTTGTAAATGACACGCGTCCGCCACGCCTCGCCTTCGGCCGTTCCTTCTCCGGTCCAGCCGGTCCATCCATGCTTGGCGACGATGGCTTTGAAGTCCCGCCGGAATGCCTCCAGGCCCAGACCATCGGTGGCGCGCTGCACCATGGCCGCTTGCAGATCAGCCACCAAATCGGCCTTGGCAGCTCCGGCGACCACGAATGCACGATCATGCGCGGCAGCGGCGATCTGCCCCCAGCGCTCGGTAGGCAAGGCCAGCTTGGCGCGCAGATAGGCGATCTGCGCGTCAAACGGCGTATTGAAGCCAAACGCAGCTTCAGGCATCTGCGGCCTCGGCGCGGGCAGTGTCCATGCCCTTGAGTTCAGCCAGGGCAAAAGCGGCGGCCAGCAGGCGCGTGAGATCGGCGGTGTCGAGCGCGCCGTACTGTTTCAGGATCGCGGCGCGAACACCGTCCGCGCCTCCGGCCTGGCCGACGATGGTCTGCAGATCGTCCACCACACGCTGCCACTCTGGGGCGGCAGCGCGCTCCAGGGCGTCAGTCACTGCCGCGATGGGATCGGGCGCGCTGCCCTCGGCAAAGCTGGCGGGCCGGTCTTTGACAGCAGGGATGACGGCACCGACGGCGGGGGTAAGCAGCGCTGGCGGGGTAGCTGCCTGGCGCTTGCGCCAGCCCTCGCCATACTTCGACCGCACCGTGTCTTCATCCAGCTCATAACCCATGTCGTAGATGATCTTGTCCGTCTCGGCCAGTGCCTTGGTGTCGTCTTCCTCCTTGATCTGACGATAGACGTGGCAGGGCTCAAAGCCGTTGAACTCACAAATCCAGGCGATCAGGGTTTCATTGAGGGTCTCCGACAGCAGGTCGCTATCGGCCTGCGTCAAGTCTTGGCGCACATCCTGGCGTTCCTTGCTGGCTGCGGCCAGCGCGCCGCCCCCCGACCGGGCAGGTTCCTGGCCGGTAAGCACCTCGGCGATCCACTCGTCCATGTACTCGCACAGCTGCTGCTGTGTCGTCACATTGCCCGACAGCTTGGACTCCAGCAGCGCAATCTCCATGCCCTCGGGGGTCGCCAGATACCCATCGTTGCTCATCGCCCGCAGTGCCGCCACAAGGGTGCTCTTTTCCTGGTGACTGGCGTTGCGCGGGTATTTGCCATGCGGCGTGGGCGAGCCGAAGCGGTCACACAGCTTGTTCCAGGCCACGATACCCTTGCGCTTGAAGAACACCGGCCAGAACAGCTGCAATCCCAGCCCGGTGCCATAGGGGTTGTCATCCTCAGGGTTCACGCGGTGGGCGATGAATTTGCGCTCAGGCACCGCAACGCCCTTGAGCATCGCCTCGCGGGTCAGCAGCTGCAGGCGCGGCGGGCTGTTCTCGTCGTCCTGCACATACACAAAGCGCCGCTGCGCCCGCTTCGGGGCCCGCAGCGGCACCACCAGGCCATCGCGGATGCCCCACACCACCTCGGCAATCGAATGCCCCGCCAGCAGCGCCTCCAGCAACTCGCTGCACAGCTTGTCGAACGAAAAGCCTTTCAGGATCTCGGTGACCTTGAGCGCGTCCTGCGTGGCCTTGGCGTGGTTCTTGGCGCGCGGCTCCACCTGCCACGGCTTGCCGATCAGCGCAAGCTGGCGCTTCTGCAGGCCGCCGAACACCTTGCCGTCCCGCCGCAGATCGCGGTACAGCTCCACACCGCCATTGCCACGCTCCAGCAGCAACGGATCATTGGTCCGCAGCACACCCATGTAGGCAACCTCGAACGGATCGCGCAAGCGGTTGGCAAACTCGGTGTGCAGCTCGGGCGCTGGCACGGCGGGCACTGTGGCGCTGGGCAATTGCTTTTTAGCCATGGATGAAATCTCCCAACGGGGCACTGCTCTCGCGCGGGCCGCCGCTCATGAATTCGATCGGGGCAGCGGGATTGCTGCCAGCGTGCAGAGCCAGTGCCAGCGCCCAAAACCGATCCGCGTGGCCGTTGACTGCACTGCTGTCATCGCCATCGGCCACGAAGCGAATGTTCCCAGCCGTGGTGGTGGTCTTTTGCACCTTGCGCAAGTCGGCGCGGATCTTGGCGTCCTCAGGAATCCGCACCTTGCGGTCTTCCATGGCGCCCTTGAGGGGGTAGGCAAGTGCCTCCTTGACCGGGCCTGTGAAGTTGACGGCCTCCACGCGGTGCTCGCCAAACTTGTCCTGGGCGTCATCGGCCCAGCCGATGCCCAGGCCAGTCGAGTCGATGCAAATGCGGTCGCAGATCTCGAACCAAGGCCACAACACGGCCTCCTGGGCGCTCTTGCGCATCTTCTCCATGACCTCAACGTGACGTGTGTAGAACACATCGCCCAGCTGCTCGACCACCCAGAGCACGGTCAGATCCTTCTTGCGGCCGATGTCCACGCCTGCGAACAGACGGCCTTGGAACGGGCCTTCCAGGCCGCGCTGCCACATGGTGCCGCCCGAGTACTCGCAGGCCGTGATCAGGTTGTATTCCAGGAACTTGGCATCGTCGTCGGCCGGGATGCACATGTATTCCTGGTCGAACGACTCCTCGTCGGCCGCGCCCGCCTTGACGAAGTCGAAATACTGCGCTTCGTCCATGGCCTGCTGCTCGGCGTCAAAGGGCAGGGCCTGCTGCAGCTTGAACAAGAAGCCTTGCTCTAGCGCATCCTGCAGGGTGACCCGGTGCAGACTGATCTTCTTGGGGTTACCGCCAAAGCGAGCCTCTCGCACCAGGTGGTTGAAAAAGCTGTGCGAGCCGCGATGCGTGCTGATGAGCTCCATGTTGCCGCCCCAGGTGATGCCAGGGTAGGCAATGGCCCACATCTTGCGTTGCTCACGGTGCAGGGCAAATTCGTCCAGGACGCGGCTGCCCCGCTTGCCCGCCTGGGCGTCGGGGTTGCTGCTCATGCTGTGGATGCGCCGACCGCTGGCGAACTGCAGCACGTAGGCGCTCAGCTTTTTCTCCTGGTCCAGCACCACCTCGCCGAGGTCATTGGCTGCCATGCCCATGATTCCGGCCCACAGCTTGCAGTCTTCGATGAACAAGCGTGCCTGGATGTCGTCTCGGCTGCTCACCCACTCGTCAAAGCGTGCTCCTTGCGCAGCGGCCCGTTCATCGGCACCGTAGGCGGTAGACCAGCTGATGCCGATCTGCCGTGACTTCTCCATGAGCTTGAGGCGAGATTCATCCTTGATCCAGCGACTCTGGAACGGCAGAAAAATCGCGTCGCGATCCTTCGGAATGCACTTGGCGCGGCCCTTGATTTTCATGACGGGTCGATCCCCAGCGTCTTGCGGATCTCGGCCTTCGTCGCAGCCGTCACGCCGCCCTTGTTGGGCATGGCTTCCAGTTTGGCGCGCTGCTCTGCCAACATTGCCTGGCGCTCCTCCTGGCGCACCTGGCGCATCTTCAGCTCGATATCGATATTCCCGCGCTTGGCGCCACTCAAGTCCTTCAAGGCACGCGCCATCACACGCACCTCCTCAGGCGACTTCACGCCCTCCGACTCGGCCATGTTATCCAGCGTGCGGTGTGCCACCGCCTCCAGCATCTGCGGCAACAGGCGCCCCACATCGCCATCGGGCTCCTTGCCAAACTGCTCCACCCACACACGCGCCATGGTCTGCGCCTTGACCATCTGGCGCATGCTCTCGCGCTCGCCCTTCACGTAGCGCGCCGTTGCCGAGCGCGAAACCTCCGCGCCCAACGCATGCAGCACTTCAGTGATCTCGTCAATGGTGCGGCCCTTGCGGATCAGGTCATGCACCTCCTGCAGGATGGCCGCATCCTGCTGGGCCACCGTGGACTTGCGGCCCATGGCTCAGCCCGCCCTCGGGCGCTTCACACCCGGCACCGTGGCACGGCCACGCGCCGCATCCTCGCCGCGCGCCAGCAGCCTGGCAATGCGCACACCCGCCACATCGTCCACGCTGATCAGCCCTTGCTCATGGAGCCAGGCCAAATCGGTATGGATGCGGTCGGTAGACACCACATGCCCCAGGCGCTCCACCATCGAATGCAGCAAGAACTCATTGGCCGTGTAGGCCGCGCTCTCCAACAGCACACGCAATATCACCAGGCGCCGGTCTTCGGCCAAGTGGGCAGCAAAATCATTGGAAGTGGTCATGGCTTACTTCTTCAGCAGAAAGTCTTCAATCCGGTTCTGCGAAATGCGCACCGTCGTAATGTCCCGCTGGATGGCCTCTTGCGTGGCCTGCATCGCCTGCATATCGCCCTGCAGCTCCGACATCTGCTGCGGCGTCGGCATGTACTGAATCTTGGTTTCCAGCCGGTCCGTGCGGCTGTGCAGCAAAGCCATCTGCTTGGACATGCCTTCCTCCACCGCCTTGATGTGCACGGTGTTGTCCTTGTCGCGCGTAGCAATCCAGGTGTAAATTGCCGAGGCAATGGGCAGCACCACCACGGCAATGATCTGCAGCCACAGGCCGATCGTTTGAGAATCAATATTCATATCGTCCTTTTGCCCCTTGGGCTCCATGTGCCCTTTCGCTGCGCGCCTGGCACACCACACACAACTGGCACCCCGGCACTGCGCGGCGGCGCGCCGCTGGAATGACACCATCACAATCGGCGCAGCACTCGGCTGAGTCGGCTACCGTCTTCCCTGCCAGGCCCGCGCGGCGGGCTTGATTGCGCAGGGCGTCCTGCAGCATCTCGGCCTCACGCGCCTGGGCGCGGTCGATGTCATCTACCACCCGCGTCCTCCGTGTCGAGCCAGTTCAAGAGGTCTGTCATGCGGCCGGCGCACTGGCCGTACAGGTCGTACATGGACTTGAGTTCAAGGGCGACCGGGTCCACCTGCTGCCCCCTCGGTGCCGGCGGAGGCGCCGGGCAGCGCACCGCGTATTCCGCTGGCACCGGCTTGGGCGGCGCGGTCACGGGCGGCTTCGAGGCTGCGCATGACGCCAGAAGGAAACACGCAGTCAGCGCGATCAGAAGCCGTGGTGGTGAGGGCATCGGCCATCTCCGTGGTAGTTTGGGTGTTGGCCTTTTCGAGCTGGGCCATGGCGGTGCGCATGCTGCGGCTGGCCGCGCCGGAGCGCTTGACCAGGTCGGCATGCGCCGAGAGCTGTTCGTTGACCGCTTCGAGCGCCTTGGAATCCTGGCGGCCTTTCTCCAAGGCCTTGCCCTGGTCCAGGCCGTAGCCATAGCCGCCGACTCCGGCGGTGATGGCGAGCAGCAGGCCGGCAACAGCCACGGTGGCGGCATTGCTCATAGCCCAGGCCCCCATTGCAGGTAGCGGGGCTGGATCACCACCAGGATGCGGCGGGGGTAGCCCAGGTTTTCAGTGCAGTGCACGGCCGCGCGGCGGGCTTTACCGCAGGCCGCGTCCACCTGGGATCGAGTTGGCTGCGCGAGCCCGGTACTCGCCGCCTCCCGTTGCCAGTGGCCAAGCCCGCCGTTGTAGGCACGCAGCGCAACCCACATGCGGTCGCGCGGCTGGTAGTAGGCTGGCGTGCGGTCGTACAGCCAGCGGTCATAGGTGACCAGGGCGCGCAGTGCCCAGGCCGGACTGAAGGGCTGCTGGGCCGCCAGCTCGGGGCTCTGCGTGGCGATCCAGCGCGTGGTGGCGGGCATGAACTGCGCCAGGCCCTGAGCGCCGACGTGCGAGACGGCGTCGGGGCGCCAGGCGCTCTCCTGGTGCACCTGGGCTGCGAACACAGCCACGGGCGCATCCAGACCCCAGGCGGCGTGCGCGGTGCGCACCAGCAGCGCGCGGTACTGCTGTGCGGCCTGCGGCACTTGCGCCTGGCTGCAGCTTGAGGCCACGGCAAGCGCCGCAGCGGCAAGCCAGCCCCATGCGGGGATGCGGGACCAGCGCATCAGAGCCCCGTGGCCATGGCAAGCATGGCAGCGCCCACGACCAAGGCGCGGCGCACCATGGCCCAGATGAAGACGGCCTCGTAGCCCGCGACGACGGGATAGTCCACGTCGCCCTCGGGCTCATCGGTGCCGTGGCGCCAGTCGCGGTGCAGGTAGCCGTCAGGGCGGGCGTAAGGAAAGAGTGTGCGGTCCAGCCAGTAGCCGACCACGGCGGCCAGCGCCAGGAGTGTGGCCTTGTAGAGCACTACCGGCAGCTGCACCGGTGAAACCACGGCAATCACCGCCAGCAAGCCAGCGGCCAGCAACAAGAAAAGGCTGCTGCGCGGGGCGCGCAGCCACGGGGGGATGTAGGATTTGAGCGACATGCACGGCACTTTGCCGTGCGCGCGCGAGCTTCAGTAAATGGAGCGCGCCATTGTTTGCAGCAGGCAGCAAAGGCGCACCATGCGGAGCATGGAAACCATCAACATGCCTGCGGGGCGGCGCATTCCCCCGATCGATGCGCAGGCCCTGGCACGGGGCGACGCACAGGCGCTGGCCACGGCCATGGCGCACATGGCCGCCCGGCTGTACATGCGCGCTGGAAGCAACATCAAGCTGCCCATGGGGGCCGTGGACGCGGCCCTACTGCCCGCCCCGCAGGCCGCCCTGTTGGCAGCAGGCGTGGAGCTGTGCGAGCTACTGGCCGGCAGCCCGCAGGGTAGGCAGGCCTTGCGTGATTTCGGCTTTAAGCCAGTCTTTCAGCACGTCGAAGGTGAATGACATAGAGGGTTTCATCACCTTGGCTTTGGCCTTGGCCCACAGCGAATCGTCCTGGATGGCGTCCACAAAATCGCAGCCGCTCCAGGTAAGGCGCTGAACGTATGCCCGCGTGGGACCTGTGGTCTCGGAAACCAGTGCCTTGACCAGACCGGCCTCTTGCAGCCACATCACGTGCAGCGCAAAGACTTCGTTGTCCACATCTGGCAACCCCATGAGATCGTCATCATGCGGCTGCTGTGCTGTGGTCAGAAGAATCCTGCGCGCCAAATCCATATCGCGTTTCATTTTTCTCCTTTCAAAAGCTCCACCACCCGCTGCGCGGCCTCGCTGTCGGCCAGTGCCTGCAGGTAACCGGCGCGGTACGCGGCCCACAGGCCTGCCTCCAGTGCATCCTGCAGCCCCAAGGTGGCAGAGGGCTGTGGCACGGTGTTGGGGCCGTGCGCCCACTGTTTGAACTGCTGCAAGAGTTGATCTTCGTCCATGTGTCACCCCATTTCCCAGTTTGCTGGCGCCTTGCCGGAGTGCGTCTTTGCAGCGGCCGCTTAGCTAGCGCAAAAACAGCAATGGCCTATGCCTGCACCTGCCCTGCACGCTTGAAATTCGCATCGTCTTTGCAGTACTCAAGGGCATCAAAAACAATGCCGGTGATCCGGGCCAAGTGCTCTGGTTGATTCAGCAGAATGCTGTCGCCTGCGCCAAGCTGGAGTCCTGCCCGCGCGATCTCTCGCTTGCGCTCATCGGTCAAAGGAACGCACACAAATATGCACGGTTGACGCTTCTCGGCCTGATACCTGAGCAGCCAGCGATTGACCTTGTTTTGGTAGAGCACCGTGTAGTAGCTCTCCGTGTCCTTCGCAGAGATGTCAGCGCTTTCTCCGAGGATCCCCTGCACCACTTCAAGCAGGCGACGCTCGGCATACGTCGTCACGATGCGCGAATTTGTCGGGTCCACGATGTCTGCGGTTGCATCATTGGTTTCCTCGGGTTGCGGCATCGGTGCTACATCAACTCGCGGGGCCGATGGTGAGATTGGCTCAGCTTTGGCAGACAGCCCCGAGACCACCATATTGCTCACAGCCCGCTCCACTGCTTGCTTCACGATGGGAGCAATGCCGTCCAGAAAACGGGCGTTGAATTGGCGTTGCACATCGGCGCGGCCCGCTACGTATTTCACAAACTCTGCATCTGGCTCGCGCAGGCTCTGGCTGATCACATTGGTGAAGGCATTGAGGTACACCGTTTCTTCTGCCAGTGTGCGTAACGCATCGGGCTTGAACTCATCGTGTCGAAACCGGTGCAGGCGAGGAAGAAGCGCAATTTCCATGTCCTCGAAGTCCACCGTCAGGAACGGCGCCGAGTCCATCATGTTCTTGTTGTTCAGGTCAGTGAAGAACCGCCACTCCCGGCCGTTGGTGATAGCGCCAATGGTCACCTCGGGAGTCGCATTGAAGTACCGAGAAAGCTGTGGGCAATGATTGGTTAGATTCTCAGCATGAGCCTTGGCCTCAATGAACATCACCGGCACGCCATGGCAGAACAATGCGTAGTCCACCCGCTCACTGGATTTCACGCCTGGGAAATCAGCTCCGTACTCTGCTTTGACTCGCGTCGGATCAAACGGGGAAAAGCCCAGAATATCAAGAAGCGGCAAAATCAGCGCCTGCTTGGTCGTCTCCTCGGTCGTGCAGTGCATGCCAACACCCTTCACATGCTCGGCATGCTTGCGTAGACGTTCAGTAAAGCTATCCATGGTCGCCCCCTCTCAATGGGTTGGGTTTAAAAATTGCGCCGTTCTATAGCGGCGGCTACTTCTGCAAATCCGCTTGCGTTTTCTCCACCCGTCTCGCCGTCACCTGCGGGAGGATGGTCGCCAGCAAGACAAATTTGGTCATGAAGATGTACGCAACACAGGTGCCGAACAGCAGAGCTGGCTTTAAGTAGGGCGAAGTCACCCTGAACATCGTCTCCACCAGCGCGATCACCAGAACGGTGGTCATAACGGCCATGCCAGCCCAGCCTGCAGTCAGGTCCAGTTTGCGCGCGTTGGACCTCAATCGCCTTGCCTGTTGGTCCCACACCAGCGATCCCACATTCCAGGCACGCGCAAGCTCCTGCGCGGTGAATCCGTGGTGCTCCATCAGTCGCTCCAGGTGATGGCGCACTTCCCGGCTGCAGTGGATACCCGTGTGCCGCTTGAAAGCCGCTTGCCGCTCGGACTCCGGCTTTTCGGCGGGGACATGGATGTTGACTACATCCCGCCCGGCCACATCACCGTTCACCGTGCCAGAAAACTCCTGGTCGCGTGCGCTCACCGTTTGCCCCCGCCTTTCACGATGTCACGGCCAGCCACGCCGCCTTTGGGCGCCTTGTGGAAAACCTGCTGCGAGCCTTCAAAGCTCTTTGCTGCAGCGGCCTTTTTTTTGTCGGCTTTGGGAGCTTCATTCCGTTTGAAATCCACTATTGGCAGACCGGAGGAAAGCAGAGCGGCTCTTTGAATCAAATCGGCTTTTGCTTCAAAGCTGCAGCGCCTATAGCTATTGAGCAACTGCTGCTCGTCGTCCGGAAGGGGCTTGCGCATCTGCTCTACCAGCGCCCCAGCTCGGTCGAGCTGCTCGGTAATAGTGCCGCCTTTATCAGCCCCAAAAGCCAACGCGGCTTCCAACTCGGCAATGGTTAACCGAACCACCGCGTCTTTCTTATCGCCCACCAGAACGTGAAGCACGTCTAAGTGCAGTTCGGGCCGCTTCGCCGCCAGCGCGTAGAGCTTCTCTTCCGGGAATGCGCCTCTCTTCTTGCGGTCCGAGAACGCTGCTTTTGTCAGCCCCAAAGCCGCAGCCACATCTTGGTCCGACGTCACCCCAAGTGCCTGCTTTAAACGCAGCAGCTGCTGATCGAAGTTTTCCATAGTAATAACTTGACTAAATCAAGATTTCTTGACTAGAATTCACCAACAACACACAAACAACGGCAAACAAACTTTCTCACAGGAGCCACGGCAATGACCCCCGACCAAATCAAGCAAAGGTTCCGCCAGCGTGGCGAAACCTTCAGCCAATGGGCGCGCGACAACGGCTACCCCGTCAACAAAGTGCTGCGCGTGCTCAACGGCTTTGAAAAAGGCCACTACGGCAAGGCCCACGAGATCGCTGTCAAGTTGGGCTTGAAGCCCAGCAGCGATGCCCCCCTGCAATGACGCCAGTGTACGCAATGACCTGTTACGCACTCTACCGGCTGCAAGCCTCTTTTGCCATGCGCAAACGCAGCATTTGTTTGCAGGCCGCTGCTGCATGCGGCCAAGGGGCCTTCCAATGACGCGCCGCAATTGGAAGCGCTGGCAACCCGCCACCGTGCGCGACGCTCTGAAGGGCTGCAAAGACTTTGCCCTGGAGCGCCACAACCTGAGCGTGGAGCGCATAGCCGAGCGCATGGGCCTGGAAGACCACTGGGCGCTTTACAAGTGGATTGCCAACGGCCGCATGCCCCTGGTGCTGGTGCCCGCCTACGAGCACGCCTGCGGCATCAACCTGGTGGCCCGGTGGATGGCCGCCACCGACAGCAAATTGCTGGTGGACATACCCCACGGCCGCCAGGCCCAGCCCGCCGACATGGTGGAGCTGAACACCGGCTTTGCCCAGGCCCTGCAGTTGCTCACTGACTTCTACCAGGCAGACGGCAAGGCTGACCCCGCCGCCACCCTGGACGCCTTGCGCAACCACCTGCAACAGGTAGCAGCCCATCACCACAACGTGGCCCAGTACGCCACACCTGAACTGGAGTTTGGAGCATGAACGCCCCCTACGACAACCTGGACGCCATCGCCCTGGGCCTGCCCCTGCCCACGCCGGTGCAAAACGCTGCCCCGGCCGCCACGCCAGCGGCCCCCAGTGCCCAAGAGCAGGCCTTGCAATACGCCCTGGCCAAGCAAGTGCCTGACATGGCGCGCGGCTTCGCCATCCACACCAACTATGGCGACATCACCATCCCGCCCGGCTGGATGGCAGAGCGCATCCAGCGCCATGTGGAGCGCTTGCTACAGGTCGAGTTGATGGCCACGCCGGAAGGTGCGGTATGACCGAGAAAACCTACCCCCTGGCAGGCCCCATCCGCAAGACCTGCGATCTGTTTCGCCTGTTGGCCGGCCACGAGGTGCTGGGCCTGGCCCCGGGCGAGATCGCCAAGGGCCTGGGCGTGCCGCCCAGCTGGGTGAGCCAGAACCTGCCCGCGCTGGAGGCCGAAACCGGCTTTGTCGAGCGCGTGGAGGGCACCAACCGCTGGCGCCTGGGCGTGCCTTTTGTGCGCATCGCCGTCACCGTGGGCGCCAACCTCAACCAGGCACAGCGCCGCCTGACCGAGCTCAGCCAGCGCTACGCCGTGCCCGCCGACCAGATGGACCGCTATTCCCTGTAACCCAACCCAAGAACCTGCAACACCGTTATGGCCAACAAACCCACCCCCGCACCCAAGAGCAAAGAAGTCGCCGTTGAAATGGCGGCCATCGAGCAGACCATGGCCGCCGCCAACCAGTTGGCAGTGGCAACGCTGGAGCAGAACGAGCGCGTCGGCGCGCTGGCCCTGCAGCTCAATTACCAAGGCAGCACCGACCCTGGTGCGCTGGAGAATTCGGCACGCGATGCCATCAAGCGTATCGGCATGGCCATCTTCGAGTTGGGCGCCTACCTGCTCTTGCTCAAGGAGGGTTGTGCGCATGGCGAATTCATGCCAGTGCTGGAGCGCTTGGGCATCAACCAGCACTCCGCCAACAAGTACATGGCCGTCACGCAGCGCTTCGCAAATTCGTCGACGTCGACGAATTTGGAGAAGCTGGGTTTCTCCAAGATGGCCGAACTGCTGCCCCTGGAAGATGACCAGGTGGACGAGCTGGCAAGCGATGGCCAGACCGGCGAACTATCTCTCGATGACGTCTCGCGCATGTCCGTTCGGGAACTGCGCGCCGCCGTGCGCAAAGAGCGCGCCGAAGCGGCCAAGCAAAAAAGCCAGGTCGATCGCCTCACGGCCGTCAACACCGAGCTGCACGAAGAGGCGCGCCTCATCAAGCGCCTACCCGCCAGCGAAGAGCTCAAGCGCACCCAGCGCGAGGCGGCCAACATCCAAGCCGAGGCCATGGGGCTGATTCAGGGCGGGGTGCGCCATGCACTCATCGCCCTCAACAACTGCGAGCAGGACCAAAGCCTTTTCATGGCGGGCATGGTGGGCCAGCTCATCAGCGAGTTGGCCACCCTGCGTGACGAGTTCAGCCTGCCCGAGGTGGGTGGAACCCCCGAGTGGGAGCGCTGGGCGCAAGCGCAGGGCGCTGCAGCAAAGGCCAACTGATCCACCCACGCGCCGCACCCATGAGCCCCACCCTCACCCCCGCGCTGATCGAAGCGCTGCAGGATGTGCACCGCCGCGCTGCCGCCGCAGGCCACGGTGGCAAAGGGGCTGTGTACGCACAGGCCAGCCAGCACCTGGGCCTGCCACGCGCCACGCTCATGCGCCGCCTCAAGGAAACCATCGTGAAACCTCAACGCAAGCGCCGCAGCGATGCAGGTGCCACCAGCCTGTCCCTGGCCGACGCGCAGCGCCTGTCCGCGCAGATGATGCAGGGCTACCGGGGCAATGACAAATCCATCCAGGCGCTGAACCTGTCGCTGGAGCAACTGCGCGCCGAGAACCCCCTGTTTGCCAGCGTGACCGACCCCGCAACGGGCGAGACGCGCCAGCTCTCCGAGTCTGCCTGTGCCCGCGCGCTGCGCCTGTATGCGTTGCACCCCGACCAGCTCAACGCCCCGGCCCCAGTGCAGCAACTTGCCAGCGACCACCCCAACGACGTGTGGCAGATCGACGCCTCCATCAGCACATTGTTTTATGTGCCCGAAGGCGGCGTGGCCACCATGGACAAGGCCGTTTACTACAAGAACAAGCCCGAGAACTTCGAGAAGATCAAACGCCAGCGCCTAACGCGCTACGTGCTCACCGACCACTGCAGTGGCGCCATTTTTGTGCACTACGTGGCCGGGGGCGAGAGCACGGTGAATATGGCCGAGGCGTTCCTGGCCGCCATCGAGCCGCGTCCGGGGCAGCAGATGTACGGCGTGCCTTTCCATTTGATGATGGACCCCGGCAGCGCCGGTGTGGGTGGCGCCTTTGGCAACCTGATGCGCCGCCTTCAGGTGACCCCGGTGGTCAACCAGGCGGGCAACGCGCGCGCCAAGGGCCAGGTGGAAAACGCCCACAACCTGGTAGAAACCAACTTCGAGAGCGGCTTCAAGTTCACCCACGTGCCGTCCATTGACTGGATCAATGAGAAGGCGCAGATGTGGATGCGCTACTACAACAGTGTGCGCAAGCACGGCCGCCATGGCCTGACCCGCTGGGCCAAGTGGCTGGAGATAACCCAGCAGCAGTTGCGCCTGGTGGACGCTGCCCTGGCGCGCGAGTTGCTCACCCACGCGCCCGAATCGCCAAAGGTAGACCGCAACCTGTGCGTGCGCTTCGATGGCCGCGTGTGGGACGTCAGCACCGTGCCCGGTGTGCTGGTGGGTGGCAATGTGGACATCACCTTCAATCCCTTTGACCGCAGCGTGGCCCTCGTGGTGGAGCACGACGCACAGGGGCACGAACTGCTGCTGCCTGTGCCCGAGGCCAAAGAGGGCGCGCACGGATTCCGCGAAGGGGCCGCCCGCATTGCCCGCGAAATGAAGTCGCTGCCCGACACCGTGGCGGTAACCAACCGCAAGCTGATGGAGCGCCTGGCCATGGGCGCTGACACCGACGAAGCTGCCGCCGCTGCGCGCAAGGCCAAGGCACTGCCATTTGGCGGCACGCACGACCCCTACAAGCACCACGAGCAGTCACTGCCCGCCGCCACCGTGCTGCCACGCCGTGGCACTGAGCTAGCTGCCATCACCCGCGTGGCCCAGGCCGCGCCCGCGCTGCTGACCCACTTTGAAGCCGCCCGGGCCCTGGCCACCAAGGGCGTGGCCATGTCGCCCGAGCTGGTGGGCACGCTCAAGAACCTGCACAAAGACGGCGTGCCGGAAACCGAAATCGACGCCCTGGCCGCCCGCCTGACGGTGCGTGCTGGCCTGCGCATGGTGGGAGGTGCCTGAAATGGTGCGCATCCATAGCCCCGTGGCCCGCCTGCGCGTGCCCCTGCCCAAAGAAGTTGGCCCCGTCGGGTTGCACCCCGCCGAGGCCGCCCCCGTGAACCCAGAACCAACCGAACCCAAGGAGGAAGAACCGATGTTACTTCGCAATGAAACCCTGTCCCCCGCCGCGCGCAAGCACTTCAAGCTGCTGCGCAACCCGTTTGTGGACGACATCCAGAGCCGCGCCGATGTGTTTGCCAGCCAGCACGGCCGCTACGTGCGCGCCGCGCTGCTCGACGCTGCCATCAACCACGGCTTTGTGGCCATCGTGGGCGAGAGCGGCAGCGGCAAGAGCACGCTGCGTGAAGACCTGGAGGAGCGCATCCGCGAGGAGCGCCGGCCCATCATCGCCATCAAGCCCTACGTGCTGGCCATGGAGCCCAACGATACGCGCGGCAAGCCCATGAAGGCGGGGCAGATCGCCGAGAGCATTGCCCGCACCCTGGCGCCCAACGTGCAGCTCAAGAGCAGCCCCGACGCCCGTTACCGCCAGGTGCACGAGCTGCTCAAGAGCAGCCGGGCTGCGGGCTACTCGCACCTGCTTGTGATCGAGGAGGCGCACCGCATGCCGCTGCCCACGCTCAAGCACCTCAAGAACTTCATGGAGCTCAAGGACGGCCTGCGCCGCCTGCTGGGCGTGTGCCTGATCGGCCAGCCCGAGCTGCGCCTGCTGCTGAGCGAGCAAAACCCCGAGGTGCGCGAGATCGTGCAGCGCTGCGAGCAAATCACCATGGAGCCGCTCGATAGCGACCTGGAGGGCTACCTGGTGCACAAGTTCGAGCGCGCCGGCCTGGCCCTGGCCGACGTGCTGGAGGCCGACGCCCTGGACGCGATCCGCGCCCGACTCATCAGCATGCCGCGCGGCGGCCGCGTGAGCGATGCCGTCAGCGTGTGCTACCCGCTGGTGGTCAACAACCTGGTGTGCCGCGCGCTCAACGCTGCGGCTGCCGTGGGCTTCCCCAAGGTGGACGCCCAGGTCATCGGGGGGTGCTGAGCCATGCACAGCTACCACATCACCATCACCATGCCCGACGGCTCCCAGGGGTGCCACTGCGACCTGTTCCCGCACGGCGCCGCTGCAGCACTGTGCGTGGCCGACTTGTTTCCGCAGGCCTGCCGTATCGATGTGCTCCGCCTGACCACCGTGTTGCTGCGCGGCAATCGCAAGGAGGCGGCATGACCCCCCGCACTTGTCACGAGCTGGGCGTGTGCCAGGGGTGCACGCCCCCATGCCAGCACACCTGCCAGCACCCAGGCACGGCGCAGGGCGGCCATGGCGTGAACACCGCCCACCTGCAGCCCGGTGGCTTTTACTTTGCCCCTGGCGCCATTGAGCATGGGCCGGGCCGCAGCAAACGCCTGGCACCCTGGCAGCGCTTGGTGCTGGACTGCGCTGCCGTGCTGGCCGTTGCTGGCCTGCTGGGCTTTTGTGCAGGCTACCTGCAGGTGAAGGGATGGCCCCTGTGAGTGCAGACCTGTCTTGCCCTGTGTGCGGCTCCGAGCTGGATCTGGCCGTGCTGTTTGCCCATGAGCATGACCAGCGCACGCTGGCCCGGCTGTTGGCCGTCAGCATTCCGCTGGGGCCGCGCGTGCTGCAGTACGTGAGCCTTTTCACCCCGCCCAAGCAGCGCCTGACCTCCGCCAAGAAGATCAAGCTCATCCTGCAGTTGCTGCCCGACCTGGAGCGCCAGGCCATTGCCCACAAGGGGCGTGAATGGGCGGTTCCCCTGGCCGCCTGGGCGCAGGCCATTGACCAGATGCTGGCCGCGCGCGACGCGGGCCGCCTGGAGCTGCCCATGAAGGGCCACGGCTACCTGCACGCCATTTTGGCGGGCATGGCCGATAAGGCCGAGGCCACGCATGAGCAGGCACGCGAGCAGCAACTGCGCACCGGCCCCCGCGCCGCCACCACCCACGGCCCCGCCAGCGTGGCCGCCCTGGTACAGCAGGCCCAGCCTGCCGCCGCCACCCGGCCTGCGCCTGCAGCGCCCCAGCCGGGCATGTCCCCCACCGTGCGCGCCATGCGCGAACAGATCGAAAAGAAGAAAGGCATGCAATGAGCCGTAAATCTGCCCTGTGCGCGCAAAGCGCAGCCGTTGTGGCCCACCTCAAGCAGCACGGCGCCGCCACCCTGGCCGAGCTGCTGGGTCACTTCCCGGCCGATGGCCGCAGCAAGCTGCGCAAGCGCTTGTCGAACCTGTACGACGGCAACTGGCTCGACATCGCCTGGTCGGCCAGCGGCGAAATGCTGTGGCTTGTTGCCCCCCGGGCGCGGGCCGCACAGCCCGCACTGCCGCAGCCCGTGAACAGCCCGCCCGTGTTGGTGCCGCCCCGGCGCATCAACGTGATGGTGGGCGACTACGAGCCCCGTCCGATGCTGCCCGCGCGCCCCGGCGCACTCGACTACCAGCGCTACGCCAGCCAGGGCGTGCGTTGCTGAGAAGGGGATGCACATGCCGACACCATCAGCCCAAAACCAGCACCGCGACGACGTGACCGCGCTCGCCCACCGCATGGTCGAGATCGTGAGCGAGCAGCAAACGCACCAGGTGGCCCTGGAAGCCCTGATAAGCGCCTACGTCTCGGTGGCCGTGTGCCACCCCTGCTGCGCCCAAAAGGCCGCCGATGTGGCTCGCAAGGCGGCTGGCGTCATCGAGAACCACGCCACGCCACCGGGCGCACAACACGTTCACTGAAAGGAGCCCAAACATGGCAAACGAAAACACCATCCCCCCCGGCTACTGGAAAAACGCCGCCGGCAACCTCATCCCCGAGTCCAAGGTGAAGGACATCGACAAGTTGCGCCACCAGGTCGTCACCGACTTGTGCCAGATGGCCAAGCAGCGCCGCGACGGCCTGGCCGAGTTCAAGCTCAAGGCTATGCAGGAAGTGGCTGCGCTGGTATCCACCAGCATGGAGCAATACGGCGTCAAGAGCGGCGGCGAGAAGGGCAACGTAACGCTCACCAGCTTCGACGGCAAGTACAAGCTGGTGCGCCAGATGCAGGACCGCATTGTGTTTGGCGAACAACTCATGGCCGCCAAGGCGCTGATCGACGAATGCGTGCAGGAGTGGAGCCAGGACGCGAACGACAACATGCGCGTGCTGGTGAATCACGCCTTCCAGACCGACAAGGAAGGAAAGATCAATACCGGCCGAGTGCTGGGCCTGCGCAGCCTTGCCATTACAGACGAAGCCTGGCAGCAGGCCATGCAGGCCATTGCCGACAGCATGCAGACGGCCAGCACCACGCCCTATGTGCGCTTCTACGAGCGTGACGAGGGCACGGGTGAGTACAAGGCGATCAGCCTGGATGTGGCGGCGGTATGAGCAACATCACTACCTACCGCGTGGCTGCTGCCTCGTTCAGCGATGCCGAGGTCACCTTGCAGGTTGACCTCGACGTGCTGACGCCAGCACTCGCAGCAGAGATCAACAACTTCTGGTCGCACCCCAAGGATCGCCTGCAGGCCGAAGACGGCGACGTTGTGCGCGCGGTCGTCCGCATGTTCGGTGAGGCTGCGATCCGCCACTTCATGGCCGACGGCGGGGCGAGCTTCGGCCCGTGCCCGTGGGGCGACCGCCAGATGACGGCGGAAGTGCTCAAGGCCCAGGTGGAGGGCTGGCCTGACATCGACGGCTTGGGCATCGGGATCGTGGGGGCGGAGGTTTCTGCCGTGGGCTATCACGATGTGACGCTGGAGGCGGTATGAGCGCAACGCCTGACACCTGCCCGAACCAGCTTCAGGTCAACACAAACGGTGCCTGGAAGAACGTGATGACGTTCGGCCACGGAGAAGAAGCCATGGAGCGTGTGAAGCAAGCGGCGCAGGCTCTGCACGAGGTATCGCCGGGCACGGCCTGGCGCATCACCACCACGCACAACAACCCGCCGACGGTGCTGGCCCATTTGGGCAAGAACACCTATGGCCTTTGGGTCAACCGCCCGCACGACTGACCCCACCAGGAGCATTCATGTTCAAGAACCTCATCATCTACCGCACCAGTCCCCTGGCCTTCACGCTCGACCAGCTCGAAGCGGCCCTGCAGAAAGCGCCCTTCATCGAATGCGGCGCCACCCAGGAGAAATCCATGGGCTGGGTACCACCACGCGGCGAAGCGCACGGTGCGCTGGTTGAATCCATCGGCGGGCAGTGGATTGCCCGGCTGATGATCGAAACCAAGGCCGTCCCCGGCGATGCGCTGGTGCGCAAGGTCAAGGAGAAGGCCGAGCGCATCGAGCAGGAAACCGGCCGCAAGCCCGGCAAGAAGGAAAGCCGCGAGCTCAAGGAAGAGGCGCGGCTGGATCTGCTGCCCATGGCTTTCACCAAACGAGGCACGACTTGGGTGTGGATTGACCCGCAGACGTGCACCCTGGTGATCGACACCAGCAGCCAGGCCCGCGCTGACGAGGTGGTGAGCACGCTGGTGGAGGTGCTGCATACACCAGGCTATTTCTTGGCGCTGCTGAACACCAAGACCGCGCCCCAGGCCGCCATGGCGCACTGGCTCAAAGAGCAGGAGCCGCCGGAATGCTTCACCGTGGACCGCGAGTGCGAGCTCAAGAGCCAGGGTGAGGACAAGGCCGTGGTGCGCTATGCCAACCATCCGCTGGACATCCAGGAGGTGCTGGACCACATCAACGCCGGGCTGCTGCCCACGCGCCTGGCGCTGACCTGGGATGACCGCGTCTCCTTCACGCTCACGCAACAGCTGCAAGTCAAGGGCATCCGGTTTCTGGATTCAGTGTTCGAGAGCCAGCAGGCTGACGAAGGTGGGTTTGATGCCGACGTGGCCATTGCCACGGGCGAGCTGGGCAAGCTGATTCCTGACCTGGTCACAGCCCTGGACGGCGAGGCTGGGGCCGCATCCATGCAAGGTGAGGATGAATGATGGCCCTGAAATACCCCGCAAACGCGCCACCAGCCCCGGCGAAACCTCCGAAACAGCGCGGTGATACCAGCGGTGCGGGTGTGGCTGCAAAGCCCTTGGCGGGGCTGTCTTGCCTGCCGCCGGATTTGCGGGCTTTTTTGCGCAACCGGTCGGTGACCGAGATTGCCGAGCTGCTGCAACTGGGCAAGGGCACGGCCAGCCGGATCAAGCGCGGCATTTACCCCCATGCACCCAACAAGCTGCTCAAGCGCTGGGAGGCCGTCCGGGCGGCTGGCGCCGTGCCAGTGGGTACGTGGGCGCTGCGCCGGGTGATGGCGGACGCCACGGTGCATGAGGCCGTGCTGTGGGGCGGCGTACTGTACGGCGGTGCCGGGCTGTTTGGCATGCGAGGGCGCCAGATCGCCGTGGCCCCCACGTCCGATGGCGGCCTGCTGGCGCAAACGCTCGATCTGCCTCCCCAGCGCCTGCCGCTGTTGCCGATCGGCGAAGCTGGGGGCACCGCCTGATGCGCGCCGCCCTCGCCATCGAAACCGCCGCCGCCGTCTTCGGCATGCTGGGCGCCGCACTGCTGGCCAGCGCCGTGCACCCGGGCCTTGGGTTCGCGGCGTTCCTGGTCAGCAATGTGGGCTGGCTGGCCTTCAGCGCCGCGCACGGCCACTGGCGCATGTTCGCGCAGCAATGCGTCTTTCTGCTCACCAGCTTGGTGGGCTTGTGGAACTGGTGGCTCAGTCCGCTGGCGCGGGGGTGAACGATGAACTGGCCCGCTATCGAACTCCGCTGGAAGGCAAACGTGCTGATTGCCGCTGACCGTCGCGCCAGAGGCGACATTGCGGGCGCCGAAAGACTTGAAGCTTGGAATCGCTCTTTCGTGCGTTGCTGCGAGATCTTCTGCGGCAAACCGCAAGGCGCATTTTATGGAATGCAGCCATGACGAGAAACAATCACACCGCCGCCATCCACGTCCTCAAGTCCAAGCTGCAGCTGCAGGACGACGACTACCGTGCGCTGCTGGTCCAGCTCACCGGCAAGGCCAGCAGCAAGGGCATGACGGCCTCCGAGCAGGCCCATGTGCGCGACCACCTGCAGCGCCTGGCCGAGCGCATGGGCGTTGCCCAGCCCACCACGCGCCGCCGCCCGCTGACGCGCGAGCAGTTCGACCAGGTCAAGAAATCTGCCAGCCCGCGCGAGCGGAAGGTGTGGGCGCTGTGGAACCAGTTGGCCCGCGATGGTGTGCTGCACAACCCAAGCCGCGCCGCGCTCAACGCCTGGGTGGAGCGCACCGTGCATGTGAGCGCGCTGGGCTTTTGCACCAGCGCCCAGCTCGACACCTTGATTGAGGCGCTCAAGGCCTGGCAACAACGTGGAGGTGAGCATGGTTGAAATGTTCGAGCGCATTGATTTGAGCCAGCTGACGCAAGAGCAGCTTGCCCCGCTGGAGGCGCTGATGACGCCGGACTGGCCAGACGTGTGGCGCAGCTTCGCCACCAGCCTGTTTGTCACGCTGATTTCGGCACCGGGCGCGTCTGCCGTGCCCGCTTCATCGCTGGCCAGCCTGGCCGTGGCGCAAACTCTCGGCCTGGCGCAAGACGAAGGCGGCACACAGCCATACATACCGGTGGGCGCTGACATGATGAACAGCGCCCGCGCTCGTCGTGTGCTCGATCTGCTCGGCCAGGGCATGCCGTATAAAGACGTGGCAGACACCACCGGCATCACCGCCAGCCGTGTGCGTAACATTGAGCGTGCCTGGCGCCGCGAGCAGATCGCACTGCGCCAGCGCCCGCTGCCCTGGGACTGACGCCAGCAGCCGAAAGCTATTGAAAGGCCCCGTTCGCGCACGCGACGGGGCTTTTTTGCATCTGAATATGTGGCGCGCGCCATTGGAGCGAAATGCGGGGTTCGCGCGACCATGCGGCCCATGCCTTCCAAAGCACCCGCTCCTCACACCCCCGCACTTCCAGCGGGCATCGAAGTCTTTCGCGCTGGCACCCGCACGGCCGACGACGGCAGCGTGCACACCATCACCGCGTCTGACCTGGCCGCCGCTGCCGCCGCCTATGACCCGGCAGTGCATGAGGCACCGCACACGGTGGGCCACCCGCAGAACAACGCACCTGCGTACGGCTGGATCGAACGCTTTGCCGTGCAGGACGGCGTGCTGCAGATCGCCGCCAGTAAGCAGGTGGAGCCGCAGTTCGCCGAACTGGTCTCCAGCGGCCGCATCAAGAAGCGCTCCATGAGCTTCTACCACCCCAAAGACTCCAGCAACCCCAAGCCCGGCATCTGGTACCCCCGCCATGTGGCTTGGCTGGGCGCGCAGCCGCCAGCTGTAAAGGGGCTCAAAGACGTGAACTTTTCCGAAGGCGACGCCAAAGGCGCCGTCTGCTTTTCAGAGCCCACAACCACCACCGAACCGTCAACACAGGAGCCCGACGACATGAGCAAAGAACTGCAAGCCCAGTTGGACGAAGTCAACACCAAGCTGGCCGCCGAAAAAGCTGCCCGCGAAAAGGCCGAGGCCACCGCTGCCGAGGCCAAAAAGAAGGCCGACGCTGCGCAGGCTGAATCCGCATCCTTCGCAGAATCCGCCCGTGCAAGCCGCAAAGCGGGTTTCGTCTCGTTCGCGGATGCCCAGGTGGAGGCTGGCCGCCTGCTGCCCAAAGACAAAGAAATGGCCGTGGCCACGCTCGAAGCATTGGCCGACGCTCAGCCCGTGGAATTCTCGGAGGGCGATACCACGCGCAAGGTCAGCCCAGCGCAGTGGTTCCAGGACTTGTTCGCCAGCGCCAAACCCGTCGTGAACTTTGGCGAGTTCGCGGGCGGCCGCGTCCCGCAAGACGGTGCCGCCAAAGGCAAGAGCGATGCCGAGATCGACAAGGCCGCGCAGGCATACATGCGCCAGCACAAGGTGAACTACGCCGAGGCACTCACGGCCGTGACCACCTCGTTCACGAGCTGATCCACCCCCATCCAACCGCCAAGGACGCACCACCATGACGATGACCGCCGCCGAGATCCGGCTCAAGCAAAACCCCATTCTCACCAACCTGCTGCTGGGCCTGGGCCAGGGCACTATGATCGCCGAGCGCCTGTTTCCGCGCCTTCCGCAGGCGCTGTCCAGCGTCACGCTGGCGCAACTGGGCGACGAACGCCTGCGCCGCTACAACCTGCGCCGCGCGCCGGGTGCGCCCACCAAGCGGGTTCACATCAAGTACGACGGCAAGACCTACGCCGTAGACCAGTACAGCGTGGAAGTGCCCCTGCCGCGCGAGCTGCTGCGCGAGGCCGACGATAGCCGCAAGCTCAACGTGGGCAACTACCTGGACATCAGCCGCATCGCCATGGCCACGGCCAACGACGTGCTGGGCCTGGACTACGAAATCGAGGTGGCCACGCTGGCCACCACGGCGGGCACTTACGCAGCGGGCCACGTGCTGGCCCTGGCCGGTGGCACGAAGTGGAGCGCCGCCACGGGCACACCGGTCACCGACATCCTGGCCGCGGCCGATGTGATCCGCAAGAAGATCGGCAAGCGGCCCAACCGCCTGACGCTCTCGGCCGATGCCTTCTCCGCGCTGCGCACCAACGCCGAAGTGAAGGGCTACCTGCCCAGCACGAATCTGGGCCCGGCCTCTATCGAGCAGCTCAAGACGATCCTGAACCTTGCAGAGATCGTCGTGGGCGATGCGGTGTGGATCGATGAGACCGACACCGGCCGCGATGTGTGGGGCAACAACGCCATCTTGGCCTACGTGCCCAACATCGGGGGCAGCGGCAGTGCAGACATCAGCCTGGCCGAGCCCGGCTTCGGTTTCACCAACGTGATCGAAGGCCACCCCTTTGCCGAGGCGCCGTACTACGACAACGGCCTCAAGAGCTGGGTGTACGGGGCCACGTTCGAGCGCCGCCCCAACGTGGCCTACAACACCGCCGCCTTCCTGTTCACCAATCCGAAGTAACAACCGTAGAGCGCGTGGGCCAGCAATGGCCTGGAGACGCCCCGCAGGCTTCCGTCCTGCGGGGCCATCCGAACCACCCGAAGGAATCCGACATGCAGAAAAACTTGATTGCGCTCGTCGCCCTGGCCGTCATCAGCGGCGGCGCACGCCAAACCATCGAGCCGGGGGAGCCCGTACCCGAGCTGACGCCCCACGACGAGCGAGAGCTGATCGCCTCGGGCGCCATCCAGGATCTGGATGCAGTGGCCGCGCAGGAAAAGTGGGACGCCAAGACCGAAGCCGCCGCGCGCGCCGTATTCGACCGGGCGCGTGCCGATGTGGCCGCTGATGTGGCTTCGCGCACAGCGCCCGAAGCCGAACCCGCAGGCGATGCCGCCGCCGGCCAGGGCAGCACTGGCGCCCCGGATGCGGCCGATGCCGATTCCGCCGGTGCCCGGCCCACCGCCAAGACCGCTGCCAGCCGCAAGCGCGCCTGATCACCAAGTCCCAAGGAGCTGAAACATGCCATCGCAAAACAACACCGGCCGCCAGTTCGACAAGACGCACGCCGTCACCCTGGTGGCGACCGCCGCGCTCGCTGCCCACCGCTTCGCCGCCTATGACGGCGGCTACCCCACCATCGCCGGTGGCGCCAAGGACTGCCAGGGCGTCACCGAGACGGCCGCCGAGATCGGCGATGCCGTGAGCGTCGTCACCGGCTACAGCTACCTGGTCGAGGCAGAGGCTGCCATCGCCTTCGGCGCCTACGTGAAGGTGGGCACTGATGGCAAGGCCGTCACCGGCAGCGCCGCCGACCACTGCGGCCGCGCCCTGGGCGCCGCCACCCAGGCCGGGCAGCTCATCGAGGTGCAGCTCTACAAGCACGTGCACGCCTGATCGCCCAGCATGCCCGTGCTCCGCTACGCCACCGTTGCCGACATGCTCGCCCGCTTCAGCGAGGCCGAGCTGGCCCAGCTCACCGATCCCGATGGTGCGGCCGTCAACGCAGCTCGCATCGAGACGAAGCTGGATGACGCCCAGGCCACCATCGACGGCTGGATTGGCCAGGTCTACCGCCTGCCATTGCTGGGCTGCGCCAAGCCCCTGACGGTGCCCGGTGGCGAGCCCGAGCGCGTGGCACCGCCCCAGCTGGTGCGCATTGCGTGCGACCTGGCGCGCTTCTGGTTGCGCGACGCTGTGCAGGAGGACTCGGACGTGTACCGCCGCTACCAGGCCGCCATGGCCGAACTCAAAGCCATCGCCGAAGGCCGCGCCCTGCTGTCCTGCCCCTGGGGCGGCAGCGCGGGTGACCTGGTCACCACTGACGCGCAGCAAGGTGGCGGCGAGGTGCTGTTCGGGTTCAGTGCCCGTGCAGTCACCGACGACAGCCTGCGCGGCTTCTGAGGGAGCCGCCATGGATCTGGATTTTGTGATTGGCCGCCTCAAGGCCGCAACCACCGGCTTCAAGGCCATAGGCGGCGCAGCAGACATGGATGCAGCCCTGGCTGGCGCCGTGACCGTGCCGTCGGCCTTTGTGATCCCGCTGGCGGATCAGGCCAGCGAACAAGCCCACACCGGCACGTACGACGAAACCGACCTGAACGAGTTTGGCGTGGTGTTGGCCGTCTCCAACCTGCGTGATACGCGCGGCGCAGCAGCCCTGGCCACCTTGGCCCCCATCCGGGCGCAAGTGCGTGGGGCGTTGGCGGGCTGGGTACCCGACGAAGACACCGGAGAGCCCGTCACCAAGGTGCGCGGGCAGTTGTTGCGCTTCGATGGCGATGGGCGGCTGTGGTGGATCGACCGATTCGTTTGGAAATCTTTTTACAGGAGCAACCCGTGAGAAAAGCCGATGCCAAAGCAACCGACACCACGGCCCAAGAAGCGGCCACGCCGACGTCCAACGCCGCCGACGTCACCGGAGCCACCCCCGCGGTTCAGCCCACCCAGGCCACCCCGCGCGCGCCGGATGACTTCCACGGTCAAGGTGGCCTCTACCGCATGAAGGACGGCCAGCGGGTGCTGGTCGCCCAAACCCAACCTGAAACCACCAAGGAGCGCAAATGAGCACCCCCAAATTCATCAAGAAAATGGCCGTCCTGGTGGCCATTGAGACCATCGTGGGCACCATTGTTGTGCCCGTGGCAGCCGACGCCATCGAGGTGTCTGACGTCACCCTCACTCCCATCGAAGGCGACGAGGTGGACCAGGGCGTGATCAAGCCGTACTTCGGTGCGTCGGAGACGACCATGGTCACCCTGTACCGCAAGATCGCCTTCAGCGTCGGTTTTGCAGGCGTGGCCGCCGCTGGCGACCTGCCGGGCTGGAGCACGCTTTTGCGTGCCTGCGCTGCCAGCGCGACGAACACCCCGGCCACCGAGACCGTTTTCGCGCCGATCACGGATGGCATCGAGAGCGTCACGATCTACGCCGTGGTGGACAAGCTGCTCTACAAGATGGCGGGTGCCCGTGCCAATGCCAAGGCAGCAGTGGACGCCAAGCAGATCCCGAAGTGGCAGTTCGAATTCACCGGGGCATTCTTCCCGGTAGAAGACGTAGGCGCCATGCCAGCGGTCAGCTACGTGAAGTTCGTGCGCCCGCTGGGCGTGAACAAGCTCAACACCACGCTGAGTCTGGACGGCTACAACGCTGCGGCCAGCAGCTTCCAGTTTGATTTCGGCAACCAGGTGGTCAAGGATGACTTGATGAACGTGGACACGACCGAGATCACCGGCCGCACGTCCACGGGCAGCGTCACGTTCCGCAACACCAGCGTGGCCACCAAGAACTGGGTCGAGATGGCCCGCGTGAGCGCCAAGGTACCGCTTGTTCTTAAGCACGGTCAGGGCGCCACCAACACCGTCTCCATCGCCGCGCCGCTGGCCCAGATCGGCAAGCCCACCTTTGGCGAGCAGAACGGCATTCAGATGATCACCGTGCCCCTGCGCTTCATCCCCAGCGATGCGGGCAACGACGAGTGGTCCATCACGGTCTGACGCCACCGCCAGCCCAGTAACGCCTTTCACCCACAGCAACACCATTTCTTTAAAGGATCACTCCATGTCCGTCGTTCTCGCATCCGTCGCCTTCTGGGCCGGCGCCCAGCTCATCCTGGTGGGCGACCTCGGCAAGACCGAAGTCGTTGATTTCAAGGCGCGCTTCAAGCGCCTCAAGACCAGCGAGCGCAAGCAGCTCGAAGCCGATCTGGCCGACAAGAAGATCACCGACAAGGAGTTCCTTGACCGCCTGCTGGTGGACTGGGACCTCAAGGACAAGACGGGCACCGCAGTCATCCATTCCGAGAAGCAACGCGAGGAACTGGTGGAAGACTGGGACGGGTTCGAGGCTGCGCTGGTCCAGGCGTACTTTGAGAACGGCCGCAAAGCACGGGAGGCGGCAGAAGTGGCAAAAAACTCCGAGCTGCCGTCCGCCACCACTACCTGAGTGCGGGGGGCGGCGAGGCCAACACCGAGGAAGAAGACGCCGACCTGCGCGCCCAGTGGCAGCAGCTCGGCGCCGATCCCGACAAGGCCATGCAGGCGGCCCAGGTGGCCCGAACGGAAGAGGCCGAGCAGGCCGGGGACTTTGAGCTGCCGCCCGAGCAATGGCGGGCGTGGGAAGTGTTCACCGCCTGCGAGCGCAACTGGCGCGTACTCATCGGCATTGGCCTGGTGCACTACGACGGCATCGACAACACCGCCATGCAGTCGGCCATGCACATGCTGGGGGTGAAGCGAAAGCACCAGCGCAACGTGTTCTGGATGGTCCGCGTGCTCGAAGGCGAGGCGCGCAAGTTTCTCAACCAACGGTAAGGACGGAATCGATGCGCCAGTGTGTAGCCCGGGAAAGCGCAGCGCACCCAGGGGGCATTCACCCCAGTAGCCACCCCAGCAGCGCCGTGGCCCCAAGCACCTGCAGGCGCCCCGTGCCTGCAGCGCGCGCGGCGCGCCCCAACAGCACCCAAGCCATGGCGGCAAAACCGGCCACGGTTATTAGGCCCACCAGATTCATGAATGCGTTCGACATGCGCGCAAGCGTAGCACGGGTATGGCCATCATCAACACCGTAGCCATCAAGCTCTTCCTGGACGGCGTGCCCGGCGTTCAGGCGGGGCTGAACAACGTCAAGGGTGGCCTGGGCCAGGTGGGCCAGCAGGCAGGCGCCGCATCGGGCGGGGCAGACCGTCTGTCGGCCGCGCTGGGGCGCGTGGCCCACTATGGCCTGGCAGGGGGCGGGCTGTACGCCCTGGTGCGCACCGCCCAAGGCGTGGGCACGGCGTTGTTTGACGCCAGTGCCAGCGCCCAGCGCCTGTCAACGCAGCTGAACTTTGCCACCAGCGGGCGTGGTGCGCAGGAGATGGCCTTTGTCTCGGGCGTGGCACAGCGCCTGGGTCTGGAACTGCAAAGCACGGCGCAGGCCTACGCGGGGTTTGCATCGGCCGCGCGTGGCACGGCCCTGGAGGGTGCAGGCGCGCGCCAGGTGTTCGAGGGCATCGCCAAGGCCAGCGCCGTCATGGGCCTGAGCACCGAACAAAGCAGCGGCGCGCTGCTGGCAGTGCAGCAGATGATGAGCAAGGGCGTGGTCAGTGCCGAAGAGTTCCGGGGCCAGTTGGGCGAGCGCATGCCCATCGCCCTGCAGGCCGGGGCGAATGCCTTAGGGGTGACCACGGCCGAGTTCAGCAAGCTGCTGGAGACGGGCCAGATCGTGGCGCAAGACTTTTTGCCCAAGTTCTCTGCCGCCATCACCGAGATGCTGGGCGACAGCGTGGAGCAAGCGGCCAACCGGCTCGATGCCTCTACCGCCCGCATGGGCAACGCCTGGGACAGGCTCAAGAGAACCGTGGGCGACAGCGGTGTCTCGCAGGCTATTGCCAATGAAGCCACAGGCATCGGCAACTACCTCACCAGCATCACCGACGCCATGGACCGGGCCAAGGCATCGGGCGCGGGCATGTCCCAGCAGTTGCTGACCGGCCTGGGGCAGGTCATTGCACGGGCGCCGTTCGATGCGCTATCCACCGCTGGCAACCTACTCAACGGCACGCTCAACACGCTGTCACTCGGCGCGCTGGACCTCAACACCCGCATCAACCTGCTGCCCGCCGCTCTCGACACCAGCGCGCAGCAAGCCCTGGCCCTGGGGCGCGACCTGGTCGCCGCCGAGGCCGAGCTCAAACGCCTCAAGGACAGCGGCGCCGACACGGCGCCCAACTTCTATGTGCGCAACAGCTACTTTGAGGCGCTCAAGCTGACCAAAGAGCTGCGCGCAGCAAAGCAAGCCCAAGACGCGCTGAAAAATGCCGCCAGCGGCACGGGCGGCGGCCGAGGCACCGTAAACCCCGCTACGGTGGGCGAGCTGGCCGCGCAGCAGGCCCGGCTCAAGGCCGACGCCGACGCCTTCCTGCTCAAACAGTCGGGCGTGCCAGACAGCTACCTCAAGGACATGACGGAGCTGATCCGCCTGAACCAGGCGGGCGCGATAGTGGGCCAGGCATACACCCAAGCCCTGGCCCGCCAGCAGGCCGTGCTGCTCAAGAAGACGGACACCACGCAAGGTGCGGTGGCGGCCCAGAAGACACTGCAATCGGCCTACGAATCGTTCTTGACCGGCCTGCATCAAAAGCTGGCAGCCCAGCAGCAGGAGCTGGCCACGGGCGCCAAGGTCAGCGAAGCGGACCAGTTGCGCATCAGGCTGCAGGAGATGCTGGGCACATCGCTCAAGGGCCTGGGGGCGGAGCAGCGCAAGGTGCTTGAGCTGGGCCTGCAGGAGCTGGCCGTGGGCGAAAAACTCGCCCAGCAATACAGGCAGGCGTCCGAGCTTGCGAATGCGCGTGCCGATGCCCGCCGCCAGGAGTCGCAAGGCATCGCCCAGTGGCTGGCAGAGCAGGAGGCCGCCGCGCAAAAAGGCCTGGCCGATGTGCGCCAGCGGATCAACGCCCTGACCATGGAAGAAGACGCCGCCCGCCTGGCAGCCAGCACCAATGTGTCGCTGGCCGAGGCCGTGGAACTGGTCGCCATTGCCCGCTTGCAAGAGGCGCAGGCCGCCAAATTCCACGAGGGCAGTGAAGGCTGGAAGGCCATCGAACGCGAGATTGCCGCCCGGCGCGAGCTGCTGGGCCTGGTGCGCGGCAAGGAGACCCGTGAAGGCATCAAGAAGACCGCCGACGAGGCAGAGAAAGAACTCAAGCGCGTCACCGAGCAGTACGAGCAGGGCCTGACCAACGCCGCCATGCAGGGCGGCAAGAGCCTGCGCGAATACATCCGGGGCATGCTGCGCACCACCGCCTTCCGCATTGTGCTCGACCCCATCATGAAGCCGCTGGCCGGCTTCCTTGCGGGTGCCACCGGCACCGGCAGTGCGGCCGCGTCGCAGGGCGGCGGCGTCATGGGCACGGCCAACCTGTTGTCGTCGGCCTACTCGGCGCTCACCACTGGGGTCTCCAGCAGCATCGCGGCGGGCTTCGCCAAGCTGGCGGGCAGCAGCTTCGGCCAGGCCATCGGCCTGTCCAACCCGGGCGCCATCGTGGGCAACAACCCCAGCGCCTTTGTCCCGGCCGGCGGGCAGCTGACGGAGCTGGGCCAATCCCTCAGCACTGGTCTTGGCATGCTGGGTAACGGCCTGGCGGGCTATGGCATCAGCTCGGCCATCTCCAACGGGTACACGACGGGCGGCAACACCGTCAACGTGCTGTCGGGCATTGCCAGCGCTTTCTTCGGCCCCCTTGCGGGCGTGGTGGGCGGCCTTATCAACCGGGCTTTTGGCCGCAAGCTCAAGGACACGGGGATCGAGGGCACCATCGGCGGCAGCGCCGGGTTTGAGGGCAACAGCTACCAGTTCTACAAAGGCGGGTGGTTGCGCAGCGACAAGACTGTGCGCGGCGATCTCGACGCGGGCGTGGACAAGAGCCTGGACACGGCCGTCAAGCAAATGCAGCTGTCCATGGCGGGCCTGGCCACGTCCATCGGCGCACCCACGGAGGCCATCAGCAGTTTCAGCCAAGCGATCAAGGTGTCGTTCAATGGGTTGGACGAAGCGGGTATCCAGGAGAAGGTCAAGGAGGCGCTGGCCGACTACAACGAAGGCCTGGCCAGCGCCTTCATCGCCAGTGTGGACCGCAGCGAGCTGCCCAAGTGGGTGGACCGCCTCATGGGCAATGTGGACGCCAGCGCCGTCGAGCGCCTGCAGGCCATCGCAGACTACCCGGCCAAGCTGCTGCAGAGCTTCGGCACCAGCCGCGACCAGCTCGCCCAGCTCTACGCTGAGGGCCTTGCCCGTGGCGACACCGCCGCCGCAGGCGAGGCCGTGGCCAACAGCCTGGTGGCCAGCATCGAAGCGAGCATGCTGGGCAACGCCAGCGCCCAGGTGTTCGACATCGTCAACCAGGGCATCGTCACCCCGATGCTCGACGCCATCGTGCTCGGCCAGAACGTCTCGCAAGCCCTGTCCGAGGCCAGCATCCAGAAGACCATCGCGCGCGCCAAGGAAACCGCCGCCGCTTTTGCCGAGCTGTGGAACAACGCCGAGTTCACCGCCGCGCTCGAAGACATCCGCACCACCGTGGGCAGCGCCTTGGGCCAGGCGGGCAGCGCGATGGAATACATCCCGCGCTACACCAGCGCCTTGACCGATGCCGCCGCCGCTGCCCGCAGTGCCGAGCAAGCCGAGCGCAAACGCATCGCCGCGCTGCACGAGTCCGCGCGCACGATCGTTGAAACCCAGCAGGGCGCGCTCGATGCGCTCAAGCGCAGCATGCAGGAAGCCGCCATCGTGCAGCGCGGCGGCATGATCGGCTCGCTGGCCGTGACGGCCCAGGAAGCCGAGGCCGCCCAGCAGTTCACCACCGCTCTCGGAGACGCCACCGGCGCGCTGGCCGAGCTGGAGAACCTGGGCCTGGCCGATGAGCTGTCGGGCTACACGGCCGAGATCGGCAAGATCGTGCAGGAAACCAAATCCCTGCTGGCAACCCAAGTCGCCAGCAGCCGCCTCTTGGCTGGCAATGCCCAGGGCGCGCTCGATGCCCTGATGAGCGCCAGCACGCTGGCGTACAAAGATTTCATGGACGTTGGCGGGCGCGAAGGCTTCAATGCCGGCGCGTTCAATGCCCAGTGGGCAAAGGAGCAGGCCCGTGCGGCGCAGCAGCTGGGCAACGAGGCCAGCGCCAATGCGCTGCGGGTGCAGGACGTGCGCAGCGTGTTGGGAGCGCTGAGCCAGGAGCTGTACAGCCCCGAATTGCTGCGCCCGGTGTACCTGGGCATCCGCGATGCCATTGTCGAAGCCAGCGGCACCGTGGGCAGCTACGTCGTGCGCGACTCGGTCGATGCCTTCGCACGCACCCTGGCCGAGATCCAGAACGTGCAGGGGTACCAGGCATCCGGCCCCGGTCTCGCCAGCGTGTATGCCGCCCAGCGCGGCCTGGCGGCCGCAAGCACCGGGGGCTTTGCACGGGGGCAGTGGCAGATGGGCGCCGACGTGGTCGCCTACGGCCAGGCACTCGACCGGCTTGATGGGGCGCTGTCCAGCGGCAAAATCACCGCAGGCGAATACACGGGTGCGCTCACGGCCCTCAACGACGCTGCAGGCGGCGCAGCCGAGCTGCTGGGCGACGTGGCCGCCCAGGCCGACCGGGCCGCGTCCATGCAGCGCGAGCTGGGCCGTGTGGGGCTGGAGAGCGTCAGCTACTACTTTGGCAGCGTCACCAAGATGGCGGCCGACCTTGCTGCACAGGCCAGCGCGGCGGCAGAACCTATTGCCTTGGCCACCGAAGCCATTGGCCGCATGAACAGCGTGAGCGCGGCCTTTGGCGACAGTGCACGCGCTGCGATCTCGGGCTATGGCGGTGATGACCGCGAGTCGCGTTACATGCTCTCGCAGATGCGCCAGGAAGGGTCTTCCACCCGCGACGCCCTGCTGGTGGCCAGCGCCGCAGGCATCGCGGCCCAGGTGATGACCACAGCCGATGCTGCACGCGTGGCCCAGTCCCTGGCAACGCAGGACGCCTTCGCCGACATGACGGCCGCAGGCATCCGGGACGCCGCCCTCCTGCTCGACGGTCTCTCGGCCTACGACCCGGCCGCCTTCGAGCGCTCATTCCTGCGCATGAATGCCGCCCTGGCGGCGGGCGACCTGACCGAGCAGCAGTACACCACGCTCTACAACAAGGCACTCGACGTGTTCGAGGGCGCCGATGAAGCCGCGCGCGACCTTGCGGACTCGTTCAAGCGCGTCACCGAGTCCGCCATCGACCTGGCCGACGCGCTGCTGCGCGACAACGGCGTCAACACCTTGACGGCGGGCCAGACCCTGGAAGAGATGCAGCGGCAGTACGCCGAATCGCTGGCTGGTGCTCAGGCAAACGAAGCCGGTGCCTACAGCAAGTACGAGGCCGTCACGCGGGCCATGCTGGACCGCAACCTGTATGCCACGACGGCCGACTACGAAGCCGCGTTCGCCACGGCTGTGCGCGATTCGCGCCTGCTCGGCGCCATGCAGACCGCCCAGCCTGGCGCCGCTGCCGCCGAGGAAGAGGCCAAGCGCCTGCGCCTGGTCGGCGTGCCCGCGTTCGACGTGGGCACGAACTACCTGCCCAGCGACATGCTGGCCCTGGTGCACCAGGGCGAGCGCATCGTGCCCGCAGCAGACAACCGCGAACTGATGCGCCTGGTGGGCGGCGGCGCGGTCGGCAATGAGCAGGTACTCGAACTGTTGCGCCGCATCCTCCAAGCCATCGAGAGCCAGGATGGCGGGGGCAGTGCCGCCGGTGGGCACCCGCTGGAGCGCACGCTCGGCTCCATCCGCCGGGACATCTCCGACATGCTCAACGGCGGCCTGGACGTGGTCGTCAAGAACGTGGTGCAGACCACGGCAGCGGGGGCCTGAGATGCAATACGTCTGGCCCATTGCCCTGACCGACGCCGAGATCGTCTCGCTGCCCGAGGCGGAAACCCAGCCGCTGTACGCCGCTGGCACGACCTACGCGTTTGATGCCATGGTGCGCCACCAGCACCAGCTCTACAAGAGCCTGCAGGCCGGGAACCTGGGCCATACGCCTGGTGCTGTCGGCTCCACGGAATGGTGGCTCCCGCAAGGCCCGACGAATGGCTATGCGCTGCTCGACGGCAAACTGTCGACCGCCACAGTGCGCGTGGGCGGCATCACCCTGGTCGCCGAGCCCGCCAGCGGCGTCACGGGCCTGGTGCTGCTGCGCTGCGCGGGCGCCACGGCCGTGCATGTGACCGTGACGCTGGGCGCGATCACGCTCTACGACCTCAGCTTCGACATGCTCGACAGCGGCGAGATCGGCGACTGGTGGGATTACTACTACGGGGAATGGAACGAGCGCTCGGAGCTGGTGCTGACCGATCTGCCCGGCATTCCTGGCGCGCGCATCACCGTGAACGTGCAGGGCAGCGGCAGCGTGTCGCTGGGCATGCTGGTGCTGGGCCAGGTGGTGGACCTGGGCGAGGCGCAGTGGTCTCCCGAGATCGGCGCCGACGACTTCTCGCGCGTGGACGCCGACCCGCTGGGGGAGACCGAAATCACCAAGCGCGGCTACGCCAAGACCTTCAGCGTGACCTGCGAAGCGCCCCTCGCGCAGCTCGACCGCATCGCCCGCGCCCTCACGCGGGTGCTGTCGGTGCCCGTGGTCTGGATTGCCGCAGGCGGGCGTTTCGACGCCCTCATCGTCTACGGCCTCGGGTCGTGGCGGCTGCGCCCCGCGAACGCAAAGAAGCTCTACGGACAGCTCGACATCAAAGGATTCAAACAATGAGCTACACCATCACCCTGCGCCCCGTGGCGCCCGACATTCCCGATCCGTTGGACCGGGCCACCTTCCGGCAGCGTGCCTTCCCCTGGAACCAGTGGCAGAAGGCCGACAGCATCGCGGCCAACACCCAGATCACGCAGATCGCGGGCATGGCCGACGATGCCGCCTACGCCGCAACGCTGGCGACCACGGCCAAGGGCCAGGCCGAGACGGCCGCCAGCGCGGCCAGCGCCCAGGCCGCCACTGCTGCAGGGCATGCCGCCAGCGCCCAGGCCAATGCGGATGCGTTGGCAGGCGCCACGGTGAACCTGGCCATCCCTTCGATGGAGGATGTGGCCGACCCGCAGGGCGACCTGCAGGGATCACCCAGTTACACCTTGCCCGCCAGCGCCGATGGCGCCATGCGCGTGCTGGAGCGCCTGGGGCTGTTCGTCTACCGCGCAGCGGCCACGGACCCGGCTGATGGTGAGACCTGCATCGCTCCATCGACCGGTGTAGGCCGCTGGCTGCTGCAGCTGCCCTCGTTCGAGTTCGTGATGGGTCGCCTGGCCGGGGTGGAGCTGGCCTGGCTCGATGGCCGCCTGCGCACGGCCGAGGCGCAACTTGCCAGCGCCAACATGCGCGCACTGCATGCCTCGGCATCGCTGGACTTCCCGAGCATTGCGGCCACCACCGGCACGGCCACGCTGACGGTTTCCGTGCCAGGTGCATCGGCGGGGGACCGTGTCGCTCTCGCGCCGCCTGCGGTGCTTCCTGCCGGGCTGATTCCGATGGCTGCCGTCACGGCGGCCGACACCGTGAGCCTGACCCTCTTGAACCACACGGCGGCCGCCATTGACCCGGCCGCTATGACCTGGGGCGTGACCGTCCTCAAAGCCAACTGGAGCTGACCCATGTACATCAAGGCTGATCGCATTCTTTCGGGCATCACGGGCGGGGCCATCAACAGCGCCCAACTGCAGGCGCTGCTGGCCGACCCCGGCTACCTCGGGGCGTTTCGCTCGGGCATTCTCTACAGCCCGCCCCGGCGTGACGTGCTGCTCGCTTCGCCCCAGGCGGCTGCGGTGGTGGCGGGCTCTGCCCTGGCCGTGGCTGAACTGCTGGGTAAAAGCTCGCTACTCACGGCGGTGCTGGCCGACAGCAGTTGGTTCGCCGCGCTGGTGTGCAGCCCCACTGCCGTACCGTTGGTCTATGCCAGCGCGACCGGCATCGCTACTCTCTTTGGCGCCGACCGCAAGGCGGTGTTTGCACCGCACGCCGCACAGATGACCCTCAGCGGGTCGGAGGTGACCGCCTGGCGCGACTATGTCGGTGCCACTCAGCTATGGGGTGGTGCCGCAGGCGCGCGGCCGACGTTCGACGGACCGGCCCCCAATGGCTTTACATCGGTGGCGTTTGATGGGGTCAACGACGCTCTGAGTGCTGGCCCATCCGGGCTATTTGCAGCGGCAGCAACAACATTCTATGTGGTGGTGCGGCCGACGACGATGACGTCCGACCGTGTCTGGATCGCTGAAGGCGGCGCAGGGGGCGGGTACATCGGCTCCAGCGGAACCGGAGGCGTTTTGCAGGCGTATTCCGGTGGCACTTATAACTTTGCTGCCCCGCATGTGCCCACCGCGAACACCTGGCAGCTTTACCGACTGCGCAAGGACAGCGGCAGCTTGTACATCAAGCGCAACAGCTCGGCGGAGGTGTCGGCTGGAGCGATGACTTTCAACGCTGGGGCGCAACCACTGATTGTGGGTCACCGTCTCAACGGAAGTTCGGTGCCTGAGCGCTTCTTTGCGGGCCAGATCGCCGAGATCGTCAACCTGGGCAAGTCAGCGGGCGATGCGGACGCCGACAACATCCGCATCACAGAGCTGCTGCGCAGCAAGTACGCCCTCTGGTAAGGAGCACGCCGTGAACATGAACTTCGACGTGTACCAGGGCGAGACCCTGATCTATTCGACCGACGCACCTGCGCACCAGGTGGCGTTGCGCGAGGGTGAGGGCGTGGCCGAGCATGGCAGCGCTGCGATCCTTTCGCCCGAGGCCTGGGCCGCGCTGCAGGCGGCGAGCCAGGCCCAGGCCGATGCGCCAAAGTCCGCCACCCGCGCTCAGGGCAAGGCCGCACTGATCCAGGCGGGCTACTGGCAGGGCGTGCTGGCGTTCGTGGCCTCCATTGGGGATGAGACCCAACGGGCACTGGCTGAGGTGGCGTTGCATGACACCCAGGAGTGGCAGCGCAGCAGCCCGTTCTTGAATGCCGCCGCTGCGGGCCTGGGCATCACCGACGAGCAGCTCGATGCGCTGTTTGTCGCTGCGAGGGAGATACAGCTTTAAAGAAAAAAGACGGGCGACCCCTGCCGGTGCGCGAACACCGGCAACAGCCCCAACCTGCAGATCAAACCTGCAAGCCGGCAAGGCCCGCCACCCTGTACAGAGTGCGGCGAGTCTATCGGAAGTTTCACCCATGGAAACAGGCTTGCAATGGAAGAAATCAGATGTGGCGCATGCCGCCGTAAGTTGGCCGAGGGCATCTACATCGCCCTCACTATCAAGTGCCCCCGCTGCGGGGCCATCAATTCATTGAGGGCCGCGAGCCCCCCACTAGAGCGCCAGGGAGCGTCGGTAAATGGACTACACCATGACGACGCCCATCATTCCCTGGATCGGCGGCAAGCGCCGCCTCGTTGACCTGCTGCTGAGCAGGTTTCCCCCTCATAGCTGCTACGTCGAGGTGTTCGCAGGTGGCGCTGCCGTGTTCTTCGCCCGGCATCCTGCCGACGTCGAGGTGCTGAACGACGTCAACGGCGACCTGGTCAACCTCTACCGGGTGGTGACCCACCACCTGGAAGAGTTCGTCCGCCAGTTCAAATGGGCGCTCACCAGCCGCCAGGTGTTCAAGTGGCTGCAGGAAACCCGGCCGGAAACGCTCACCGACGTGCAGCGTGCGGCCCGCTTCTTCTACCTCCAGCAGCAGAGCTTCGGCGGCAAGGTGGCCGGGCAGACCTTCGGCACCGCCACCACGGCGCCAGCGATCAACCTCCTGCGGATCGAGGAGAACCTGTCGGCCGCGCACCTGCGCCTGGCGTCGGGCACCTACATCGAGAACCTCGATTGGGCGGCTTGCATCGACCGCTACGACCGGCCGCACACGCTGTTCTACCTCGACCCCCCTTATTGGGAGACGGAAGGCTATGGGGTGCCGTTCCCCTGGGAGCAGTACGTGGCCATGGCAGCAAAGCTCAAGGCCATCAATGGCAAAGCAGTGGTGAGCATCAATGACCACCCGGCGATCAGGGAGTGCTTCGCGGGGTTCGATATGGAGGCGCTGAAGCTGGACTACACCGTTGGCGGCGGAGCGAAGCGGGTAGAGCGTGGGGAACTGGTGATCTACAGCTGGGACCGCCAGGCCGAGCCTGCGGGGTTGTTCTAATCGTGTTGTCTGTAGTGCAATTTCGTTTCACCAGAGACAATTCACGCATCAACCATTTATCGCAACGCTGCAGGCGCATTTATCGCGCCGCGCTTCACCTTGCGTACCATTTCCAGTTCGCGGTGATCGGTATCACCCTGCCTGACGGCGGCGTAGCCTTCGTTGCCCACCAGCGCATAGGATTCTTCATCGGGGTACCAGATGCGTGCCGACTGGCCGATCTGCTCACCATAGGCGTAGCCCAGAAGCTCATCCATGCGGTGGTTGCAACGCACGATGCGGCGGTCCTTGATGAGCACGATGCCAGCGCCTGCAGAGTCGAACAGGGCATTCTGTTCCTGGATGGCGGCTGTCAGTTCGGTCGTGCGCTGCACCACCTGCTGCTCCAGGCTGTTCCGGTAGGCATCGAGTTCGTCGCTCATCCGTTTCTTTTCGGTCACGTCCTCCTTGATTGCCAGGTAGTGCGTAACCTTGCCGTCGGCCTGTCGGACCGGCGCGATGATGGCGTGCTCCACGTACTCACTGCCATTCTTGCGCGTGTTGTAGAGGTCGCCGCGCCAGGGCTTCCCCTGGGTCAGCGTGGCCCACATGTCCTGGTATGTGGCCAAGGGGGTTTTCCCCGACTGCAGCAAGCGGGGGTTGGCGCCAATGGCTTCATCCCATGTGTATCCGGTGTTCTGGATGAACGCCTGGTTCACATACTCGATGTTTGCGTCGAGGTTGGTGATGACAATGCTCTCTGGGCTCTGGTCCACGGCCAGGGAGAGTTTCCGCAGTCGATCTTCGATTCGGCGCTGCTCCGTGACGTTTTCCTTGACGGCGACATACTGGCAGACCTTGCCATCCTCGCCGCGAATCGGCGCGATGGTGGTGGCATGGATCTGTTCGCTGCCATCCTTGGCACGGTTGATCAATTCACCCGTCCAGGTCTTGCCGGCAGTCAGGGCGTGCCACATGGCGTCATAGGTGGTGGCAGGGGTTTTACCGGACTTGAGCATCCGGGGATTGCGGCCCAGGATTTCTTCACGGCTGTAGCCGGTGATGCGGCTGAAGGCATCATTGACATAGATCGTATCGGCCGCCAGGTTGGTGATGAGCACGGTGTTGGGGCTCTGTTCGACAGCGAGAGACAGCATGCGGATACGCGTCGCCGCATCCTTTTCAGCAGTGATGTCACGCCAGGCGCTGACAAAGTAATCGCGCCCTTTTTGCCTGATGACATGCACATTCAGATGCACGTCGATGAGGCTGCCATCCTTGCACCGATGCAGGTTGTCGAGTTCCGCTCGTCCGGAGGTTGCGAGATCATGCGCGAAGATGGTCAGTTCTTCTGGAGAGAGCTGTCCCTGGATATCCGTAACGCGCATGGTCAGCATTTCGTCACGGCTATAGCCGAGCATGTGGCAGCTGGCATCATTGGCTTCTACGAATCGCAATGTTTCTGCATCGACCAGTTCGATGGCCAGTGGTGCCTTGTCGAGGATCGCCAAGCGCAAGGCCCGGCTGTCGGCTTCGGTTGCCAGACTCTCGCCGCGCTTAACCGATGCTTCGATGCGTGCTGCGATGGCCTCCAGCATGGAGCGTTCCTCGGCGAGGAAGGGCTGGCCGGCATCGTTGGGCAGCGGCTTGGCATAGATGACGCAGATCGTGGCGGCCTCGCTGTTGCGACCGGTGAATTCTGCGCACAGATGTAGCCCATCAGCACGTTCGCCAAAGTGCCTGCTGCCACATGTGATTGCGGCGACGGCAAGATCGGGAAAGCGCATTGCGGCGGGTAGGCGCGCAACAATCGCTCCAAGCAGCGTGTCAATATCGAGATCGTTGCGTTCGCACAGGCTCGATACGTCATAGAGGCAGGCGAGTTCTTTGATTCGTTCATCGAGCAAGTACTTGGCGGCTCGCAGTTGATCTGTCTGTTGTTGGAGCAATTCTTCTGCTTGCTGGCGCGCATCCACCATGGCATTGAAAGTGGTTGCCAGGGTGGTAATTTCACGCAGTCCTGTCACGTTCGCCCGAACGGAGAAATTGCCGACCTGGATGGCTTGGGCCGTGCGGCTGAGCGCGTTGAGTGGGCGTGTGATGCGTTGTGCAACGCGCGCAACAATGGCCAATAAAACGATCAGCAAGCCAACGGAAAACGAAATGATGCGCATGGCATCGTGCAGCGCGGCAGTGTGAATGCCCTCTGACGGGATGGCGACGAAGGCCAGCAGTCCGAATTCCGGCAGCGATTTGACGGCGTAATCACGCCGGATGCCATCGGTTGCTGTCGCTTCGAACATGCCGTTGCGGACCTGCAGCACACGCTTGGAAGCCTCGTCCTGCAGATGGCTGCCTATTTCGTCGGCATTCATGTTGCGCCAGATCAGGGCGCCGTCATCGTTCATGAAGCCATAGAGAGAGCCCTGCGGGAGATGCTCTGTGGGAAACATGGGGTCGAAGGCGGTGATGCCGATGGTGACGGCGATCGAGCCGAGCATGCGGCCTTCTGGAAGATCACTTGCGCGCAAGGGCTGGCTGACGATGAGCACCTGCTTGCCGACAATCGGTCCGAAAAATGGCTCCCCGACGCTGAAACGTTGTTCTTTCAGCAGGTGCTGAAACCAGGGCCTGGTCGCTGCACTGGGCGGCTTGCCTGGTGCAAAGGGCAACGCCGAGCAGATCAGGGCTCCGGATAGATCGGTGGTCACAATGTTGGCGTATTCCTGATGCATCGCCAGCAGATGCTTGAGTCCCGGATCGCAATGTTCCGGGTCCAGCAGAGCCGACGTTGACAGCGAGGCCAGGTAGTCAAGTCGGTGGCGGAGGTTGCCAAGCTGGGTGCGGACGTTGGTTGCCAGTATTTCGGACTCGATCTTGAGGAGGGTGTGGGCATCCTTTTTTGTATGCTCGAAATTCTGCTGGATGCTGTACGCCAGCAAGGCTGTCAGCGGCAGTACCACGGCCGCAACAATGAGGATGAGGTAGCTGCGAATCCTCATGGTGCAGGTTTATCTGCTTCGGCATCGGCGAAGCGCGTGGCGATTTCTGCGAAGCGTTCTTGGCAAGCCAGGTAGGCATCGACCACGTCCGGATCGAAATGTGTGCTGCGTCCTTCGGTGATGATTTGCGTGGCCTGGTCGATGGTCATGGGTTTTTTGTAAACGCGGCGGCAGGTCAGTGCATCAAATACGTCGGCCAGAGCCATCAGTCGCCCCGCTGCAGGGATGGCGTCTCCGGCCAGTCCTGCCGGGTAACCACTGCCATCCCACTTTTCGTGGTGGGACAATGCGATCTCACGGGCTACCTGCAGGAACGCAAAGGCGCCCGAAGCCTGGGCGGCCATGCCGACATCGGCTGCGGCCAGCGCATCCTGCATGGCTTTGCTGATGGCGTCGGCGCCAATGGCGGCGTGGGTCTTCATGACTTCAAATTCCTCCGGCGTCAGCCGTCCGGGCTTGAGCAGGATGGCGTCGGGAATTCCAACCTTGCCCAGGTCGTGCAACGGAGCCGCCTTGACCACCCTCTCCAGGCGGCCAGAGGCCAGTGCATCCTGAAAGCGCTCGTGGTGCTCCAGCTGGTATGCCAGAAGTTCGACATAGGCCTGGGTGCGCAGGATGTGGTGGCCCGTGTCGGTGTCTCGCGCTTCGGCCAGGCACGCCAGCGCACGCATGCTGAGGTCCTGTATCAGCAGGTTCTCGCTCATGCGCCGAGCCACCTCGCGTTCCAGCCATTCGTTCTGGTTGGCCAGGCGGTCGCGTGCGTGTTTGAGTTCAAGGTGCGCGCGCACCCGGGCCAGAACGATGGCCGGCTGGATGGGTTTCGTGATGTAGTCCACCGCTCCGAGCGCCAGGCCATGCTCCTCGCTCTCCGTGCTGTCCATGGCGGTGACGAAGATCACGGGGATGTTGCGTGTTTCCTTCTCGGCATGGAGTCTGCGCAATACCTCGTAGCCATCCATGCCGGGCATCATCACGTCGAGCAGGATGATGTCTGGGCGCGGGTCCGAATGGACTGCGCGCAGGGCGCGTTCACCTGAATTGGCCGCGCGCACGGCGTAATAAGGCTGCAGCAGTTCGCCCAGTATGGTGATGTTCTGGGGCGTGTCGTCCACGATGAGGACCGTTTGCCTTTGGTGGGCTTCGTTCTCGGCAGCCACGCTTGCGTTCATCGTTTCATTCTCGGTGGGCTCCCTGGCATCTGCGGATGTGGGGGCAAGGGATGTGGGCGATGTCGTTGAATGCATGTGCGCGCATCCCACTCGGCGGTGGACCTGTCTGGGCCTTGAGTGCGTGTATTCAGCTCCCGGAGGTCGTTGGCGCCGTGAGTTCAGCCAGATCGCGCTCCAGCAGGGAGGGGGCGCCCAACTGCAGCTCGATCAGGCGGCGCAGGTGCGTCACGCTGTCGAGGTCGATGCTGCGGCACAGCAGCCCGGCGAAATGACCTTCAACATGCGCCACTTCGGCCGACATGGCGATGTGGTCGCTGGTGCTGGTCAGTGGCACTGTCAACTGGCACATGGTGCCGGCGGGCAATATGACACCGGGCGCAAGGGCCACCAAGGCCCCTTTGAGCGACAGGTCGAGTACCTGAGCGCTGTAGGTGCTGCTGGCCGTGGTGAGTTGTGCTGGCGCATCAAAGGTCACTCGGATGAAGTGGCGTCGTTCGTGGGGCATGGCGTCTGACGAGGGGCGGTGGTTTGGCCTTCATGCTACACGCAGGCCCATGACCAGGGAGTATTTCTGTTGAATATTGTTACAAATGGCATGGTGGCAGCGGCAGCATTGCGGCAGAAGATGCCGCTTTCTCTGGCCGCGTGTGCGTAAGCAACGGCATCCCAGCGGCGGCAGGGCTGGATTAGGAAAGGCATTTTTGTTCGTATTATTTGCTATTAAAATAATAGCTATTTGCGCTTGATGGAAAAGCCTTGGAGGCTATTTTTACTAAAGAATTTATTTACTACTTTGTCCTACGCGGCAAAGGGTGTAAAGGGGCAAAAATCCGTGATGCCTATTCGCTTCAAGGATTTTTGATGAAATACACACTGCGCTTCTTGGGGGCTGCAGCCGTACTGCTCTGCACCGCAGCCGGAGCCGTCCATGCACAGACCTATGTGAATGCCACGGTGGGGGGTGAACTGGCTCCCGGCGTCTATGGCCGCATCCAGATTGGCAATGCACCGCCGCCACCTCTGCTGTACCCACAGCCGGTCGTGATCCACCAGCCTGCTGTCGTTTTACCGCGTTCACCGATTTACCTTTATGTGCCTCCGGGGCATGCCAAGAACTGGCGCAAGCATTGCGCGCGCTACAACGCATGCAGCCAGCCCGTCTATTTTGTTCAGGAGCCGCCCCGCCGTGCAGCACCAGGAGCACCCGGATGGGGGTCGGCAGGGCCGCACCGCAATGATGGCAAGGGACATGGCAGGCAGCATGAGCCTCGGTATGACAACCGCTCTGACCACGGCCCGGGCAATGGTCGGGGCCAGGGACGCGGCAACAAGCACCGTGACTGAGAAGAGGCGGGTGTCGGGTAGGTGTTTCGCATGGCATGTTGCTGGCGGAGGGATGCAGCCCGATTCACTGGGAGATGCGCTGGGCAGCAGGGGCATGAAAGCGTCTTATCGAGAAGAGCGGGCGTTGCACCGCGCTACACTGATGAGCACATGCTGGCTTGTCCGGAGGCATACCGGGCGGGGGCTGTTCCAATCAACCTAAGGAGAGTTCATCCATGTTCAAGCACATTCTGGTCCCCGTGGACGGTTCCCCCACCTCGATGCTTGCAGTGTCCAAGGCCTCTGGTCTGGCCAAAACCTTTGGCAGCAGCGTCACCATCCTGTATGTGATTGATCCGTACCCCTTCACGGGTGTGGGCGCCGATTTCGCCTACGGTCAGGCCCAGTACCTCAGCGCTGCCACAGCCGAAGCCAACACCGCCCTGGATGCCGCCAAGAAGGCCATGCAGGACGCAGGCGTGGAAGCTGCCACCGTGGTGGGCGAAGGCCATGCCGTGCAGGAAGGCATCGCGCGCGCTCTCGACAGCACGGGGGCAGACCTCATTGTCATGGGCTCGCATGGCCGCCGTGGCATCGAGAAGTTGGTGCTGGGCAGCGTCACGCAGCGTGTGCTGGGACTGGTGCATGTGCCGGTGCTCGTCGTGCGCGACTGATCGCCCCACCTGTCGCAGCAAAAAGGCTCCCTCGGGAGCCTTTTTGCTGCACGGTGCGCGGGCTTATTCGATCTTTGCGCCTGAGGCTTCGACGATGCCTTTCCACTTGGCGTAGTCGGTCTTGAGCAGTGCGTCGAACTGGGCCGGCGTGAGGGCCAGCGGCTCGGCGCCCTGGGCCTGAATGGCGGCTTTCATGTCGGCTGTGGCCAGCAGTTTGTTGACTTCGGTGTTCAGCGTGGCCACCACGCCAGCCGGGGTGCCCGCCGGGGCGAACAGGCCATACCAGGTGCTCACGTCAAAGTCCTTGAAGCCAGACTCTGCCACCGTGGACACGTTGGGCAGAGAGGAGCTGCGCTGGGCCGATGTCACAGCCAGCGGGCGCAGTTTGCCCGCCTTGATCTGGCCCATGGCCGAGGGCAGGGACGATACCAGCAGGTCCACATTGCCCGCCAGTGCGTCCATCAGCGCCGGATTGGAGCCCTTGTAGGGGATGTGGCTGAGCTTGATGCCGGCGGCCTTCTCAAACAGGTCACCCGCCAGGTGGATGGATGTGCCGTTGCCGGGCGAGCCATAGGTGATGGTGCCGGGTGCGGCCTTGGCGGCGGTCACCACGTCGGCCAGCGTCTTGTACTTGCTGTTGACGCTGGTGGCGATGATCACCGGCGTGTAGGCCACATGGGCCACGGCCGTGAGATCCTTGGTGGGGTCCCAGGGCAGATTCTTGTAGAGCCAGGGGCCGATGACCAGGTTGTCTTTCTGGCCCATCACGATGTCGTAGCCCGTGGGCGCGGCCTTCACGGCTTCGCCGATGCCGATGGTGCCGCCGGCGCCCCCTTTGTTGTCAGCCACCACGGTCCACTTGTTGGCCTCGGTGAGCTTGGTGGCCACCAGGCGCGAGAGGATGTCGGTGCCGCCCCCGGGCGGAAAGGGCACGATCAGGCGGATGGGCTTGGTGGGGTAGGCCGCAGTTGGCGCGGGCGCCTGGGCATGCGCCGTGGTGCCCACGGCAAAAGCGAGCGCAGTGAATGAAAGCAGTTTGCGAATCATGGGGTTCGGGTCTCTGTCAAGTCGGGAAAAGGGCGGCATGGCGGGCCGCCCGGGGCGAGGGAATTACATGCGTTCAAAAATCGCGGCAATGCCCTGGCCGCCGCCGATGCACATCGTCACCAGCGCGTAGCGGCCCTGGATGCGCTGCAGCTCATGGATGGCCTTCACGGTGATCAATGCGCCGGTAGCGCCGATGGGGTGGCCCAGCGAGATACCCGAGCCGTTGGGGTTGACCTTGGCCGGGTCCAGGCCCAGGTCGCGCGTGACGGCGCAGGCCTGGGCGGCAAAGGCCTCGTTGGCCTCGATGACGTCCAGGTCGTTCACCGTCAGTCCGGCCTTCTTCAGCGCCAGCTGCGTGGCGGGGACGGGGCCGATGCCCATGTACTTGGGGTCCACACCCGCGTGGGCATAGGCCACCAGGCGCGCCAGCGGTTTGGCGCCCCGGGCCTGCGCAGCCTGCGCGTCCATCAGCACCACGGCGGCGGCGGCGTCGTTGATGCCCGAGGCATTGCCCGCCGTCACCGTGCCGTTTTCCTTGATGAACACGGGCTTGAGCTTGGCCAGGTCTTCCATGGTGGCGCCGGGGCGGAAGTGCTCGTCGGTGGCGTACAGCACGTCACCCTTTTTGCTCTTGAGCGTGACGGGCACGATCTGGTCCTTGAACACGCCCGACTGCGTGGCGCGTTCGGCGCGGTTGTGGCTCTCCACGGCCAGGCGGTCCTGGTCTTCGCGGGTGATGCCCCACTTGGCGGCAATGTTCTCGGCGGTCACGCCCATGTGGATGTTGTGGAACGGGTCGTGCAGCGCGCCGATCATCATGTCCACCATCTTGGTGTCACCCATGCGTGCGCCCCAGCGCATGTTCAGGCTGGCAAAGGGCACACGGCTCATGACTTCGGCGCCGGCGCCAATCGCCACGTCGGCGTCGCCCAGCTGGATGCTCTGCGCTGCCGACACGATGGCCTGCAGGCCCGAACCGCACAGGCGGTTGACGTTGAACGCGGGCGTGCCCTCGGCGCAGCCACCGTTGATGGCGGCCACGCGCGAGAGGTACATGTCTTTGGGCTCGGTGTTGACCACGTGGCCGAACACCACATGGCCCACGTCTTTGCCCTGCACGTTGGCGCGGGCGAGCGACTCGCGCACGACGAGTGCGCCCAGTTCGGTCGGGGGAATGTCCTTCAGGCTGCCGCCAAAGGTGCCAATGGCGGTGCGCACTGCGCTGACGACGACGACTTCACGGGTCATGAAAAACTCCTTGGGTGGATGAAAAAATATGAATGAAATAAGGCTCTATGGCTTGCCAGTCAAGCGCTGATAGCTATGAAAACATGAGTGAATGACATTTCATGCGTCGCGCACGTCGGCTACCGGGTTGGCGCCGAAGTCTGGGCGGTCCAGCCAGGCCAGCACGCGGGCGGCAGCATCGGGTGCGCTGCTGAGTTGGCCGCTGTTCTGGAGCTGGGCGAAGTTCTGTACATCGGGGAAGGCGTCGGGGTGGGCGGCACGCAGTTGCACCTGCATGTCGGTGTCGATCACGCCCGGCGCCAGCGAGCACACCCGGGCCCCGTGGGGCTTGCGTTCTTCGTCCAGCGCCATGCAGCGCGTGAAATGGTCCATACCGGCCTTGGCCGCGCAATAGGCAGCCTGCGAAGCCATGGGGCGGCGCCCCAGGCCGGAGGAAATGTTGAGCACTTTGCGTGGCACGTTCCAGCCCTCGGTGGTGCCCAGGAAAGCGGCGCACAGCAGCAGGGGGGCTTCCAGCCCCACGCGCAGCGCTGTGGCCAGGTCGCCCGGTGCGCTGGCCGAGAGCGGTGCGATCGGCGGAATCACGCCCGCGTTGTTGATCAGGGTGGCGCTGGCAAAGCCGCCCTGGGGAACGTCCCGCAGCCAGTCGCGCAGGCGCTGGGCGGCCGTCTCGGCGTGGGCCAGGTCCTGCTCCCACTGCAGCAGTGTCGTGCCCTGGGCGGCAGCTTCGTTGGCCAGGGAGGGGTTGGAGCGGCGCGACAGGCACAGCAGCGTATGGCCGGGGCGCAGCAACTGGCGCGCCATGGCCAGCCCCATGCCGCGCGAGGCACCGGTCAGGATGGTGAGGTGTTGAGGCATTCCAGGATGGTACTCGCCCGCGTGCCTGGGCCTGGGCATGCAGGGGACAGGCTGCATGTGGGCGCGCATTGCGGGGACCGGGCCGATGTCAGGGTTTCCAATATCGGGTGCGTGCGGTGGCGGTGGCATAGTCTTGACCAGAGACACATCCTGGATGCGGGAGAGAGGGTTTGATGCGCGGCTACAGAAGCGGATTGCGGGATTTCCAGACCATTGCAGCAGGCGCTGCCGTGGCAGCACTGCCGCACAACAGGGGCGATGCAGGTGCCATGCCATCGGCCCGGCGTGAATCATGGATGACGTAGATCTCAACAAGAATCGGCTGGAACTGGCCCTGGAAGCCGCCGGGCTGGACCTGTGGGAGAACGATCTGGTCACCGGGGCGGTGACCCTCAAGGCGAGCAAGACGTTCGCTGAACTGGGTTTTGACGAGCATGAAATCGCGGCGGATGTGCAAGGCATCTTCGGGCTGGTTCATCCCGATGACCGGGCCAAGGTGCAGCAAGCGATTGATGACCACCTTTCGGGCCGCACACCGCAGTATCGCTGTGAGTTCCGGCTGCGCTCCAAAGGGGGCGCATGGGTCTGGTACGCCAATTACGGCCGCATCATGGACGGCCAGAGCAGCACGCCGGGCAGGCGCCTGATCGGGGTGACGTTCAACATCGACGACCGCAAGCGCAAGGAAGACGAGATTGAACAGATCAACCGCCAGTTGACCGAACAGAACATCCTGCTCCAGCAACTCAATGCCACGCTGGCCCTGCTGGCAGCCAACGACTCGCTGACCGGACTCTCCAACCGGCGGACCCTGATGGAACTGGGTGTGAACGAATGCAGGCGCGCGCAGCGGTTTGGGCACCCGCTGTCCGTGCTGGTGGTCGATATCGATCTTTTCAAGGCAGTCAACGATGCCTGGGGCCATCTGGCGGGAGACCGCGTGATCTGCGCAGTCGCCCAGGCCTGCCTGGTGCGAACGCGCAATGGGGTGGACACCGTGGCGCGCTATGGGGGCGAGGAGTTCGTACTGGTGCTGCCGGAAACCGACAGCCCGGATGCGCTGCGCCTGGCCGAATCGCTGCGCCATGCGGTGGCGGCGCTGCAGGTGGCCGTCAACGACGAGGGGGCCAGGGCCAGCGTCACTGTCAGCATCGGTGTGGCGACGTTGCACCCGGGGGACGATTTTTCCTTCGAGGACTTGGTCAACCGGGCCGATAAGGCGCTTTACCAGGCCAAGGAGACAGGGCGGAACAACGTGCAATCGTGCGTGCCACATTGACCCCGTTTTTCCATCCGGTGCACCTGTGGGGCGCCAGATTGAAGAATGCGGCTCAGAACGGTGCAGGCAATGAAAACTCGATGTTCTGCCCAGTGCCGGGATGCTCGAAGGCCAGCCAGGCGGCATGCAGCAGCAGCCGGGGGGATTGTGTGCGGGTACAGGCATCGCCGTACAGCGCGTCGCCCAGTATGGCGTGGCCCACAGCGGCGAGGTGCACGCGCAACTGGTGCGTGCGCCCGGTGACGGGTTCCAGTTCGATGCGTGTGGTGTGGGTTGCGTCATCGTGCGCCAGCACGCGCCAGCGCGTCAGGCTGGGTTTGCCGTGCACGGGGTCGATCACCCGCAACGGGCGGCGTTCCCAGTCGGCGGCGATGGGCAGGTTGATTTCGGCCCAGGCCCCATTCTCTGGGGCCACCATGTGCCCGGTCACGACGGCCTGATAGCGCTTGCGCACCTGGCGCAGCTCGAAAGCGCGGCCCAGGCGGCGCTGCACATCGGGGGTGCGGGCCATCAGCACCAGGCCCGAGGTGGCCTGGTCCAGCCGGTGCACGACCAGGGCTTGTGGCCAGCGCTCCTGTGCGCGGCGGCTCAGGCAATCCTGTTTGTCCGGACCCCGCCCGGGAACGCACAGCAGCCCGGAGGGCTTGGCCAGCACGAGCAGGTCTTCATCCGCATGGAGGCAGTCCACTTCATCGGCCCCTGCCGCCATCCCGTATGCATCACCGGGTGCCATTGACCAGACGGTCCACGGTGTCGCACAGTTCCTGTACGTCATTGGGCTTGTGGATCAGCGCGCGCGCGCCCGCAGCCAGGGCGGCCTGCTCGATCTCGGCCGTGACATGGCCCGAGGCCAGTGCCACGGGCAGGTCGGGACGGATGGTGCGCACCTCCTGCAGCAGGTCCACGCCTGAGTAGCCCGGCATGTTGTAGTCGGTCACGAGCAGGTGGTAGTCGTACGGCGCTGCACGCAGGGCATCGGCGGCCGCGTGTGGGTCGTTGAAGCCGCTCACCTGATAGCCACGCCGGCGCAGCAGACGCTGCACCAGGAACACCAGGGCCTGGTCGTCATCCACATACATGACGTGGTAGCCGTGCCCCTGGGGCACATGGGCTGCGGCTGGGCTGGATGCAGGTGCATGCATTTCCGCCGCCGGAACCGATGCCTCGGCCAGCGGGAAATACAGCGTGAAGCGGCTGCCCCGGCCCGGTGTGCTGTGCACGTCCACCGCACCCGCGTGCGTGCGCATCACACCGTGCACCACGGACAGGCCCAGCCCCGTGCCCTGGCCCACCGGCTTGGTGGTGAAGAAGGGCTCGAACACGCGTTCCAGCGTGGCGGCGTCCATGCCAGGTCCGTTGTCCTGCACCGTGATGGCCACGTAGTCGCCTGCGGGCAACCCCAACCGCTCGCACAGGCGCTGGTCGGGTCGGGCGAGCACCGCATCAACCTGGACTGTGCCCCGGGCAACCCCGATGGCGTGGATGGCGTTGGTGCACAGGTTCAGCAGGGCCTGTTCGACCTGGGTGGGGTCGGCCAGCACGGGCGGCAAGCCCTTGGGCAGATGCATGTGCAGGTCGATGGCGGGCGGCAGCGTCACGCGCAGCAGCCGCTCGGTGTCGTGCATGACCTCGGCCACGGGCACGGCGGTGCGCCGGGGTGGCTCGTTGCGGCTGAAGGTGAGGATCTGGCGCACCAGATCGCGCGCGCGGCGCCCGGCTTTTTCGATCTCCAGCAGGCTCTCCAGCGCGGGTGAGCCTGCACCGCAGTCGGCCTTGGCCAGTTCCACGTTGCCCAGGATGGCGCCCAGGATGTTGTTGAAATCGTGCGCGATACCGCCGGCCATGGTGCCCACGGCCTGCATCTTGTGCGACTCGCGCAGTTGCGCCTCCAGCTCGGTGCGATGCGCCTCGGCTTTCTTGCGGCCCGTGAGGTCGCGCGCGAACACCGTGGTGGTCTCGCCCTCGGCGTGGCGCTCGAATGAGACGCTGACCTCCACCGCCAGCTCCTTGCCACTGGCGGTGAGCGCCGTCATCTCGCCCAGCAGGGCCTGGGTGGTGAGCTGGGCAAAGGCCAGGGCCTGGGCGGCATCGGGTAGAAAGCGCTCCAGCGGACTGCCCA
>Ga0155472_155_pt1 | contig 62124 bp, 85 predicted proteins | sample RifCSPhighO2_12_FD_107130 | JGI IMG/M metagenome (GOLD analysis project Ga0155472, IMG submission 107130) | Gammaproteobacteria bacterium RIFCSPHIGHO2_12_FULL_63_22
GACGCATCGTCCAGCGACGCTCGCCTCAGCGACGCTCGCCTCAGCGACGCTCCGTTCAGCGACGCTCCGTTCAGCGACGCTCCGTTCAGCGACGCTCCGTTCAGCGACGCATCGTCCAGCGACGCTCCGTTCAGCGACGCATCGTCCAGCGACGCTCCGTTCAGCGACGCTCCGTTCAGCGACGCTCCGTCCAGCGACGCATCGTCCAGCGACGCATCGTCCAGCGACGCATCGTTCAGAATTGCACGCCGGCCCCCTTCCCGTCCCAGTAGCCACGCCCGATGCTCGGTGAGCACATTCGCCAATTCCTCCGGTGTCGGCTTCCAGCCCGGTTCGCCGCGTTGCGGTTTGCGGTCAGCTATCTGTGATTCGCTGCTCATGATTTCGCGCTCCTAATTTGCCACTTCTTCCTCTGATTTTCCGCCCACCTACTCACGCTGTCGAGCGGCCCGTGCACATTGATCTGCGGCCGCGCGCCGTTCGTCCGTGGTAACCGCTCGACCAGTGCCCGTCGTAGCAGGCAGTCGCAACGCTCGACGATTTCTAGCAGCCGTAGCTCACGCTCGATTCGCTGGGCGTGGTCGATAACGCGGCGACGTCGGCGGCGTTCGTAGATGGCTTCTGGTATCATGGTTTCAAAGAATATCAAATTTACTATTGCACAGTCAATAGTAGATTGATATATTTATTTCCGTCGATACGAAACAGGAGCCAAAAACGAATGGCCGCAACAAAAAAACCAGGACTGAAAGGCCATATGACCGCAACGCAAATCGCAGACCGGTATGGCATTAGCCACCAGCTAGTAGCCCAGTGGCGACGAGCCGGGAAGCTGCCATTCCGTCGCGACGAGGACGGTCGTTATTACTATCCGGTGCCGAGCGTGAAGCAGGTGGTTGGATGGTTTTTGTGGCGGAAGGGTATCAAAATATGAAGCGAGACATGGGCAGCGACGTGACGAACAGCGGGCCGGTCGACGGCCAGGATGATTGCCTGGAATCGCAACTGGAGACGGCATTGCAGGCGGGTGACGCGGCGGACGCGCAACCCACGGCGGAACCGGTCGAATCCGAACCGGCCAAGGAACCGGCGACGCCCGTGCAGCCCGAGGCGAAGGTGCCGCTCACGGACGGCGAACTCTTGGCGGAGATCGAGGCCGCGGCGAAGGTGGCACGTGAACGGGAGCGGGAATTGCAGGCTGCGGAATCGGGGCTGAAGGTCGCCAAGGAACATGTCAAGGCGTGCGAGGGGAACCTGCACGCGGCGTTACGCAAGGTGTGCCAACTTTCGCTCCACGAGGACATGCCGCTCTTCTCACAGCACGCGAACGGAACCGGCGAGTGCGCGGCTTCCGCCACCCTGGACGGAGAGACGGTGCCTATGCAGTCGGCCAACGACTCCTGGCGGTCCGTGCGGCTCGACTCGCTGGACGATCCCGATTTTACGCCGAGCCTGCTGAAGAAGCTGGCGGCAGCGGAGATTGAGACGATCGGGCAACTGGTCGACTATCAGGCGACGGGCAAATGGATCACTTCGATTCACGGCATCGGCCAGGCGGCGGGAGACAAATTGGCCGATGCGATGGAGCGGTTTTGGGCGGCGCACCCAGAGTACGCTCGCTGAGGGACAAGGAGGTTGGAATGGATTACGCATCATTTATTGCAGGCAAATGCCAGTCGCGTTCACATGGATTCGACCCGATTTGGATTCCCGATTTTCTTTTCGATTTCCAGGTGTCGCTCGTCGAATGGGCTATCGGCAAAGGCCGAGCGGCTATTTTTGCCGAGTGCGGTCTCGGAAAAACTCCGATGCAGCTCGTCTGGGCTGAGAATGTAATTCGCCACACAAACAAACCTGTACTCCTGGTGACGCCGATCGCGGTCGGATCACAGGCAGAACGCGAAGCCGTCAAGTTCGGCATCGAGGCAAAACGAACCCGTGATGGCAAGATGGCCGGCGATAAGTGTATATGGATCACGAACTACGAACAATTGCATAAGTACGATCCGGCGATGTTTGGCGGATGCGTGTGCGACGAATCGTCAGCGATCAAAGACTTTAAGACGGATCGAAAAAAGGTAGTGGTCGAGTTTATGCGGACAATACCGTATCGCCTGTTATGCACAGCGACGGCCGCACCGAATGACTACTGGGAACTCGGCACTTCCAGCGAAGCGTTGGGGTATCTCGGCTATCGTGATATGCTAACGCACTTTTTCAAAGAGGAAGTAAAAAAGGATTATCTAGGGTGGGGTCGAACGAAATACCGTTTTCGTGGACACGCGGAGCAACCATTCTGGCAGTGGGTCTGTTCATGGGCACGTTCACTACGCAATCCGTCCGACCTTGGATTCGACGATAGCCGGTTCGCTCTTCCTGATTTGATTGAACATGAAATTGTCGTCAAACTCGATTCTCCGCGCAATGGCCTGCTGTTCGATATGCCGGCTAGCGACATGCGGGAAGAGCGTGCCGAACGGCGGCGAACGATCAAGGAACGCTGTGAACGAGCGGCGGCCATCGCCAATGAATGCACGGATGCGTCGGTTGTTTGGTGCGACCTGAACCCAGAAGGGGACTTGCTGGAGTCGCTGCTCGACGATTGCGTTCAGGTCAAGGGTAGCATGTCTGACCAGGCGAAAGAAGAGGCGTTGCAGGCGTTCTCTTTTGGCCAGATCAGGCAGATGGTAATCAAACCGAAAATTGGAGCATGGGGACTAAACTGGCAGCACTGTGCTAATGTCGTTGAGTTCCCCACGCATTCGTTCGAACAACACTATCAGCTAGTTCGCAGATGTCATAGGTTCGGCCAGACACGGCCGGTCCATGTATCGTCAGTGATTTGCGACAGCGAACAGGGAATCGTGGCTAACCGACGACGCAAAGCTAATCAGGTCGACACGATGTTTACCAGTATCGTTCGCCATATGGGCGATGAGTTGCATCTTGTTTCGCATGATAATTTCCCCGTAAAAGAGGATTGCCCGGCATGGCTGTGATCGACCAGGAAGTCACGGACAGATATGCGATTTACAACGGTGATTCTGCGGAAGTGCTGCAATCTATTCCGGATGAATCCGTAGGGTTGAGTATCTACTCCCCTCCGTTCGCGACGGAGAATGGAGGGGCACTGTACAATTACAGTTCGTCGCTCCGTGACTTGTCGAACTCGCGAACGTACAAGGAGTTTTTCGATCATTACCGCTTTATTGTCGAGCACATTGCCCGCGTCACGAAACCCGGTCGCATCTCGGCAGTGCATTGCATGGACGTTCCGAAACAGGGAGCGAACATCTGCGGATACTCCGACTTTCCCGGCCACATTATCGCTCTTCATGAATCGCTAGGCTTCGACTACTTACCGCGTATCTGCATATGGAAAGAACCGCTTGCCGTTCGAAATCGGACGATGGCAAAAGCTCTTGCCCATCGCCAGATCGTAGAGGATTCTACGAAGACGAACGTCGCGGCCGCCGACTACCTTATTCCGTTTCGCAAGCGAGGGGACAATCCGGAGCCGGTAGTGCATCCGACCGGACTATCTGAGTATGCCGGAGAGCGTACCGTTCCGGCCGAACTCCATCGCTATCGCAACTGGAAAGGAAACCAGATAGAGAACCGGTATTCACATTGGATTTGGCGGAACTATGCTTCGTGCTTTTGGGACGATATTCGTTTGGGTCGCGTGCTCCCCTACGAAGAGAGTAAGGACGAAGGTGACGAGCGGCATATGCACCCGTTGCAGTTGGATGTAGTGGAACGAGCAGTCATATTATGGAGCAATCCCGGCGACGTGGTATTGACCCCATTTATGGGTGTTGGCAGCGAAGTGTACGGGGCGGTGACGGCCAGAAGAAAAGGCATCGGTATCGAACTAAAGCCATCGTTCTATCGTCAGGCAGTAAAGAATCTTCACAAAGCCGTTGAAGAGTCGTCGACCCACAAGGAGCAATTATTGTTTTCATAATCCACCAACAGGAAAGGAATCCACCATGTTAGTTCTCTCACGCCACACCAACGAAAAGATCATCATAGGCGACGACGTCGTTATTACGGTCGTCGAGATTCGCGGCGAAAAAGTGAAGATCGGGATTGAGGCTCCGAGGTCGACCAGCGTACATCGTGAAGAGGTCTGGCTGTCGATCCAGGGGCATCGGGAGGCGGCGGAATGACGTTCGACGAACTCCTCTCCGTGGTCCCTGGATTGCGGAAAGCCAGACGACTTAATGCCGCACTACTCCGAATCCTGCTCGATCGCCGACGACGCGAATGTACATGGTGTGGCATGACGGTGCCACGTGGCCGTATCGCGTGGTGTTCAGATAAATGCGTCGCTGATTTTCGTGAACGATGCGACCCGGCGGCATCTGTTAAGGCGGTATTTCGTCGCGATAATGGCCGGTGCCGACGTTGTGGCCGTGACGTAGAAAAATCAAAACGAGTGTATGTAGCCTACCTGCGTGACTGGCCGGGCAACTGGCGATATCCAGAACAGCATAATAAGGTAAAGGTGATGCTAGGGTTTGGTCGCGGGGGATGGTGGGAGATTGACCACACGATACCGGTATGCGAGGGTGGCGGACTGTGCACGATCGATAATCTGCGACTGATGTGTGGGGCGTGCCATGATGATGAGACTCGGAATCTATCGCGACGACAACGGCGACAGCGGGAGTTGAGCAAATGAAACTCGAATCGAAATGGGGCGAGTCTGGCCCGTTGCGGCCGAACGAAGTCGAATCGGTGGAGGTCGACCTGACGATAGAGTACGGCTGCACCGGCTCCTGTGAGATGAGCTTTATCTACGTTTACGGCTGCGATGTATTCGGCGCAGTAATTCTCGGTCGCACGATCGACTTTTGGTGGCCGCCCGAACTCGGCGGGGAGTGGTGATGAAGAAACGACGTTATTGGCCCGTGTCAGTGAAGTGGCGCTGGCACGAACGAAATTACACACGCCTCTACGGAATCCGGACGCACGCGTGCCTTACCCGTGACGGCACGGTCGGCGGATGGGTGCTGCACTTGTGGGCCGTGAAAGTGGTGTTTGGATGAACGGCATGGCTCGCAAAAAGGCACGAAAGGCACATGAGGCAAAGTATTCCGATGGTGTGCCGCGTGACCCAAGAGATTGGACGGTAGAGGATTGGAATGATCTGTATAAGGCGATGGAATGGTTGAAGCGTCGAGTCGCCAAACGGCATGCTGAGAAATGCAAAGAATCGGAACTCGGTGGGGAGGGGTGAGGGGATGAATGGAGCGGACACGGACAACATTCTTTTGAGACTCGAAGCGATCGAACGCACGAACGGCGTCATTCTGGCCGACATGAAGCGGCTCGCTGACGCGGACGTGGTACGACGGATCGACGACATGAAATGCGCCATCTGCATCTTGTCTACCAACGTCGACAACCTCACGACGCTGGCCGAGCGGGCAGGGCATTCGCCACAGATGAGCGTGCGATTGCAGGTCGCGGCGCAGATAGCATCCGGAATCAATGTAGCTCATTGGCACATTGAAACTGTCGCTGACATGGCACTAGCTACCGCCGACGCTCTGATCGCGGCGAGCAAGGAGGATCGCGACAATGGCTGACGAACTGTCGCAGAAAACATGCCGGTTCTGTGGTGCGACCATCCTGGTCGCACCGTACTGGCCGCATGACCGGATATCCGAGTCGACAGGTTGGCATGTGACGATGTGGGACGAAAGGAAACAGTACGACCGTCACTACGCTTGGACGTGCGGTCCGTGCATGAACGAGAAATACGCAAATGGTGCGAGGATCAGTGGTGACGACGGTTACATGGAACTTCATTTGCCCTAGGCGGCGGGCAGGGCCTGCTAATCCTCCCACAAGGCCGACGCAGGTTCCCGCCCGACCGCTGTTATCGAGGCGGCGAGCATTGCCATGCCGGTGTTGGACGTATCGCAGGATGCCAGGACGCTGGCTACCCCTTGCGGGGCGATACGGATGCAGCGTGCGGAGAGCTACGCATGTGATGGGTTCGACTCCTGTCGTCGCCAGTTACCGAAAGGAGGTGATACTGTGAGATTTCTTTCTTTGTTCTCAGGTATCGGTGGATTTCGATCTTGGCCTTGAGCGTGCCGGCTGGCAATGCGTCGGCCAGTGCGAGTCAGGCCAAAAACTTGTATTGCTTTCCGTCAAAGATAATTCGGCCTTCTTCCATAAGTTTGTAGCAGATTTTTTCGAGTTGAAAATGGATGCTTTTGTGTTCAACACGAGTACAAATCAAGAGATTTTCTATTCGGTTATCATCTTTGATTCCATTGATATGGTTAACTACCTCGTTAGGCTTCAATCGCCTTTTTGCGTTTCTCTCGGCAACCAAGACATGCTCAGGAACATATTTGTTGTAGCCTCGACCTGGAGCGTAGACCATGACGTATCCCCATCGGTCAATAAATCGCCCGCCGTTCCAAGATGGATGGTCCTTACCTCTGAGTATCGGCCGGCAAGGCAATGGTCCGCACCCTGCCTTGCGGCGGTGGTATTGGAGCGTCTGATAGTACGCTCCAACAGATTTGGCGATCGCTCTAAGGCTTTCGCCGTCAGCCAGTCTCTGCTCGATTTCATCTACAGTAATCGTAGTTTTTGTCATACAGGTATTATACAAATAAATCTGCCATGCAACAACTAACTGTACTTAGTCTGTTTAGCGGAATTGGTGGACTCGATCTGGGGTTAGAGAGGGCGGGTATGCGGATCGTTGCCCAAGTCGAGATTGACGACTTCTGTCGTCGCGTGCTGGCCAAACACTGGCCGGACGTGCCGCGGTGGGACGACGTGACGACGTTGGATTGTGACGAGGTGTTGCTGAAGTGCGGGCCGATCGACGCTGTTGTCGGCGGAGTACCGTGCCAGCCGGCGAGCGTGGCAGGGAGGCGCAAAGGTGGGACTGACAGCCGCTGGCTCTGGCCAGCTGTTTTGCGAGTTGTGCGGGAGATCAACCCCGTGTGGGTGCTGGCAGAGAACGTGCCTGGACTCGTTAGTCTGCCAGGTGGAGCGTTTGACGGGATTCTCTCCGCCATCGAGACAATGGGTTACGAAGTCCAGACGTACTGTTTTGGTGCTGGACATGCCGGCTCGCCCCACCAGCGGAGGCGAATATGGTTGGTTGCCCACACTGACCGTGTGTCAACGGGGGAATCGGAGCAGTTACCACAATGCGAAGTATCGTCCGTCGTTGCAGCAGATCGCTCGTCGTGGCTGGCTCCCGATGCTGCAAGCACAAGACGCAACGGGCGGACCGAACAAGATAACAGCGGACAGGAAACGCAACACACGCGGATTCTCACTGATGATGAAGGACATAGCTGGGGGCTGTCTATGCCCCCGCTTCTGCGAGGCGTACATGGGGCTCCCCGATTGTTGGACCGAACTGCGAGAGTCAAAGCCCTAGGCAACAGCGTAGTGCCAGCCTGTGCCGAGATGATCGGCCGGGCGATATTGGAGGGGGAACGCAATGAGCGATGACCTGCCGCCGCTGCTGGACGACGACATCGACGAATGGCTACTCATATTAAAGGAGTCATCCTACGGCCAGATAAATCACCATCTGTTGACGCGGGACTGTGTACGAGTATTCGCCGAACTCCGTTGCCTACGTGTGGAGTTGGCAGCGGCTCTCGAAGTGCTGCAATCAATTGTTGCGTCCGACGGTGTTGTGTCGTTTCCATTGTTCGAGGAAATCGAAGGGGTACTTAAAAGACATGGCCGTTGACAACCTGCCGCCGCTGACGGACGAGGAATTTGCGATCCTACAGGGATTCCCCGCGTTTGTTCGTAGCAGCAAAACGTCTGCAAATATGCAAAAACTGGCTAACCATATCGAAAAAGCTGTAGCCGAACTCCGCCGCCATCGCGCGACGCTCCCGTGCGGGCATCCTGCTGGGTGCGTGCGAGGCGAGACTACGCTTTACTGCGGCTGGTGTGCGGACATGGTACGTCAGGCTGTAGTGGCGATCCACCAGGAGAAGCTGCCATGCGGGCATCCGGCGGGGTGCGTCGGCGATGATGGATCGTGCGGCTGGTGTAAGGATGCGGCTGATGCGGAAATCTATCGGTACTCGTTGAGGGCAAAAGGATGAGCGACAAAATCGACTGGGACGCGGTGCAGGCCGCGTGCGATGCGGCGACAAAAACGCCTTGGTATCTTGACGAAATTGACAACATTGGCAACGAGTTGACTGTCGATCTAAGCCGGGTGTCATACTCTGGCGACGTCGTTATCGATACGTTGCAGCATCACGATGCCGTATTTGTCCATCTCGCCCGCACCGCACTCCCCGCCGCGTTGGCGGAGCGGACGCGTCTACGGGAGTTGCTGCGATCGCTCGAATGGAGCGGTATCTACAGCTATTGCACCGGTTGGCCGTGCTGTCCGGTGTGTAAAGGAATCAAGCCCGGAGTCGGTGAAGACAATCCGCCCACGTACCAACGCCATCATGTGAATTGCCGGTTAAAGGAGGCTCTCCGCGATGACTGACGACGAGTATCTTGCGATGGCGAAGAACATTGCCTTTATGGGAATGCCAGATATGTCTGACAAGCTGCAAGAGTTGCTGGACGATCGGAAGCGGCTGCGGGAACTGCTTAGTCGCGTCGTGTCTAACGGCAACGAAGATTTGCTTCCGCTTGAGATTTACAACGACATTGGCAGGGAGTTAGGCTATGAGTGAACCAACCCGCGAAGAGATCGTGCAGGCGGTATGCGAGATGCTCGCCATCGACAACAACAGCACAATGCCCTTGACGGCAGTGACGACCCGAATGGAGCTGATTGAGGCCGCGGCGATCCGCTATCGTGACGTGTGCCGGGAGCAGGCGCGGTTGCGGGAGTTGCTGCGACGAACTGTTGACCATTTGTGCTCGCTAGATGACGAGGGTGCGCAGCTACAGGATGACATATTCCAGGAGATTGGTAATGCCTGAACCAACCCGCGACGAGGTTGTAGCGGCGGTGTGAGCGCTGCTACCGTGCTGTTATCCAGTGTTCCTGGATGGCTACCCGGCATATGCTACAGATCGTTCTGGCAGTGATCTTCTCAGTGCCATCGAATCCGCCGCCCTCCGCTACCGCGACGTGTGCGCGGAGCGGGACGAATTGACACGAAAACTGGAAGTGATGCGTGCGGCTCTTGGATATAGCGTCGACGAACAGATTTTGTTGGCTGATGAACTCGCCGCCACCCGCGCGACGATCGCGAAGCTGTTGGCAGTGCCGGACCAGCTTTCCGAGTGCGACCGGTTGCGACCTATCGCCTGCTACCGGACGGCCTGGCCGAAATGCTGTGCGATTTTCAGGGAAGCCCTTCTCTCCATCGTTGACGATCCAGTCCACGGCCAGACGCACGGCGATTCCGCCGCGTGCGCGACGGCGAACGCGGCGGATGAGCTGCGGCGGAAGGATGGGGAACGAATGAGCGATTATGGCGAGCCTTGGAGCGTAGACAAATGTTATGATCTGGTCGACCGCGACCAGAAAGAAGTAGCATTGGAGCATACTTCTTCGGAGCGATTCCGCCGTGCAGCCACTTGCGTCAATGGATGTTGTGGCATCGAGTCACCGGAGACGACCGTGCCGGAGCTGGTGCGGCTGGTGCGACAAATGCTAGGTTTTATGACGGTTCCGCCAACCAATTTCGATCCCACTTTGCCACCTCCAGGAAAAATTGAAATACTGCTAGCAAAGTGCAAAATGGTGCCGGAATGAATCGAATCATCCACATTGGATGAGTTGAGTGTTTCGAATGTTTTTAAGGGGATTGCGTCATGGCGAAGAAATCAGAGTCATTGGAACTTCAGATTGTCCGCGTCGATCGCGGGCAGGTCTCGTTCTGCATCTTGGGGACGACGCCGATCATATTGAATCGGATGTCGGAAAAGGCCATGCACGAACTGTTGATGCCGCGGAAGAAAACGGCGGCGGATAAGGCGCAGAATCTCAAGCACGATCCGATGGCGGAGTTTCTGGCGTCACCGTACCTTGATCTGTCCGACGATGGGCCGACGTACATTCAGCACCTATCGTCTGCGTTCGGAGCGGCATTGCGGAACGCGGCATTGGACGTGCCGGGTTCATCAAAGGCACAAATCGGCCGGCTCGCATGGGTCGAGGGTGAGCGGGTGTCGATCTATGGTGTGCCACAGATGCTGATGAGCGTGACGCGATCGGCTGACATGAACAAAACGCCTGACGTTCGGACGCGCTGCATCGTGCCGAGGTGGGCTGCGTATATCACGGTCAGCTTCGTGATTCCGCAATTGAATGCGACGGCAATCACGAATCTGTTGTGCAGCGCCGGCATGTCGCAAGGCATCGGCGATTGGCGACGGGAAAAAGGAAAAGGCAACTACGGATCGTTTGAACTTGTTTCCCAGGATCATCCGGAGTTTGCCAAGATCATCGCGACTGGCGGCCGTGCGGTACAGATCGATGCGATGGCGAAGCCGGAAAGTTACGATCGCGAAACGCAGGAACTTTTTTCGTGGTTCCAGGAGGAACTTCAGCGACGTGGTCGTGAAGTTGCTGTTGGGAACGGCAAAGCTGCACGGCGGACGAAGGCGACATTGCCGATTCCAGCTTCTGAGGAATAGTCGCGGCTGGGCTTGTCACGGCGAGTTGAGTCCTGTTGCGGCCGGTCCGGGCGGGGCAAGGAGAGGCGAGTTACGGCTGGCAAGTCGGGTCCTGTTGCATCACGTCCCGTAGCGTTGAGTCGTGGCAAGTCCGGATCAGGCATGGTTTCGCTGGCGTGTTCCGTCTGGTCCGGACAAGATCCGGCGGATTAAGTCGCGGTTGATCTTGGTGTGTCCATGCACGGCTGGCGAGTCGAGACTTGTCGCTGCGGGGCTGGTCCTGGTGGTTTTCGTTTTGGCACGGCTGGCATGGTCTGTCCTGTCCCGTCGGGGCAAATCATGGCTAGATGAGTTTAGGCAAGGCTGGCGTGGCCGGTTATCTCACGTCGGGGCATGAAGCGGCAAGTAAAGTCATGGCACGGTTTCCTTTTTTAGGAGTCATCAATGAACGACAAACGAAAAGCGATTGTCGCGAGGCTCGAAAATATCGCAGCACGAACTGGCGGGCGGATTACTCCGTCCGCCGTCGTTGAGGACGCACGATCAGCGACAAGTCCGCTGCATGGTCTGTTTGACTGGAGCGACAAATCCGCCGCGGCGAAGCACCGGCTCGACATCGCGCGGCGGATCATTCGATCCGTTCGGGTTGAAGTCCATACGTCGATTACCGATATTTCGGTTCCGAGTTACATTCGTGATCCGCGACTTTCGGAAAGCGAGCAGGGATACTGCCCGACGGTCAGCATCAAGGACGATGCCACGATGGCAAGCGACGTGTTGCAGCGTGAGCTAACGGCAATGATCGGATTGCTGACACGCTCGTATGGTATCGCGGAAGTAATCGGCGTTTCGGCAGAAATGTCCACCATCCTTCACCGAACGCGGTTGCTGCGCGAGTTGCTCGTTGAGCGTGCGGCGAGTCGCAAAAACGCTGGTAAAGCGGCTTCGGCCGCGGTGCCGGCGGGGTAATTGGCGCGGCATGGCGGGGCTTGGTTGAGTCCCGTCTCGTTTTGGCGTGGCGCGGCTGGTGATGTTAGGCAAGGCGTTTCCTGGTTTGTCGCGGAGAGGCTGGCGAGTCAGTACCGGTTCTGTTTCGGCACGGTGGGGTAAGGCACGGCTGGCTTGATTAGTCGTGTCTCGGCTCGGAGAGTTATGGCTGGCGAGTCAATCCCGGCAAGTCAGATCCGGGCGCGTCGCGTTTAGGCACGGCTGGCGAGTCCGGGCTAGTTCGGGTGCGGCATGTTGTGGCAAGGCGCTACTGGCTAGTCCCGGCATGTCCAGTATCGTCTGGTCAGGATATGGCACGGCTGGCGAATCACGTCTTGTTGGGGCTGGGCGGGATTTGGCAGGGCACGGATTGGCAGGCGTGGTGCGATTAGTCTAGTCGCGATAGGTCGCGGTAAGTTCTGGCAGGGCTGGTCTTGGCTGGCGTTGCAAGTTCGGGCTGGTCGGGTCTTGATATGACATGTCGCAGCAGGATAAGGCACGGTTATTATTTGTCTCCGTCCGGAAGATCATCCCGGCTAGTTCCAGCAGGCGGTACGTAAAACAGGCACGTATCGCACGCGGTCCGCGTTGTTCGGCCGCCGTTTAGCTTCGCTGCATCAACGCTATCGCATTGGTACACGATCAGTTTTTCACAACACGCATTTTTTAATATCGGTCCAATGTCATCACATGCCGGCCTCCCTTGTTTGGGTTTTTCTTCTACCTGTACCCATTCCACCGGCTGCGGCCGCGCGATCGCCAAAAATCCTCGCAACGTCGGCGTCAAGCTCGTTTCAGTCGGTGGCTGGCCGTCGATCCATTCGGCCTGGCAGCGGGGACACGGCCAGTTCGGGTTGCCGGGTCCGGCAATGCGCGTGATGCCGTGCGGGAGCAGAAGGGAGCAGGTCGAGTTTTGCCAGTGGGGACAGGTCATGGATTAGATGTAACTGTGAGTGTAGCTCCTGCCGTATCTATGCAAGGGCCAGACGTAACTGTGTATGTCGTCCCATTACAATCAAACAGCCCACCGTAACTATTACTCAACGCTCCGCCATATCGCGTGATCGTTGCCCTAGCGCCCTGCAATGAGAATAACCCCATTGTGCCGCACGTCGGCGAACCACCATGCAAGGCTGCATAAGCAGCTTTTTTGGTCGGAACTTGTACATACACGCCCGTTTCCGCAGGACTGATAAATCCGCAAAGTGGCACCGCAGGATCGCCCCACGGATTCGACAAAAAGTATTGGTGATATTCTTCGTCGACAGCGCAGCCAATCAATTGGCATTGAGGCTTTGATATAAAAAAAGGAACAATGTACGTTCCGTTCATATCTGGCAATGTGCCGAGATCACATGGCCCGCCGGGAGAGCATCCCGGTAGAGACAGCGGAGTTGTCGACAATCCGCTGAGTGTAACCGTGATAGTAGTTGCTGTCGGATCGGCACCCAAGTCCCACACGTAATCGCATGATTCAGAACAATCCTCATCACAACAGCACCCGCTCGGATTCCACTCCCACGGCTTCTTTCTCATCACTGCCATTACGGACACTCCGGCGACGTAGCCGCGAACGCGATCCACTTCCCCGCCTCGTCGTCCCAGTAGGCGAGCACCTTACTGCCTGACGCCAAGCTCTCCGTCAAGCCGAGCCAATCGTAGACCGTCAGGTCGACGCCTGCCGACGCATCGGCGAACGTCTTGACGGCCATCGTGGCGGACCCGCCGTCGGCCAGCGCCCCGGAGAGCGTGCCCTTCGCGACCCGGAACGGCCAGCGAGGCCGCGGTTTCATCGGCGGGTTGACGTTCGCTTGTGACGCCATGTGGATCGCAGGCAACGGCCAGCCGACCGACAGGTCTATCAGCGTTTCCTGAGCGACGATTTCGGTAACGAACCCGTTCCCGATCCCTTCCCACCGGACGGCCGTTACGTTCGCTCCCGGCAGAATCGTGTCGATGATGCCAGTGTACTTCCGCCAGATTCGCAACCCGACCAGTACGGCACTGTCCGCGAACTCCTGAGCGATTTCCGTTGCCCGCGTCTGGAGCGTGCTTTCGTTCGTCGGGGTTGTGCTGTCCGTCGTCTTGAATACCGCCACGGCGTCCGACCAAACGGGCATGATGGTCCCGGCGAGCGTCACGTCGTCATCCACGTCCGGCACCGTCTTGTCGATCGTGTAGGCCGGCTCCGTCAGGCTGTTGTCCTGTGCGGTCGCTTCGTCGTCCTCCGACCCGACCTTGCCCGTCACGCGATGGAAGAATACCCGAACGGACTTCGGCACGCGGCCGACGTAGCCATCCACCACGTCGCAATCGTAGATCAGCTTGTCGCGAATCTGCGAGAACTTGCCGTCGACTTCGGAGAAGTCCTCTTGCTCGCCGATCTGGACAAGCGAAAACGTGTTCTCGGTCGGGTCTAACGCGAATGCACAACCGGCCGCGTCCGCCACGGCGTTGATGGCTGACCAGGCCGATACGCCCACGAAAGAGAAATCGTTCGGCTCATTCGCCGGCGTCGACGGCAACGACGGCGCCGTGTCTCCGGCCAGTCCGCCAAGGTCCGTCCACAGGTCGTCGATGATCCCTTGCCACGTCCAGGACGATCCGCTGTTCAACGTCGCCTTGTAGTATTTCGTGGCCGACGCCGCCAGTGCGTCCGGCCGCAAGAGGTTGTACTGCTTGTTGGTCGCCGTGAACCGCTCCAGGATATGCCGCCGATCCGCGAACTCGACCAGGTAGACGGAGTTGGGATCGGCCTCTTTGCCATGCACGATTCGCAATGCGCCGATGAAGTACGTCTCGGCAAAGAACAGGCTCTTCGTCGATGTGGCCATTTCGAGCGGCTGGGCGATATCGAGATTGATCTGGTCAAGTTGCGAGCGGCGGAGCAGGACGTAGCCGCGGCCGGCGGACGGGCCGAGCGGCAACGTGAACGAGTTGGCCTTGCCGTCAAACAGCTTGACCAGATCGTCCATGCCGGCGCGGAGCATTTGCCGCTTGAGCATGATGGGGTCGGTACAGAACTCCGATCCCCAATTGAACGAAATGCGACGTTCAAACGGCATAGTCAGTCATCCGCCAGTGCAATCAGGGCAAGGATCGTGGCAATCTCTTTCTCTTCACGTCGCCGGCGCAGCTCCAGCCGGCCCGGCTCCGCACGCGACAGGACGCCCGGCACGCCGGCCGGTTCGTCCGTTTCGGTGCGGAACAGCAGGAACCAACCCGGTCCTTTGCGGGTCGTCACGACGGCCATGCGGACCCCTGTTAGCTGCTACTGAAGGTCACGTCGATCTGGTATGTGATGCTAAACGTCAATCCAACGAGGTCTATGGTAAAGCCGCTGATCGCGTTGTAGAGCGTGCTGGTCCCGTCCGTGGTCCCATTCAGCATCCCGATCTTGCGATGAACGAAATTGGCGTTCGCCTGCGTGAACGTCCGGGCGGCAGAGACAACTTGCCCCGACCGCGTGGCGGTCGCGTCGAATGCCAGTACGGTCACGTCGTCATCACCGCCAATATCGAGCCGGGTATCGCCGGCCGCAGCCGCGCCGGCGTCGGACGTGACGCCCATTGCCGAGACGGCCGCAGGTGGTCCGCCGATCCCGAATGTCCTGTCTGCCGACAATTGCAGCCCGACGTTGACCACGAGGTTGTGGCCGACGATCATTTCGATCTCGTCATCGGTCCATTTTAGGATTCGCTCTACGTCGAGCTTGGCGGCGAGCAGGCCCCGGCCGTGAATCTTCGCGGTCAGGATGCCGCCCTGTTGCTGGCGATCTTTTGCTGATTGGCGCATGGTTACTCAGGCTCCTATTGGGGCAATGTCGGCATTCGGTCCGATTCGTGGGAAAGCGATATCGTCTTGGTCACGACGTTATCGAGACGGCTTTCGTATCCAAGCGACGTGTTGGCATCGAGGTACGCGACCCACGAATTGTATTCCTCAATCGTGTCGAACGTGAGCGTAAGAGATACGACCATACTGGCCATGATGTTCCTCTTTCAGAATCGCTTGATTTCTTTGACGAACAGGTCCAGGTAGCTCCACCAGCGATAGTAGAAGGCCCAGTTAGCGACGTAGAGCGGAGCCAGAATCGCATCGACGTTATTCGTGCTTTTCGTTCAGGTGAACTTTCCAAGGTCCAGTGCTTCGTCATTGTTTTTGAACTTGCATACCAGCGTTGTCGCCGTATGGTTGAGCGTCAGGATGCACTTGCCGGGAGCGACCTTGCTCAAGTTCAGGCGACTGTTGACGACGGATACGAAGTCTCCCATGCTGTTGACGAAGGTTTCAAAATCCGCCAATGATGCCGAATAGATCGGCACGATCGCTGTAATTGTCACATTGCCTGCCGCTAGCAAATGCTGACTCAGCAAGGTCACGCCGTCGTAGAAATCGCAATAGCCAGTCGCTAAATAAGCATTCAGTCCTATCGTAGCATTGTGACTCATGGTAAAGTGAACTCCACGACAAGTTCCGGCGCGTTCGTTCCTTCCTTGCTGTCGAACGTGCGATCAGTTCCGTTCACCGCATCCGCCCCAACTTCAATTTCAGCGCGGAATGTGAAATCTGCCGTCGCCTTGTTGGCGGACACGACGGCCGTTACGTCGAACTCCACGTAGCCACTGGTCACGACCGGCCAAACTTGCAGGCTGGCGATCGCCGTCTCACCGGCCAGAGACGGTTGGTTGTTCCAAGTGAGCGTCCCTTCATCCAATCCTGTTGCCGGATTGAATAAGAGATTCCATGTCACGACGCCAACCGCTGCGTTCTGCCACAGTCTGAGCGTGGCGCTCACGACTGTCGCGTCCGCCAGCAGGCCGTCCGCTTCGAAGATTAACCAGCCGTACTTGTCCGAACCTCCTACCGTGCCGTTCTCGCCGATCGTGACCGTCGCGCCGGCCCCGTGAGCCGCGTCCGCGTCTTCCGCGTCCGTGTAGGCATCCTCTTTCGTCTCCATCGTGGCGTCGCCGACGATATCGCCTTCCGTGTGGGACTGCGATTCCGGACGCGAGAAGTCGATCGCCATGACCGTCGCGTGCGATTGCGTATCCAGCAGCGTCGCTGAGCCGGCCGTGTCGGCGATCGCGTCCGCCGCATCCTCCACGTCGGCCAACGTCACGGCGAACGTATCGGCTGCGTCCCCGGCCGTCTGGCTGTCGGTCATCGGCAAGTCGATCAGGAGCGTATCGGCCGCATCCTGTGATTCCGCGAACGTCGCATCCGTGGCTCCCGGAGCGGCCCCGGCGCCGGTCCCCTTCGTGCGTATCCGCCGTCGCGCCGTCATGGGGAGACCTCCATGACGCACAGCGTTTGCGAGCCGCTGTCCGCGATCGCGTAGATGGCTTGCCCCGGCGACAGGTCGATCTCGACCGACTCCGAAGCGTCCAGGGGGAAACTGTTCGCATCCGTCGCGGGCGTAACGCTGCTTATCCAGATCGTCGCCGTGTTGTCCGGATGGGCCTTCAGGCTGATCGTGCGCCGGCCGGCCAGCCCGCTTGCCACGATCTGTCCGCTGGTCCCCGTGACGGTCTCTTGCGAAGTCGCAAACGTGGCCAGTGCCGTCACGTCGGCCGGCATCGGATTCGTGGCCGATACCGGCCCGTCGTCCGCGTCCATCGCGCCGAGGACCAACTTGAAGCCCGGAACGTGGACGCCCGATACGTCATCGGTCCATACCACGATGGTCCCCGCTCCGCTGTCCGGCTTGATCCGCGTGTTATCAGCCATCGCTGCCTTCTTCCACGATCTCGGCAGACTGAATCTCGCCCATCGTGCCGCGGTTCAGCTTGACCGTCTTCGTCTTCGGCTTCGCGGCCGGCGCGGCCTCGACCGTGACGGTTGGGTTGATCGTCACGTTAGCCGGCGGGGGCGGGTCTACCTGGACGTTCACGACGGCTGGGGGCGGCGGGTCGATATGGACGTCGATCTTTGCAGGAGGCGGAGCTTCTACAGTCACGTTTGCCGGCGGCGGCGAATCAATATGCACGTCCACGTTCGGAGCGGGAGCGGCCTGGACGTTGATCGTCGGCTGGACATTGACGACGATCGGCTCGACTTTCTTCGCTTCTTCCGTGACTGTTTCCGCTCCCAGCGACAACCGGACGCCGCCCCGCTTCTCAGGAAACATCATCTTTGCCAGTTCCGGCGGTGGCGGCGACATGCGGTACGGATTCTCCGGCGGCTGTCCCGTCCGGATCCATACCTGGGCCTCCAGGACGCCGCGTGCGGCTGCATCGGAGATAGAAAGAGGCGTCTTTCCTGTTCTGCACGAAAAATGACGAGGGGGCGACATCTGCCGGTACAGCGGATCGTCGCGCCGATATATGTTCGATCCGCCGATGCCGGCCGTTGCAAACCATTCACAGATCGGCGTTCGCCGGCCGTCATGGATCGACGAATCGGAAACGTAGGGGAACTCGTCCGACACCATCGGGTTGTCGAGGATATCATCCAATCCGCGGGCGTAGGCGGTCTGGACGTTCGTGCGGAAGACGGTCTCGACTCGTGCCGGGTGCAACGGGGTCGCGCCGCCGAATACGTCCCGGTCGAGCTTCTCGCGGAAATCTTCCAGCGTATCGCCTTGCGTGATCGCTTCCAGGACCGCGTTGCGGATCGCCCCGATGGATTCCACGTTGTCCACGTCCGATACCGTGAACGCGAACCGGCGAGCTTCCGCCGACAAGGAATCGAACTGGTCCCGCGTGACAAGCGTGCGGTCCGCGATATCCTGCGCGGCCTTGTCGATCAGCGGCAAGCGGATTCGTGGCTCGCCCTCGGGGAAGAGCGATCCCATCGCGTCGACGGGCGGCGCCCCACCGATTCCGGCCGGTGGACGGGCGATTCGCTCCAGGAGTGCCGGCGGGAGCGTTTGGTGGATATCGTCCGCGCCGAATACCCAAGCGGCCAACGTGGCGTCGGACAAGTTCCCGGCTGCGATCGGCAGGTACTCGTCCATGACGGCTCGCACTTCCGCCATGATGGTGTCGACGTCCCGCGTCGGCAGCAGCGGACCGACCCGGTTAAGGATTTGCTCCCGCACGTTCGCGATGGCCTCGACCGAATGGCCGACGGACTGCTCGATGATTGCGTCGACGATCGGGAGTTTCGCTTGCGACCGGTCCGGCAAGTCGGCAATGGCCATCTGGATGGAATCATTCTTCGCTGGCCGGCCGCGTTTCGGACGCTGGACGAATCGGTAATCCCCGGCGTCCCGGACACGCTTGGGCAATTGCTCTACGTGATCGCAGCGGCGGACGGAACCGGTCGGGGTGATGTATTCCAGGGCCATGCGGACGGAATCGGGCGTTGGTTCCACGGGGGCCATTGGTTCCGCTGGCGGTATCGGTGGTTGCGTAGGCTTGTCGGTGGTTGTCGGTGGTACGACAGGGGATGTCGGTATCGCCATCCGCGTCGTCTTCGTTCGCCGCTTCGGCATCATGACATAGCTCGTATACTCCTTCCCGTTCTTCGCCCGCACTGTCACTGCCCGCATGCGGCCGTTGCCGAGTGACATTCGCTGTTGCGATTGCCCGCCGCCGAACAACCCCGCCAGCGGATTGCCGCCCGGACTACTGCCGTTCGTCCCGCCCCCCGGCCCGCCGGGACTGCCGCCTGCCATCCCCTGTCCTTGTCCGGGGTCTTCCGGTAACAACGACGCCGAATTGATTGCGTACTCCGGGATCTCGCCAAAGTTCAACTCGATCAACGGATCGGCGATCATCTTCCGGAAGTCGCGCAGGATTTCCAGCAGCACGATCTCCAGCCCGGAGTAGAACGCGGCCGCCGGCACGCCGCGACCGAATGTCCCGGTTCCCTGCGATTGCACCACTTCAGGTGGGATGCCAAGCCCCTTGATGATGTCAATGTCGAGGTCTTTCGGATACTCGCGCAGTTCCTGCCCACTGCCGTTGATGGTCGGCTCCTTCAAGTCCCATGTCGGCTTGCCGGAATCGTCCAGGTCGTTCGGCAGCGTCAGGACGCCGCCCGTCTTCCACAGTTCCAAGATTTGCCTCGCCACGTCCTGGTAGTCGACGAACGAGCCATCCGGCATCGTGCGACCGCCAGGCGGATGGCGCAGGATACCGCCCCAAAATGCGTTTTTGTGGAACCACAGTTTGCGGATATCGACCGCGCCGCCCCGGCTCCACTTCTCGTACCACGGGTCGTAAGCGGATCGCAGCCGCGAGCGGCCGAACCAACTGCTGTAGCGGGCATCATGCCGGTTCCACCATGCTTTCGGCGTCATGATGTCGACCGCCCCGCTCGTGTTGCCCGTCACGCGGATTCCGGCAAAGTCGCCATCCTGCGTCAATGGCTTGGCGTCCAACGGATGGAAGTCGGCCACCATGTCAAACTCGACATGCGGCCCGGACCTGCGGTACAGGATCTCGCCAGCCGATACGCCGTACTCGATCGACCGCAGCACTTTCGCGAGCGACGTTTCCCAGAAGCGTTTCAGTTGATCCGTGACGAACTTCGCGACCCGCTGATCCTTGCTCTCGACCTTGATTTTGTCGATTGCGTTGAACATCGGTCCCTTGATGATCGCCAGCCCGAGCGATACTTGCGGATCGTACAGCATCTTCTCAAGCCAGTAGATGCTGAACATCGGCTTGTCGGCCTGGAACATCAGCACGGACGGGAGCCACGTCGGCTTGTAGGCGGTCGTCTGCCGTTCGATGAGCTGTTGCTTCTTCTGCTCTGAATTGTGCGAGCGTTTGCTACGCGGGCGTGGCATGGCCATGTTCCCTGATTAGCTGTTCGTGCTTCTTCCGGATCGCTTCCGTCGCCATCTGCTGCGCCCGTTCCTCGTCATACGCCAACCGACCCAAGCGGTACGCTTTGCCCGCATCGTCCGGAACATCGCCCTCAAAGATGATCTGCCTAGCTTTCTGACGTTCCAGGTTTGCCAATAGTCCAATCTTCTGCTCCGTCGTCAGGCCGAACGGATCAATCTTGTACCACCATGCTATTTCGGCGTCGTGGTCATGTTTTTTTTTTAACTCCAGGTAGCGGTCACGAACCGCGTCCCGAAGCTGGCTCGCCATCCAGGGCGTACAGTTCACTATCCCGATCTCTTGGTAAGCGGAAGCCAGGTCCGCAAAGAACGCCGCCGTAATCCAGTCCATGTTCTCATCGGTCGCACCGTGCTTCAGCTCGACCCGTTCGCACGCGATTTCGGCAATCAGCACGTCGACAGAGAACGTCGTTCCGGCCATCGGTCCATCGGTCAAAGAAATCTCGATTGCTCCGCTCGAAAGCGACAATGCCATTATTCGCCGTCCTCTTCTAGCTTGCCTTTGTTCGCTGCCGGGTCGTAGGGGAACTCGATCAACTGGTCGGGTGGCTTGTCGATGACGTAACCGATCGTCCACTTTGCTGCATAGATTGCGCAGCCTTTGTTTTCGATGATCTTTTGCGATACGTCTTGCGTCGTCTCCGTCACTTCCCGACCGGCGATTTTCTTGATCCGCGGCAACGGGATCTTGTGGCCAACCCGAACCGCATGGCCTGTGATGAACACCTCGTATTTCGGTCCGCCCGTTTGCTGAACATACATGCTTGGTTGAGTACCATCAAAGAACAACCCCGCCTCCTGTCCAGGGTCGAAACCGTCAGGTACGTTCTCTGATGTCTTTGGAAGGTCATCTTGCTCAAGGACGCGATGGACGATCGTTCCGTTATCCGACTTGATGTTCAGCTCCAGGCTGTATTCCATCCAGCTTGATTCGGGTTCCGGGCATTTGTTGAGCGGAAACGCTACCAGGAAGTCAGACGGCTCCGTTTTGGTAGAAAACATCTCGATTGGTGGGATATCCTGATTGCCGCACAGGTCGATGATGATAACGTCCGACTCGTCATGAAACAGGTTGGCGAATCCTCTTGCGCCGAACACGTCTGACATGGTAGCTTGCCATTCGCTGAACGAGCCGGGCGGCCGCCGCCACAAGCCGGACTTGACAAAAATTTCCTCCAGCTTTGCCCCGTAGATCGTGTAGCCGACCGAAAAGCGTGTCACGAACGAGTAAATATCTTCGGAAATCGACACCGAAGTAATCAGGTATTGCGACTTCTTTGGCTTCTCGCCGTCATCTTCGTTTTGCGTTTGCGTCAAGGCGTTCTCGCCAACGCGGCGAATGCGATCGCCAAGCACGGATTGGATTGCCGTCCAGGCGATCGACTTGGGAAGATTGAACGGCGTCTTGACTGTTCCCGATAGCGTGCAATTCCAGTTCTGGAATGCCGCCCCTCGCGTACTCGATGAAATCGTGTGCGTCGCCTGCATGTCGACCACGTTCGTAGGGAATCCGAACGGGCTGGGAATCTCCGTATCGGTGATCGTCCACGTCAACTTGCGATAGTCGGCGGAAAGCGAATACGTCTGCGAACGCCTGAACCCAGGCAATGACGAAATCAATATCCGTTCTCGATAACTGTCCGCCGACTCAAAGATACCATCGCCGTTTCGGCTTCCCGCAATCTCCAGATAGCCGTTGATGGTACGGGTCGTCATTCCTTCCGTGTCGAGCGCCCACGTCACGCCGTACCCAAATGCGGCCAGTCCTTCGTCCGCACTGTTGAGGCAACGGGCAAGATGCACCACGATTTGCCAGACGATTCGACAGGCGCGGTTGTTGCCGATCGGCTGGTACTCCAGCATTTGCGGCAACGGCCCATATACTACGTCAAACGCATCGGAGCCGGTGTTGATCGTGAAATCGCGAAAACCTTTGTCCACGTAGTAAAGCGGCTTTCCAGGATCGAGCAATCGCGAATAGGCGTTGTTGAGCAGCACGCCAGTCCCACGCGAATCGCTCTCCGCTTCCGCGTCCGTCACGGCCAATACGTCCTCGACCGTCAACGAGTACCGGACGTACTTGACCTCCGTGGTGTTGTCGTTGTAGACCGGGACGGCCGACACGTTGCGCACGAGCATGGTTGACCCGAACGTGTAGCCGTTATAGGTCAGTTCGCCAGTCGCAGCAGGTAGTCCAACGTCAGCGGCCACTAACGAATCCCCAGGAATGCGTCGATCTGTTTGCCAAGTCCCTCTTGGTCAATGTCTTGGTCTTGATCGCCGAGCCATTTACGGATTGCATCCGCGAGGCCAGAAAACTCTTTGATAATCAGCCCAATTCCTGGAAGAGCCTCCAATTCTTTGATGCGGTCGTTCATCCATGAAGAAACGAACTCGAAAAAATCCCGCAAGTTTGCTGTTCCCGTTTCTACTGCGTCAGCCATTTTTGCGATCAACCGCAAACCATCGTTGATTGTTGCAAGAACTGGCTCCATGATCGTCGCCATCGAAGTCGAAATAGATTCAGCAATCCGTGATGTTTGGCGAAGAAAATCCGCTTGTTCGTCGCCAATAATTCCAGCCCTCTTGATCCCCCCCCGGATGGCCCGCACGTCCGCTTCCGCTTTGGCTGCCTGGACTTCTCCGGAGAAGTCTTCGACGCCGCGAGTCGCGACCTTGAATGCGGCATATAGGCTGCCAAGAGCAACGGTAGCTACGCCTGCCGCCGTCCCCATCGCGAGCATCGCTCCCCCGGCCTTGCCGATCGTCGAAGTGATCGCCGCGAACTTATCGCCTGTTTCGGCAACCGCGCCGGATTGCTCGGCTCCCATCACTGACGATGCCGCCGCTCGCAACGCTGGCGATATCCCTTTCGACAATGACGCACCAGCACCACCAGTAGCGACGGCAGAAGGTTTCGGCGACGGTCCCCCGCCCCCGCCGCCTTCCGTCACTTCAATCCTGATCGTTGCTGCGTCAGCCATGCGTTACCTACGTGGGATTTCCATGTCCGTGATCGAAAACTTTAATGTCTTCATGTCTTTCGACATTGCATAGGTTTGTTCGCGTCTGTTGAATCCGTATGGCAGAATCGGCACAACATGATTCCGGTAGGCGTCGGCAATTCCTTCGAAGGATATCGCCAAAACACCTGATATGGTACGCTGTGCTAGCCCTGCGTCATTCAGAGACCAAACTTCATGGCTGTCAATCGTCATGCGTCACCGCCTTACGTCGTCGTGAACCAATTGCCGCTACCGTCCGGCAGAATCTGAAACATGATCGGCACGATCCGCAATCGGGGAGCGAACAGCAATTCCGTTTGCTGACCAGGGGCAAGGATCGCTCGCGCGAACGTGACGGTAGCCGGCGTCGATGCCGCCGGCGTCCCGGCCACGGCCGTCATGACGATCTGCTTGGCGAGTGCCGTTTGCAGACGGCCGATGACTCCCAACGTCCCGAACGTCCCGTAAGGCCACATGGCCGTCTGGATCGCGGCCGCGTTGTACTCCAGCAGGTCCATTTGCAGGAAGCACGAGCCGCCACGGTAGACGCCATCCTGGACCGTGTCGCCATAGTTGTCGCCCGTGATTTCCTCGACGGCGGGCGAAACGCGGAGCCGGTAGCCGTCCCGTGCCTGTCCAAGTGCCAGCGCGTTGTACGTGACCGTGTAGGCACCAGCGATGAACGACATTTTCCGATCTCCTCATTACGTTGCCGGCAAAGTCTGATACCTGATCGCACCGCCGAACCGGATCGTGCGCAGCAGTCCCGCGAACGATTCTGATTGAGCGTAAAAGTAATCGCCCGTCACGACTTGCGGAGCGCTGCATCCCTGGAACCGCAGCGGATGATGGAAGCCCGTCGCGGACGGCAACAGCAGATCGTTGGCCGCGTCCATGACGGCGTAGTTCATGTGGATCGCCAGCATGATGGCCCGGCATCGCACGTTCACCGACGCCTTTGCGTCCAGCAGCAGGTTCCGGCTCCGATCGCGGGGAACCTTTGGGGCACGCAGATAGACGTTCACCTGGACGCCGTGCCGCTCATCAAGGAAGTGTTCCGTCTGGCCGTCGTTCGACCACTCGCCCGGCCAGACTGCGATGTAGGTTTCGCCGGCGATCGCCAGCGGCCGGCCGTCAAACTCAACATCGCATTCGCTCGGCTTGTACTTCAGGCTCGTGCGAATCTCGTTGCGGACGGCCAGCAAGAGGGATTCTTCGCTCACAGTATCCACTCCACGTCGGGAATAGAATCAAGATATCCCCGTCGTTCTGTGCGACTACCATTGGCATCTTCTACGGTAATTTCACGATCGCAAAATACGTTTCCGTCAGATTCCAGTGCTTTCCTTATGTCTTCCGTCGCAATGGCATATTTCAACGGCAAACCGCATATTGCCATGCTTTCTTCGTTTGCTTTTTTGATAAAATCAATCATGTTGCTCATTCGGAGAACCCCCCACGCTGCATCACGAGAGCGAACGCACGAGCCACGCCGCGCGAGGCCGCGCCGGCGATATCGTCCCACGCGGCTTGCGGCCACTTCGACGGTTCCGGCCACAGGCGGCGTTTGCCATCATGGTGGAACGCCGCGTACTTGACGTTCGTGCCGACGATGACGCTATTCTGGCCAACCGCGAACTCTTGTTCGTCAACAGATTCTCGCTGAAATACGTCCATCGTCGCCAAATCTTCGTCGTCATCAATTCCAGGCGACAGCGAATTTAACAGCCGGCCGGTGTCGCGAAGGATTTTCAACTTGCGTTGGCCCAGTGTGCCAAGCAGCGTCTTGGCTCCCTGCTCTTTCAGGACGTTCCACGCGCGGCCAGCCGCAACGCCTTTTGCAGCCTTTACCGTGTCCCCCTTAGCGATTCTCCAGCCAAGCGTGTCGTGGTAGATTTTCCACCATCGCTCTCGCTGACCTTCGTCTAAAGTTGGGAGCCTATCAATGTTTGTTCCTGGTTTTCGCTTTACTTTACGTCCTTGATCCATGACGTTGGTCGGCAATCCAAGAGCCTTGACTTCATCTTCGGTAGTCCGACGCCCATACGCCTTGTACTCCGGTGTCAGGTCCGGCCACGACTCCCCGGCTGGATCTGTCCCGCCGTCGGCCTTGATTTCGTACCACTGCTTGACCTTCGACAGTGCCGCCATGCCGATCCGCAACAGGAACCCCTCGCGAATCTGCCCTTCGTCCGCCGTCTGGCCGGTCAAGATATCGCGCAGCCGGTCGATGTGCTGAGCGACATCGGCACGCGAACCACGGAAGATAACGCGATGATCGGCCACGCGGTTCCTTTACTTCGGCAAATCCAACCCAAGCTCCGTCACGTCCGTATTCTGACCCAACGTGCTTTCGCCGCCGGTCGAAATGGTCTTCTGTACCCGGACCTTCGCATTCTGAAATCTTCCGTCGATTCGCACGTTCGACAATGCTGGCAACTGATTCGACCGCTCCGGCGAGTTCGGCAGCGTCAGGTCGCCGTCCTTGATCTTCTTCAGTTCCTCCAGGAACTCCTTGCATTGCTCGTTCAACGATTCCGGGCACGGGTTGCCGCGCCGCTTACAGAACTGGCACGATGCGAAGTGAGCCGTCACGTCGTTGATGAACGTCGACGTAGCCAGGTCCGCGACCGTGTACCGCTGGGAGACGTAGAGGTTGACCCGATCGGTTGCCCATTGGATGACGAGCGTGATGAGTGCCGTCTCGCCCGCGAGGTCTTCGCTGTCGTCCGTGCGGTCGACCAGCCCTTCTGCGCTCAGGATCGCCTCAACGTCGGCTTGCGTGCAATAAACGGTAGAAACAGCCATGACGTAAATTCTCCGCAGAATTATTCAAACTGATCGCATGCGCCGGAATAAAACGTTTTCCGGCGCGATTCCGGCGCGATTTATTCCGGCGCAATCGCCATATCTTTCGACAGGTGTTCGGCTTCCGCCTCCCAGCACATGCGGAATTTCATCGTCCGATTCGTAGGCGTCTTTTTTCTGTGCAACGCCAGATAGAAAGCGATGTCGAAATCCGGCGACGTTTGCGGCGTGTTGTCGCCAGTGAAACGGTAGACGTGATTCCGCACCAGTTGGGTGCGAATTAGCGTGCAGCCGAACCCGTTGCCGTCCAGGTAGTCATAGCCCTCGCCGCGGTCGACGAAGTGGATTCGCTGGCCGGCGTCGTTCAACCGCCATGCGACGTACCCTTTGTGGAATCGCGACAGGTACGGGCCGGCCACGCTTCCCACGTCATGATCGAAGCCACGCATCAGCAGGTCGATCCCGTCGTCTGGCGGAATACAGTCGTCCTCCAGCGACAGGACGTAAGGCGAGTCGATCGACAGCCGGATCTGTTGCCACATGTCTGCCATCGCGGTACGGACGGCCGTACCAGCCTTCTTCCGGGGTGCGTCGGCCAGATCCCGCTCGCCGACTCGCATGGCCCGTACCCGAACGTCGGGATAGCCGCACCGGATCAACCACTCCCGAACCATTGCGGAAAACTCGGCATCGTGCGACGTATTGACCAGCAGGATAGCTACCTGCTCTCGCGGCCACGTTTGGCGGTCGAGCCACGCGGAGTACGGTCCCCACGCCCACATGCGGCCAGCAAGCGGCGTCACGATCGTCACCCGCTCATACGCCAGCCCAGCCCGGTGGTAGTAATCGGTCTGCTTGAGCACCTTGGACCGCTGTGGCTGCTCGCCTGCCAATCCGTGCTTACGATAGCGGTAGACGGTCTGCTGCTTGGCAGCCTTCCATCCGCGTTGCACGATCCGGCGCCACCAGTCCCAGTCTTCTGTAATCAGCGGATCCTCACGGACCAGCGGGCCGATCAGGTCCAACGCCTCGCGGCGGACGATCGCCCCCGCATGGATGTAGTTGTCCCATTCGATATGGTCGGGGTCGAAGGTCGGCATTTGCAAAATGCGCGTCTCTTCCCCAAAGCAGTGCATGTCAGAGTAAACCAGCCCTATGCCTGGGTCTTTGAACATCGCATAGCCGTTATCGAGATATGCGGCCGGCAATTCGTCGTCGGCGTCCAGGAAGCATACCAGCGGGGCCGACGTTGCGTGCAAGCCGGCCGCTCGCGCCGTCGCCACGGACCCGGCGTTGATCCGCATGTACCGCACGCCAGCGAACGATCTGGCTACCTCCTGCGTGTTGTCCGTTGACGAATCGTCTACGACTACGATTTCATCAGGCCGGACCGATTGATTGATTACCGATCGGATCGCGTCGCCAAGGAACCGGCCGTAGTTGTGGCAGGGGATCACGATGGCGATAGGAACATCACGGTGTCCGCGTTCGGCTATCTTCTGCCGCCGTTTTCGTGGCAATAGTTCCGTCGCGTCGAACTCTTCACCGCGGAATGAGTCCGACTTGCGCGAACCGTTCGCTTTCCATGTCGGCGATATCGTGCTCTCTTCCCCGACGTGCTGGGCAAGGCTCGGCGTGTGGTAGTAGACGAGCCGGTGTTCGTTCTGTGCCCATGTACCAATCGCCATTTCGACGTTTCGCTTGCGGTCCCACTCGGCAATGACCTTCGCGTGAAGCAATTCCTTCGCCACGTCTGGCGGGAACACCCACGCACATGCCCCCCATAGGTTCTCGCCCCGGTTCGTGATGAACCAACCATTGCCGGTGTCGTAGGTCGCGGGCGTGTAGATGGAGCAAAGCCCGACTCGCCCCGGTGGCCAGAGCGATGCTTCCAGGTATTGCCGAACGCAATGCGAGAATACCACGTCATCTTGAACGATCAGGTAGGCATCCGCGTTCGGTTCGCGGATCGTCATTTCCGACAGTGCCCGATGCCAGTTCTTCCAGATGCCGCGAGCGGGCGGATCGTCGCGAAACACCAGCGGGTTCCGCCAGCCGGCGGACGCCAAGGAATCGACGGTCTTGTGGAAGTAGTCCTCGCGTGTCGGAATCGTCGTGATCCCGACACACCACGTATTGACCCGCTGCTGGCCGGACACGCGGACCTCTTCAATGATCCGTTGCGACGGCGGCGGCGGAATGTTGTCCCCTGGATCGAACGGCCGGCGGTACTCGCACTTGGCGCAATGCTTGGCGGTCGTCTCCGGGAACATCGGGTGCGAGCAACTGTAGATTTCGGTTGGCGATCCGCCCTCATTGCGAAGGGCGATCAGGTCTCCGAGGTGAACGCAATGGCCGTGCAAGATACCCTCCCTAAACAAGCAAGGCCGGCCAAGTGATTGGCCGGCCTTGCGAGGCGACGCGACGGAACAGCAGGAGGCGAACTGCTTACGATCCGAAAACGACCGTGCCATAGGCCGACGCATTCGGCACGTACAGGGCCGGCATGGCGTTGTCAATCGCGTACAGGACGTGGGCGGTCGGATCGTCCATCCACTTGGCGTAGCTGTACAGACCCATTTGCACGACCGGCGGACGGTTCGGACCGTCGCTGATCGGCTCGGAACCTTCGAGCATCTCGAAGACTTCGCTCGTCGGCTTCGGACCGAACCACGCCTTGTTCTCTTCGACGAACTTCGTGTAGGTCTCGGAACCAGGGGCCCCGACCTCCATGCCCTCGTCCGTGATGATCCACTCGACCCACGGTACGGCCATCAACCGGCCGCGGAACTCGTTGATCGGCGCTCCGGCCGAATCGGTCCCGATCTGGCGTTCATAGATGTCGAACACTTTGTTGCTGGAGCCGGCCCGGTTGCGCAAGCCAGTGTTGTTCGTGACGTAGCCCCAAATGGCTGCGTTCGTCACGACTTGCTCCAGGCGTTGGCCGCAAAGCTGTTGGAACGCGGCATTGATCGCCGACAGATCGCCGAAGATGTCGGCGGCGGCATCGTCCCAACTCGTGCCGATGATATCGCCGGCTCCCAGCATGTTGAGCTGGTCTTTGTTGCCGGCCGGCATCCGGAAGTTGATCTGCTGGCCGGTCGAATCGGTGAAAGCGTAATACCATTCGCTCCCGTTCGGGATCATATAGAGCGAATCCCGCATCATGCCAACCGTGAGCATGGTGCGGAAGTTCGCCGCCTCTTGCCCGAGGACGCGAAGCTGCTTCTTGATGTAGCTTTCGCCGGCTTCGTCGAACTCGCCGGCCGTGCCGCCGATCCGGCGAAAGTTGTGAACCTCTTCCGCCAGCAGCCAAACCGATTCGGCCATGCGGGGGAAGGTGCCGTCGACCCGGCCGACCTTCTTCCGCGTCACGCGAGCGGCCGGCGTGCCCGGAGCCGTCGCACGGCCGACCTTGCGGCTGGCGTCGAAGATATCGTAACCGAACTGGCGATGGCCGATCCGGGAGACGTTCGGTCCGCCCGGCTGGAAGCCAAACGCATTGAGAAGGGAGGACGAAGTGGCGGCGACGCGCTGGACGACTTTCGTCGTTACTTCTGCCCTCAGGAGGGTGTCGATGGAAGCCATTGTATTCTCACCACAACACCCCCGCTCCGGTGGCTTCCGCGTATACTGATCGGTCAGCCTGTCGCGGTAACAGGTTTTCGGGAGCTACCCTAGACCGATAGTTTCCAAAGCTCCAAACTCCGCCGCTTACGTGGCGGTCGTGATCGTGTTGCCCGGCGACAGATTGCGAACGTACCACTTCGTGCCGGCATCGTTCGAATGAACGATGACGTGCCCGCCGATCTTCTGGCTGCCGGTGGAAAACGCGATCGAATCGGCCGATGCGTCGTTGATCGAAACCATGTCGTCACCGGCCGCGCTGGCAACCGTCATGTTGAAGTCAACGACGTTGAGAAACTCGAACATCAGGCCGCGGGCGATCGTCGGCAACGTGAAGACGACGTTGCCGGCCGCCGCGGTGGTGGTGAACAGCGTGCCGTTGTCGGCCGCGACCACGGAGTAGTCGGCCGTCTTCGCGACTTCTTTGAGCGGACCGCCAAGGAACTGACGGCCCGGCAGGTCATCGTCGAAAAGGAAGTTGTTGGCAAGCTGGCGACGCGCCAGGCTGTCGAGGCCGATCAAGTTCGCGGCCTTGATCGGCCCGCCAACCGCAATCGGCATCAAGCGATTCTGGTTGTTGCCGTCGATGTCGGTCGCCCGGCATTCGAGCAACGCGATCGCTCGCGCGACCGCCGTGCCGTCCGTCGCGGTCGGACTGTACTGAGCGTACAGGTTGCTGGCCGTGATGAGGCCGAGCACCAGGCCTGGACGCAGGACAGTCGTTGGCGAATTGGCGGTATCGCGGGCCGCGCCGGAAATCAACCCGTTATGCAGGTGCCGCAGTTCCAGCGGACCCCAAAAAATCTCGGCTTCCGAGTTTTCGCGGGCGGTCGTGAAGCCCGGTACGGCGAATCCCATTTGGCTCATGTTTCATTCTCACGAGCCTCCCCGCGAAAGGCTTCCGCGTGTGTTGTGTGCGGCTGACGGACGCGGTTGCCGTCTGGTCGGGAGCTACCCTAGCCGCACGTTCGATGATCGTCTTAAATCAGCCGCTTCACCGCGGCATCGATCTCCTCTTGCGAGAGCTTGCCGCTCCCGTCGTGGTCCTTGAACTCGTTCGGATGATCGACGGCCCGGAGGCTCATCTTCGTAGCCCGCTCGCCCGGCTCCCAGCACGCGCCGGCCGGTAGCTTCTTCGCGAACTCGATCAAGCGGTCCACGTCTTGCGGGACCGTCTCGCCGTTCGCGTTCAGCGACATGCGATACGATGTCGCCTGTGGCTTGAGGAACTCGTTCGCGAGAGCCGGCGAGATACGGCCGGAACTCACCAGTTCGTCGATATCGCGGCTGATGCGGGCTTTCTCCGTCTTTTCGAGCCGGTTGTAGACTGACTTCATGAGCGGATTCGCCTTGAGCGACATGGCAATCTGCTCTTCGGCGTTCGGCTGCTCGACGTTCATGTCCGCGCTGTCCATGTCGGCCATGTCGTCTTCGTCCTCTTCCTCTTCGCCGTCCGCCTGGGCCTCGACTGCTTCCTTGGTATCGAGCGCGACCATGAGCAAGTCGGGAAGCTCTTCGAGGGTCGCGTCTTCGGGGAGCATGAAGCCATGCTTGGCGAGCTTGGCGAGCAGGTCGGCCATGCCGGTTTCTTCCGGCTCGTCGTCCGCCCCCTCTTCGACAGCGTCCGTGTCGGGGATTTCCACGTCCTGAACGTCGTCGAGGACTTCTTCGTCGGTGTCGGTGGCCATGCGGGTTACCTCGTAAAGAGACATGCGTGATTTACGTTTGGTTTTGGCGGCGGCGATATTGGCCTTGCCTTGTTGCTTCGCCTTCTTTTTGTCGACCGACTGATACGGACCCGGCGATGCTAACCCGGTCGTTTTCGCCGACTTCATGCCCGCCTTGCGAGACTCCGCCGCCTTCTTTGCCGACGCGGAACGCTTCTTCGCGGCCTTTGCTTTGTCCTGCTTGTCCGCAGCCTTGACGGCTTTCTTTTCCGTCGCTTTCTTTTCCGTGCTGCGGACCCCGACGCCCTTGATTTCTTCGAACTTCCCGCTGGCCAGAACGCCCTTGGGAATCTGGCTCTTGCTGCCAACCACACGGGACTTGCCGCTGCGCGGACCGACGAAGCGAAACGCTAACTGGTCGGTCGTGACAGCCATGCCAAGCGACAGGTGCATGAGATCGGCTCCGTCGGTTCCGGCGGACGCGACCAACGGCGTCCCGGCCGGTTCGAAGTTCTCTTGACCGGCCGCGACCGGCATATTGACCAGCGCGACGTGCGTAATCACGTCCTCCCACACGTTGCCGGATCCGTCGCGGAACCGATCGCAGATTTCCGGCGAGACTTCGCGGACTACGGTCCCGACCCGGCGAGCATCTTCTTCGAGTGGGATTTCCAGTTCGGCAAGGAGCCTGCCCGCTTCATCCGTCTTGAGCGACTTCACGAAACCAGCGTTGTACTTGCTCGACCAGAACTCTTCTTCGTCCGGCGTGCGCGGCGTCGAATTGACGTGACCCCACGGGACGGGAATTTGCAGGCCCGCTTGCGACATGCGGTCAAATTGCTCGCACCAATGGCGAATCCGCTCCGGCGTAATCCGGATCGTCCGCTTGGGTGCCCGGTAGGTTCCGGCGTTCAGAATGTGCTTGCGAAACTCCATAAGGCCAATTAGATGCGGTGTATTTCAAAAAAACCGCCTATTATGGAAAAAAATCGGCGGGTCGCTCCCGCGTCTCCTGTGCCCGTCGCGGTCGGGCCGGTCACGTTGCACACATGGCGATCGACTACGACGGCGCAAATAATGGCCTTTTCACACATATCGGCTCGATCATCCAACGTATCAACGCCTACGAAATCTACTCCGACACGACATTCCCCGCCGATCTACAGGTAGTCATCGAGAAATTCCAGGCCGGCGACAAAGACAAAGAGATTGAGGGGATCGTCGCCGCCTATGAGGGTTTCAAGTCCAACGTCGACGGCTGGGCGTCATCGCTGGCCGGATTCATCACTCGCCGGATCACCGCCGAAGAAATCGTCCGCGAATTAAAGATGGAAACAAACGGGATCGCAGCCGTTCTGGCGGAACTCATCCGCCGCATGAACGAAGACAACGAGACTGTGGAGCCGTGCGCCGTCACGCTTTCGTCCGTATCGGCCGACGCGATAAACAACGGCAACGGGGTGGTTATCACAACCCGCCGCCTCGATGGCTACACCAAGCCCGGATCGAACATGGCGGCCCACCAGCAATACAACGAGCTGCCGACGGAGCTTGCAGTCCCCGGCGAAACCATGACGTTGGAATGCGTGGCCGATTCCCAGCGTGACGGCCGGCCCGAGGGTCAGGAGTCGTTCCGCTGGCATGGCGAACTGGAGAATCTGTCGCTGGCCCATCCCACGGAAGGGAGCGGCAACGGTCCGACCCTGCAGACGTTGAACGCTTCGTCGTTGGTCAATAACCGCGACTTCGAGACGTTCAGCAGCAACGCGCCGAGCCGGTGGGATATCGACAGCGGGACGGCCGGAACGCACATTTTCCAGGACACAAGCGCAGGCGACTTCTTCCGCGGCGAGTCGGCCTTGCGGTTCGACGGCCAGCTTTCGCAGACCACGATCCAGATTTCGCAATCGCTCTCCGTGTCGGCATTGCGGCCGCTGCGTCGCTACGTCGGAGCCGTCTGGTACAAGGCGAGCGAAGAACCGGCTTCCGGCGACGCATCGACCCTGACGATCCAGCTCCAGGGGACCGGCCTCACGCTTTCGTCTACGGAGAAAATCGTCATCCAGTCGATCAACTACGCGACCGTCTGGACGCTCGCGTACTTCAAGATCAACTTGCCGGCCGTCATTCCGGACGATATCGAGCTGGCCATCAAGACGACTAACCTTACCAGCGGCATGTCGATCTGGATTGATTCGCTCGCATTCGGTCCCATGACATACCACGGCGGCGTCGGGGCGGTCATCGTGGCCGGCGACGATCGGTTCATGCGCGGGGATCGGTTCACCTTCACCGTCGCCAATGACCAGCTTGGCACGTTTCAGGATTTCTTCCGTCGTCATTACGGGATTCAGTTGCCGTCGAATGCAACGTCGACGATTTCAGATACGCTCGCCGGCGGAATCGCTGGCGACGGCGACGGAGCCAGCCCGGTCAGCTAATGAGGTCATCCATGCCAACGGTCAAAACTCGTTATCGCGTCAAGGTCATGACTCCTGTCAAGGCGTCCCGCATGTCGCTGTCGCCCGATCGCTGCATCCGCCTGTTCCTGCGTCACGCCCCTGACGCGGAGCAGCGGATGATTCACGGCCAATTGCACGATCCCAAAGGTTTGGCTCGCGAGATCCTCCAATTCGCGTTCCGGTTCGTCGGTCCGCGATCCGGCAAACCACGTACCGTCGCGTCGCGGTCGCAGGTGCCGAAAGGCATCTTGGCGTCTGGCAAGTTCGAAGAGATCAAGGTCGAGCGGAAGAAGCGGGAAGCGAAACCGAAGAAGGAACCGACAAAGAAGCTGGCAAAATCCCCCGCTGCGGACGCCGCGAAAGAACCGTCGCACGCGGAGGCCCACGCGAACGAACAGGCGAAAGCCCTCGGACACCTAAAGCGGCTCGGGGTAGACGTGACGCACAATCCGAACGCGAATCCAGGCGAGTTGGAGTACCAGATTTCCAAATTCTCGAGGCAATTGACGGAGCCGCAGTTGACCCGCGTCAATTCCATCGTGGCGTCGCAGGCCCTTAACAAGCGAATCCCGCCACGCGGTGAACGCAAGGCCCCGGCCACGATCGCCGCTGCCGACCAAAAGAAAGTCGACGCATTGATTGAACGTATCCACAAGAGCTTGCCAGCCAACCAAGCCGAGTTGCTGGAAAAGTATGCCCCGCTCTTGGCACCGAAACGGACCTACGCCAAGCACACGTCGCTACCTACCATGCCGAAAGCGGATGAGACGCTGATCCAAAAAGAGATGGCGTTTATCCCACGCGACCACGATTTCAACCTGGCAATGGAACGTCTCGGCTCTCGGCACGAACTGCCAAGCGATCGCCGCAAGGCTCGGCTGTTCCGCGCGGAAGCCATCAAGCGGGTCCGGAACCGGTTCGATTCCTCGAAGGACCGCGGGGAATGGACACGGTGGAACGATCTGTATTCGCAGATCACTCAAGGTGTCTAAAGTTTCCTCTCTTTGAATTTATCGCTTCTGCCGCACGATAGACATACCGGCCAATGCGACAGATGGATCTTCATGCACCTTGTGCAATACGTTACTTTTGTCGCTAGCGTCCATTCGCGATTCGTGACCGGTTCGGTATTGTCTGGTGTGAGTGAGTAGTCAAATTGATCGTCAGCTCTCTTGATCGCTTCGCGATACTCCACTTCGATGCGATCCACTTCCGCCGCAAGCATTTGGTCATCCGGCCGACAATACTGAAACCCAGACAGCCCGATCGCTTCGAGCGCTTTCGCTCGTTTGATTTCCGCATTGCCAATGAGCCGGTGCCAGTCCGTGACTTCGGATTTTCTGATCTGTTCGAATGCCCGTATCGTAGCTTCCTTCATTGATTTCCTTCGTTACTTCACCACGTAAGGCATGAATGAACTCGTGCCGACGTTCGACGCGAGACGGCAAGCGTAGGAAATTGCGTCGCAATTATGAACGAGTATGCCTGAAGAGAAGTATTCGTGATTGCCTTCAATCGTTAGATTGTAAACGACATGCCGCCCTGGCAAGATTGCTGGCAATTCTACCGCATGCACGCGAACAATTCTTTTGCTTTGCATACCGGCTGACAGAAAACACTTTTCCGCATGTTGCGCATATTCTGTTTTCGTTGTCGATCTTTGATTTACGACGTGACCTGAGACTGCATTTTCCTGAGCAAAACTTGCTCTTGCCAACATATTCATGACAGTAGTCTTTTCCGCATTCTGAGCATATGGCGCAACGACGTATTGCTTTTCCAAATCCGTGTTGTTTTGCATGACGCCGATGCCATTCTTTTCCCTCTGCTGATTGATGCCATGCGACAGTAAGGTGACGTATCTTAGCAAGATGCTGCAAAGCTTTTGTTGTGGCGTAGTCTCCTCGCTCGCCATGAACCTTATGATGTTTTTCCGACGATACACATTCAAGATTTGATATATCGTTGTTAAGGAAGTCTCCATCTTTATGATGGATATGGCATCCGTCAGGAATAGGGCCGTAATGAGATTTCCAGATTTCCTGATGAAGGTGCTGAATGCCTCTTTTAACGTGCCCGCCATGCGGCCGATAATATCTTCGATATGCCTCTTGTTTTGCTTCGGGATATCTCCGGAAGACAATGCCGTTAAAAACGATTGATTCTGATTTAGCTCCTGATTTCCACATGGCACCATTGTATCTTCGTAAGAGATAGCGTCGAGTGGTATCCATCCACGATCAAGAGAAAATACGGGATGGTTTCTGGTCCCAACAAGTTCCATGCCGTTTGATAGTCGCACGCGACACACGGTTGCAGAATGGCTAGTTATTCCAGATGCGACTACCTTTCTTGTTCCTGATCTTGTCGTAACAAAATCCCCTACGCGAATCGTGTCGATGCGACGTGGACCGCTCGGCGTACTGATTAGTGTATCCGCTACAAAACATTGGTCATCGTGTGATCCGTCCGGAAACGCCAACAACTCCCTCTCAAATTCTGGCACCCACGCGGCATCTTTTGGTAGCCATACCTTCCCCTGCTCAAACTTTACCGACGCCGCCTGTGCCCGCACGATCTTGTCGCCCTTCGGATGGATCGGCCGGACCTGAACGCCCTGCCGATTAAGCAACTGAATCATGGCCCGCTGGTACGCCACGTCCTCGACCCCGACCCATTGCAGCCCGTACTCATTGACCAACGCCTTGATTCTCTCCAGCGTCTCCGGTGCCCCGATGCGGCCGCGGTAGCAGTGCCGGATGATGAGCGTCCCGGTACTGTCGTGCTCGCAGCACAGGATAACCGTGTAATCCGCCGACGTCGATTCGCTCACAGCCAGATCGACTACGCCGAACGGCAGGAACGAGCGTTGCGGGACGATGTTCGGACCAAGGATGTATTGCTGTTCCTGTGCCCGCCATGATTGGAACCATTCGCGCTTGAAAATGTTGCCGTCCGCCACCACGTCCCAATCGCCGTCGAGCAATTGCGCCCGCGTGATGTGGTCGAGGTGGCCCAGAGCCTGGACGTATTCCTCTTGGTCAAGGAACGGATTGTCACGCAGGCCGGCGGGAACGAATGTTCTCTTTAGACCAGGGTCAACGATGAATCGCTGTTTCACCCAGTCGTTGCCAATACCTCCAGGATTGCTTGCTGACAACATCCTGATAGGTATGCGACTCCCTTCAAGGCGACGGAGCCGACTGAACAAATATAGGTAATCCTCTTCTTTGAACTGCGTTAGCTCATCAAACACAACGGTCTGACATTCCATGCCTTGATAGCGGTAACGGTCGTTTCGCTGGTCGAGGTATCCGAACGTGATCGTTGCTCCGCTTGGGAACCGCCAACGCTTGTCTGTCCCATTCCATGTCGCTCCGGACCCTTGCAGCCAATCGTGCGAGCGATCCATCAATGCCCCTGGCAATGCCAAGTCTGCATAAGTACGACGGAAGAGAATTGCGGAGTAATTAGGATGATGAACGTACTGCAAAACAGACATTAAAAGAACATCACTTTTCCCGGAACCTGCTGAACCTCCGTACAGTATTTCAGTGCTGTCCGTTCTTAGGAATGCCGTTTGCTTTGCCGTTGGTCGGTGTGGGCAGAATGGGATGATCGGCCGCGTGTCCATTGCTCGGAGCAACGTCGATAGTCTGTCCGTGTTGCCCGTCTTCAAGCAGGAGTCGATCGAGTTCCTCAAGAGCGATCGCTGCTTGCTCGGCAACGCCTTCAACGCTTCCCGGAGTTCCCGCCTCAACGTGGACATGGCTGTGGACGTGCTGGTGGAGTTCTGGTTGTTCACCTTTACCCGCCTTTTCCTTGTCGAGTTCCAGCCGCTCGCGGTCCATTTCGAGTTTTGCGATCGCGGCCGGAACCCGCATGGCCGCCCCGTAGTCGCGTGCCGATCCGTCCTGGACCGCCTGGGCGCCGAGCCGGAACGCACCGGCCAGAACTTTCGCCGCCTGTTCCTCCGTCACGACGCCGCAAGAGAGAATCCGGGCCGCCAGCCGGGCGTCCTGTTTGGTTCTGTGCGGGTCGAATAGCTCGCCCGTCCCGCCCATGCCGTCTGGCATCGGCGGCGGTTTCGGCAATGCCGCCAGTTCGGCCGCGTGCGGCGCGTTCACCTTCTGGTGCGCGGCTTTCTTGTTGCGGCGTTTTTGGCGTTTAGATGCCATTGGTCTTTGCCTTATCGAGTATGTCCGTCTTGATTACTTCCGCAATCGCCATCATCATTACGGGCGGAACACTATTACCGAGTCGTTCCCATTGCTGTGCGAAATCATAAAACATGCGACCATCCTCCATTGGTATCAGCATTGACGACGCGACCAACAGTTGATTTCCCGACTCCAACTGCTGCGGCAATATCTTCATACTTCTGTCCTTCAGCCCGTCGCTTCCTGATCTCCCGTACCTTTTCGTCCGTGAGCCTAGAAAGATGATGAGACTCTCCGACAGGTGGCCGTTTTCTGACTCTAGCGATTCTTGCCGCAGCTTCGGTACGATGATTTTGTGACCATGAACGAACCTTGGCGCTCATATCCTTCATGTTGTTAGTCTGTGTACCGATGAATAAGCATGACGGATTGACACATGCAGGGTTGTCGCATTTGTGGAGAACGTACAGATTATCGGGTATTGATCCTACAAACAATTCCCATGACACCCGATGAGCGCTTCGGTAACGCCCGCCGCTAAGATAAACCATACCGTAACCGCTTTTGGATTTTTTCCCCCGCCAGATCCAACAGCTATCCGTTTTAAGAATCTTGTCGAGAAATCTTTCCGCAAACGGCTTGAATCTTGGCATAATGTCCTCCTTAAAAGTACACTATACCATAGTTTCCCATTTGTGTCTAGGTGCCGTTCGTTCCTGCCAGTTACGGAAACCGTCACTTGCCACCACTCCATTGGAACCCACAATGCGGGCAAGTATGCTCCACCTCGATATTCTCGTCAACTTTCTTGAAGTCCTCCGGAGCATACTTAGCATCTGGCGGCACGATCCCCGCATCTTCCGCCATCCCCGCGACCAATTCCGCCAACGCCTCATCGCCCGTGTCGATCTCGCGAATCAGCGCATCGAGTTCCGCCGCGCCCGTCTCGGCCAGCGCAGCGATCGGGTCGAACGTGGCCAGCACAAGATCCGCTTCCGCCTGCGTCAGGTCGACCACCAGGACCGGCACTTCCTGGTCCGGTGTCGTCTCGGCGCGGAGGTGTCCGTCCAGGAGAACATAACCAGCGTCCGTCTCGCGAACCATCAGTGCATCGACGTAGCCGACTTCGCGAAGGATTCCGGCCATCGCGGCCCGTTGCTTCTCTCCGTGCTTCCTCCAGTTCTTTTCGTTGGGAATCAGCATCCCAGCCTTGACCCGCCGGAAGTCGACAATCCGGTCCCGGATGGCCGGGACGGTAGGATCGGCCGGCTCGGGTTGCTTCTTCTTCGCCATCACTTCGCCCCCACCGCGTTCCCACTCGCCTCTTGCACCGTATCCGCCTGCGTCGCCCCGCACCGCTTGCACTTCCCGCACCGGTCCCAGCGATGCCGACCCACGCACCGCGGCGGTTGTTCCTTGATCTTGGATTCGCCGAACTCGTGGCAACCACACCAGCAATGCGATGGGACGACCGGAAACGAAACCAATGGCTCACCGATCTGGGCCGCGATCATCCCGTTACGGTACATGCTGTCCGGCTCGTCATGATCGCGTCGGCCGGGGTTGCGTCCTTCGAGCAATACGAACATTTGCGGCGACGTGGCCCGGCATTCGCCGAGTTTGCTATCGACGTTCGCATTGATGAACTTTGCATTTTCATTGTAGACCGGCTGCCAGAAGCGGCAGTTGCCGCACGTCGGCTTGCGTTCGCTGCCGTTGCTGTTGGGTTCCGCTGTCACCATGTACCGCCTCCCTACGAACTCCGCTTCGTCGCCCTAAACCGCGTCTGCGTGAACAATTTCCGGACGATCCCGACCTCCTGGTCCCATTGCTTTTCCGGCCCGATCGCTTGGACCCGCTCCGTACATGTCTCACCGCAAAGCTCGTGCGTCATCCAATAATACGCATCATCCAGGTGCCGGCAGAAATGGAACGGGTAGACGTAGCATGACGGGAACCCCTTCGATCCGAGCAGGAGTTGGTAGTCCGTCCAGCCGGAACGCATCTTGCCGGACACCTGCAAGAATCCATGCTTGCGCACCAGCCCCAACGGCAACAGGTAGCAGCATCCGCCGACGTGCGTTTGGATCAGGACGCCATACGGCCAGCCGTTGTGGATGTTGTGCCGGTACTCGCCGATCGGCATTCGGTCGATCGTCTTGGGCGAGAAGTGCAACGCCGACACGGCCCCAAGCTGTAACGGAAACGACTCGTGGATTCGCCGTGCGTGCCACCAGAAGCCATGAGGGATGATCGTGTCGTTGTCGACCTTGCCGACGAATTGGTAGTTCTCTGCGATCGCCCATTGCCAAAACGTGTTCGTCACTTCGGAGAGCGTATCGTTGTGGTCATTACGGACCACGATCGTCCGGCAACGCAGCTTCGTGGCCGTCTCCAGAAACAGGTCATGTATCTCCGTCCCGTCGCTCGCGTTGTCGACCAGGTACAGGTCGATCCGTTCGGTAAGCGATTCGACCAGGGCCGCGAGCGATTGCCGCGTGAACCCCGGCCGGCCATGAGCGATGAACAGGATTGCGGAACGTCCGTTCAAGCGACAGCCTCCATTCCCTCCAGGCAAATGACCGGCTTTCCGGCCAACCGCTTGATCTCTTTCGCTTGCGGCCGACTCGATTCGACGAACAACTTCGCGGCATCCAGTTCGCGGTAAATCCCGCCCTTCCATGTCCCGTGGCCGGCTGCCCACAGTTCCGCCTTGCGCTCGAAGGGAGCCATGATGAGCTGCGTGAACTTGACGCCGTGCTGACGCAGCCATTCCGCTGTTGCGGTCCGATAGCGTTCCAGCCGAGCCGTCACAATCGCATAAATCGGCACGGTCGGAAGGTGGAACGGCGTCGCGTTCGGCAACCATGCCTCGTACTTAGCGTCATCGGCAATCGCGGCCGGCGGCGGATCAAGGCACAAGATGCCGTCCATATCGAGGCACGCCGTCGCCATGTTGCCAGCATGGAACAGGTTCCACTCGAAGGCCCGCGGACCCTGGACCACGCGATACCAGCGGTCGACTTTCGTGACGCGCGACTCGTGCGACGGATAGACTGCCGCATACTCGAAGCGGATCGTCGATCCAGAGTAGCGGGCATGAATCCACGACTTCATCCGCTCCATCGACTTGCCGCTGTCCAGCGAATCGTCGACGACCAGAACCCGCTCCAACAGCCTCTTGCTGCAACGGTTGCTCGTGCCTGATTCGAGTCCGGAATACAGGATCGGGATGTTCCGCTGCAAGGCGATCATTGACGCGGGAATGATGCCGCTGCGTGGCACGCCGATTACCGCGTCGATATCACGCGGCAATCGTGAGCACCAGTCGGTCACGTCCTTCGCAAGCTGGGCGTAGGAGACGAAGTTCATTTGTCCTCCATGAAGGGAGGACCTAAAACGCAATGATCCGTCAACGGCTGATCCCATACCATGCGGGTGATGATGTCCCGGCAGCTATCGCAGACAGGATGATCGGTCGGCAAGCGTTCGGTCTCGCGGCAGATAAGGCAGGGACGATTGAGTGTTCTCTTAACCTCTCGCAGTCGCTGGTTTTCGCAACGTAGATCGTCGATATATGCGATGATTTGTCCCATCATCGAGTTTGGTTGGTTGTGATAACGCAAGTCATCAAGCGTCAACTGTGCGTCACCGAACACCCGCTCGCCTTTGCTGTTCCTCGCCACTACTTTACCCCCTTTATCCCTAAGTTAATCCACCCATGATTTTCCGCTCGCGGCGTCGTCAATGGCTTGATCTCCGAGAACTCCGCCCGCCGCAAGCATTTCTCCAGGTGCTCTGCCGAAAACGCGGCCCGATGCCAATTCTGTTGATCGGGCTTCGAATACGCGAACAACCGTCCCTGCATCCACGTCCAAGGGTCGTTGTCCGGGTTCGACTCCCGCCATTTCTCCTCAACGGGAATAAAACCTTGTATGGCGCAACGAATGATCTTGCGAGCATCCGGCACCCATACCTCCAGCGATCCGCCGAACCGCAAGATTCTCCTCAAGTCCTTCAGGACCGCAACTGTTTTTCGCCAGTCTACATGCTCCAAAATGTGAGAGGCGTAAATCAGATCGAATGACCCATCCGGGAACGGCATCCGCTGTTCGATATCGTGAACATGATCGACGTTCGGGCGCTTCACGCAATCAAGCGTGACCCATTCCGGGCCGATGCGGTCCTTGCCGGGTCCGATCTCAAGACATTGCATTATGTGCGATACCTCGCCACGCATGGCATCCGCCACGCCCCATTGATTCCCGACTGGTCGAGCGTGATCTCCAGGAAGTAATTCTCCCGATCGACCAGGGCGAGCGTCTCCGGCAAGTGCCCGCTGTACGTTCCGCTTCCGTCATGGCTCAGTGCAACCGGCGAGCCTACCGCTACGTCATCCGCGTCGTAAAGCTGCATCGAAACGGTTGCGATCGTCAAGGCTGCGCCGCCCGGTCCGTTCGTCGCGTCCTCGACGATGACCGTGGTATCGTTGTCGATGTAGAGGACATCCTTTTTCTTTTCCATGCAGCAGTCCTCTCAATCGCACTCGTTGATTTCGATGGTCGCTGATACGCGCGGCCTGATCGTCACGCCCGATACGTCGACGCGCGGCCGGATCGTGATATCCGCTGAGACTCGCGGCCGGATGATGATAGTCGCGCAGACGCCGCCAGGGGGCTTGCCACCCATGATCCGGTATAACCACCATGCAATCGATCCGAACCCGCCAGGCATTATGAAATACCTTTCACCAGATCAAGGTCAGTATCGGTTGTTGCCGTCTTCGTAGCGTGCGGCGTACTTCCGTCCGTGCGGTAAATCGTCAGCGTCGTTCCTGACAATGTCCAATGCAATGCAGCAAGGACAATTGTACAGAGTGAATCTTCCGCAGCCGTCGCCTCGACATTCGACACGTTACGAATCAGCAAGGCGTCGGCGTTCTCGATTGCGGTTGGCAATGCCGCAATGTCCGTGATGATCGTCGTCTGATTCGCGGCCGTCGCGTAGTTGGCGGCCACGAGCGTCCTGGCTTCCATTTGTGCGTTTGTCGGCAAGGCGTCAATGAGCAGGTCAAGGCGTCCGCCGTCCGTCCAATCGCCCTGGAGTTCATTGGTGTCATTGTAGATATCGTTGACGATCTTGCCGAACGTCCCGACCGTCAAATGCGTTCCTGTGCTTTCGTCCCACACGGCATCGGCGATAGACGAATTGGACGGCAATGACGTGATCGCATCCCGAACCGCTTCGAGGCTGTCGCTGGTGTTGACGAAGCTGTCCCAGTCGGCTGGAGCTGTCTTGCTAGCGAGCTTGGCAAAAATGGAATCATTGGCAATGTCCGTGCCGGCAACGCTCGCAGATACCAAGTGGTCGAGCCCGTAGGTTTCGATCGCGGCATCGACTTCCGCTCTTACCTGAGCGGCCGACAGGTTGTTGAGAGCGGCGATACTTGCCGCTGTCGCCAAACCGACTTGAATTTCCGTCACGGCGTCCGCCGCTAACGCCGATGCCGTCAAGGTGTTCACAGCCATCGCTCCCACGCTGGCGTCGATCCGGCCGGATACCAGAGCGGCCGGCAATCGCGATTGAATATCCTGCGTGTCGGTCTCGATGGCGTCGGCCGTCGTCTGGCTCGCCCGGCTGCTGACCGTGGCATTGAGGTTGTCGCCGACGATCTTGCCAGCCGAGCCGGCCCCGTAAGCTCCTGGCAATGCCGTAATCCACGGATCGCCCGCTGAGCCGGCCGCTGCCAATGCTTCCGCCGTCGATCCGGCCGTGCCGCTGTGATCGGCGATCGCCTCCTCCCACACCTGATCGGCGATCGCTCCAGCCGTAATCGAGAACGTCGATGTGATCCATGCTGCGTCGCCGCGGTCGCGGATCGCTTCTTGGCTGTCCGTCGTGCTGGCGTAGGATCCCGCTCCGCTGCCAAGATCGGCGTTGAGAGTCGTCAACAATGCCGCAAGGTCCGTCGCCAAAGCCGCGTCCTTCCGAAGCGATACGCGAATCAGATTGAGCAGTTCCGTGTACGTCGGCGGATCGTAGGCGTTGAGGGCGTCGGTCACTTCGCTTTCGACTTCCGCATCCCACGCGGCATTCCAGGGAACGGCCGTCAATCCTGCTCCGGCCGTTCCAATATCATCGGTTTGACCCTCGATATCGACAAGGTTCGCCCCGATCGTCGCACCGCCTCCGAGGTCTACGATCGTGCCGAGCTTCGGTTGCATGTCCGCCGTGTCGGCCAAGATCGCATCCAGGTCCAGTCCGCCCGCGTCGCTGATCGGCAACCCGCCCGCGGCATCCGCCGCCGCGTTAGGCAGCGCCGTCAACCCAAGCCGAACGCCGTCGGCCGGATCATAGGCGACAATCGGATGGTAGTCGCCAATCACAATCATGTCGGTGACGGTGCCAAACACGAGCACGCCGGTCACGCCAGCCGTGAAAGCAGCGTCAGGCAAGTCGATCCGATAGTAGCCGGCCCCGATATGCAACATTCCACCGTCCGAATGTGCGTCAGTCAGGGCCGACAGATCGGATTCCGTGATGCTGACGGCCACCGCACCCTCACGACGATACTTGAGGTCGAGGCCGGTCGTGGCCGACGTGACGCCCGTCTCCGGCAGGAACGTGGTCGAGTCGATGATACGGATGACCGTCGATTGGTCGGCCGTCCCGCCTTTTACTGCGCGTCCCATTTACCCGACCTCCGACACGTACAGATCGAACAGCAGCATGGGCGAGCCAGCAGGAGCGGCCGCAATCGGTGCCACGACGAACACCCAGAACGTCTCCATATCACGCCCTCAACTTGTACAGTTCGTCGCCGTGCAAGTACAGTTCGTTGACCCACGCCGTCGTCGGGATGCGGTTATACCACCGCACGTCCCAGATCGTGCCGTCCCATGACGCGGCCGAATATAGCCCGTCGATCTGCACCTGGCCGATCGTCAGATGTTTCGGCGCCGTCACGACCGCGGCCCCGTACCAGATCCCCGAATTGGCAACGCTCGTGGTGAGCGTCTCAGCATGGCCGTTGACCCAAATGGCCCAGCCGTTCGCCGCTCCCGTCGCTGATGCGACTACGTGATAGACGTTGCCGGCCGTCATCACGGTGTCGCCTGTCACTGACGGCAGGCTACTTGTGTTTTGGTCCCGTTTGCGAATCTGAACCTTTCCGGTCGTCAGCGCGTGTAGCTGGAGAAATCCGCCGTTGCCTGTATCGGCCGCTCCGCCGAACCCAATCAATTGGATCTGTGCAGCCAACGAATCCGGTATGCACCATAATGAAACGCAGCCGGACGTAGCTGCGTGGAGCGTTGGCAACGCCACGTCGATTCGCTCGTTCGACGTAGCGACGAACTCTGCCCCGAATCCCGCCGGCGTCTTGCGCCAACCGTGTGTCGTGCCCGTCCCAATCGACCCGCGTGGGTAGCCGTTCGTTATCTTCCCGCTCCCCTCGTTGAGCGGAAACGCGACTACTAGCCCGCCCGGCATCCCCTGCGTCGGATGATGGGCGTTTATCATCGGCAGCCGCGGGCGAGGAACGTGGTACGTCATGTCACCGTCACTACGGATTGTCGGTAATTCACTGTCGCGGTCACATCCTGCGCTCCCGGATTCGCGACCAGAATCTCAAACTTCCGAACCTCAAAAGCGTCGACCGGAATCGTGATCCCGGCCAGGTTGCCGGCATCAAGCGGAACAACATAGTGATCCGGGTTGTCGTTCACGTCTTGGTACGCGGAGCCGCTATGCCGCAACAGGTACACGTCCACATCAAGGTCCGACGACGCATGGAACGTGATCTCTACTAACACCTCCGCCGACATTTTGCTGTTGTTGTCGATCTCGCCCGTCGTGGCCGTGCCGCCGCCGCTCGTCACGGTCGACGCGGCAATGCTGGTCGTTTGGTCGGTGCCCCATGTGGTCGTGGCCGTGCTCAAGCGTCGTCCTCCTCGGGGTCGACGCCAAAGCCGGCTAGAATCGTCTTGGCTCGCCGGGGATGAGTTATGATCCAGTCGAGCATCACTTCATTGACGAACGCCGTGCGGATCGCTGCCGCCTGTCCCGTCGCCTGGATGGCGTCAATGATCTGTTGCCGCGTCCGTTGGCGTTTGGGAGTGACGGCCAACAACTCCGCCTCCGTAGGTTGGGGACCAACGTCGGGAGGCCAGTAGGCAATTTCATTATTGGCAAGGACGACCACACCAGGTGCCTGAATCGGCCCGACGGTGAATCCAAGCGACTGTAATCGCGCGGCCAGTTTATCCATGACCTAGCCACCTTGCTGTGAAATAGGATACAACTGCCCCGCCGACTACCGTTACTGTGCCTGACGCCACGTTGCCATATGTGATCGCATGGAGGTAATCGGATTTGACGAGTGACATCGTGGCATCCACCGCCCCGTATCCATTCGCTGATCCAACCACAATTAGCGGTGATTGCCGCGTTGGTCCGCCGCTGCTCGTATTGAGCCACAGGCCGGCCCACCCTTCCGTTAGCGTTGTGCCTGCGATATTTACCTGATGCCTGATTTGCCACGATCCGGGCCGATTTGCCGTAAAACGATAGTTTGTTGCCGCATCGAATATCGCAAATGGATCTGTGCCTGGGTCAGTAGAATCATCGTTGTATTCAACTTTCGTCCAAGTCACGTCGGAGATGCCTGTCTGATTTACGCTATTTCGGTGAGCAAAAAATTCGGGATACACGAGCGACTCGAACGAGTTCCAAATCCCGCCGCCCACCTGCATCACCGCCGATTCGTCAGGGATGTAGCTGCGGGTCAGGTTTGTCCCGATCGTCTCCGAGCCGTTGCCGTCGATCGTGATTAGTACGCCAGCGTTTTGATTGAAAATAAACTCGATTGCCTTTTGGTCATTGCTGCTGACGGCCGGCAGTGTGATTGTGTAATCGCTCGACCCCGTGCAGACGTGCCGCTTGCCGAACGCAGAAGACGTGAGCGTCGTTGCCCCCGTGATCGACACGTCAGCATTGATGAGCGTCGCCAGCATGTCCCCGGCCGTCGCCGCGCTCGTATCGGTGGAATTGACCGTGGATGTTCGGTAATTGACCGTCGCCGTGACCGTCGCACCGCTGTTATTCGTCAGGTGGACTTTGTACTTTCCCGCCGCTAGCCCGGTGACGGTCCACGAAAAATCATGCGTGCCCGAGACGGAGTAAGGAAGCTCAATCGCCGGCGGGTTGTCGGACACGTCTTGATATGCCGTGCCAGAATGATGGAGCAGATACGCCTTGACGCCCTGCGTCGCCGTGCCGCCGTAGACGATCTGGAAGCCGAACTCGATGGATGCTGCGTCGCCGCTGATCTCGCCAGTTGTGTCTGTCGCTGTGTTCGCGATCGACGACGCGGCGATCGACGTAGCGTTGTCGGCGGACCATGCGGAAGCGTACTCGATTGTCATTCGTCCGCCTCCGACTCGTCAATCCACACGCCAACTCGCCGCAAACTGTGCTCGAAGCTGGCCCGGTACGTCCCGACGGTTGCGTCCATCGTGTAGGACGTTGCGACGTTCACCGCCCGCACGCCGCCGACCGCGTTTACCGTCACCTGCCACGTCTCGCCCGTGTGGGCGCGGAGCCAAGCTGCGATGACGGCGGAGTTGCTAGCATGCGGGTATTTTCGACTCATCGCCAGTACGCCCCCCACATGAGCAGCCCGACCAACGCCACGGCCAGCCCGATCCAAATGGCGAAGTCCCACCAGTACGGGCCGCGCGGTTGCGGAGCGGGAGCGGGCGGGCGATAGCGTGGTTGGTAGCTGTTCATTTCCATGCGTCCCGGATCGCCATGATCGACAGCGTTATGACCACGGCAATGCCGGCCAAAAGAATGTCGGTCATTTACCGTCGCACTCCTGTATTGCCGCAACCGACTTAGCATGTTTCGCGATAAGAGCCTTTGCCCCTTCGAGCGAAGATGCGAACATGATGGCTTCCGGGGCCGGTTCGCCTCGACGATCGAACCGAAGCATTTTCGTTTGCCCCCAATCCGATTTGTACAGGTGAAACGAACATTTCGGCGATCGCGTCTCGACACAGAAACCAGCCTCAACTACCGCAGCGATCTGCTCACAGAGACCTTGCAGGTTTACAGACTTCGCCATACTTCCACCACCACGAGAGACGCCAAACGAGATAGAGCAGGCCGACGCGGGTCATTCCATCGACGGTTCCACGTACAGCGTCACGTTCAGCCGGACCGCAATAGCCGTCGCGCGGTAAATGTGCTGTGCCTCTTTCTCCTTGTCTTTCACGAGCAACAGCACGGCCGGCTTCTTTCCAGTCACGATCGAGTACCACGTCGCTTGCCCGAACGCTTCGTAATGTTTGTGGCTCCAGTCCGCCTCGATGGCGTACTCGTCGTTGAGCAGATCAACCCGCGTGCCGTCCCACAGGCGATGCTCCGCTACCGCGTGATACTTCGGCGCCAGCCGGCGACACGCGGCCAGTTCGTCCTCCGCCTGGAGCGGTTGCTGAACGAACCACAGGATTACGCCGGCGATCATGGCAACGTGAAACGGCATGTCACGGCCTCCGCCCGAACAACGCCCGGCCCAGCGCATGCAACGGTCCCCGTCTCCGGGCCGTCCCGTCCGCGCGAATCGCCCCGTAGTACGCCGGGTAGCCGGCCGCGTTCATCAACACGGGCGCCGATGAGTAGGTGTAGACGACCGGCTCGGCTAGCGAATACTCGACCGTCGGCGTGAACGACCACACGGCCGGCTGTGCTTCCATGATGACACCGGTTGCCGGCACAAAGGAGAACACGTCCACGAGCCGGCAACGGCCGCCCTCGCAAATCGAGACGTATCCGGCAGGTGTTGCAAATTGTGCAACAAGTGGCGAGACGAGCAGCAGCAACGCGACGCAAACGAACAATGCACGTTTCATCTCTTCCCTCACACAAAGTCCCAAAGTTGTTCCGGGAACCCCTCGAATTGGCTATAGGCGAACGAATCATTCTGCCGCAGCATGTAGTCGGCCACGTCAGCATCGACCCAGAACCCTCCGGGTGGCTCGTCTCCAGCCGGCGGACCGTGCGCATCCGCACTCCAACTATTTTGGCAGTAGACTGCCGGCCGTTGGGGATCATCATCCACGCCGATGAACGTCATGGCATGGTGCCACGTCCCACGCGGCACGCCGAACTTCTTTCCCGCCTTGCGGTCAAGCTGTGGGTCCATCGTAAAGCCACGATCGGAGCAGACGCCGACTGGATAGCCATTCGCTAGTGCGTCGCGGGCCTGCGTATAGCTCTGGACAGGCGCTGCCGACTTGATCGGGTGCAATTTGCCAAGCTCAATCCATTTGTCCTCAATACGAGCACCGTCGGACCACTTCATTTCAACTTCCGCGCCCCATGTCAGTCCGCTGTCGCCGCCCGAAGGTTGCGGCAATCCGGACAGGTCGGAGCGAATCACGCCATCCTGTACGATCGCTTTCGCCTGACCTGATCCGGTCGACCCTTCGCCCCGGCCGCGAATACCACTATGCAGCCGCCCACGGCCGTAGCCATAGGGCATGAAAATCGGGTGGAACTGTTCCGCGTCGCCGTTGGCGATCTCGACGACCGCCACATAGTCCACGACGTTCTTTCCCATTTCGCCCACGCAGCAACCGGACTTTTGCAACAGCGTCGGCAAGTGCTTACCAAGCACCTGCTTCGCCGCATCCCACAAGACGACCCGCTTGCGGTCCGTCTCCTGCGTCTGGCCGAAAATGAAGAAACGCGGCATCGACGACAAGATGCTCTCGCACATGCGGCGCACGGCCAGCGATCGCTGATCCGGCGGAACCCATCCCATGCGTGCGTTCGTCGGCGTTACTGGCATCGCTTCAGCCCCTCCGCGATCTGTTCCCAGGCCTTGACTTGCTGTTCCACCGTCCGCACTTCGCCGCGGAGGTAGCCGGCCGCGAGCGTCTTTTCCCACTCCTGCCATGCGGCCGACAGTCCAAGCGGGGCGAGCCGCTCCTTCGTCGTGGCCGACATCTCCTCTCGCGTCGGCGGCGTCCCTGCCGCTATTGCCGCCTGGACGCTCCTGGCGACCGACGCGAAGACTTCTGCCGCTTCAGGCGTCTTGTCCAGTTTCAACCGCTCCGCCTCATCGCACGCGAGCTTTGCCAACCCGGTCAGTTCCGGTTGCGGCGGCGGTACGGGCGGAGCGGGCGGCCGAGGCGGAACCGGAACCGGAGCGGGACCAGGCCCAGGGGATGGAGGTACTGGTCCCGGCTCCGGCGGTCCCGGTAGCGGGACGGGTGCGACGTGATCGACATTGGAAAGGCGAACATCGACCTGGAGCCAGCCTCCGTACAGCAGCAGACACGCGACGGCGGCGGCGAGCGTGGGACGCCAGTTCAGGCCGGCGATGGATTTCAGCAGGTTACGCCAGTCGTCGTGCATGTTGTCCCCCTGACCCCGCGTAAACCGCCGACCGACCGGCCACAGCAGGCCACGCCCCCGCGACCGGCCGGCCAGCAGTAGATCACCCGAGTTCGTCACGCAGATTGTCAATCAACTTGTTGACGAGCCACGACAGAAACGCGCTCATCAGCACCGGCCCCAACGGAAAGAAGCCGTAGACCGGCCCCTCCGGCGTCGTCACGCGGGCGATCAGGTCGCACGCGGCATCGTCGTCCAGCGGATCGCACGGACATGCGGCGGACGCGGCCATGAGCCGTCCCGGCTCGCCGAACACCTGTCCCTGCACGTAGCCCTGGACGTGCCAGATCGACGCAGCGAACAGTTGCCGCTCGGAGGCGATCGTTTTGTTTTTGACGATACGGTAAATCGTCTGGAGTTCGGCGAGCGGCATTTCGGTTGGGTAGGTCATGGCGTGCGTTCCCCTTGTTTGACAAGCTGCTGGAGTGAGCGGTTGAGTTCTTTTGTCGTCTCGATCGCCTGGTCATACTGGGTGAATTGCTTCTCGACGACGCGAGCATGGGCCTCGATCATCGCCTTGTTGTCGCTGGCGATCTTCTCGTAGCCGGATTGGATCTGCTGAAGGTGGGCCGGGACGGCGGTCCGCATGGCGTAGTCGGCAAAATAGTAGATGCCGTAGAGAATCCCGCACAAGACGACGAACGAAGGACCTTGTTTGATTGCGGCTGAAAGGAGTTCGGCTTTGAGCGAGCCGTTGCCGTTGGATGTGGTTGCTTCGGCGGTCAATGTAGGCACCCTCCCCTTGCGATTTAGGGGAGCAGGTGCCATAGCGGCGGCGACAGATCGGGCAACGTGGCCCGCTTCGCCCTGCTCACGCGATTTAATCTACGGACCAGGGCGGCGGCATGTCAAGAGGATTTTTGCAGCAGTCGGGTCGGCCGGCGCTAGGTGCATCCCAAGCACCGCCGCCAATTTGCCGGCGACTGACAGGTTGATGTCACCGTCGCCGTTGGCGAATTTATATACCACCGGATTCGCGACGCCGGCCCGTTTGGCGATCTCGTATCGGGAGAGATCGCTGGCCGCGATGGCGGCGCGGAGTTGGTCGGAAATGGTAGGTGGTAATTTCATCCCTCTTCCCCTTCTCTCTCCAACTCCCATCGCCCCCGCGAGTGCAGGGGCGTTCGGGAGGGGATGTTAGGTTGTCGGCAACGGGAACGGCGACTCGACGCAGTACGACGGCGATGGTAGTGATGGATCATGATGGTGCTTCAGACTCAATTGTTCGATGATACGCGATTCGAATTGGTCGATGTTCTCGCCGTTCCGCCGGTCCGCACTTACTAATTGATCGACGTTCACCGGCTCGCGCCGCAGACCGATGACGGCGTTGCAGTATCGCCCCCCCTGTCGTCGATAAACGGCCCACCAGCCGTCGCCGGTCGGTTCCGCCGTGAGGCTATTGCTCCGGATCGTCAACGGTCCATGACACGAATCATGGCGATATACGTTCCAATCGCTCATCGTCTCTTCCCCTTCTCTCTCGTTCCCATCTTCGTGGCCGCGTCCCCCGCGTCCACACCTATATACTATCACGCGATCGCTAGTGTGTCAAGTGGTCGAGAGATAATTTGGGGAATCTTTTTGCGAGGTCAGCCGACGGGTTCGGGCGCGGGCGCTCCCGGTGGAATGGCCGGCTCCACGAACCGCCAGCCCGGCGGCGCATTGACCGTGATCCGCGCCTGATCTCGCCGCGTGCGGTGGACCCGGACGCGGATTTGCTCGCCGTCCCGCTCGATCACGATTTCTTCCCCCTCGCTCACGTCGCGCGTCCTGGCGTTCATGGGGTTCCTCCCTTCGCATGGGGTTGTCCTTTCGTCCGATCGTCGATCCTGTGGCATTCTGGGGCCTCTCGTGGGCATCCTGGTGCCTCTCGCGGATATTCCAGCCGGCCCTGGAGCCACTGGTCGTAATCGCAGACCGGCCAGTCGACGTAGCCGAGGTGACCGGGCAGCAGGTGTGCCACGAGCGCGGCTTTGTGCTGCGCGACCAGTGGGCGGAATCTCGCGATATCCTCTTGACGGCCGGCGAGTCGGATGCGAAAGTAGGCGGTGTCGGGGATGTATTCTGTTGGTGCTGCAGATGATGGCGGCTCAGAAACTCGAGTTTGTACAGTAGTGAACAAGTGTCTCTTGACAGTTTGTCCGGCATCCAGCCGCTCCATCTCCGGGCCGTCCGCAGGACCCCCCTCCGCGACCTCCCCCGATGGGGTGGCCACGAGGGAGCAGGTGATACCGCGAGCCGCGAGCAGATTGACGACCATCTGCGGCGTCATGGTCGCTGTCGGAGTTGCCGGGTTCTCCGGAGTCGCCGGAGTCATTTTGCGACCCATCTAAACCCAGTCCTCCACGATCTCGGTTGCCGGAGTCGCCGGAGTCGCCGGAGTCATTCCCCCTCCTACCCGTTTTTCATCCCCCTTACCCCCCTCCCTTGAAAAACTCTGGTTAAGTGAAACGACTCCGGCGACTCCGGCGACTCCGGCGCTGTCTTTTACATACCAGATCGCAGTCTTTTTGGTGTTAGTTGTTTGTAGTAAACATTTTCCGTTCAATTTCCTGCCAGAGTATCTACGAAACATCCTTCCGAGTGCATGGATTCCAGGCAATCCGCGTGATTTCGACGACTGTAGCTCCTCGATCGCCTCTCGCATCGCGCCAAGGTACTGTTGAGCCGCCGGCAGGAACTCGTCCTCGTGCAAAATCTCGATCAGTTGGGCCGCCGTAAACCCGATTTGGTTGTTCGGTGGGGTCGGTAGATCGGCCCATCCGGCTAGCAATTTCCGTAGTGCGTTCGTGTCGCTATCTGCCGCCTCGGCCAGTCCCGCTCGAGTCTCTCCGGGATCCGGTTGGCCGGCCCAGATCAACGCCTGCCTGACCAGATTCGACCAGCCCTCGAACGACCCCCACGGGGCGACGCCGGGGATGGCTGGCCGGCCGGCTGTACAGTATGCCCTGAGGATCGTTAAGGCGGCCGGAACGAGCCGGTGGCGGTTGTCGTGGGCGTACTGGCGGATGTTCGCGTGGGCGAAGTCCTGCCGTTCCTCGGGGTTCTCCTCGGGCGATTCCAGGCGGATATGCAGCGTCCGCCGCGCGAGATCGCCGCGGACCTCAACATTGTTGCCGGTGGCGTACCAGACGGTCAGGAGCGGCAGGGCGTTGGTGTTCTCGGATTTTCCGAGGACGCGATCGACCCAGACTGTGGAAGTGAGGGCGGCGTCGAGGGATGGGCAGCCGAGCGGGCCGGAGACGTTGTCGATCATTACGGTACGATCGCCGGCTAAAGCTATGGCTGTTATCCGTTTACGCATTTCGTCGTCGAGTGCCGTGTTGACCGTCCGGGCCATCTCCCGGCCGGTGCAGATGATGCCGGCGATATCGCAGAGTAAGGACTTGCCGGCCCCTCGCACGTTCGCGTCGACCAGGAAGAGCGGGGCCGGGCCGGTGAATCCGAACCTGGCAAGCGGGGTGAGTACGCTGGCCAGCCATGCGGAGGCGTGGGCCGTGGTCGAAAACGGGAAGTCGCCCACCACGTCAAGGATGGCCTGGCACGCGGCCGCGGCGTCGGTCTGGGTCGGCGCGTGCGGGACCGGATCGAACTCCTGCGACGGCTGGTAGAGCAGCCCGGTGTCGTCGTGGTATCCGGCATCGTTCAGGATTGACCCGTCCGGCGTGATGACGGGCGTCTCGACGATCGCCTCCAGGTGTCGGACGGGCCACTCGCCGCGGTGCATGACGGCCCGGATTGCCCACACTGGCGGGTGGGCTGGGATGGTCTGGAACTCGCCTGGGTCGTCGCGGGCCGGGAGTTGCTTGAGCCAATCTGCTACCAGGGTGAGCCGCTCGCGTAATCGTGGCTCGGGGAGCGGCACGATTTTGGGGGCGTTGGCCGGCCGGACGATCTTGCGATTTTCGGCCGACTCGCGGATCACGCCGACCAGGGCGCCGCCACGCTGGTAGACCGCCTCGTCGGCGACCAGGGCAAGCACGGCCTCGTCGATTGTCAGGTGTTCAGCGGTGCGGATCGTGACGGTGGGCCGCTCTCCGGCCGGGCGGGAGTAGGGAATGGCGGTGATGCGCGCGTCGCGGATCGCCTGCTCGCCGGCCTCTTGGCTGATCTCGCGAGTGAGTTTGACCAGAACATCGAGCCAATCGGAGCAGCCGGTCAGGTGGGCCGGCGGCGAGACGATTACTACCTCGATGGCGGCTGGGCCGGATCGCAGCGAGGCGTTGGCGGCGGCGCACTCCAGAGCCTTGGTGTGCCCCACGTCGCCGGCGTCGGCGTAGATTTCGAGGCGACGGCATCCGGCCGGGGCCTCGAAGGATCCCATGCCGCCGGCGGAGACGGTCGACCAGACGGGCAGGTCTGGGCACGCTTGGCGGATCGCAAGGGCGGTCTCGATGCCTTCGGTGATTGCCAGCGTGGTTCCGGTGGTCTGGGAGAACGGGTACAGGTGGATGGCGGCGCCGGACGCGGAGCCAGGGAAGATCGGCGTTGATAGCTTTTTTGGCGATGGGACCGCGGCCTTGCCGGGTTGGTAGGGTGAGCCGTCCAGGTAGGTCCGGTGCAGGGCGGCGAGTCCGTGCCGCTCGTGGATGATCTTGGCGACGATCGCAGGGAAGTCGCCAACGTGCGTGGGTGGGGCGTCCGGGTTGTCGGGCGTCTTCGCCTCCTCGTAGTAGCCGAGCGACTGATGCAGGCGGAGCGTCGGCGGCACTGGGAGTTTGACTGATAGGCCGCGGTGTTGGAGGTAGGCCGCGATTCGCCCGTTGTCGGGGATGCACTCCGACCAGCGGCGGTTGAGTGCGGCCCGCTTATTGTCGACGTCTTTGGTGTCGGCGAGAGCGGCGGCGGACTTCTTTTGGCGGCGTGGTCGCCGTGGTTGACTGGCCCGCTTCGGCGTGGTGCCGTTTTTGCCCGTGGTTCCCGGCTGGAGTTGCAGGTACTCCGCAACCGCCGTGCGGGCCATCTCGCGATCAGGCCAGTCGTTCAACCAGCACAGCAAATTGAACCCGTCGGACGCCTCTCCGCACGAATTGCAGACCGCGCCGCCGGTTTCGTTCGCGTCGTCGAACAACCGAAAAGCGTCCGCGTGCTTGCCGCCGTGGACGGGGCATTCGTGGTGTTTGGTCGATCCCACGGTTGCGATCGCGTCTTTGATCTGCGGGGCGAGCGCGGAGAGGATTTGCAGCCAACGGCCGCGCGCGGCGTCGATGACCTCGCGCCACGGGACGCGGCAATGTGGTGAAGGAAGGTTACTTCGAGTAGATTCCGCCCCGGATGATTCGTTGACTATGTTTGGCTCCGGCAGATCGGTCGGGAGATTGATCGGCATTTGAGGCGTTCCCTCGCTGCTGTGCGTGCATCTGTCCTGACGACTTTCGTTCTTCTTGGCGGTCCTTCCAGAAGCGTTCCAGTATCCGGAAGGTGGTAATTTCGGCTAGCCGGCGCCCGTCCATCGCGAACCAGTGGACCCGTGGGAACCGCTGCGAATAGGCGATGATCGACCGGTAAACGCTCTTGGGAGGCAACTTCGTGTGGGGCGGCGGCGAGTTGATAATTTCACGCCAGTCGGCCTCGATCACGACGGCGGCGAATCGCATGGCATCGAGGCGGACGATCTCGCGATCGAACCGCTCCCGCTCCCGGCCCAGTGTGCCGTAGAGATCCTCGATTGACTTCCGCTCGACCGAGACGAGCAACTCCATTCCCTCGATCGAGTAGTCGCCGGTGGCCAGCGTGCGGGTGACGACCGGGATGATGAGCGGCCGGTTGCGGTCCCGCGCGTCGCCGTGAATGCCGTCGAACGACCAAGGGGCTTGCTCGCGAGTGTCCGTTACCACGCGGAAAGGGCAGATATCCGGCTCGTTTGGATCGCGTTTCTTTCTCGCCATCACACAAGAACCTCCTGTTCTTTCGGAATCAATACCGGCGCGTTTTCCGCCAGCATTTCCACGAGGAAAGTTTTCCGGTCACGAAGCGAAATCCGCTTGCACTGGCGGGACACGGTGTCCGACCTTCCAAGGATGATGCACCGCTCCGATGCACGGCTCGCGGCGGTGTACCAAAGTTCTCGGCTGGCTACTCTGCCGGCCGCTTCGTCGGCGATGACGACCACTACGGGCCATTGGCTGCCTTGAGATTTGTGGACCGTGATCGCGTAGCCGAGCGTGAATGATTTGGCTTTGTCCCCCTTCACGGGGATCTTCAATTCGCGCGGTCCTTCGCCGGTGTCCGGAAATGAAAACTCGACGTGTGAGACTGAGATAGCGGAGACTCGCCCCTGCTCGCCGTTATAGACCGCCGCCTTGACTTGCGCGGACTCGCGCGTCGGGTAGTGGCCATTGTCGAGGCAAATCACTTTGTCGCCGACGCGGTACTCTGATCCATTGACGGTCTCGCCTGTGGGATTACATAGCCGCTGGAGGAACGTGTTGAGTTTCTCACGCGAGACGGGCGACTGCTTGTTGAGCGGCGTCAATACCTGGATGTCTTCAAACACGTTCCGCCGCCCGCCGGCGATCGCCGCCTGATAGATCCGCTGCAACTCGTTCACGACTGCCGCCCCGTCGCTGGCCGGCGTCAGCACGAGATTAACTTCCGGGCCGTCGAATCGCTGGGCAAACATCGGCCGCGTTCCCTCTTTGATCGCGCGGCACGCGAAGACGATCAGCCCGGAGTTGCGGCGGATCTCGGTGAGCAGCCCGCACGGGACGCCTGCCTGGATCATGTCGCGCAGCGGCGCCCCGTGGCCGACCGGAGGTAACTGGTACGGATCGCCGACTAGGAGTATGTGCGTCGACGGCCGGCAGGCGCGGAGCAGGGATGCAAACAGGTCGACGTCCAACATGCTTGCCTCGTCGACGATGATGAATTTTTCATCCAGCGGACTGTTCTCGTCGTGGGCGAATCCCCACTCGCCAGACCCGTGGCCGTTCTCAGGATCGCGCGGCTCTAGGAGCCGGTGAATCGTCCGGCCGCGCAGAGCCAGCCCTTTGGCGATCATCGTCTCTGTGGTCCGCACTGCCGCTTTACCGGTCGGCGCGACGATCGCAATATCGCCGTCCGTGTAGGCCGCGACGATGGCCTGGATGACTGCTGCGGCGGTGTAGGTTTTGCCGGTCCCCGGAGTCCCGGCGAGAATCGCGATCTGGCCGGTGAGCGCCTGTGCGAGTTGCTCTTGCTGGTGGAGAGACAGGTTCATATCGTGGACCGCCGGCCAGTTACTGGGAGAGTGCATCATCCGACCGACGATCCTTGCAACGATCCGCTCGTTCTTCGCTTTGGTCGCGTCGGCCAGCCAGGTGTTTCCGTTCTCGCGGTGGACCGCCAGCATCCCCGCCCGGCGTGCTAGCCGCATTGCCTTGATTGGATTGATCTTGTTTGTGCCGGCGATCTTCGCCCGGATCGCCTTGACCGCCACTTCGGGCCGGTGCCAGGTGTGGCCGGCCCCGTCGTTCCGAAGCCCCCACCAGGCGCACAAGGCTTGCCGTTTGAGCCGGGCCGGATCGCCTCCCAGCTTGAGGTAGAGTGTGTCACAGCGAGAGAACCCAGATCCTTTGATCCCCTGCGTCATTAACAGGAATGCGTCACGGCGGACCAATGACGGAGCCTTGATGCCCCAGCGGTCGATCGCCTCTTGGATGGTCGCACCGTGGAAGCCGCCGCCGGCGAAGAGGCCCATGAGTTCGATCTTGGAATCTTCGAGTCGCGCGTCACGCTGGAGTATTTCCGCTGCTTTGGTCGCGCCGGCCAGATCACAGCCGATCTCCGCCGCCACCATGGCCGGTTCCATGCGCAACTTGCGAACCGCGTCGGCATGGTACTGGTCGAACATCCGGCCGGCGGTGACTTCGCCTATCCCGGTCCTGTGGCCGGCGATGGCACGGAGGATGTATTGAACAACCGCCTCTCGCGAGTGAGGCAGGTCCTTGACGTGGCAGATGAACGCGAATTGCTGGCCGTAATTTGGATCGTTGACCCACTTGCCGAAGAACCGGTACGCGATCCCTGGCTGCAATTCGGCTGGCTCTGCGGACCCCTTGACCACGGTGCCGGACTCGAGGAACCCGATCACGTAGTCGCCATCGGCGCTCACCCAGCGGGTGCGATCGAACACGCCGGACAGTTCTTCGTGGGTCGCCATCGCCGCCGCTCCGTGCCGCTCAGTCGTTACCGTCTCTACTGCCGTTGCCGATAGAGGGGGCCGGCGACCAGGGAGTAAGGTCTGATCGCCGGCCGGGAAAGGACTTCGTTACCTACGTCGACAGTCGGTTAGATGTCGTCGTAGGCTGACTTGCCGGCAGCAGCGGTTGCGGCTGCTGTTGCTGGTTGACGGGCCGGTGTCGCAGATTTTGCAGTGGACGGCTTCTTCGCTGTGCCCCCGTTGCCGTTGGTCGCGGCCTTTGCTGGCGGCGTTGCGAGTGCTGCCGCATCGTTTGGCGTGATCCCCAGCAAAGTGAGATGGTCGGCAGACATGACAGCGTTTTTGGATTGTTCGCTCATCACGTCGTAAATGCGGAAGAAAATCTCCGGATACCGTCCCTTCTCGCCGGTGGATTTGTTGGTTCGCTCCTTGCCGAGCTTCCATTCCACGACAGCCTGCCCGACTCCGATCGCCTGGGCGAAGTCCAGGGAGATGTTCTCGCCATCCTCTTTCGCCGCCCGGTAATCCTCCCTGGTCAGCATTCGCAACGCAAAGGCATAGTGGTAGAGTTTTTTGACGGCCGTGCCGTCCTTTTCGGCGTCGTCGCCTTTCGGATACCACAGACGCTCGTAGCAGTTCTTCCCGGCGTTTTCACTTGGTGAGACGACCACAAATTTCAGGTTGCAACTATTTCCGTCCTCGGCTTCATCTGCCGATACAAGTTGGACATGGTGCCAGCCAGGATCGGCCGTGCCGCCGTGATTGTCGAAATCGTCCTCTTCAAATTCGGTGGGTAGATCAACTGCCATTGTGCTTTCCCTTTCCCAAAGAAACACGGAACTAACGAGACTGCTTGGAACGCTTCTGGACTTCTGCCATCACACGATTACTCTCGCCAACCTGATGGCAAAGGGTCGGCGGATACCCGAGAACTTCGAGGCCGATGGCGTAAATGACATCGGCACCATACGCCTGTACTGCCCCCCGGAGAACCAGCGGCCATGATTTGTCGTCCGCTGCGTCGGCCGGGGGGCCGGTCAAAAAGGGGGATCGTCCGGCCCGTCCGGCGCCGTCTGCCGATCCACGGCTGCCATGAGCGCGTCGATCAGTTCCGCCGCCTGTTCCGGCGTCAACTCCTTGGCGGACTTCACCCCACGTTTCGCGAGGATCTTCTCGCGGTAGGTTTCTCGCGGCATGCCGCCGGTCACCAGGTCGTTGACCAGTGCGACGATCTGGTCGAGTTGGTCTGAGTGTGGGCCGACGCCGGGAGTGATAGGTACGTTCAACGGGTCGGTCAGTTCAGAGGGAACGGCCGGCTCTGTGATGGCCGATGACGTGTCCGCTTCCGTCGTAGTTGTCGATTCTACTGTGGCCGGCTCCGCTGCGTCGTGCTGGCCGTTGCCATTGGCCTCCACGGGCGCAGTCGTCGCCGCGGCCGCTCCCCGTGGCTTCCGTGCCGGCTTCTTGTTGGCCGCGAGCCGGACCTGCCCCTCCAGCCAAGTGATCGTCTCATCAGCCTCGGTCGCCTTGAGTTGGTAGAGAGCGTCGCAACCGAATTTTTTCACGGTCTCAACTGTCACGCGGCCGATCTTCCACGAGAGTTGCTCTGCCAATTCCACGATTCGATTGCACTGGTCGTCGGTGCATTTCGGGGCGATCCGCGGCGGATCGGTGACGGTTCCGGTGTCGAGCCAGTCGATGATCGGAGCCATGAACCCGGCTCCCGCTTTGACGACTGTCAATCCATCGACGGACGGGCAGCGGGTTTTGGTCACGGTCAGGATGTGGGACCAGTCGAGCGATCCGTAAATGTCGAACTCGTACTCCATCCCCTGCCGCTGGATCGGGGCCATGCCGACTTTTCGAGGAACCTGTTTTGGTTTGCCGTCCTTGCCGGCCTGCTCTTCAAGGATGTACTCCGTCTTACTTCGCATCGTGCAGATGACGTGCGCGGTCGAATTGAGGATCGCGTCGACCATCCGCCGGTGCATGGGCGTCACGTCCTTCCAGGCGGTGTAGCTGTTCCCTGGTGTCCTGCCCACCAACTCCAGGGAGCCGTCCTTCCCTTCCCACGCATGGGAGAGGCTATCAACGATCACAACCTCGTACCCAGCACGGCACGCTTCCTCGATCGCCGCGGTGTACTCGGTCGGACTGAACGACGACAGGTGCAGAATGTCGAACTCCCACGTCTGGCCGGCGTGGTCCGGGTCCGGCAGCCCGACGTACTTTTCCGCCGCGTCGTCGTCCTGGCTTCCCTCGGTGCCGATGACAGCGACCTTACGAGACGGTGATAGCGCGAACGCGCATCGCAGAGCCGTGTACGTCTTGCCGCTGCCGCTCGGCCCGTCGATAGCCATGCGGAGCTTGAGTTGCCGCCTGGTCCCTTTGCGGAATCGTTTGCTGGCCACTGTGGCCGTTGCTGTTGCCGTTGCTGTTGCCATGTCCTCTCCCCTTTCCTTTTCCCTTGAAATTCGGCCCCGGACGGAAAACATCCTGATCCGCCGGGGCCGGTCCCAACGCCGGCCTCGTCGCCGTGCAATTTCAAACGTACTCGTCGATGTCCCGTGATCGCTCCTCTTCGCACTTACGGCAGTAGTGGGCACCATAGGCGTCCTCGCCGCAACTCAGGCAGTGCCACGGAGCAGTATCGGTTTCCTCCGACGGCCCCTCTTGCGCGAGAGCGATGAGCCGATTGCGTTCCTCCCAATCCGCCATGTCTCGCGCTCGGCAGGTTTCGCAGCATCCCGGCTGAAAAACACCGGCGGCCAATCGCGTCTCGCGGTGGCACACGCAACAGATAAACGTCGTCATCGTCCTGCCTCCGCTGCCAGTCGTTTGCCGTCCGCCGTTACCGGGTGCCACTTCCGCCGTTGTTCCGCCAGCCAATCAGTCAATGTGCCGAGCTTGCCGGCCGGGTTGATCTGCGGCCGCGTGCCGCGTGCCCGCTTGGCTCCGAGCGATCGCCAGAGCAGGCATTCGCATCGTTCGACGATTTCGAGCCGGTTAAGTTCCCGATCGATCCGCTGCGTGTGGTTCAGGACGCGGCGGAATTGGCGTGCTTCGTCGATGGTCATTGGCTGCGTCCTTTTTTGATCGTCTCCCACTCCGCGTCGGTCAGGGCGCAGAGGATGTGCCCCGGCCCGCCAAGTGCGGCTGGCGAGAGGATTGCGCCGTCGATGTTAGCACCGCACCAGGAGCAAGCAATCAGCGACGCTCCGTTCAGCGACGCATCGTCCAGCGACGCTCCGTCCAGCGACGCTCCGTTCAGCGACGCTCCGTTCAGCGACGCTCCGTCCAGCGACGCATCGTCCAGCGACGCATCGTCCAGCGACGCTCGCCTCAGCGACGCTCGCCTCAGCGACGCTCCGTTCAGCGACGCTCCGTTCAGCGACGCTCCG
>Ga0155472_157_pt1 | contig 61580 bp, 73 predicted proteins | sample RifCSPhighO2_12_FD_107130 | JGI IMG/M metagenome (GOLD analysis project Ga0155472, IMG submission 107130) | Gammaproteobacteria bacterium RIFCSPHIGHO2_12_FULL_63_22
CTCGGGATCAGTGGTTCCGACCAGTCGGCGAGCGACTTTCAGAGATGGGTTATCGAATCGAAAGACCGCTCTTCCTCGCTGCGCGCGACGTTGGCGCGAGCCACGAGCGGGAAAGAGTATTCATCCTGGCCCACCGCGAGGGCCGAGGACTCGGAATCGGCTGGCAATCACCCGAACGCGACGGACAGCCTGACCGGGATGTCGAAGGGTTGGACCACGCCGACGGTGAGCATGGAGAACCAAGACCGTCGAGGGCAGGAGTCGATGCGGCGGGAAATGGAACGACCGAACGTCGGTCGCAACCTCGCCTTGGATGTGGCGGCGTGGCCGACTCCGGACGCGCACTGCCGGGAGGGCTTCAATCAGAGTACATCGGAGGGCGCGACGGTACGACCACAAATTGCGCTTGCCGCGAAGAACTGGAAAACGCCGCACGGCATGGCGGGGATCGACCACACCGGGAAGGTGGGAGGCGGCGGCGAGTTCGCAAAGGAAGTCGAAGCTTGGATGACGCCGAATGTGCCGAACGGCGGGCGCAAGCTCGCACCGGGACTGGTGGAGTCGAAGGGCACCGGCCCGGACGGCATCAAGAGGCAAGTGGGGTTGGAGAACCAGGTCGAGTTGTGGGCGACGCCGCGCACGATCACGGGCGGCGCGGAGAGCGCCGAGCGGAAGAAGGAGCTGGGACGAGAGAACAGCGGCGGAGGCGATCTGCAGGCGCAGATTCAATCGTGGCCGAGCCCAGCTGCGCGGGACTCGAAAGGCGAGAACAGCTTGCAGCACATGAATCGGACGGACGGACGGACGGACGAGCACGAATCATGCCGACCAACTGCCGAACTTCGTCATGCTGAACTTTTCGCCCCCGGACCAAGCGACCCAAAGTGGGGAGCAATCATCGCCGAGCGCCCCGGCCTCGCGCCCGCGACTCAACCCGGCGTTCGGATGCTGGCTGATGGGGCTGGTCCCGCTGTGGACGAATCCCGGCGTGACCAACTCAGGGCAGTTGGAAATGGCGCAGTACCGCTCGCAGCTTCGCTCGCGCTTGTCATCCTTGCTCGCGAGGCTGGGTTGAGCGCCCTCCGCCCTAGCGCTACAGCAGAGAGCAGGAACAAGTGACCGTGCGCCTCATCCACGGCGACATGCGCGAGAAGCTGGCCGAACTGGTCGACGCTTCCGTGGACGCCATCGTGACCGATCCGCCCTATCACCTGACCACCGGGAAGAAGGGTGGCAGCGGCGCTGCTTCACTGAACGAAAATTCTCCGGCCGGGCGCTCGCGCATCGGCACCGGCTTCATGGGTATGCGCTGGGACGGCGGAGACATTGCGATGCAACTGGCAACGTGGGCGCTCCTGCTGCGCGTAGCGAAGCCGGGAGCGCATCTGCTGGTGTTCAGCAGCAGCCGCACCTTCCATCGCGTGTGGACTGCCGTAGAGGACGCGGGCTGGGAGATCCGGGACACCTTGATGTGGTTGCACGGCGAAGGCTTCCCGAAGTCGAGCAACCAGGAAGGCGCCTGGAAGGGCTGGGGCACGGCGCTGAAGCCCGCCTTCGAGCCGATCCTGCTGGCGCGCAAGCCGCTGATCGGGACCGTGGCCGAGAACCTGCAGGCGCACCGCGTAGGGGCTCTGAACATCGACGCATGCCGCATCGCAGGCGCCGCTGGATCAGGCGTATGGGGCAGCAGCAATAAGACGTGCCAGGACGGGCGCATGTTCAACGCTTCGCCTAGCGGCGAGGAATACCGCAGCGAGTCGCATCAAGCTGGCCGCTGGCCGGCGAACGTGCTGCACGACGGCAGCGAGGAGGTAGTCGGCATGTTCCCTCAGTCGGCTGGCGCTCAGGGCGACGTGCGCGGTAATGAGCCGAGCGAGCCGCTGGGAGAAAATACCTACGGGCGCATGGCTGGTCGCGTTCCTTTTGCGGTGCGAGGTGACACCGGCAGCGCGGCCCGTTTCTTCTGGTGCCCGAAGGCGTCCAAGCGCGACCGCAACGACGGCCTGCAGGGGATGCCGCGCCAAGCGGTGAACTGGTCCAGCGGCGAGCAATCCCCCGGCACCTTCCAGTCGCCGAACACTGACCGGGAGAACGAGAACTTCCACCCCACGGTCAAACCGACCGAGCTGATGGCCTACCTCTGCAGGCTGGTGACGCCGCCGGAGGGGATGATCCTGGACCCGTTCATGGGCAGCGGCTCGACCGGCAAGGCGGCTTTTGGCGCGGGCTATTCGTTCGTCGGCATCGAGATAGACGAGCGGTACATCGAGATCGCGCGCCGCAGAATCGTCGGCGTGGCCCCGCTATTCGCGGAGGTCCAGTGAAGCGGTGCAACGACATACAAAGCGAGGGAGAAAAGTAATGCCGACCGGATACACCGCAACGCTGATGGAAAAGGGGCAGGACTTCCGCGCCTTCACCCTGACGTGCGCCCGCGCTTTCGTAGCTTGCGTCATGCAGCGCGACGAGCCGGTGGCCGCCCCACCGGAGAAACAGGCGCCGTCCAACTACAGCGCGACCCGCATGGCCGAAACTATGACCGAACTTGCGCGGCTAAACGACATGACGAGCGACGAACGATTCGCCTTCGGGCAGGACCGTAAGACAAAAGCCCTCACCAGCGCCGCCGAACATCTACAGCGCGAGAAGGAACAGAACCAGAGAATCGAAGAAATGATGGAGCAGGTCGTCGCCTGGAAGCCGCCCTCGACGGACCACTCCGGCCTCAAGGATTTCATGATCGAGCAGTTGACGATCTCGCGGCATGACCTGAAGTACGCCAATCAATCGCTCACCGAGGCCACAAAGAAGTCGGGCCGCGACTACTTCGACGAGGCTTTCGTTCAGGCGCAGCACGGCATCGAGTACCACCGCAAGGAGGTCTCTAAGGAGCATGAGCGCACCGAAGGGCGCAATCGGTGGATCGAGCAGCTTTATACGTCGCTCGATGGAGATTCGGGGCGCTAATGCACGTTCTCGCCATCCAGATCGACGGTGCGCTGCCCAACATGGCCCTGATGAAGCTCGGCCATTGGCATCTGTCGCATGGCGATACCGTCGAGTACGCGCGCACCTGGAAGCGTGACCTTTTCGACCGGCGCGCGGATCGCGTCTATATCTCAGCAATCTTCACCTTCAGCCAAGTCAGGTTGATGCAGGCCATGCACGCCTTCCCCGAAGCCGTCGTCGGCGGCACCGGAACCCCGTTTAAGGGCACTGTCGAGGAGATCATCGGCGAGTCAGGCTACGAGCATTACGACTACAGCGGCTACCCGGACTTCAAGGAGTCCATTGGCTATGCGGCGCGCGGGTGCCGAATGGCGACCCCGAAATCAGTGTGCAGAAACTTCTGCGTGGTGCCAGACAAGGAAGGTAGACCCTACAGCGTAAACACCATCGCCGCGATCTGGCGCGGGAAGCCATTCCCGAGGAAGCTGAACCTGCTCGATAACGATTTCTTCGGCAACCCACAGTGGCGCGAGCGAGTCGCCGAGATCATAGAGGGCCGTTTCAAGGTCTGTCTGTCGCAAGGAATAAACGTCAGGTTGCTCAACGAGGAGTCGGCTGCGGCCGTCGCAACCATCGAGTACCGGAACACCGAGTTCAACGAACGGCGCCTCTACACCGCATGGGACAACTTCGGCGATGAGGGTGTGTTCTTTCGCGGCGTGGACATGCTGGAGAGGAACGGCGTCCCGCCAAAGCACCTAATGGCCTACATGCTGATCGGTTGCGATCCTGCCGAAACTTGGGAGCGCATTTGGCACCGTTTCAATCGCATGGTGGCGCGTGAGATCAAGCCTTATCCGATGGTGTTCAACCGCGCCAGGAAGGACTTGCTCTGCTTCCAGCGGTGGGTGTTGACTGGCCTCTACCGGATCATCCCGTGGGACAAATACGAGCGCGAAACAAAGTCGCCGGAGAGCGTGGCGGCATGGGAGGCAGCATGAAGTGCGAGAAGTGCGGGCACGAACTAGCGCTCCAGCCGGAAGTCGAGCGAAGGGAGAAGACCATCCCCGAATTGCAGGCCGAGATCGGCAGGTTGACGCAGGAGTTTCAGTACCGTGTGCTCGGCCTTCCGTCGGAGGGGTTTACCGCAGCATCATGGCCTTCCTCCACACTTGTACCGCCTGAAAAGTCCGCCCTCAACCCGGCCGCGGCGTGGCCCTTCCCGGCAAGCAAGAAAGATGGCTGAGACCACCGGCATCGCCTGGACGAATGCGACATGGAACCCGGTGCGCGGCTGCGAGCGCGTCTCCGAGGGGTGCAAGAAGTGCTACGCCGAGGTTCTGGCCGCGCGCCACTCCTATAAGGGTGGTTGGGGTGAAGGGCTCGCCAAGTACGTCACCCGTCCCGACGGCACCAAGGAAGCTCGCTGGACCGGAGTGCTCAAGCCGGTCGAGAAGATGATCGACGCACCACTGCGGTGGAAGAAGCCGCGCCGCGTCTTCGTGAACAGCATGAGCGACCTATTCCACGACAAGATTAGGGACGCCTACATCGACCTAGTGTTCGCGGTGATGGCGATCGCCAAGCAGCACACCTTCCAGATCCTCACAAAGCGCCCGGAGCGCATGCAGACCTACATGGTCGGCTTAGCGCGCAGTTACAACCGCCTGGAGGCGGCGGCACGCGACATTTGCTACACGCTCAAGTACGAAGACATTCCGCTGGTGCGATGGCCGATCCAGAACGTCTGGCTCGGTGTCAGCGCCGAGGACCAGGATACCTTCGACCAGCGCGTCGAGCTGCTTGGCCGCACGCCGGCCGCGATGCGCTTCGTCAGCGCCGAGCCGTTCCTCGGCGACATCGACATCGGCAATGCCTTCGACGACACGGACGGCGAGCCAACGAGCAAGTACGGCAAGCTGGACTGGGCAATCATCGGTGGGGAATCCGGCAGTGACTACCGCCCCATGGACATCGAGGCGGCGCGCGCGTTCATCCAGCAGGTCAAACTCATGGGCGGCGCGATGTTCGTAAAGCAGGACAGCGGCCCGCGGCCCGGAATGCGCGGCCGGTTCACCGATGCGGAGTGGGCGCTGAAGGAGTACCCGGCGTGACGATCCCATTCGAGCGCGTCATCTGGGACGCCGACCAGTGCGCCGAGTACCTTGGTTTGTCCTACAGCCAGTTCATCAAGCGAACGCAGTACCTCGAAGGCTTCCCGCCGCGCTGCCCGATACCAGGACATCCGCGCTGGCCCGCCAATGCTGTGACAGAATGGGTGCTAGGCATAAAGGAGGAAGAACATACCGATGGCTAGTTTCCGACAGATCGCAAGTGGAAAATGGCAGGCTCAAGTGTGTCGCAAGGGCGTCCGCAAAAGCCAGTGTTTCGAGTACTTGGAACGCGCGCAACAGTGGGCCGAAAAGGTCGAAGCGACGATCAAAGCGGATGCCATCGGATTGCCTGAATCAGGCATCCGCTTGGACGGCAAGGAATTGACCGAGATTTACGTCCGCGCCAAGGATCACGCCCGCGAGAGGGGCATTCCGTTTGAGATAAACCGGGACGACATCGTGATGATCTACGGCCGCAGCAACGGCAAGTGCCAGGTATCCAGCATCACGTTCAACCGATTCCGGCCAGCGGGCAGCACCAAGCGCCCTTGGTTCCCGAGCTTGGACCGGATCGACTCAGCAGCGGCCTACACGCCCAAAAACTGCCGGCTGGTGTGCGTAGCCGTGAACTTCGCCATGGGTGAATGGGGCGAATGGGTCGTGCGGGCTCTCGCCAGTGCCATTTCCTTCGGACGTCCGGGGAGCCTCCGTAACGGTGCAGAAGCACTCCCGTATCAGTTCCCGGAGCTCGACGGAACCCCGACCTACCGGCAGCAGGCGAGACGAAAAGCACGACAGAAGAACCCATTCATGACCCACGGCTCAGAAATACAGATTAAAGCACACTAGAAACAGTATGTTAGATAACGCCATGAGTCCCTTCCTCGGCACCACGAGTCTTTCAGCGGCTCACATTCTCATAGAGACATACTCGGGAAATCGTTGGCAGAATTGCCGCAATTTTGACATCTCTGAACCCACCGATAACCCATGGCGGCGTTTTACAAACTCCCTTCCGGCCTTTGGCGCGCGCAGATCAATAGGCGTGGGGTTCGCAAGTCTGCCACGTTTCCGTCCAAAGGAGCCGCTACCGCTTGGGCTGGGCGGGTTGAGTCCGAGATCATGGCCGGGGTCCGTGGGGAGATACCGAATCTTACCTTCGGAGACGTGCTGAAACGCTATGCCCGCGAGGTCTCGGCGAAGAAAAAGGGTGCCAGGTGGGAAGCAGTGCGCCTGGAGGCCGTCGGGCGCGACAGGATCGCCGCGGTGAAGCTGCGCCAGTTCGGCCCCTCCCACGTCGCCGACTGGCGCGAGCGGCGCCTACAGGACGTCTCAGGGGCTTCGGTGAGGCGGGAATGGAACCTGCTCTCCCACGTCTGCACCTTCGCGGTCAGGGAGTGGTCCTGGCTCAAGGTGAACCCGTTCAAGGGACTATCCAGGCCGCCGGACTCCAGGCCGCGGGACAGGACCGCCACCGAGGGCGAACTCGAGCGGCTCCTGGCCTTGGCCTCGCCGGCGTTGCGCCGGGTGATCCGGTTCGCAGTGGAGACCGGCATGCGGGCTTCCGAGATTGCGTCCAACCCGCCGGTCAAGGGACGGGTGGCCACCCTCTACGACACGAAGAACGGCACGTCCCGGGAGGTCCCGCTGTCCGCCGCGGCGCTGGAAGCCTGGCGCGAGGACTTCGGGCTCACCGCCGGGTCAATCTCGGCACTATTCGCTGGACTGTGCGACGAGGCCGGGATCAAAGGGCTGACCTTCCACGACTTGAAGCACACCGCCGCCACCAGGCTCGCCAAGAAACTATCCCCGCTGGAATTGGCTAAAATGATCGGCCACCGGGATCTGAAGATGCTGTTGAACGTCTACTACAAGGCGGACATGGAAGAGGTTGCGAAAAAACTGTGAACCGTCTTGCCATCGTTGGTACCGATGAATTCTGGCGGCTGTCTTGTCAGCCCGCCTTTTACCGCGCTTCTTTCCATTGCGGTGTCATCGGGTCGCAGGGTTACTTTACGTTTGATCCCCCGGGGACGGAATATTTATTGCGCGTTATTGAAAGCATCGCGCGCGACCTCGGCCTTGACCGCCCGCATCCCATCGGCGACTTCATGTGGTCGATCGCAATCCAGTTGATGTGGTCGGTTCTGTGCGGCATCTACGCAACCTTCTTGTGGTGGCTTTGGTTCTGATGAACCGACGCGACTTCCTGGAGGTCGTGGCTGCGGCGTTCGCCGCACGCTCCGTGCCGGCGGTCCCGTCGTGGCTCGAAGGTGAGGAGGGCGAGTTCGTTTCCATCGACGCAATGCGCAGAGCCGCGCAGATCCTCAAAAACAAAAAATCGCCACTTCAGTACACCGTCTTCATGCACCCCGGCGCAGAAGCGGATCTACTGGCTGCGCTCACGCCGCGCGAAGCGTGGACACTAGCCTATCGACAGGCTAGGTTGGGTCTGAAGCGATATGCGAAGAAGATCATGGCGAGTGGAGAGATTGGCAGCTACAGCAACGTCAGGTTCATCAAGTCGGAAAGGATTGCAGCATGAAGACCTTCGAGCAGTGGTGGACAAGCTTGCCGCGCACCCAAAAGCCGTTCGGCACCGCCTACGAGATCGTCGCCAAGAAGTCCTGGAATGCTGCTCTGGGAGAGGCCGCTAAATCAGCGATGGACGCTGAACCGCAATCAGGTCTACACGGCGAATTCAAGTCCATGCAGGTGAAAATAGACCGATGACCATCGGCCTCGCCATCGGCGGTCTGCTCTTCCTCGCCTGCGCGATCGCGGGACCCCTGCTGTGAGTAGTCCGCAAGTTCAAGAAATCCAGAGGCGCAGCAACGCGAAACGCTATGCCGCAAACCCTGACAAGTTCAAGGCGCGCTCAAAAGCATGGTACGACGCCAATAGAGAGCGGGCTGCCGATTACCACAAGGCCTACAGAGCAAGGAAGCGTGAGGAGAGGCGCGCGTACTTCAGGGCCTACTACGAGCGGAATGCCGAGTGCCTGAAAGCGCGTGCCCGCCAGCTAGGTCCGATATGGGCTGCGAAAAACGTCGCCAAGGTTCGTGCACGGGCAATGCGCAGGATCGCAGCGGCGCGACGCGCCACCCCACCTTGGGCAGATCACGATGCCATCAATGCAATCTACTCCGGGTGCGTCGAGATAGAACGCGAGACCGGAATCAGTCACCACGTTGACCATATCGTTCCGTTGCAGGGAAAGACCGTCTGCGGTCTGCATGTGGCAGCGAACCTGCAAATCATGCCTGGGGCAGAAAACCAGTCAAAGGGCGCTCGATACTGGCCGGACATGCCGTAGTGGACTACCCGTTCCTAGTCGGTTTCATCGTGCTCGGCATCGTTTGGCTAATAGGCTCCAGCGTTGAGCGCCTCCACAAATTTGCACGGCCAGCAGCAGTCTTAGCGACAATCGCTCTTATTGCAGAGATGCTCTGGCTCGTTCTTCGGTAAGTTGCGCGATCCTATTGCGGGTCGCATACAGCATGTCCAGGCGCTCGCGCTTGGATTCCGCATCTCCGGAACGGTACTGCACCATCTTGATCTGCCGGTTGACATTCTGCAACTGCGTCTCGGCGCGGGTATAGAGGCGGTACAGGCGGATTTTGTCGCCCCTGTCCTCCAGAAGCTTCTTGGCCTCCTCGGTGGCACCGACCTTCTGCAACTCCTTCAGGTCCGCCATCGCCTGCTGCACTTCTTTCATCTGTTCGTAGAGGCGCGTCACGTATTTCGACTGGTACGCTGGCATGTCCTTCACGAAGTCACCCACCACCAGCATCTCATCCACGCGCCACGCCGGCTTGCCAGGTAGGTCCATCGCTGGACGCAGAGCAAGGTCAGCCGTCGAGACGATGTGCGAGCCCAACCAACCGAAGTAGCCGCTGACCAGGTGGTCTATCTGCACCGGGGACACGAAGCCGTTCTTGCCAAGAAGTTGCGCGGTGGCGGACGTTTGCGGTCCCGACCTGCGTTCCTTCGACACGCGCTCCATGCCGATGCCCTCGATGGGGCGGTCGGTGAAACTGTCTCGGTTGGCGTACAACTCGATCAGCGGCATGGCGAGCTGCGGTACTGGGTTCATGGAAAGCTGTTGGCTCACGATGCTAAAGACCCGATGTGCAAACTGCTTGCCGGTGAGGTCGTCGGACACCATCGCCTCGAGTCCGCGTTCTGCGATGGTAGCGATGGCGCCAATCTCGAATGGCTTCGGAATGCGGAAAGCCTTGTCTCCAATCTTGAACCACCAGAATGTCTCGCGGTCCCAATCTTCGCGCCGCTTCCAGTCGTCGTCGTCACGGTAGGCGAGAAAAAGAGCGAGGGAAGCCAACGTGGCTCCACCGACTACGATACCGAACCGGCGTGGATCTTCTGCGGCACCGCGGCCGAGCTTGTAGAGCCCCTGAAGCCTGGCGTTGAAGAACGGTACGGTCTGCGACAGGAACCGAATCGCCGCCCACGTCCCCTGCATGGAGAAGTCCATGGTGTCGCGGGCGGCGAAGCTCGCCTCCAGATGAGTCTTTCCATCTGCACGCAGCTTCTTGTAGAGGGCGGCGCGGTTCACGTTCTCAGCCCGATCCCCGACGCGCTGCCACCAGTCCCACGCCTGCTGCATGGCGTCCTTGACCCTTTCCGGGGTCGTCAGGATGGTCTGGTCGTCAACCCCAGACGCGATCAGGCGCTTGACGTGCTCTGCCCTATCACCGTCAAGAATTGTCCCGAAGCGCATGACACCACCACCAGCCATGATCGAGGCGTATTCCGGAGTGTTGCTTTTCGTGGACTTCCAACCAGTCAGCACGTTGTCGAGGACGTTGTAGCTTGCCGGGTTCGCCCCGATCATTTGCAGAGAGTCTCGGATCACGTTGCGGATCCTGAAGGTCGGCGAAACGGTGACGCCCATCGTCAGCCATTTCTTGAACTTCTGCATGACCTTCATACCGACGCCTTGGAACCCGGTGAAGCCGATCCCCTTGATCGCGTCTAGCAGGAAGGGATCTTCCACCATGAACCAACGCTGCGTCCCCCGGTCGGTGAACGACACCACGGCATCCTTCAAACCAGACGCCTTCGACATCTGGCGCACTGTAGCCTCTTCGCCCTCGACCACTGCGCCGACGCGCTGCGCCGCGAGAATAGATTCCTTAGCTGCCTGATTCTTCAGGCTTGCATCGAGCAGGTGCGACCAGTTCTTGAGTATGTTCTCCATTGGATCGCCGAGGGCTTGCTCGCCACCCTTGAGCACCTTGAAGGCGTACTGGTTGACGAGCCCCTTGGATGGCATCGGCCCCTTGATCTGGTCAGCGTCTTCCATCAAGCGATAGAACGGGACGTAGAAGTCATTCTCCCACACTGCGCGGTCAGCGCCGTCGATGAGACCAGCTCTTTCGGCGATGTCGAGCACGGCCTTGTTATAGCGGTCCAGCTCGGCGCGGACTCTCGCATATTCCTGTGACCGCGACGTTCCATCCAGCATCGTGCCGTGGCTCAAATCTTTTAGTCGTTTCACGTCCTGCGCGGTGAAATTGTGCTCCCGGCCTTCGGCGAGAAGACGTTCAGCCCGATTGCCGATCACCCAAGCTAGGAACCGGTCGTGCTCGCCACCAAGCTTCGACATGATGCCGAGGAACCCACCCTTCTCGAAATTCACGTCCACGGCACCGTCCTGGTCAAGGTAAACCGTACCGTAGTTCAGGAGCCCGTCGAGGGCGTTGTCCGCGCCACGGGTCATGCGCGCGAGTATATAGGCGTGGTAGTCGTATTCCTTGATGGGATCGAACTGGTCAACCACACCTTGCTTCAAGCGTTTCTGCCAGTCCGTGGACCAGTCTTTGACCCTGGCCTTGAGAGTCGGTGGGGTGAACCAGACGCCTGCCTTGCGCAGCGCCTCTTGCGTGTCCATCGGTTGCTGGTCAATCCATGCGGCGCGATGAAACGCCGGCGGAGGTACGGCGTTATCTTCAGCCTGCGCCAACTCGACATCTTGGTCGACAGCCGACAGCCAGCCAGAATCGTTCTTTGCTTCCTCGATCAGTTGAAAACTGGCGTCGAACAAATCCTCGAGCGCGCTTCGCGTATTCGCGTTGGCATCGACAATGCCGAGGATGCGGCTGATGATGTCGATGAAACTCTTCCAAGCCGTACCCTTGTTCTCGACCTTTACGTCTCGCAGGATCTTCTGGAAGACCGGGTGGGTCAAACCCCACGCGACAAACTCGTCAATGTTGCTGGTCGCCGCGCGGATGATGTTCCTCTCGAAGCCTTCGTCCGGATGCGAGGCCAGCGCGCGCGACACTTCCTGCCGCAGTTCTTCCAGGCGAGCCACAGCCGCGTTCTTGGGGTGGGCCCGGATGAACCCCATGGTCCCGGCATGAATGCCCTCGTGCAAGATCGTGGTCTCGGTAAGACCGGTGTCTGAACGCAGGAAGATGCGCCGCGAGTCTTTGTGCTGTGCGCTCAAAACCGTCGCGCCGTGCGAATACTTCAGGCTGCCGGGAAACGGGTCGACGTAGTAGGTGCCTGGCGTGATGATTCGAACGCGCACATCCTCGACCAACGGCAGGATGCGCTTCGCCAACTCCCGGTAAACCCGGTTCTCGCTGTTTTCGGCAATCCACGCGACAGGTTCCTTGGCGGTGCCGTTGTCGGTGACAACGAGGGTTGGAGTCACTGCCTTGACCGATGGCGCGATAGAAGAAATCATCAAGGCCATGGACCGGCCAAGAAAGTCCCTGCGGCCGACATCCGTGCCTTGGCGATTGAAGCGGATGTCGGGGTTCTGGGCGTCGAACGTGCCGCGGTTGCCGATGGCTGACTTGACCTGATCCTGCTCGAGGACAACGTAGTGCGTCACCGGCCCAGCTGAACCGACCGAATCTGTGTAGTCAACGATCAGACCGTCGTACCCATTGTTTACAAGATTGATCTTCAGGTCGAGCATTTGTTGCGCGTTCGGCATTTCGTTTTCCCAATTCCTCGGCTGACGTCCAGTCAGCTTCTCATAGACATCTGACCAGGTTCCGTTGTAGCCAGCATTGAACGGGTTCTCGATCTTCAAATACACCGGATAGATGGAAGACGCGCCATCTTCAGGAGTGTGGTTCGCGTAATCTTCGGCATCGGTTGAATCGCTAGTAAAATAGATGCCGCGACCGAGAAGGCCGCTGGTCGATGTCTTAAATTTGTCGAAGTCGCCTTTCGCAGTGCCGTGGTATACGACGCGCGGTTGACCGTTCTCGTCGACCACCTTCGAATCGCCAAACCAGCGCTGGAATGCCTCGCTCGCGGTCTGGTCGCGCCCGAACGCCGGGACAGCCTGACCAGTTGTCTCCGCCTGCTGGCCCTCGACGAAGGCGCGAGCCGGCTCGATGAAGTTGGAGATGATGTCGACTTCCGATAGGTCGATGGAAACGCCAAGATCGCGCAGGAACTGGCGGATCGCAGCGATGAGGCGCTGCACGAAGCTCGAGCGCGGCATGGACTGGGCGAGCTCGGCGAGGACCTCCTCGGCGGCCGTCCGGCGCTGTTCGATGTCGTTGACGTCGAGGCCGTAATCACGAGCCTTTGCTTCGACGCGGCCCTTCAGAGACTTGGCGACATCGTCGAGGATGGGATCTAGGGCTTCCCCGAACGTCCCACGCAGCCCGTAGTGCCCGAGGGCCTCATGGAAGATCGCGCGCTGCACCGCCCACGGGGAAGAGAGTTGGTCAGCGAAGAGATGCACCCGGCCGTGAAGGATGGTCGCGTCGACTCCCCCCGTTGCGCCGGCTGTAGCCCGCTTCTCGTTCTCCGCGCGGATCGCCTGCGGGACGCTGGGCGCGTCGATGGAGTCGTGGACGACGATGTCAGGGGCGTTGCCCCAGTTCCTGATGAGGGGTGCTACGACCTTCCGGACTGCGTCAGTACCGAGGCCGCGGCCTTGCGCCGGGCCCCTGAAGGCTAATGCTTGACCGCCACCTTCGCTTCCAGCGTCGCCTGGTCCTTCCGGGCCTTCGCCGACAGGGGCTTGCCCTTCGCCCGCTCCAGGGCCACGTCCGCCCGGGCGCGCATCGTCTCGAGCTGCCTTCGCGTTACGGTAATTTTCGAGGGTGAGGATGCCATTTTCGTCGCCGTCTTCGTCGTTGATGAACTCGGCCCCCATCTTCTCCCAGAAGCCACGGGCCTTTGGTAGGACCGAGACCGCCGTCAGCGGGATGCCATCGTTGTGTGAAAGGATACCACGAACGACCTCCTCGGCGATGCCCTGGCCTCGAAGGTTGGTGTGGGTCTTGATGTAGAGCAACTGCCTGACGTTGCCGTACCTGTTTTTGTTGCCGTCCCACAACAGAATGACGATGCCGAGGGACCTGTCTCCTCTGGCGATCGTGTACTGGTAGGCGTCACCGCCAGGGAAATACATGCCGACTTTGGTCGGCTCGGTGATCTGAACGCGCTCGAAAGCGAGAAGCGGTTTGCCGCCTTCGTCGGTGGTGTAGGTAGGTGCGCGGTGGAACGCAGGCGCCTCCGAAGGTTTGTCGACAATGAGCATGCGGATCGCAACACCGGTGGTCTTGACCTCACGCTTGTCGGTAAAGGCGCCCTCGAGCTTCTCCGACGTGCCGCCGACCTGGTCGAACCACTCACGGAAGGCGCGGCTCTTCGCGTCATCGCGGAAGAAGATACCCTCGCCGGTGATCGCCACCAGCTTACCGCCAGGCTTCAGCATGCCGTAGGCGCGCTGGACGTGCTCGGCATCCATGCCGTTCGAGAACGGCGGGTTCATAATGACCCGGTCGTACTGCTCCTCGGGCTGGAAGTCCATGAAGTCGTTGCCGACCAAGGGGTAATTCTTCGCTTCGAGTATTTCGCGCAGGGTGGCGGATTGCTCGACAGTGTCGATCTCGGCGGCGGGCTCCGCGGCGCGCACGGCGTCGGCGAGGTTGCCTTTCCCGGCTGAAGGCTCCAGCACGCTCATGCCGGGCTGCAGCTCGAGTGCCTCGGCCATGCGCTGGGCGAGATCCACAGGCGTCGGGAAGAAGTCGATGCCGATACCGCCTTGCCCGGCAAGATTGCGCTCGAGCTCCTTCACCTTGTCGGCCTTCGGCTGCGCGCCCTTGTACTGGACAAATTCGCGCAGTGCGGCGCGCAGGGACGGTAGGTCTGGGATGTTTGCAGCCTCGAGGCGCTTCACGGTCGCTATGCGGCTCTCCCAGTACCAGGGCGCCGCGTTGTCGTAGCTGTTCTGGGTGTTGCCACCCTTCTCCAGCGTGGCCTCGACGACAGAACGTGGAATGGTGATCCACTTGTCGGGATCGTTCGTCGTCTCGGCGAGCCGCTTCAGCTGCCCGGAGAGCATCGTGGTCGCGGGCTTACCCTTCAGTTTGTTGATCGCGTGGAACAGCTGCTCATGGCGCGCGTCGAATGACCACGGCGACTTCGTAAGCTCGGCGATGTCGTCGACCTCGACCGCCCGGTCCTTGTGCCTCTCGAAGTCTATCGACGACAGGTACTGCTTCCGGAGGCGATCGTTCTTGGCCTGCGTCGCCAGCTGACCGAGGGTCTCGACCTGGGCCTTGGTCCGGATGCCGTCCAGGTGCGTCGCCGTGCCATCCTCGATCGCGTTGGACAGATTGCGCAGCGTCTTGGCCATGGCGATGTTGGCGCGGGCGTCGGCATCTGCGGAGGCAGCCTGGCGCGCGCGTTTCGCGGTGTTGGCGAGCCGGTCCCTGCCCATGGACTCATTCGCGGCCTCTTCCATCTTGTCGGCCATGGCGGCGAGCCGCTCTGCCGCGGAGTTCTTCTTCTCATCGCGGCGGTCAGTCCGGCGCTCGACTACGGCTTCCTGCACGGCCTGGGTATCGCCCTCGGTGGCGAGCTTCTGGAATGCGTCGGCCGCCTCGCGGGTCTTGAATTGGAACCCTGGCACAGCTCCGTCCTTGGCGTAGGATGAGAAGTACCCGCCCAATTTCTTCGCGGCAGTGTTCAGCCGGTTGTAGTCATCTCGCTCGACGCGCTTCTCCAGCTGCACGACGAAGAGGTCATGCCCCTTCTGGGTATGCTTGGTTTCGACAACCTTGGCGCCGACCTTCTCACCGGCGGCCTGCACGGTGGCCTTGGCTTCCTGCTGCTGCACGCGGCGCGCGCGACCGGATTTGGCGAGCAGTTCGTCATAACGGGCCATCTGCTCAGGCGTGAGGTCCTTCGTGCCTTTGACGCGGGACACCAGGTCGAAGTCATCCAGCGTCTGCGGGTTCTTGAAGCCCTCGATGCGCTTCGCGCGCTCGTCGCGCATCTCCTTCACGCGGTCGGCGTAGGCAGCAAGGTCCGCTTCGGTGGTCGACGCGACCATCTTGCGGATTGCGTCCTCCATCGCGTTCGGGGTGGTGAGCATGTAGCTTACGCCCCTACCAAGAGTGAAGTCCTGCAGAACGTCGGTGTAGGCCATACTGACCAAGCGGTCCTTCTTGGTCTGGCCCATGCGCTGCCCGACACGCTTCTCTAGCTGGTCTTTGGTCAGCTTCGACAGTTCGGCGGTGATCTGCTCTTTGTTCTCGACCGCCCGTTCGTAGGCGGCTTGAAACTCGTCGACCTGCAGGTTGCCATCGCGCGCGCGATCCATTGTCGCGTCGTGCTCGGCGAGTTTTCCTTCTGGCACGGAGGCTGGAAGTACCGGCGTTTTCTTCTCGGCGGCAGGCTTCGGCGCCACCGCTTCCTTCATCGCGTTCGCGGCTTGGATCATGGCGTCGGCGGCAGCCACAATCGGATCAGGTTGCGCGGCGGGGATATTCGGCAGAGGGCTCCCCTCTTTGCGGCTGGCACGGTCGCCAACCTGATTTACAACGTCCGGCTGCGCGAACAACCCCCCACCGGTCTCCGGCGGCGGGGCCTCGCGCTTCTGAGCCGTCGCGGCAACAGTCTCCGTCCCGAACAACCCACCCTGCTGCGTCGGCTGCGCCTGCAGTTCTTTCGGCGGTGCGGCGCCCTCCGGAGACGTCAGGACGGCGGTGTCTCTGTCCCGAACTGCGGCGGTCTGCTCTTCGACGTTTCCAGTGGCGGCTTGGGATTCCTTCGCCTTCAAGTCATCCTTGGATGGCGCTGCCAGCTCGAGCGCTGGGCGCTGATCCACGTCCTTGACCCGCTGCTGCTCCCAAGATGCAATCTCTCGGTTCATCCTGGCGACGTCGTCCGTCAGGTGCTCGACGATGCGCTGCCGATTGGAGAAATACTCTTTCCAGGTGTCGAAGCGGTTGTCGTGCTTCTCGATCGTGAGGCCTGCCTTCTGCCGCACCTTTTCGTTTTCGATTTCCTTTTTGTCTCGCGCAATAGAGGTATCGGTCTCGGCGATTCGCTTGCGCAGGTCGTCGATACGGGCGCTCACAGCCGCGTTGATTTTCTCCGGGTCTCCTTCGGAGCGGCCACGCTCGATCTCCGCCGCAGATTCTTTGCGGAAGGCGTCGACGTCTCCGGCGATGTAGCGCCCTTTGGCTGAGTCGAAGTCTTCCATCTTCCCGTTCGGAGAGATGATCTTCGATGGTTTCCCGTTGGCATCGGTGGCCACCACGATCTGCGGATTGGCCTGCTCGTTCTTGGATCGGAACTGCTTGAACGCTCGAAGCGGATCGCCGCCGTGAGGCACATTGATAGTTCCGGTTTCACGCTCTCCGCTCTCCCATGTAGAGGCGAAGACATACAGGGTATCTGGCTGCAGCTTGCCGGCGTCGAGGCCCATAGTACGCAACGGGCCAACGTCCGTGCCAGCACGACGTTCCGGGATAGTGGGTAGTTGAGTACCCTCTGTGGGGCGCGGCGTGGTGGCGGTGGACTTACCCTCCAATTCTCGCTTTGGAGGTAAAGAGGGCGCTACTTCGTCGTCTTCGCCCGGCTGGCGCTCTCGCGGTCCCACTTCTTCCGCAAGAGTTTGCGCGCGAACTTCTTCACCGCTGGCGACTTGTCCTTCAGATGGGCGAAGCCCTGGAATTTGGTCGAGTTCGGCATTCTTTTCGTCCTCCGTCATTGTACTCCAGGCGTCATGGCCTGTTGGGGCTGTGTCCACCACCGCCTGCACGTCAGCGGCTTCCTGCGGGGTGATCTCTGGTGCCGCTTCCACGCCAGCCGTATCGTCCTCGGCAAGGCGCACCATGAACTTCACGACTTCCTTCTGCTTGCGGGTCAGGCCCTCCCCGGTAAGCGCAGCCTGGACCGCGTTCCGGTAGAACTGCTCGTTTTCCTGAACAGGGCGGTCAGCCCACCACTCGGCCTTGGGAATCCATTTCGTGCGACTGAGTTTCTCGTCGCCCGCGAGCTCGCTGCCGACCTTGGTTTTCTGGCGGATCAGGTGCCCGCCGCGCTCCGCCCAGCCGGCGCTGTCGGCAAGCCCGGGAAGGGCCTCGCGGACGGCAGGGGTCTTGAGTTTGTCTGCAAGCTCCTGGTCAGCCGCCTTGAGCGCGGTGCTCTCCTTCACCGCGGACTCGCGCAGCGTCGCGGTCTTGCCCTTTTGGGAGACGACCTCGAGTTCCTTGTCGGTGAGCTGATCGACTGTCCTGCCGAGAACGGTCTCGCCGGTACGGTCACGGCGCTTCAGTTCCTTCTCCGCAGCGATCTTCTGGTCGAAGTACGGCGCCGACTTCGCCGCAGACTGCAGTTGCTCAACGCTCATCTCATGCGGCAGGAGGCCGCCAATACGGACCACAGGCGCCTGCTGTTCAGTCGTGGCAGGCTGTTCACGCTTCTTGAACGCCTCTGGTTTCTGAACACGCTGCGCGCCCGGCTGCGCCTTGGTGAAGGCAGTGACGTCCTGGAGCTTCTGCTTGAATGTCTCCATCGGCATCGGCGTGATGCCTTGGATGCCGTCCCAGCCGGCTTCGTAGTTCCGGCGATAGAGTGTCACCGCTTCGTCGAGGGTAGAGGCCCCGATCACCACCTTGGGTTCATCGAAGCTGCCGTCTTTCTTCTTCTGGTCGACGACGAAGACGGGGCCGTTGAATGCCTCCGTAGTGCCTGGTTTGATGAAGACGTCGACGTGCTCCTTGTCGGAGGCCTTGGCAGGCACGCCCTTGATGTAGCCGTAGTGATCCTGCAGCGCTACCCATTCCGGCCGGCGCTTGGAGCCCGCCGGATTTTCAATGCTGATGTCGAGTCCGGAGACGTTGAGATGCCCCTTCTGGTAGTTGCCGGCATCCTTTTGCGCGTCGGTAGGCTCCGGCAGAGGGTTCTGCGAGGATGGTGCAGCCTCGTGAGCAGCGGCATCCACTGTACTCAATTCGCGTACGTTCGTGCCAATTTCAGGAAGTGCAGTCTCCCCTCCAATCTGAGAATCGGAGGTAACACCTTTCGCGCGTTCCATCGCCTCCATGCGATCGAGGATGACCTTACCCAACGCTGCGGACATGGCAGACTGCGGCTGAGTCTGACCGCTTGCCTGCTGTTCCGCCTCGCGCTCCTGGCGCAGGCTGGTCTGGATCGCTGACTCTGCTTCAACGTCCCGACGCTCGCCGACCATGGCGTTGAGGTCCTGACTCTTCTGCGACTCGAGCTGCTGGTAGGCGGGTTCCTCACGCGCCGCGCGCTCACCACGATCGACGGCCCACTCCATGGCTCCGGTGATGAGACCGCCCATTGGAGAGGCTGCAACGTCTGATTCGAAGATGGTGGCGGACGTCGCCTGGGTGGCTGCAGCGATCGCTTCTTCAATCGTGCCAGCGCCGCTGATGCTGGTAATGGCATCGGCGACCTTGGCGTCTTCCTTGGCTGCTGGTGGCTGGGCAGGTTGTTCCTGCGGCTTGAAAATGCCGGTGGCCACACCACCACCACCGCCGGCAGCGCCCTCGGCGATCGCCCCCATGACAAACTGCTGCAGCGTGTCGGCCGTCACTGGGCGGTTTCCGCCAGCGGCCAGATTCGAGCCGATGTTCTGGCCGATCTGCTCGATGGCTTCCTCTGTACCGCCGAGCGGCGCGCCGGCCGCAAGACCGACTGCAGCCTTACCGAGAACACCCTTTCCGGGGATGGTCAAACGTCCACGGGTCAGGGCGCCGATCAAGAAGTTCTCGAACGCCCCCTCGGCCGCAGACGGGATAGCGTTTCCAAGACCACCGCCAAGGGCCGCGGCTTCGGCAACGGAGTTCTTGGCGACGTCAGGATCGACACCCGTGTTGAGGAGTTCGCGGTAGAGCCTGGAGTTCGCCAGAAGCTCCTCATGACTCATGGCTTGAAACTTGGTGCGCTCCTCCTCCACACCGCCGCCAAGGGCCTGCAGGCCGCCCACGGTGGCGCCTATGGCCAGCTGTGCAGGAATGCTCGCTCCTGCCGTCCCGATGGCGATGGCGAGGTTCGGCGCGAACTGGCCGATGGCGTTCAGCCCTTGTAGGGCGAGGCCCTTGACGCTGGGGTCAGTGCCGAAGGACCAAGTGTCGGTGTCGAAGAGGCTGCCGGTGATCTGGGTGTTGGCCTCGGCCCGCTTCGCCCCCGGACTCTTCGACTGCTCGAGCCAGTCGATCGCGCCCTTGAGCGGGTTCTCGGCGCGCAACTCCGTGCCCGCAACCGCATTCACGCCGCGCGCTAGTACCTCTCCGCCGCCCTGGGCGATCATGCCAGCGCCAGACAAAACACCGGATGCCGCTGATTTCAGGTAGTCCGTTGGACCGGTGGTGTCAAGGGACTCAAGGTGCTGCAGGATCTCCTCGTCCTTGTACCCGGCCTGCCGAGCGGCAGGGACATCGAAATTCAGCGAACCGCCGAGATAATCGGCAAGCTCCGTATCGCTGTAGCCCGCCTTGCGGGCGCCGGCGAGGTCAAAATCCATGGTCTTCAGATATTCCCGCCGTACTGGCCTTCAAACGCCGCACCTTCACGGGACCTGATGCGACCTTTCATGCGCTCAATGCGCTCGCGCTCGAGCTTCGCGGCATTGTCCTCCGGGGGTTGATCGAAGCCGACGGGGTTCCTGTCTCCGACCTCGAGCGCATCCGCCACTGGTGCCGCAGCAGGCGCGGCGTCGGACACCTGCGGACGCTTCGACTTGTCGAAGGTGTCCAGAGGCGGGCGATCTCCTGGCTTTGGCACGGCTTTCTCGTTCGACTCCACCCAGTTGCCTCGCTTTTTGTCGAAAATCTTGTAGCCGGTGACGTTGCCCATGTCGTCTTTGAGAGGAACGGGCAGGTAGTTGTCGTTGTCTTTCCCGGTGAGTAGCTGGATCGACTCGCTGATCTCCTTCTGCCGCGCCGGATTCGCGTCCGGAAATTCCTTGCGCAGCTCGTCGACGCGCTTTGCATTGTCGAGCGTGAGTTGCTTGATCTGGCGATCCAGTGCCGCGCCCTTCGCCTGCACATCGAAGTTCTTCGCCTGAAGGTCGAGTTGACGCTCGCCGCGGTTGTTGTCGGCGGTGCGATCGAGGGCGGTCTGGTTGTCGCGCTGACGGGTCTGCTCGGTGGTGCGTACCTGCATGGCTTCTGAGACCAGCCCCTGCCGGCGATAGGCCCCCTCTTCGGCATCGGCCATCTCTTCTTTGGTTTTCGGGCGCGCGGTGCCGGAAAGATCATCCACGGGAGATGCGCGCGAGGCCTCGATCTCCTTGGCTGCTTCCATCCCGGGCTTGCGGCGCAGGGTATCGGCGTACTCGAGTTCACCCTTGCGCTGCTCGGCAAGGCGCGCGTCGCGGGTGGCTTCGAATTCGCGCAGACGCGCGTCGCGCGCCTCTTGGATGTCGGCGGCCTCCTTCTGTATCTGCGACCTGGACAGGTACTCGATACCCTGATGAGCAACTCTCTCTAGGGCACCGCCACCACCTGACATCGCTCCAGCGATGATTCCCATATCACGCCCCCATCATCTTGTCGGCCACGAGGCCTTGTGGACCTTCAGCCATTTCCTGCTTCGGAGGTTCCTCGACAGGCTCCGCCTCATCGGGTGCGGCAGAAGCCTGACCCTGCCCACCCTGCTGCATGGCGCGCGCGGCCTCCGTCACCTTCTTGTTGAGTTCCGGGCTGTCTTCCACGGCACCGGAAGCCACCGCGAGTTCGGTGACAAGGACGGCCACCGGAAGAATAGTGCGCTGCACGAATTCCGGCGGGACGCCCTTCGCCTGGGACTTCACCTGCTCGACGATCGCCTTGGACACCTGCATGATGGCCGCGACTGGATCATCGCTGTTCTGCACCGCCTGGGCGATCTGCTCGGCCCCTTTTGACGTTGAGTACAGCAGCTTCATCTCGGCGAGCAGGATCCCGCGCGCGGCCGTGGCGATCTTGGGGTAGCGAGACGACAGACTTCCGGCCTGCGCCGCGGCAGGTTTCTCCTGCGGCTTCTGTTCCTGAACGGGTGACTTGCCTGGCATGCCTTCCGCCATCTTGCCGGGTGCTGAAGAGTTCGGTTGCATCATCGCTGCTCCTTACTTCATCTGGCTGTTGATGAGGCCTGGGTTGCCTATTCCGGCATGCAACGGGGCGCCGGTCGAGCGACGGGTCGCCACCCCCGTCCCGGGTCGCATATTCACGTTGGCGTCGTAATACGACCCCCCCTGCACGAACTGGCGCTTCCACTGTTCCATTTCCTGCGCGTCCTTCTTCTTCTGCTCCTGCAGGTCCATGGCGGTTTGGTATCCACCGACTCCCATCGCCACACCGCCGGCGAGCGACATGGCGCCGAGCGTGAGGGCCGGGTTTTTTTGCCCGAACTGCAGCACGGAGTCGATGATCCCTGGACTCGCCGCAGCAGTCGTCGCAGGCGCAACTCCAAGCGCAGCATTCTGCGCGGCGGACTCTGCAGCCATCCCTTCCCATCCGGTTGCAAGGGCCTCGCCAGTGGCAGCATCTAGACCGAAGGTTGCTGGCGCAGCGAAAGTTTCAGCTACGGGTGATATTCCAGCCGTCGTAGCTGCTGCCCCAGAAATGGTAGTTGCTGCCGGAGCGGCCGCGCCAGCCGTACCGCCAGCGAGGAACTCACCTGCTTGCGGGGAGATCCCAGCAGACGAAGCACTCATTTCCGCGATGGAGGTCTCGAGGGCGGTGGCATCTGCGGCGGTGTTCACCCCCAGCATGTCGGCCATGAAGAGTTCAGATGAGCCTTCCGCAGCCGCCGTACCGCCCAAGCCAGCTGCAGACCCGCCAACAGCTGCGGTGACCACCACCAACGCACGTTCGACGGTGGACATATCGTTCCAGCCCTCTGCGAGGTCGGTGGCCTCGTTCACCCCAAGGGAATCGACGGCATCCTGATTGACTTCCAGTGTGACCGGATTGAATCCAACGACCTGGGACGCGACATCGCCGACATCCTTGACGGTGTCTTCGATGTCCGCTAGAGCATTTGATACAGATCCGCCCATGATCTACCCCTTGTTTAATACGACTCGCAGAAGAAACCACTCTTGGTTTGCTCCACATGCTGAAAATCCCATGAGACGGCAAAACTTGTGGAGTTTGAAGTTTGACCTCTGGCAGCGCGCGTACACGCGGTCATAGCCGAGCGCGCGAAGGATGTGCGACAACGACGGCCTCAGTCCGATGAGACGACGAATCGAAGCGATCGGCCTGCGCAGGATGTCCACATGCAGATAGGCGCGTCTACGCTTGAATTCCATGCGCAGAAACAGATCCTCGTCGTCAACGAGAATTGCCATATCGTGCTCGGGGAAATTCATCATGGTGCAGTGCTGAAGTCGATCAGGCCGCTGATGTCGATGTCGGCGATGCCGGCAACGAACGTGAGGCCGGTGTTCAGGTTGTTGGTGATCTTGTCCACCGCCAACTGCTTTTGCTCCGTGCTCGTGTTGGTGTCGCCCATGATCGCGGCGATCGACTTCAGGGCGTCCGAGAACAGCGCACCGCCTGAAGCGGAGGTCTGCAGCAGTTCCTTGTAGGTCGACTCGATGGTAGCGAGGTTCGTCGCCTGGTCGCCCTTCAGCGTCTGGAGCTGGACGTCGATCTGGCCCTTGAGGGTGTCGATTTCCTTGTCCAGCGCTGCCTTTTGCGTCTGCAGCGTGGACTCCGCCTGCATTCTGGAACCGATCAGCCCCTGCTCTGCGGTGGCTCGCGCACCCACGAGTCCTTCTTCAATCTGCCCCTGCAACGTGCGCAGCCGCGTGTCTGCCTGCTCCTGCGTGGAGATCAGCCCCTTGGCGATCTCGCCCTGCACGATGGATTGCGCCTGCGCTTGAGCCGCCTGTTGCGCCGACAGGCCGGACTCGACCTGCCCCTTGGCGGCAATCAGCCCCTGCTCGAGCGTCGCCCGCTCTGCCTGTAGAGTGGACTCCGCGCCGGCCCTGGCACCGATGAGTCCGGTCTCCAGCCCTGCTTGTAACTGGGACTGCGCCTGCGCCTCGCCAGCGCGCTGCGCCTGAAGGATGGACTCGGCGTCCGCCCGGGTCTGAACGAGCCCTGATTCAAGGATGGCATTCAACTTCGCCTGCTCGACCTCGGCAAGAGTGCGCTGGGTCAGGATCTGCTTCTCGGCATCTGTGCGAACACTGATGAGGCCGGATTCCACGTCACCCTGCAGCCTGGTAAGAACCTGCTGCTCGGCCGCGCGCTGTGACTGAAGCAGACCCTCTGCCTGCGCACGGTCGGTGATAAGCCCGCTCTCGAGGACAGCGCCAAGCCGCGCTTGGTCCAGCGCCTGCTGTGACCGCTGCGCTTGGAGCTGAGACTCAGCGGTGGCGCGCTGACCGATGAGGATGCCCTCGATCTGCCCCTGCACCCCAGCGAGCTGCTGCGCTTGGGTTGCGCGCTCGGTCTGAAGTTGCGATTCGGCGCCTGTTCTAGTGCCGATGAGGGCGGCCTCAATCTGGCCTGAGAGTTCCCGCAGTCTCGCGTCGGCATCCGCCCGGGTCGTAATCAGGCCGTTTTCGATCTCTCCCTGGAGCACCGTCTTCGCTTGTTCCTGCGCTGCCTGCTGGGCCGACAGGCCCCTGGTCTGCATGGCCTCCTGTGCCGACAAGACGCTCTGCTGCTGCGCTCGTTCAGCCTGTAGGGTAGATTCCACCCCACCGCGAACGCCGATCAAACCGCGCTCGATCTCGCCAGCCAATTGCCGAAGGCGAGCGTCGATCTCCGCCTGGGTGTTCAGGAGGCCGCGCTGAATCTCACCTTGGACGATGGACTGCGCCTGCTCTTGGGCGGCTTGCTGCGCAGAAAGACCCCTGGTCTGCATGGCCTCCTGTGCAGAAAGTACGCTTTGCTGGGTCGCGCGTTCCGCCTGCAACGTGGACTGGATCTGCCCGCCGGCCGCTTGGGTCTCGCGTTCCTGTGCACCGCGCGCAGCGACAAGACCCGTCTCCTGCGCAGCGCGTTCCGACTGCAGCCTGGATTCCGCACCCGTTCTCGCGCCGATCAAACCCGTTTCGAGTTCGGCGCCATAACCCAGCTTGGTGATGTCGTTCTGCGCGCCCGCGTTTGCCCTCGCGTTGACGTTCAACTCGCCGGCACTGAACTGCGCGGCCTGGTTGCTCGCCGCGGCGTTCTCGCGCGACGCCATGTCATAGATGCCGGCGTCCGCATTGGCAATCGGCAGGGCGGAGTCGATGGCCGCGAGTTCCCCAGCCCCCGCCGCCATCGAGGAATTCAGCAGCCCCCTCGCGTTCGCCGTTTGCTGAGCGCCTGTCCGTGCCCTCGTCATCAACGGGGAGCCCTTGGCGAGCAGGGTGTCGAGCTGTCCGGCCACCGTGCCGGTGGGCTTGTTGATCGTGCGCTGCGTGGCGTCGTAGGTCGCTGTCTTCGCTTGTGCGACGGGCTGGCCAAGCACATCGAGTTTCCTCGTGTCCTCTAGCATCGTGTCCTGGATGAGTCCGGCCATGTCAGTTCCCCTTTTTCTCTTTCAACTCCGTAATTTCCTTGCGGAGCGACTCGTTTTCGTTCTGGAATTGCACGGAGCGCGCCATCGCCGCCGCAGCGTCATTCATCGCCCGGTTGCGCTGCTCTTGGATCGCCTCGATAAGCAGTTGGGCATTAACAGTGATTTCGCTCATGGTGTAAAGAAGGCCACGAAGCCTCCGGAAAGTTTGGGGAGAACATCGTCAAAGATCCAACCAGAGTTGTTTCCACCGTTGGTGGAGTTATCGCCGGCGAGCCAAGTGCGACTGGGGGAGGCCTGCGAACGGCTGATGGACAGGAAGTCGCACAGCACATCACCAGCGCCTGTGTTACCAGTCTTCAGAAGGTTGTGGTTTGCCGCCGTGATGCTGGTGATCGTTACGAGATTGCCAAGAGTTCCTGAAGGAAACCCATCGTCATCCTCGATGGTCGTAGTCGTGCCAGCCGTGAAACGGATTGTGGCTGGAGGGGTGATGACTGAGATATTTTTTAGTGTGTTCGAGGCAGAGAAATCAAGTGACGCACTGCCTGGAGAACCAGTAAATTGTATTGATGGATAAGTCTTACCGCCCCCGTTAAACGTGATCGTTGCTGTGGCTGAAGTCTGCGGAATCTTGATCGTTGACGTGCCTCTATTCACCGTGAGATTCGTACTAGTCAACGCCTGCCAAACAACCGTATTGCCACCATCGCCTCCAGTCAGCGTCCAATCTCCACTTCCCATCGTCACCACGCGGACGTTGGAGTTATTAGTTGAGAATTGCCCGCACGTCACATTTTGGTTATTAGCGTCAAAAGTCCCGTTCGTCAACCTCAGGGGCTGTACATTGCTTAGTGTTATTGCATCAACCAGTTGCCATGTCCCGCCCACGCCGTCTAACGTCACAGGACAATCCATGGTGATTGCATTGCTGGTTATTGTCTTGGCGCTCGTTGCATTGAAAGTGATCGTCCCTGTGTAGGTTGTTATCATTCCGGCGAGAAGCAGCATTGAGCCAGAGATAGTCATTGGGCTTGCTCCGGTCCAAGTGATTGTGCCGCCGCCGGAAGGCGCGGCGTTTAAGGTGAAGTCAAGGCACAGTGCGGATTCGTTGACCGTCATCGTGTACGCACCTGGATTTCCGGAATTCGCGTCGAAGATCGCGTTGTCAGACGCCGTGGGTTTGTTGCCGCCCCCAGGGGCACCACCGGACGAAGTGGCCCAGTGGTTCGTGTCGTCGGACCAGTTGCCAGTGCCTCCTACCCAGTAGCGGTCAGCCATGACTCAGTACTCCATGTTGCCGGTCCAGCACTTCCAGACCTCGAGGCCGAGCGTCTCCAAGCGGGCGTGGTCGCCGCTGTGGCGTGGAGCCACCACCATGACCTTGCAGCCTCCGGCCACAGTGATCGGACGCCAGCAGCCGTAGTTCGGCAGGACGCTTTGGCCGCAGTTCGGTTTCTCCCTGAGCTCGATGTCGTTTTTGAGCATGACGAGCTGCAACGGGCGCGTGTCGCCCTGGTCGCCGCACCCCACGGGAGCAAGCAGGAGAATCGCCAGCAGAATGATCTTCGCGCACATCAGGTGTATCCCTGCGCTGAGGCAACCAAGTCCCACTTGGTATCGGTGCTGTTGTAGAGAAAACCAAGGTAGTCAGTCTTGCTCGATCCGCTCAAGGCGGTGGGCAGCGCGACATCCGTCGAGCCGCGGTAGATCGCGTTGAACGAGTAGGTATGCGCGTTCGTGGACTTGATGCGGATCACCAAGCGCTGCCCTTCCGTCGGCGTGCCGGTTGGCGCGTTCACCGTCAGCGTGCCCAGGCCCTGCGTGTTGGTGTGCGTCGCCTCGTCGGTGGAGTCTGCGGCCGGTGTGATGGAGGTCGCATCCGCAAGGTTGTTGACCCGCCAGGTTACGCGCTTGTTGGTCAGGGTGTCGGTGGTCGCGCGCCCGACATAGGTGTCGGTGCCTTGCAGGGTAATCGTCGCGCCGTCGCTGCCCGCGAAGGTCAGGGTGTTCGAGAACGCGGCCGTCTTCGCGTTCGTGATGGTCAGTGTACCCGTCGAACTTGTGATCGTCAGGCCGTTGATGCTCTTGTTGGTGAGCGCCTCGTTTCCGGTCAGCGTGGCAAGCGTTCCGCTGGTAGGTAGCGTGATACTCGTGGACCCAGTGGTGTTCAGGGTGACCGCATCATCTCCAACGGTGGAGAAGGCCGCAGAGATGTTGAGGTTTCCGGTCAGGGTAAGTGTGCCGGTGGTGACGGACAGAGCCGTGCCGCCGGCATTGATGACGACGGCTTTCGAGCCGTTCCCGGAGAGGGCGGGCAGCAGGTCGAAGCCTGCCTCGATCGCCTCAAACTCCGAGCGCATGACCGAGGACGATCCAGAGGAACTCGTCGCCGGCGACCCGGTTGGTGCATAAAATTCGTTTGCCATTAGTGCAAAGCCCTCCGGGGTGTAAAGTGGACTACCGCACCACTCAGTTTGTGCGGTAGGAAATAGTCTGAACTGCTGAAAATCTTCAGAGAGATGTTGGTTCCGGTTCCCTCGAGTTCGACTTCAGACGGCAGCAGAGTGCGACCATCCCAGAAGAATGCGTCCCAGGTGAAGGCGTCCCAGATCGTGCGCGCGAACTGCGACACGAGAGAGACCTGATCCGGTTGCCCGACATCGGTGCTGCCGTAGTCCAACTCGTAAGAAAATTGGACGGCAGCGTAGCCATCGCCGCTGACTTCCAGCATGGCGCGGCGGTAGCGCTTGCGGACCCTCGGGCTGACCGAGTGATTGAAGACAAGGTGCATGAAGCCCTCGATGGCGTCGCCGTCGAAGCTCGTGCCCTTCTCCATCTGAAACACCCATCCGTCGTCAGACCCGAAGAAGATGGCCTCGGTGCCGTCGGAGTCCTCGAGCGAGCACATGCAGCGCACGACGTCCACGAAGGCGATCGGCATCAGACCTACGACCTTCCTGCCAACGATCGTCACATACAACCCCGTGAGATCCGTGAAGAAGATGCGGTACTGGCTGCGATCCCTCGAGATGCAGGACGCCGACACAGCTTGGCGGCGATCCGTCAGGAAGGTGCGAACAAGATCCGAGAGCGTCGCGTGCGCGAAGTTACCGTAGGTCTGTGCGGTTTGGATGTTGGTCAGCCCGCGGTCATCCAAGAACACCGTGTAGCCCACGTCCTGAATCGTGTCAGAGAACGCTCCCAACTCTTCTCGATAGGAAACGAGTTCCCAATCCGCGCTGCTCGAACCGTACAGGATGCTCAATCGGTTGCGGGTAAAGATCGCCAATGCACCGCCAGCCTCTGAGCCCGGCTGCAGGGCAAACCCGGCGATGGTGTCACCCATAGCAAGTTCTAAGGCGCCGGTGATCGGCGTCCACTGGTAGGGCGTTCCGATGCCGGAGTGCTGCGCTGACCCAGCAAACGAGAAGAACAGGTGATTCTTGTGAGCGAAGATGTGCATCGGCGTATCGGTGGTCATGCCAGTGACAATCGGCACCAGAACCGTGCCATCAAATTCGAACCCGCGATTGACGCCGTCGGCCCCGTAGATGCGGGTGGTGTTGGTCCCGCCGCCAAAGTTTGCGTTGACGAACCGATATCGCCCGCTGGGGGATAGCGTGATTGCTGTTTCAGCCCCGCTGCAGGTCGCCACGATGCCGGCGGTGAAGGCACCGGCGGCAAAGCTGCCACCAGCAGGCGCAGCGACGATCATGCGCCCCGCCGCCGTGCCACCAGCGAAGGTCCCGGACTGCAGTACCAGGCGCTTGAGGATGGCGGTGACAGCACCCTGGGTGATGGTGTCCCCTTCACTCGGCGCTGTGCCGCTTGCGGCCGTGAAGCTCACTTCGTAGAACAGCGTGACCGCCTGCCAGCCTGTAGAACTCGACTTGTAGATAGCGGCAGCCGTGCCGCCAGCGTTGTTGCGCCAAGCGTAGGTTACGTCGTTGTGGCGCCAGACGCCGAGGATCGCGCCTGAACCAGGGACGGCGCCGATGTCATCCCGATACTCGTCCGCCGCCAAGTTCGTATACTGGGCGTGCAAGAGTGCGGTGGAAGCCCCGTCGACAACGGCAGTCGAGCTCGTGGTTCCCTGCGGGGCGGCCGACACATTCAGGGTCTCCCCTGAAATGAAGGCCCCGCTGATCTTGGTGACAACAAGGTAGTCCGGCGTGCCGCTCGTGACCACCGCAATCACCACAGCCGTCGCAAGGGACGTGACCCCGGCGATCGTGTTGCCCACTGCGAAGGACCCGGTGATAGTGACGTTCAGGATGGCGTAGACCGCGGCAGACGGCTTGGAGCGACCGTCAAAGCGCTCATAGCCGGCGATACGCCGATAGCCGCCCTCGAAGTCGGCCTCGTAGTTCTGCGCCTCGCGGCAGAATCCCTTCTTGGTGAAGAGGGGCGGCGTGACGAGATCCAGCCCACCAGCGAAAGCGATGAACTCGTGCTTCGCTGCTGCAGCGTCGAGCTGCCGGGCGATGTTCTGGACCACTGCCGAACGGCTCATGCGAGAGGCGCTCCCAGGCCAATTCCAGGTAGCTGATTGGCCTCCAACGCCCTCATCAGCGGAGTGCCCTCGCGCATCGCGCGCACCATGATTTCCGAGGCGGCGTCGTAGCCAGCGACCTTCTTCATGGCCTCGTACATGATGACCTTGTCGAATGCCGATGGCAGCTCCGGAACGTCGGCATCGGCGGAGAATACCTGCGGCGACATCTGGTACTCACCCGACACCACGAAGATTGCGTTCGGCACGGGCCCCAGCACCAGGTTGTTCTGCGGGTCGATGCTGTAGTGCGCCGGCGTGCCGTTTGTTTGTGTGCCGCGCCGGTACAAGCCCCGAAAGTCCGACCACGGCAGAAAGACCAACCAGCCCTCAGTGCCTACCCCAGCAGACTGCAGGTAGCTCTTGACGTTGAAGCCATCGTTCTCATCGTAGGGCAACCAGCGGCTGAAGCGCGTGATGGTGTCCACAAGACGGGAGTCGGTGCAGTCGGTCCCGGCGTAGATGCCATCGGCCGCAACCGTATTCACCGAGAACGTCGATCGCATCCAGCGCCAGTCTGGGTGCTGAAGCTGAATTTCCTTCCATGCGTCCTTCACCCAGTTGACCACGCGCTCGAGTTCGCCGGTCTGGCTCGCCACCGTGGTCAGCGTGCCAGTGATGCCGCACTCACGCTTCACGTCCTGGCAGAGCGCGAGATAGGTCATCGCTTGGTTCTCGATTGGTCATCGAGCAGAACGGCGCGCAGCGCCTCTTTCTCTGCTTCAGGCATGGCGCGAACGCGCTCGCGCGCCGAAACCTGCGCCTTCCTGCTTTGGATCGGCGTATGCACCTGGCGCCTCTCGTCCATGACGCGAACAAACTCATCTGCCAGACGTCGGAACTCGTCATCGAGCTGCACGAGCGTCATGGCAGAGTAGTCTGGCGCCGGCATGGTCTAGCCCTCCGCGAGGATCGCCTTCAGCCATGCGCCGCCGCGCACATTCGGATCCGAGACCACGGCGAACGGAACGAGCAGCGCGCTGTGCGGGACGTTGCGATAACCCTCGTTGTTCGGAAGCCTCTCCTGGGTGAAGGTCACCCTCTTCATGCGCGCAAGGATCTCGACGAACTTGCGCTTGACCGGCTGCTCCTTGCCGCGAATCAGCAGCATGCTGACGCCGTCGTTCCAGACCATCGGCGTCGGGTCGTCGGTCGGATTGGTGCTGTCGTGGATGTTGACGATGAGAACGTCCTCCATGAACTTCAGGAGCTCGGCCTTCTCCAGATTCAGCGGCTGGTCCACCGGCTGAACCAGAGGCGGATCCAGCCGCGCCGGTCCTTCCGCAGGCATGTCGCGCGGATGGTCCTGGCCGACCTTGTGATCCATCGTGTCGGTGTCGAGACGACGCGAGCGCACGGGCTGCGTGCGCTTTTCGTTGACCGCTCTCAAGCGTGCGGCCCCTGCCTCGCGCGCGGCGACTTGCGCCGGGCTCGGTTCCTTTTGCAACCTGGGCATACGATTCTCCTTGGTAAAAACCTCCCCCGCCGGAATGGCGGGAGAGGATGAAACTCTCAGCCTACGCGGTAGGCGACGAACGTGTTCGCTGCCGTGCGGCGGAATCGGAATGTGCCTTGCGAGGGCACCGCCACGGTGACGACCGCGTTTCCGACAATCGTGATGCCGGCTGCTGCCGTGAGCGTGATGTCATCCCCCGCACCACCGAGGTTGATGATGGTGAGATCGAACGAGTCGCCGTTTTCCACCTGGAATCCGGCGGCGAGCAGCGCCGCTTCGAGTTGTGTTCCGGTCCTCACGGTGTAGGCCGCCGCCGCCGTAGGCGTGGCCGCCAGGATGCCCGTGAGCATCTGCGCATCGGTAAGCCCTGCGGTATCGGCTGCGGTCTCCGGTGCCGCCTGCGGGGTAAAGAGCTTTCCCGTCATGCGGAAGGAGTCGGTGTTCTTCGTTGCCCCGAGCACGACTGCCTTACCTGCGGCGTTCTCGCCGTTGGTGATGCCGTCGATCTTGGCAAGGTCTGCGGCACCGATTGAGTCGAGCGCGGTAAGCTCCGCCATGTTGAGCGTGCTGACCACTCCGACATCGCTGGTGACCTTCATCACCGCGCCCTTCTTGAACAGCAACGTCTTCTCGACTACTGCGTTTGTCCACTTTCTCCAAAGCATGGTCTTCTCCTGCTTATGGACAGCGATGTTCCGCTGTCATATTTATGGGATGAAAAGAGCGCCCGAAGGCGCCCTTCCCTGCTGCAGTTGCTTTAGGCTTACGACGCCAACGGCGCCGTCGGCATTCCGCCGCCGAAGTCGTAGTAGGTGTCGGTCACGTCCGAGGCACTGAAGTTCGTGGTCCCCAGGGTGAACGTCGCCGCGTTCTCGCACTTCACCTTGACCGCCCCGATCGGGCAGGTGTCGGCGGTGGGCTGCGGCCAGTGCAGAACCCGTGTGCCGGCCGCGAGGTCGGCATTCAACTGTTCCGTGCCCTTGACCGTGGTCAGCGTACCGCCCGAGTCGAGCAGCAGCAGGTAAATGCAGGTCGTGAGTGCCGCCTGCACCGCCGCGGCGCCGGTGTCGATGTTGTCGGCGTCGGCCGCGTGATAGGCGATGCCGTCGATGGCGTAGTCGATCCCCGCGCCGTTGGGCGCCGTGATCTTGACGCGATCCGCCGTACCCGCGATGCCAAGGCCCGCCTTGGAAAGGCAGCCAGTGAAACCGCGGGGAATGTCGAGTGTTTCGTTCATTTGATTCTCTCCTGAAAAGTGTGGAGATCAGGGGCCCGAAAGCCCCAGATCAGGTTGCTCAGACGTCGGTGACGCCGGCCTCGATGACGCCCATCCATCCGCCGTTGGTCACGAGGACCGCCGACCAGAAGGTGGCGCCGACGTAGCCGCGCTGGCCCAGGGGATCCGACTTGTCCTTCTGGGTGTGCGGCAGGTGGGTCACGTTGAACGAATTCAGGCCGCGCAGCGCGATGTCGAAGGCCGCCTCTTCACCCATGACGATGAAGGGGTAGACGTCGATGGTTGACGCGCCGGTGGACACCAGGCCCGTTGCGCCAACCGATGCGCCGGAATCGGCGTAGGGGGTCAGCTCCGGGCTGCAGATGAACCTGAATTCCTCGCACGAGCCGAGCTCGAACTCGTTGATCGGCGAGCGGTTGGCGTACTTCGCCACCGGCACGAAGTTCGGGAGATCCCGGATGTCCGGTTCCGCGTCCGAGGACACGAACACGATGAAGCCGGCTTCGATCGCCGACGTATCGTAGTTCGCGCTCGCGGACAGGATGCGCGTCTTCTTCTTCGCGTGGTTGCGCTTGAGCGTCTTGGTCATCCTGCGAAGGATGTTGAGGCCGATGGCCTCGTCCACGGTCAGGCGGGTCGTGCCGCCGGCGTACATCACGTTCGACGCCGCCTTGAGCGAACCGAAGCGGATCATCTCCCGCACCAGGCCCATGCGCTCGCCGGTCTGGGTCTTCATCTCGTCCGGCATGTCGTCTTCGTACAGGTCGGCGGTCTTGTCGGTGTAGCTGTACAAGCAGCCGAACTGCTGGATCGTGACGCTCACGTCGACCGGGGTCATCGAGTCTGCCGTCGGGGTCACCCCTTCCGACAGGGCATGCGCAGCCGCGGTGACAACCGGGCGGTTCTGCGTGTGCACGGTGCTCGACGTCGCGCCGAAGGGAAGCCATCGCCGATAGACGATGTTGTCGCCCTGGTTCTTGGCCATCGGCTTCATCTTGCAGCCGAGCGCCAGCACTTCCACCGGGACCGCGTGGGCGAGGATCTCGCCCTTGATCTTGTTTACGCGGCCGGTATTGGTTGCGTAGTTCAACATCTGAATGCTCCTTGGGGTTATTTCGCCTTAGCCACCTTGTTGAATCCGGCGGCAAATTCGGCTTCGTCACTTGGGGTGCTCGGTCTTGGCGAAGCCGCACCCTTGGGCGTGGTCGCTTGCTCGAGCCGCTGTTGCTTCTTGAGGCGTTCCTCTTCGGGCGTGAGAGTGGCTTTGCCCGTCTGCTTTACCTTGAAGGCATCGAGCAGCTTGATCGCATCGCGCGCTTTGTCGCTTGCGGCCAGTGCCTGAACATCCGTGGGCTGGGTTGTAAGCCAGGCCTTGAAGTCGGGCGTCTTGACCGTGTCCTCCCAATCGGGGTGCGAGGAGTCGACGCGGGTGAATTCCCTGATCCGGCGTTCGCTCTCCTGCAGCGTGGGTTTCAGCGACTGCGCTACCTGCTTCGACAACGCATCGGTGTCGACGGGTTTTGCTTTCGCAATCTCGGCGCGAATCGCTCCGAGTTCCTCTTCGACAGGACCTGCCCAATCGGGAAAGTCCTCTTTCAGCTTCTCCCAGGCCTTCGGGTTGGACATCGCCGCCTTGACTTCTTTGTCCGTCGGCGCAGCGCCCGATCCGGCGGCCTTGGTCGCGGCGGCTTTCGCGGCCGTCAAGGCTCCGTCGAGCTTGCTGTTCAGTCCTCCGATGTGGCCGGCGAGGTTGCGCACCTGACCAGGCAAGGCATCGAGCGCGGTCAGACGTTCCCGCACGACTGCCGGGACACCTTCCCACACCTTCTCCTCGGCTGCTTTGCGTTCGGTCTCTTCCTTCGCCTTCGCTTCCGCAGCAAGCTCGGTCGCCGATTTCTCGGGGGCCTTGACTTCTGCGGGTTGCGATTCGGGCTCCGGCTTCTCGGAAGGCTTCTCGTCATGCGCCTTGTGGACGCTGTTGAAACCATCCGCGAAGCCCTGCTCGGCCTCACGCGCTGCAACTTTCGGGTCTTCCGCCTTCTCCTGGTCTGCGCCTGCTGTTTGCGTCGTTTCGCTCACGTTCTCGCCTCACGAAAAATCAAACATCGAAAAACGGAGGGCACCAGTTACTTCTCAGTGTCGTCCGCGTCTACAGATGGCGCCGGTTGATCCAGGGCCATCAATTCCTTGACCTCGGCGATGCGCCCGCGCAGCTTCGCGGTCTTCGTGTCGTCGAGTTCCTTGTCGTTGCGCTCCCGGAGTGCCTGAATCCGTTGCTCCAAGTGCGCTGTGATCTTTTTCCAGACAGCCGTCTGCAGATCCTGGTCGTTCAAGACCGGTGCGGCCTTTTTCTCAAACATCGGCATGCCTTTCCGCCCGATACCAGGCTGACTCTCCGGAGAGGTCGTCGCAGTTGAAGCACATCTCGCCGGCGATCATCTGCGCCACGTTGCGCTCATCCTTGACCCATGCTGGGACGTCCTGCGGTGGCACCGGCGTCCACGGATCGCGCCCATTCGGCGACCGGTAGATCACCAGCAAAGCGAGCGGCATATCAGTGCTGGTAGGCCTGCCCTGGTTGTGCTCGCCCGGCGGGTTCCGTCGGCGGCTTGCCAGCGATGTTGTCGTCGCGCTTCGATAGGTCGCGCTGCGCGCGAACCTTGATGACCGTGTCGGCGAGCTTCCCTTTCAGGGTATTCAACGAGATGTCCTTGCCGCTCATCTGCTCCATCTCGGCGATGATGTAATCGAGCTGCCGGTCGCGCTCCTGGCCGTGCTCCTCGACCTGGCGCTGCTTCTCCGCTTCCATCGACTTCCAGCCTTGATCGAGTTCCTGGAGCTTGACCTCGACCTGCGCGCGAAGCTGTGCAATCGCCAGCCGCGGGTCTTGTGCGCCCTTCGACATATTCTGGACAATCTGCTTCCACTCCTCGTCGTCGAACTCGAAGCGCTTCGCGTCTAGACGCTGGCTCTTGAGGAATTCCTGCGCCCATCTCTTCGGGTCCAGCCCGAACACCGGGTTCTGCGCGATGCTCGCCATCTGCGCTACGGCCTGGTTCTGCAGGTCGCGCTCGACCAAGGCGGACGATCCGCGTGCGTCGATGCAGTAGTCTCCCTTCTCCGAGTCCTCGCCGTACTGCAGCAGGAAGTGGTAGTAGCGCCGAACATGAGGTTCGGTGACGCGGTCATCGAAGAGCCGCGCGAGCCGGCGCAGTACCGCGCTCGCGTTGTTACTGAGCATCTGCATGCCGCCCAGGGTGTCCGGAGCCTTACCCATTTGCCCTTGCAGCAGGGCGGGAAGTCCAGTCACGTCCTCGGCGAGCTTCAGACCCAGCTGAATGATCTTCAACAGGTCGTCCACCATCATGTCGACCTTGATAACGCCGATCGCCTTGGTGGCGTCGGCGTACTCCTCGGCGTCCTTGTGGATGTACCAGAGGCGCCGCGGGGCAATGCTGGGGGCTTTGCCGTCGGCCGGCGTGATGACGCCCTGCCGGAACACCAGCATGGGGCCGGCGGCGATCCCTGCGTTGTCCATCAGGTTGCGCGAAGCTGCGGTGACGATGCGCTGCGGCGTGCGGATCTGGCGCGCAACACCGATGCCCGTCCACGAGCCGGCGCGCTTCTGCCACACCATCACGTCATAGGGGAACTCCCCGGTATCGAGCGGGTTCAGCGCCGCCTTGATGACGCGGTTGTTGACCATGACCAACATCACCGGTAGATGCGGGTCCTGATCCTCGCCGTCTACATTGACGCCGGCGGCCTCGAGGTCTTCCTTCTCGGCAACGCCGTGGTAGTACCAAATCTCGTACCGTTCCCGCATCCGGTCGTCTGCGACGGCGTCCGGTGTCGGCTTGTACTCGGCGGTCGCAGTCTGCGGACCCTCCACCAGGCACAGGTCGATCTGCGAGTCGATGTATCCCTGCTGCCCTTTCAACTTTCGCAGCTGGGACTTCGTGATGTAGTCTCGCTCCCAGGTGTAGGAGCCGTTGTGGATGTTCTCCCCGCAAGCACCGTCGGGATAGAAGTTCCATGGGTCGATCCACTTGGAGACCGGCTTCGTCTCCGAGACCATCGTGATGCTGTTCTTGCGCCAGACCGTGCGGTCCTTGCGCTCCGGCATCGGGCCCTTCAAAACTCCTGTTCCGATGCGCGCCGAATCCTCGATCACCGTCCTGACGTGCGCGTGCCACTGGCATTCGATGTGCCAGTCCTCGATCCTGGTCTGCGCCTTCTCCGCCTTCGCCTTAGCATCTGCCATGACCTCGAGGGCGGCTTGCGTGGCGATCGCCAGGGTGCGCTTCGCACCCTCCGGGTTTCCGGGATTCGCTCCGGCAGCCTGCTCGATGACGGGCTGCGGAAACTTGCCATTCGAGACGTCCTCCACATCGGGGACCGGCGTGGGGCTGATCGCCCACGACCTGTCATCCGTCGGCAGCAGCATGTCGGCGATGCGCGCCGCAGCGGCGTCCACATACGGCCGCGTGATGTTCGGGAACACCGTGCTGCGTGTGGCAGCTGCAGGCGTGGCAGTCGCCTGTCCGGGCGGCTTCGAACGCCAGAACGACTTGTGCTCGCTGCGGTTCGAGTCGTCGATGCCCTGGTAGAACTCCTCGTCCTCGAGCCACTCATCCTCGACACCGGAATTCAGGCGCGCGGCGATTGCTGAAGAGCGTGTCTTGGCGAGGGACTGCCCCAGCGCCTCGAGCCGCGCCATGTCGGCCTCGTCCTTGAGCCTCTGCGCCTCGGTGTCCTCGAAGGAGGGCTCGACCATCCCCTCGGCGATGGTGCTGGGCGCGACTGATCCACCGGCCTGAATGTTCGGGTCGGTGTTCAGCGCCATCAGTGATCTCCTGGGTTACATCCCCATGCCTTTGTCAAGCGGCTCCCACGACTCAACCATAGAACTTATTCCTGACGGCACAGTTTTCCAGTGCTTCATGCCGGAGAGCATCAGGTATCGCGTGTCGTCCATCAGGTGATCGTTTTCTTTCACGACCCGACCTTTTTCGTCGCGGTGGTACATGCGATACTCGCTGCGCCAATTCTGCAAACTCTTGAACACCTTCAGGCTGCCAGTGGAAAGTCCTGTCCAAACAGCCAGAATCCCGGCCTCGACATCGTTGTCGGCGAATTGGAGCGAGAGCCCAAGTTTCTTGTACTGCACCGCGAGTTGCTTTCCATCGCCTTGCCCGCGACCAACAGAAGCTGGGTCGATCACCCCTGAAATCCAATCGCCGCGAGCCCGCACAGCAGCGGCGTGAATCGGCGGTTCTGCCTGGCCGCGGTAATACTCGGCGTACAGGTAAACAATCTTCGCTTCAGGATCCAGCGCACCCCATAGAGCGGCTGTGCGGTTCCAGCCAACATCGAAGGCATAACCTCGCGGCCAATGCTGCGGGATCTGGAAATCGTACACCACGAATTCAGACTCGGCGATCGGGTAAATAGCGCCAGAGCCAATGCTGGGAATGCCCTTGGAGCGCGCGTCGATCATGTGCGGCGGCGTTTCAGCGAGCATCTTCTTCTTCTGCTCTTCGGTCAGGTGCGGGACATCGTCCCAACCAGCCATCACCAACGCCTTGTTCTCGGTCACCGCTTCTGTCATGCCTTCCTCGTAGCCGTTCGGCAGGTAATTCATCACGACATTGGTTAACCCCTTGAGAGGGGTGAAGGTCTCAATCAGGATGCCGTCGGTAGTCATCAGCCGCAGCACACACTCACCGCGGACGCCTTCGTCGGATTCCTCATCGAGCCAGATGACCTCCTGCTCGGTGCCTTGAAACGCTTCTCGGCCCTGGTCGAAGGATTTGAAGACGAGGCGCGAAGTACCGTCCTGCACCAAGTCACCAGTGCGCTCGAATCTATCCACGTCGTAGTGCCTGATCCAAACCGTTCCGACAGCCTCCGGAACACCTGGCATCGGCGTCCACTTGACGATGTCGTCGCCGGGAATGATGCCGGTCCCGAAGCGCCCATAGTCGCCAAGCAGCTTCTGCTGAATGATTTCCTTGGTGGTCTGCCGGGTGTCTCCAGCTGCCCAAGCCCTGACGTACTGCGTGAACTGCGCACCCTCCCACCACTTCGGATACCGCCCAGTCAGGTGCGCCGTCAGTTCGTAGCCACCACCACCCTCAGTCTTGCCGACACGGTTCGCGGACATGAACCCGCGCGTCTGACATGTCGCTCCAAACTTGAAGAACGCCAGGTGTTTCTTGTACAACGCCCGTCGCAGCGGCCCTGTGTCGGGATAGTAGGTGAAGAACTTACGTCGCGCGGCTCGATGTTTGAGCGCGGCGTGCGCCTCGGCCTTTACGATCATCGCGCGCCTTACCTCTGGCTCGAGCGATGACTGCATCTGCTTCGTCGATTGTCCTGCGGAGCTCGTCATCGGTCATCCTGTCAAATGCCCCCGGTTCACCGACTTCCTTGCGGTCAATGAACATGCCGTTTTCTTTTCCAATCAACTCAAGCGAGCGGTTCGCACCCATGGAGTTGAATTCGAACGCCGGCACCACTCCACCATGCTCGGTAGCAGTCAGCACAGGGTTGCCCTTCTTGTCTAGGACCGGCGCGGCTTGGAGGCATCGTTCGGCCACCGTCTTCAGGCGCCGCATGACCCAAGCCTTATCCGTGGATGCCTCATCAATGGCCTGCTGCGTGATGATCGCCCGGAGGGTCTTTACCCTTGTAGCAACCTTGTAGTCGGCCGAGAGCTTGCTCGCCGCTGGATGTAGGGTCTCCGGCTTCCATTCCTGACTACCGGGATACGCCGAACGGTAGGCATCGGCTTGGGACCGTCCAGACGCGAGCAGTTGGGCGAAGGACTCCTGCTGCCAAGTGAGGCCGTGCTCATTCTTGGACGGCGTCTTGACGCGCTCCGCCTTCGCCTTTGAGGCGCGCTTCTTCGTCATGCCATCCTCTCGGGCTCACCCTGCGGGGACATCACTGGCCCGCGGAACTCGGCGAAAGCGGCAAGTGGAGCCGTGCGGAAGACCTCCACAGCGCGGCGCGCCTCCTCCGGGCTGAGGCCTGCGCCTACCTCAAGCTGCGCTTCGTGCGTGACCTCGCGCCTGAAGTAGCGCTTCATGCCCAGGGTGGGACCGTCGATCACCACCAAGGGGAAGCTGCTCCTGAACAGGTTGAAGGGGAATGACATGGATCTCCTATCGTCTTGCAAGTCTGCGCCTGGCGATGCGGATAAAACTCGTGTCTGCTGCCGCAGCCCCATTAAAGTAGGTGAGATCAACATTCGAGCCGTTAACCGTGTACGAACCCCCGGAGGCCGTGAGCTTCCGCATCATTTCCAGAGATGCGTCCACACCGGAGAAGCCGTAGGTCCCCGCAACGGGCGTCAACTTGAGTCCACGCTTCAGGGCTGCGTCTGTACCGGCCAGGACGAAAGAGCCGCTATTCGCCGCGACCTTGTGCCCGTACTTCAGAGAGGCGACCTGTCCCAGTAGGCTGTAACCACCAGCTGCTGGAGAGATCAACAACCCACGTTTAAGGGTGGCAGCCGTGCCACTCTCGGTGAAGGCACCAACTCCAGCGACGACAACGTAACCGCGCCTGAACGTGACCGCGCTACCGGAAAGCGTGTAGGCCCCAGCCGTCGCCGTGAGTGGGTAGCCATGACTTAGCGCCGCCGCAGTACCAGAGAGGCTGATCGAACCAGCCGCGGCAGATAGCTTGTAGCCGACCTTCAGCGTCGCCGCAGTGCCGGCGAGCGTGAACGAAGCAGCATCAGCAACCAGAGTGTAGTTCGTGACGCCAGCCGGCGTCTCCAGCGGCAGGTTCGGGATCGCCGGGTCCTGCGTGGTCCGCGCGATCTGCCAGAAGTCTTGAATCGGGCCGCTGGCAAGCCGCCCGGACTTCCTCCGGAACCGCCGCTGGTCGCTCATGGACTACGCCGCCGCGCTGGTGGCGTGCAGTTGCCCCGTGTAGGTCGTCGCCGTGGTCGCGGGCTTGTTGATCTCCAGGAACGCGATATAGGCATCGTCGAAGATGCGCGGCGCCTGGTCGCGGTTTGTGAGCCAGTCGAACGGCAGCACCGAGTTGATGACCGGGAACGACATGAACCCCAGCGGGTGCCCGATCACGAAGTTGATGAGGCCGGTCGCCACCGACGCGGAGCACTGCATTTGCGTCCACGCCTTCATGCCAACGTCGCCTGCCTCCAGCGGCGCGAACCATCGCTGCACCGGGTGGTCCAGGCGATGCGTGATCGCCCCGGAATTCCCCGTCAGCGAAGGAAGCGTGCTCGCTGCGTTCGCCTGGTCCAGATAAGTGCAGACCGTCCAGTTGTGAGCCGTCGCGGCCAAAGCCGTGAGACCGACCTCTACAAATCCGAAGTTGCCGCCGATGTAGTCCGGGTTCGTGTTCGTTGTGGACTGGTAGCGCGTCGGCACGCCGGTCACAGCCTGCGTGGCCGTCGAGGCCATCGCCTTCAACACACCGAAGATGCGGTCGTAGCACAGCAGCGTGTTGTTGATCACCGAGGCTGAAACATCCGCCCCGACCAGGTGCAGGGTCGCACCGCCGGACGGGTTGGTGAAAATCATCCCGCCCGTGTCCGTGTCCACGAACGCCGTGCCGCCGGGCGCCGCCGCGGCCGCCACGCCGGCGATCGGCTGCGGCCCGAGCTTGTGCAGGCTGGTGGTGACGCCCACCACGCCGGTCGGGCCGACGGTGTTGAACATGCCGCCGGGCTTCTGGCTGAAGCCGGAAGACGCACGCAGCAGCGCATCCGAAATGCTCGCGAAACCCACGTCCGCGCAGCCGTACTGCACGCGCCCGCCGGCGCGCCAGAGGCGCTGCAGGTGCTCGCGCAGAGCGTCCATGGCGCTCGCGGCGTAGCCGCGCTCGAACGGGCCGATGAAGTCGCCGTCGCCGCACACCCGCACCGATCCGGGCACGTCGATGAGATGGATCGGCGGGCCGTACCAGCCGCGCATGCTGCGGCTGATGTGGGCGACTTTTTCAGCCCCGAGCCAGCGCTCCAGCCGGTCGGAATGCACCGACCGCAGCGTCTCGCCCCTTTGCTTACGAATCACGCCGCGCATCAGGTGACCGTAAGGATCGACGTGCCGAAGTCGACCGTGAAGGTCTCGCCAGCGAGTAGAGTCACCGCGCTAGCGTAGTCCCACCAGCCGATCAACTTGTTGCCCGCGCCGAGACCCCCAACCTGGTTATAGAGGACTGCATACTGGAACGGGCCGAACCCAGTTGTTGCCGTGAATACGATGTCCGTGCCGACCACGGTCATCGTCCCCGCGGGGGACTCCGAAGCCGTATTCTGGGTATCTGCGCCACCAGCCGTGTAGCCACCGCCCGTGGACAAGTCTGCGATGTTCGCGCGCGTCGTGTCGGTGGCAAGCGGCAGCTCGTTGGTGAGAAAGACATAGAGCGGATCGGCGTTGAGGTCGTGCTGCTTCAACCCCATCTGCTCGACGAAGTCGTTGAATTTGTTGAACGTAGCCATGGTGAGCGTCCTCTACGCGAGCATCCGCTTGACTTCGGCGCGAGCCTTGGTGATCTTTTCGTCGAGGTCCTTCAACTCGCTCCTGCGCGCTTCGACGTCCTTCTCGAGCGACTTCAGCGTTTCCTGCGCGGTCTGGGCGCAGCCTTCGGCAGATGCCTGCAGGCGTGCGGCCTCGGCTTTCACGCGCGAGGCCTCGGCCTTCGCGGTTGCCACCACTACATCGGCCTTCGCGGCGGCCGTCTCACGAGTCTTGTTGGCATCCTCGACCCCCTGCGCCCTGATGGTGTCGGCAGCCGCGCGCGCCATGGACTCCGCCGTTTCCAGCGCCGCCGTGCGCTTCCGCGCCTCTTGCTCGAGGCCGGCCAGCCGCTCGTCCGCGACCTTCACCTTGGCCTGGATCTCGGAGTACCGACGCTTGGCGTCTTCCTCGGCCTGCTCGAGGCTGCCGATGCGCTTCAGGACGTCCGCGGCATCCCGCAGCCCGGATAGACGGTTCAGCTCGCGCTCGATGGCGTCCGCTGCACTCAGTAGTTTCGACACGGTCATACCTCCTGTCCGCTCCGGCTGCGCCGGCATACGATTGAGACATCAAGATCGGTGGTGCCGTCTCCTGCAGAGACGAACGGCCTGGTTAGCAACGGCACTTCGAGAATCTGCTCGATCTTCGCCGCCGTGATGTCCAGCGCGTTCCCCTGCGCATCCGCCAGGGCGGCGTAGGTCACGGCGTCGTCGTTCGATCCCTGGATGCGCAGATTGCCGCCGACCCCAGGCGTGCCGGTCACCTGCACCGTGCGGTCGACAAAGGCCATGTACTTCGACGGGATCGGGGTTCCACGATCGTTCGTGGTGGTGAGCGTCTCCCAGAAAAACTTCACGGTGTTCTCGTTGATGCGCGTGACGACTGGAACGATAGTTGCCATCTAGACCCCCAAGCCGCTGCGAGCTCGTCTCGCAACAATGATGACGGTGACGCTGCTGACCCCGATCTCCCCGTCGCTCAATCGCGGGCGCATGAGCAGCGGGACTTCCATGATCTGTTCGAGTTTTGCTGCGGTGATCGACAGCGCGGTCCCCTGCGGATCGTTCAGTGTGGCGTAGGTGCCACCGTGGTTTGACCCCTCGATGAGGATGGTGCCGTCCGCCCCGAATGTGCCCTTGACCTGTACGGTGCGATCGACGTAATCCATGAAGGATTCTGGAATCGGGCTGCCGTCGTCGAACTCCTCCACCACGGGGGCACCAGGGTCGGTGTCGATCACCGTCATCGCCGCCCAGGTAAAGCGCACGGTGTCCCGGTCAATATGGGTCACCGTCGGCACGATCGTCGCCATTCACTGCTCCTTGATTTGGGTGTCGGATTGAGTGTGGCGAGCAACGGACCCAGTCAGCCTGCGCTCCATCCACTGCTCGGCCATGAAGATCGCCCGGCTACCCATATGTCCGATCACTCCGACCACGGCGGCCGTCAACCACTCGTTCATGCCGAGGCCCTTGCAGACCCACCAAGCGAAGACCCCACACACCCCGGAAACAAAGAGTTCGCCGACGAGCTCCATGACGTTGAAGACCCTGACCTTCCCGGCCTTCCACTTCTGCCAGAAGTTGATCGCCCCACCCAACATCGCAACAGCCGCCATGATGAGAGTCGGGGTAATCTGATCGCTTGAGAGCGGCCCGTCAGGAGCTGCTGGCGGATTGGATGCCTGCTGCGTTTCGGATGGCACGGCTACCTCCCTCGATCCCATGCGTCCGCCGCGGATTCGACGCTGTTCATCATGGCTTTGAACTGCCGTCGGTCCCGGCTGCAGGCTTGGAAGTTTTCGGCGACGACGTCTCGGACGTCCTCGGCGGTGTATGGAGAAGCACCGGCTCGGAAGGCGGCGTCACCCCCAAGAGCAGCTTGCGATACGGGTTTTCCGTCGAGTCCGGTCCAAGCGCTATCGAGCGCGAACACGAACTCCCAAGTAAAACGAACGCCAGGAGCAGCACGAGGAGCAGGATCGACACCAGCGGATGCCGACGGCCGCAGCCCTGCGCCAGCGTTGACAGCGGGCCCATCGGGTTCGGTAGCTCCTGGCTTGGACGTCGGCGTATGCACGACCAAGGGCCTACGGTTTCGGTCTGCCTCACGTTTGGCCTCCTTCCATTTGCGTTCGTTGTCCTGTGCCTGCTGTTCCGCGGTGGCGCGCCCCTTGTCTGCCTCAAGAAGTGCGAGGCTGACGGCGGCAGCGCGTTTCTGCCCGGCCTCGATCTGCATGGCCGTGGCCTTGTCCCACTCGACCTGCTTCGCGTCCTGGCCGGCGGAGTAAGACCACCACCCGAAGGTGCCTAGTGCACCAAGAATGCCGAGAAGAATGAGAACCTCGACGGTGCCGAACCCGGTCTTACGCATTCGGACCTCCGAAGAGAATGAAAATAAATCGAAACACCGCGACTATCACTACGGACCAGATGGCGATACCCAAACACAGCAGGCCAACCAGTACCGCCGCGCACTGCTGCTCACCGGCGAGCACCCAGCCTCCGTTCGCACTCGGCGATGTAGGCCGCCTTCAACTTTTCCGCAGGCCAGTCTCGGTAGGCGGGGGTGTAGACAAAGCCGATGGCGTGCTCGATGATCTCCTGTAACTCCGGGTCGAGCGGCAACTCGACGGCGACTTCCATGTACAGCGCTCGCTCGATCTTCCACCCGCCATCAACGTAAACGCGACGCATGCGCTCGATGTTCGGCGCGTATTTCCTGGCGCATCGCTCGGGGTCCGTCCAGTTGATCGGTGAAGAGCTGGCGCAGCCCACTAGGACAGCGCAGAATAGCGCGACGCATCGCATCAGAACCTCCGCTTGATCTGCAAAGCAAGTACCCAGTTCCCGCCGTCGTATGGAGGGATGGCCAACAGGTTCGCGCCGTACCGCTTGCCCTCGATAGTGGCCACCCCAGCAACCAATGGCGCCAAGTGCCCTCTGTTGTACCCGGTGACCACGCCGGCAGTGCTGCCAAGGCGGACGGCACCAAGCGACACCGGCGTCCAACTGCCAGCGACGTATTTACTCAGGCGGAGCGAGCTGTTCCAATACTCACCGGCTGCCACGCTCCAGCGCGAATTGATCGCGTACTCAATGCCGGGCCCGTAGTTCCGCTCGTTGTAAGGCGACGACCGGTCCATGTGGTACGAGCGCACCGTGGCAACAATCCACAGCTGAGACTCATCGGCATACGCCAAACTCGCACTCGCCAAAAATACGGCGAGAGCGACGCGCTTCATCTATTTCAATCCAAGGCTGCCCTTGCGAGCTGGTAGAGAGCCGCGCGCTCCGGAAGGCCGTTCAGTCCACCGTTGAGGCGCCTCGTGATGCCCTTGATGTCGTTGCGGTCAGCGAGGTCGTTGAGACCGTTCGCCTGCCAGAACCACCCGCCAACACGGCAGGCTGGCGCGGCAGAAAGCAACTGATCCGGACTGTCGATCAGGTCGAGGTTCAGCGCCTCCCCGGCCTTCTCGTAGTTCTCGCGCCCCGTCAGGTGCGGCAACCCACGCCCGCGGAACATCCAGCCGTCGCCGGAAGCCTCATCCCCGTTGCCCATGCGGCTCGCATAGATCCGGTTCGCCAGGCGCTCCGGCTGGTTGAGGTAACCCCATGCCTCGTCGGCATCCAATGGGTCCCACCGAGGCTTCGTGGCGGCCATCAGCGCCTCGACCGTGGTGTAGCGCAGCTTCTCCTCGAGCCAGCGGAACCCGCCGGTCTCGTGCGCGTACTGCGCGAGGAAAGCAGCCTGACGAATATCCGTGTTGGCCTCGATCTCCTCGAAAACCTCCAACAGCGGAGCGACGAAGACCTCGAGCGTATCGACGGGCGAGGCAGGACACACCAGCCGCAGCGCGCCCAGCGTGAGAGACTTCACGTCAACTTTCTATGCCGAATAACGGGTCCATGTCCCCGCGCAGTTGCACGCACATCGCAGCCAAGACAGAGGCAAAATCAGACGGCGACGTTTTTCGATCCGTCTCCGCTTGACGGTAAGCAAGGCCGACGATCTGCACAGCAAGTTTCTGACCATCGTCCCCACGACTCTGAAGAAGCGCGCCGTATATGTCAGGCACCATCGCCATGGTTTGTGCCTTCGAAATTCCGTGCCGAGCATGGGTTGAAGCGACGAGTGCCATGTCCGCAAACACCACACACTCTTCTGCGGATTGCGCTTTGGGTGCCGCGAAACCGCGGCTGGCGAAGACCAATGCGCCCAGGACGCCGATCACGATGGCGATCAGGAAATACTGAAACCACGCGGGAAGCCGCCTCAGTCCGATCAGTGTCATGGCCGTTCTCCAGATTTTTTCTCAAACTCTATGCACATTTGCGCACACTCAAAATACCCGGCACCGTCTATCCGGTTGTCTTCTTTCGGCATCCCGGCCTCTCTGGATAACTTCACCGCCACCATCATCAGGCACGCAAAATCTGGCGTGAGAGGAACATCAACCCCGTAACGGCGTTTGATGAGCGCCCGCCACATGATTGCCGTGCATTCGTAATCAACGTGCGGGTGTCCGTAAGCGCCACCACGATCACCATGAACTAGACTCTGTGCGATTTCTAGAATGCTCACGGTTCGACGTACTCCACTGGAATTCCTATCGCGCGAGCGACGCTGATTTCCTCGGAAACGCCACTAGATTCCATCCACCCGGGGAGCATCAGCACCGCGAGCTTTTCGCAGTGCTTGAGAATTTCTCGATCCTGCTGCATCCAAAAATCGTGGTTCACCGCGTCGCCCATCATCAACCCAATCTCGTGGGTGTGGGCAATTGGGCTAAAAACGCATTCCCCAGACTTCATCATCTCTGCCGCTTTCATCACGGAAGACCAGTAGCGCATCCGACGGACCTCTGGATCCTGGTGAGAATAGGGCGCAGCCAGATAGGTCAGAGCCATCGCGCTACCCTCGAAATCTGCGGCCATAGCAACGCGACGTTTGCACAAGCGTAAAACCACAACGCCCATGTCATGTGCTTCTCTGGAGTCCCAGACACGAACCAGCCCCAGCCAAGATAGAGCAGCGTAGAGGCTGAACCGAAAGCAAGGGCGCCGAGATCGTATTTGTTCAAGCTACCCGCGCCACGAACCGGATACGATGAAGATGTGCTGCCTCTTGCCGTCCGCGTGCAGCAGTACATGGGCATTCAGCCATGACGAAGCGCCGTGGTTGTATTCGAGTTGCAGCCGCGTAGATGTCCCGGCCTGATACGCGCCCTCGTCAATTCCCGCTGCGTGGCTATGGCCCAATATGCTCTTGACGCCGATGCGCCGCAGATTGTGGATGCTGCCGCGAGCACCGTTCGGGCCCTGGTCGCCGTGCATACCAAGCTCCACCCCGCCCAACATGAAACTCTCGTCCACGTCCAGCACGCGGCTGTTCGGAACCACGGCCTGCCTGAACCAGTACGCGAACGGGTCAGGATATTCAGTCCCTTTCCCGGTCATCTTGGTGCCGCGAACCATCGCAAGAGCTGTTTCCAGGTAGAACTCTGCATTCACCGGATCTCGGCGCCAGTCGTTCGATACGATCCAACGCCTGAGCATGTCGTTGTGGTTGCTGCCGACCACCACGGATTTGATGTCCTTCGTGGTGCGTTTCGCCACGAACTCAATAGCCCGCTGGACCTCGGCCCTGGCATCATCGGTTCCGCTTTGGCGCTTCGCCACTGCATTGAACGGGTTGCCGTCGTGGTGCGGGTTCACGCTGTATGAATCCAGCAGATCGTGCCAGATCAGGTATTGCGGATTCAGAGTATCGACAATCCCGCCATCACCGAACGTCGCCTGTTCGACCACAGGGCATATCGCATCAACGTGGGTATCGCCCATCGACAAAGCAAGGGGCCGCGGTGCCCTGCCAGAGCCTTTCTCCGTGTACCTCGTTTCCAGATCCGTGCAGCTCTTGGTCTTGGCGTCGAAATGAACCGGCCGCATGTAGAAGCGTTTGCCGTCAACCTCCACCAGGATCGCGCTCAACGAGTGGTGAAACTCCCCGATTCTCCCGGCCCTTGAATCCGTATAGTTCGCCTCGGTGCAGGCACCGGAGGTCGTCAGCAGCTTTGCCATGCGCCCCGGCGCCGTAGGGATTGACCGCAACTGCAACTTCGTGTGGCCGATGATCCCAGAACTTTCAAGGGAAACAGCCTCGGCCCCGGATAGCGGGCTTGCTGCCGTAGGTTGAATCTTCAAATCGGCAAGCACTGTCAGGTTTTGGTTCAGCGCATGCCGCACGTTCCACAGGAACGGTCGGACTTCGGTAGCCCAATGCTCGGCGTTCTGCTGACTCCCCGACCACTGGCTCGTCGGGTTTTTGTAGCGCATCGGGATCACCAGTAATTCCGCCCCGAGCTTCTTGGTCATGGTCCGCAACACTCGCCACCATGCCTTGTGTACCGGGGTTGCGTTCTGCGCCGCTGTAATCAGGTAACGCTTGGCGCCTGCGGCGAGCTCTCTGCTGTAAACAGTCGTCGGCGCGAGAATCTTGTAGGTCGGGTCGTGCGCCTCCTTGAACTCGTCGAGCGTGCGGCTCATCTGGCTATCTCGTCATCTCGCGCATGCGTTCGGCCGTTGCTTTAGTGCCCGCCCAAGCACGCTTTGACTTCTCGACGACAACGACGTGTTCATCGAACATTGAGCGGAACGCGCTCAAATCCCCGAGACCGATGCCGGCCAGTTTTGCAAAACTCTGTTCATAGTCCCATCCGTTCCCGAGGGCCTTCAGCGCTTCCCGGATCTTCTTCGGTACGATGAAACTCTTGTCGTGCGTCTCACGGAACTCGCTCAGGCTGCGACCCTTGGTGTTCGCTTGAGCTGGTCCGGCAGCAATTCCGCCCAGCGCACCAAACCGCTCGCGCGCTCGTTTCAACCGATTTTGCATGGAAGAGTGGGTGATGCCCAATGCTTTGGCCGACGCGGACGTGTGGTGCCCGGACTTCTCCCACGCCGCCACAGTGGCTTTTAGTACCTCATCGCTCATTGCTGGTGTCGGCATATTCCCTTTCGTTAGTCGAGAACGATCCCGCGCTCCGCAGCCACCCCCTGTAGCAGCGCCCAACTGAAGCGCGCGTACTTCTGCAGCAGGTAAAAGTGGGTCCGGACGAACTTCTTCCCGTGAGTGCATGGACCCAAGGCATGCGTCAACTCGTGCAGCAGCACCAGCACGTTTCTTTGACCCCTCGCCAACACAATCTCCGAATAGCCGAGGCAAAAAGAAAGCAACTGGTTGCCATGCCTCACGCCCTTCCCGGCAGCAATCGAGGGAAACTTCCGGCCGGGCGCCTCAGCATTCCAGATCCTGAGCGCGAGACGATTCAGATACGCCATGTCGCGCTGGGTGTTGGCAAATTTGTTCGCTGAAAGCGCGACTCCTTCCGCGCGGTAGAGCCAGCGTGTTTCAACGGCGCGGCGCGTCTTGGCTTGCATGCCGGCGTCTTCAGTGGACAACCGCTGCTTTCGGCACGATCACGGCGATGACGAACGATCTGGCAAAAATAATCTGCCGGCCATCATCAAGAGCGAAGTGCATCCCGCCATCGCCAAGTTCCCAGCTAGTCAGCGCGTGACCCATGATCCCGTTCAACACGGCTTCGTCTGCGGTGCTGGTTTGGTCCATGTCGCCTCCGGAAATTGGTTGCGGATCGAGGGGTCGAACCTCGTTCTGCGCGGTATGAACGCGCCGTAGAACCGTTCTACTAATCCGCGGTTGTTTGGTGCCCTACGTCGCGCCAAGACATGGATAAAACGGCGCCGGACAAATGTGCACAGCAGTTCTCGTAGATCTCTTACCACGCGATTGGCGAGAAATGCTGTGCACCAAAGATATTGCCCGTGCGCAGGAAGCCAGCGGCCTACAAAGGAGGCGACAGTAGCCGTTCCACCGAAGCGGAACGGAGGGTGATAGATGAGGGCGGCGATTGGTCTGGCCAATCCGACGTGTATCCACACGCTTGACCGCCCGACCGACCCGCAAGCCGGCTGGATAGTAGTCCTGGGATATCGCCCCCAGGGGCGACCACGTCGCCCTTCAGTCTGTTGGACAGGGTGTAAGGGGGCTGTGGGTTTAGAAAAGAAAAAGCCCGCGCGGGTTTGCCGGCGGGCCTTCTCGAATTCTGCGGGCGTGACTCTTCCACACCCGCGCGGGATAGTAGGGCATCCGGAATACCACTGCAAGTTCATAACGGAAGACCCCTTCGTTTTACTATTGGAATCAAGGCGATTTCAGCGCGGTCCGCGAGGTTGTCGGCCTCCATTAGAGACAAGTCCTGAAGGCGTCCTGACCGAAAGACACGTATCTTGATGCCGGCACCGGGCATGAGGCCCTCGTTCAGGTAGCGCACGCGCAACGCTGCGCGCATCATCGCGCCGTCCAGCTTGTCGATCAGATCGTCGATGGAAGCGTCGACCACTGCCATCGCCCATCCATCGGATTGTGCGAGGAGCTCGCTCGCTTCTGGGCTGGCGGTTTTCATGTAGTCGGAGAGCGAGGACCGCGTCATCCCGAGCTTCGGCCCGTGGTCCGCTTGGCGTGTTGCCCAAGAGAGGAGGTATGCCTTCAGCCTCTCTAGTTCGAGCTGCTCACGGGTTTTCATCGTCGACTCGGCTGCCAAGGACTCCAGGCGCGCGCGACCGCGCACACGGTTGAACAGCCTGGCGATCTTCAGGCCTGGGGATTCGCTCATAACTCCAGGACCTCAATGCCATGACAGGCACGGAGAATTTTCTTCGTCCTCGCCCAATCCCGCCGGCTGCGCGTCGCAGGGCTCTTTGCATCCGCCACCACGAGCTTTCCTTGCTCTTTCCAGACGAGGTCGCTGGTATATGTCCCGATGTGCTCGCCCTTACAGGTGCCGCCTGGGTCGAAGAGACTGAACTTGACGTGGACGCGAAGATCCTTGATCTCCCCAGCGCGCTCCCTGAGCTTCGCCTCGCGGTAGCAGTGGTATTCGTGTTTCGAGCCGAAAATATTGTGACTGCCACGAATACGCGTGGCGTTGTACTTATTCACGGGAGGCCGTTCCGGCGCGACCTGCACCGGCTTCGCCTGCGCGGGGTTCTTCCCGCTGCGCACCGTGCGAATCTGACGCTCGGCCTGCTCGCGGAACCGAGCCGGCAAATCAGCGACCGACGGGTAACGCATACCGCTCATGCGTCAAGCCTCGCAAGTTCTCGGTTTGTCCAAGCGAGTAAGAGAATGTCGGTCGCCTTCCACATCCGCTCGAACGCGCGCCGGTGCAAGCCGTGAACCCCGGTGGCCCCTTGGTGATGCTCTTTACACAAAGAGGCCGTTGCAAAGTCGTCCCGGTCTTCCCCGGTGCCTACGTGGTGCGCATCGCACGGGGTCGTGTTGCGGCCGAACCGATGCAGGCAAATCACGCACCTACATCGCTTCACGCGCTCGATGTGTTCGGCCCCGCTCATCGTCAGACCGCGTGCGTTCCTTCGACGCCGCGGCGCATCCGCTCCATGGTGCGGCTCTGGAGCCAGTGCATCGCCTCCTCGATGTGCGTCAGCGCACAGGCGTTCGCCTTGCAGGAGAACTTCCCTGTCTGGAAGCTGCGCAGCCGGTCAGCCACGATCGCCAGCAGGACTTCGTGGGTCAGGCCGTTGACGCCGTTTCCCTCGATGCTGATGGCACCGTTCTGGAACTTGATCTCCGTTCGCACGGACTCGTTGGTCTCGTGCGCCACGACGTAGTGGTGGCTAGCGCCGCCGAGGCCGGGCTCGTCCACCGCCGCAACTTCAAGAGTGTCGTTTGCTGGATTGACCTTGTGTCCGTTGATGTATCGCATGCTCGCCTCCTTAAAAATCACGTTTCAAATTCTCGTAGCAGCGCCTCGACCATCTCCCACGTTTGAACTTCTGAGAGATGCGGCCATAGGTAGCGGCGCGCGTGCTCGCCGCGGAAGAAAGACTTCACCGCCGAGTGCACGTCGCCGAATTCAACATCGTCTAGGCTGGTGTAGTCGATGCTGCGCGGCACGGCGATCAGTTCGCCCTGCGCTCCAGGCAGGAAGTCACAGTGCCCGGCGCCAACCTCCGCCCACTTGCGAAACTTGTAATCGTCGGTGAGGACTTCCTGGCTCTCGTACACCGTCGACAACATGACAAAGTGCAACCGATGAAATCGCGGCGCACGGGGAACGCGGTAGTCGAAGGACAGCATCTCGCCAACCTCGAGCGCACTCACCGCACCGAGGAATTTGGCGTAGGTCTTCGCGCCGCGCTGGCCGAAGCCCTCCAGCTTACCCATCTCGTTCTTCACGATGAGGACGCTGGGCATGCGCCGTGCACCGTAGACTTCCATACCGGACAAGGATTCGCGTGACGATGTGGATCCTGGGTGTAACCATCTTTTTTGATCCAACCCAACCGCGCCGCTTTAGTGAAAATTGATCCCCATGCTTTCCGTGTCGGCGGCGTCGGCACGGCTCCGACTAGGTCAGCGGCCTGGGTGACAAACCAACCCGGAAAGCGATCATGTGTTTTCGCGTACTCTTCTAGGTACGCCAGCGCGCGATCTCCCCAGTCGGGAACGTCCCGTTCCGCGTGTTCCAGTGCGCGCCGCATGCCGTCAATGGCCTGGGCAACGGCACTGTCGAGTTCCAGATGCTTCACGCGAAGAGGCCGTCCTGGTTGTGGTTTCGCATCAAGGCCCAAACGTCGGTGCGCAACTTGTCGGCCGCCTCGTCACCGCGGCGCTCGCGTACCCCGCCACTTCCTTCGATATACCAAGTACGCCTCGCGTTGGTCTCGAGGCCGGCGACCAGCTTGACCTCGTTGCGGTGGCGTTTCGATTGGTCGAGAGAATTGCCCTGCAGCTCGGCGAAGTAAGCGATGGAGGTCTTGTCGACGGTCATGCGGCGAGTTGCTGAAGACGTCGATTGCCGCGTCCAGGCATGAGTCTGAAATCCTTGGCGAGCACCCGCTCGCGCACCGCATCCTGGTTGAGGCCGAGAACACCGCAGATCCATAGGAAACAGCCGGGTTCAAGACGGTCAGACTCGAACCACTGGCGGGCGTGATACCGCATCGTGTTCATCGCCCGGCCGCGAAGGTTGTGTAGCTCCATCCGGGTGAGCGACTTTTTCCGTATGTCTTGGCCAACCATTTCGTACAGTTCTCCGTAGCTCAGACACGGCTTGCCTGATACGTCGATCACCGCGTACATCAGGACTGATGACCAGAGATTTCGGAGCGCTTGCATCTGCTCATCCATCTGTGGTTCGATTTTTCCGTCGATGTGGTGGGTCTTCATGCTCGTGCCTCGATCGTCGCGTTGATGCGGCCCTTGAGATTTGCCCATGACTCACCGCCACGCGGCGTGAGCCCAAGTTCCTTCGCCTTGGCGAGGATGCCATCCTCCGTCGCCCACCAGTTCGCGCCATTCTTCCCGCCAGTAGCCCGGCGCCGAATGTCGCCCCAATCGTCCCGGATGCAGTTGATGAAGGCTTCGTCCCAATCGACGTAGCGAGCACCACGAGCCTTGACCGAACTGATGAATTTCTCCAGGTGCTGGTCGAGCAGGGAATCAAAGCCCTTCTCCGTGGCCCATTTCCGTACTCGTTCTGAAATTACGAAGTCTTCGGGGAGGGAAGTGCGGCGCGCCGTGGCGCCGCCTCTTCTCTTTGTAGTTGCATCTGCATCTGCATCTGCATGGGCGACATCCGCGACCGGATGGCGACTTATGGCGACATCACTGTTTTCCCTGCGTTTTTCTGAAATACGGTCACGGTCAGCTGCGCGCTTGGCAGCCATATCACGCAGCGCCCGGTACTTCCCGTGGTTGACGAGCCGCCAGCCCCAAGGCCGGTGGTCATCAAGCAGCACGATCCGACGACCTTCGTTGCCGGGTGTCCGGCTGAACTGGTCTGGTTCGGAGAGAACTTTGACGCCCTTCGTGATGATGTCGATCGGGATTGACGTCCTGGCGGAGATGGTCTGCGGCGTCATGTCGACGACACCATCGGCACTGGACAGCACGATCATCTGCTGCAGCGTCACGATGGCTTCCCAGTGGCCGTATAGGGTGCCGTCGTAGATCGTGTCGAAGACCTTGCCGTAAATTTGGCTACCCTCCAGTCTCAGCGCGGTGTACGGCGAGATGACACGGCCTGCATAACCAGCGCACCTGTAGCGGCTTTGAATAATCATCGTGGTGACACTGGACATCGTTGCTGCCGCACGACTCGCACGGGAGGGGTTTGAGAAGGCCGCGTCGAACGTAAACTCTTGCGTAGGCGCGAGCGTTGTGCCGCTTTCTGGCTTCCGGTTCTAATTTGTTGGTTTTAGGCCGGCTGATCCGCATGTACTCCGCGTGGCATGGGCGGCAGTAGCGCTTGCCTTCCCGGTCGCGCGGGCCACCGCACCGTGAGCATGTACCGTCGGTTTTATGCGTCGAAGGAATGTAGTGGCCCCAGGCGGTCTTCCACCGGCGCCCAGGTTCCACGGCGCACATCGTTCCACGCACCCCCATCGACCACCCTCCGCGACCGACTGCTTGAGGAACCGGCTTGCGCCGGACCCACCACCTACATCACGAACATTCCCGAGACTTTCCTGAGACGACAACCACGCGCCGCGCGTACATCATCTTCACCGTGTCTTCACCATGCGCCCGCACCACCAAGAGCTCGCGCACGAACTCCTGCAGCGGCAAGCCGACCCTGCGCGCTTCATGTTCGAGCGCGGCCTTGGTCTCGCCAGATAGCCGAATGGCTGGAATCTGCTCGGTCAGTTTCCCGAAAGGCGATGTGCTGCCGTTGCGCGAAAACGCGGGGTCACGTCTGCTAGGATGGGGAGGCGACGTAACCACCATCACCGGGAGACCACATGGATAAAGCCACCACGTTCGCGCTGCTGCTGGCCCTGTCGGCCTGTTCGACAACGCCGACCACCTACCGCGACCTGGGGTGGGCAAAGGGTTCGGCAGCACAGGCCGAAGCCGAGTGCATAGCCCACGTCAACAGCCTTGCGGGATTTGGTTCGAATGTGTACCTCTGCATGCGGGGAAAGGGCTGGGAAGAAAATTGAGCGGCTGCGATGAATGTCAGCGCGCATCGCGGATTTCCATTTCGAGACCGAAATGACCAAGCAGCTTTTCCAGCGTGCTCAATCTTGGGTTATGGGTATGACCCTGTCCGATCTTCTCGAGCGTTCCATATGGAATTCGTGCCGCACGAGCGATAGATGGCCAAGTGCCTTGCGCCTCGTTCAAGCGTCGCCTGACCTCGGCGACGACATTCTTCGGGCTCAAAGTTTTCTTAGCCATGTGCGGCTAAGATACTACGCCACAAACGGCTAAGTCAAATCCATAAGATGCCGGGTATGGGTGAAAGACGTAAAAAGGTCGATCTTCCAAACAACTTACGGGGCACGCTCGCCAGGAATCTGGAGGCGTTGATGAAAGCCAGGTGGGATCTTGGCAGCCAGACCAAGGTGGCGGCCAAGTCTAGGATCGGCCAATCGTCGATCGGACGGGCTTTCCGTGCTGAATCCGGGACAAGGCTCGAGACGGTCGAGTTGATCGCCGCCGCCTTTGGTCTGCACGCATGGCAGCTGCTCTGGCCTGGGCTTCAGCCGGAGGCCCCACCCCAAGCTGAGTCGATGCCGGTCAAACTATCACCGGAGGACATCGCCGGCGCCAAGCGGGCGCGCGATCTGTTCGCTGGCCTCAATCCCGCCCAGCGGGATCTATTTCTGCGCGAGGGATGGCTGAAGGACCTCGTACAAGGTCCACATATAGATGACGCGGTGGTTGCTAGGGCTTTCGGCCGCCCTCCCCACACACTTCATCAACCGCGAGGCGGTTACGACGTCAAGCGTCAGAGGAAGAGTTGAATGGAGGCTGTGCTCATCCTGATTATCTTTGGACTCGTGGTTTACATCATCTCGCTGGAGCAGAAGGAGCGGGCCGATGACGCGCGTCGTTGGTGGGACCGCATCCGTCGAAAGAGTGACTGACCAGAAGCCCGTAGTCACCGCTTAATCCCGTTGTCCGGTATTCGCAGCTCGTAGGTCCGCGCCGCCCCTTTTTCTATTGTTAGCCACATCCGGCTTGACAGACTAGCCGTTTCAGGCTCTATAATAGCCGTATATGGCTATTCCGCAGAGGGTCTGATGAACACAGGAACGTGCAGCGTGAATAGGGACGTTGCCGACGCGCTGCAATCCGAAGCCTACATCTCAGGCCGCCGGGCGGGTGCGGGGCTCCTCAGTCCCTCCCTGAACCCCCATCCACCCGGAACGCCGGAGCATCTGCAGTGGTATCAGGGCTGGCACAGTTCAACCGCCACCAAGGCGCAGGAAGCCCTGCTCGAGAACGCGCGCTTTGTGGCGCGCATCCATGCGCCGTGGCCCCCGTGTCCCTACCGGAGTTCCGTCGCCTGCGACTGCGGTGGCCGCGGCCTTTGTTTGGATGTCGCTTGACCCCGTCGACCAAACCCGTCCGCCGCGAGACCAGCGCCTTCGTGCGCGAGCGCGGCCTTCGCCCTCTCGTCGCCACGATCCATGGAAGCCTTCTTCTACTGCGCCCGAAGGGGCTGCGGAGCGAAGAGGCGCTGGACCTCGGTTCCGCCTGGAGCCTTGCCGTGAAGCAGCGCGTCGCCCGCCAGCAAGCCGAGAAGCGTGCGGCTCGGAAGGCGAAGCGATGATTAAGTGCCGCGGCATCCCGTTTCGTGATTGCGACGACGCCTACGATTACTTCCGGCAGCGCGAGATCGACGACGAGGCCGAGAAGGTACGCCTACTCGATCCAGAACACGCATGGCCATTTCCAAGAAAAGAAAAATGAATCGTTGGCATCGAGGACGCGCCAGCCGGGGTCTTTCCGAGAAAGCTAGGTTGCAAAAATATTTGCTGCCTACGCCAACCGGATGTATCGAATGGACTAGCTACAAGAACCAGTTGGGATACGGATATATCAGGCTCAACGGGAAAAACGTAGCCGCGCATCGGTTGGCTTGGAAATTAGCGTATGGGGCCATTCCAGATGGCATGTGGGTTCTCCATCGTTGCGACAATCCTCCATGCTGCAATCCGCAACATCTTTTTCTTGGCACGGCCGCTGACAATATGCGAGACAAGGTTTCCAAGGGGAGACAAGCCAAGGGCTCTGATTTTGTAGATACCAAACTCACGATGAAACAGGTTGTGGCAATCAGAACGTCAAAAATTTCACAACGTAAAACAGCAAAAAAACTCGGAGTATCTAAATCACTGATTGGCGCTATCCGGCGCAACGAGTGTTGGGCTTGGGTAGTTTTAGCATGAACTTCAGCCACATCTTCTCCGGCTTTGTCGGCATGGGGCTGTTCGCCAGCGCGCAGATGTTCTTGGATTGGAATGAGCGCCGCACCGAGGAGCAGGTAGCACAGGCTTGCGTGAAGCAGCAGGGCAACGGGAAGTGGACGCCGGTAGCCTGCGTGACGGCAAAGATAACCAGGAAGGAACCACGATGAACATCGTTTGCTGGCTGATTCGTCTGTTCGGCGGGGCGCACAAATGGCGCCGGCCCAAGGTTGGCGAAGTAGCCGACTCGCGCTACTGCCGCCGTTGCGGTGTTGGACGCGCTGTTAAAAAACGCAAGCCCAAGGAGAACGCATGAGCGCAGTCGCAGGAACCGCCGTCCAGACCTGGGCGCAAGCCATTGCCGAGGCCGAGCGCAAGTTCACCGAGATCGCCGTCCCGGATGGAAACCTCGTCACCTTCCAGCGCGAGGCGATGTTCGCCATGCAGCGGATCGGCGCCGACGCGACCATGCAGAAGTGCGAATACAACTCCGTCAGGAATTCCCTCATCAACGTAGCGGCCGTCGGCCTCACGCTCAACCCGGCCATGCGGCTTGCCTACCTCGTCCCGAGAAACGACAGGGACAAGGGAATGCTGTGCTGCCTGGACATCAGCTACATCGGGCTGGTGAAGATCGCCACCGACTCAGGCGGTGTCAGGGCTGTGTCGGCAACCATCGTGCGCAAGAACGACCCGTTCGTGTTCCGCGGCGCCTTTGAGAAACCGGATCACGCCTATGACCCATTCGCCACCGCCGAGCAGCGCGGCCCGATCATCGGCGTCTACTCGACTGCCCTCCTTCCGAACGGAACGACGCAGATCGACGCCATCGGCATGGAGGAAATTGCCAAGATTCGCACGATGTCGAAGGCGAAGTCCGGACCGTGGTTCGACTGGGAAGAGGAAATGATTAAGAAGTCGGTGCTCAAGCGCGCATCGAAACTCTGGCCGCGAACCGAAAGACTTTCTCAGGCCGAGCAGATCCTGAACGAGCACCAAGGCAACGAGAAGACCATCGACGGATCGGCGGAAGTCATCCAGATGCCGCAGTCGAAGTCACGGCCCGTCACCATTGACGCCTCTACCGGGGAGATCATCGAACCGAAATCCGCGCCCGCCGCCCCCTCCGCTTCCTCCTCCTCGGAATCCTCCTCAGGAGCGGCGGTGGGCGGCGCGGCGGCGGATGCAGTACCGCAGCCGATGAAGCCCTCACAAGCGAACATCATCAGAGCCAAGTTGAAGAATGCGGCACTCACCGAGGTTGACCTCGAAGCCGCATTCCAGGGAAAGAGTCTGGAACCGAAGGCCGGGAAGGAGTTGTTCGCGTTCGGTGAATTCGCGGCCTTAGTGGAGTGGATCAGCAAGAACGCCAAAGGCTGACGTGCTGACTTTCGATCCTGTCGAGCATCGCTACTTCTGGAACGGCGTTCGCGTGCCCAATGTCACGGGGATCATTGGCGACCTGACGGACCTCTCGATGGTCCCGCCGGCCACGCTCGAGATCGCGCGTCAGAAAGGAATCGCCGCGCACAAACTGGTCGAGCTTGATGCCAAGGGCGATCTGGACGAAAGCACGTTGCCGGAGTGGATGAACCCCATCCTCGCCCAGTGGCGCGCGTTCGTCTCGCAATTCGGCTTCAAGGTCATCGCCTCCGAGAAAAAGGTCTATCACCCGACCCATCGCTACGCCGGTACGCTGGACCTGTTCGGCGAAAGCAATTGTGGCCTCGCCTACGTCGATGTGAAGCGCAGCTTCATGGCGGGACGTGCGATCGGCTTGCAACTCGCCGCGTACCAAGCCGCCGACGTTCAGGAGCACAAGGACCGTCGGCAAGCGAGGCGCTATGCCCTGCGTCTGAAAGAGGGCGAGCCATATCGCATGCAGGAATACTCGGACAACAACGACTTCAACGTCTTCACCGCCTGCCTCATCAGGCACCAATGGAAAGGAAAAAAATGAGCGCCGTTCTGCAGGAAAGGCCGGAACAGGCCGAAACCCCGACCACGCAGACCATCGTACTGCCGGTCAACGAGCAGTTGATGGCCGGTCTCCGTCCGGCTGGTGCCGTGGTCGAGGCGCAGGCATGGGAGATCACCGATGCCGATATGGCGCAGCTCGCAAGCGCCCAAAGAACGACCTGGGCGAAACGCATCGACGCGATCAAGGCCATGCGCAAGGACTTTGTCGAACCCGCGCAGTTGATTCTGGAACGCGCGAAAAAGTGGTTCCTGCCGCCGATCGAGGACCTGGAGGCCGGCCGCGAGATCCTTGGGCAAAAACTGCTGGCGTGGGATCAACAGGAAAAGGCCCGTCTCGCCCGCGAGCAAGCCGAGCGCGACGCCGCCACCAGGCGGCTCCGGCAGGAAGCCGAGGCCAAGGCAGCCGCCGAAAGAGCCCGCGCCGAGGAACAGGCCCGTGAAGCCCGCAGGAAGGAGCAAGAGGCGCAGGAGGCGCAGCGCAAAGCACTGGCCGAGGGCAACGCCCGCGCCGCTGCTGCGGCTGCGGCAGAGGCCGCCAAGCAGGCCGAGAGGGCACAAGCAGCCGTAGAGAACGGTGAGGCCAAAGCGCAGGCCGCGCAGTTGGAAGCCGCCGCCCAAGTCGCCGCGGCGCCGGTCAGCGAAGCGGTCAAGGTCTCCGGTCAATCGGTCAAAGATAACTGGGTGGCCGAACTGCAACCCGGACTCACCGAGGACGACGCCAAAGCTAGGATCGTGTCCGAAGCCGCCACGCGCCCTGAACTTCTCGGTCTCCTGAAACTCGATACCGGCGCCGTCAACAAGATGGCAAAGGCCCTCAAGACCTCCATGCGTGTGCCGGGCTTCGTCGCCGTCAACCGGCAGCAGATCGCTGGCGCCCGTAAATAGGTCTCCAAAGGAGAACATCAATGCCGAAATCCACCATCGCCCTTTGCCCCTGCGACTCCACCCGTATTCACGCCCACGGCTTTGATCCGGCCACCGGAATCCTGGCGCTGCAGTTCAAGGCAAAGGGCGGCGCGCCGGGTCACGTCTACCACTACTCCGGCGTCACGCCGGAGGTATACGCGGAGCTACAGGCCGCGCCGAGCCTCGGCAAGTTCTTCGGTGAACGCATCAACGCCAAGGACGACGCCGGTGCGCTGAAGTACCCCTTCACCAAGATGGTCCCGGACGAGGCAGCGCCGGCATGAGTTTCTTCGGACCATCAAGGGCTCGCACCAATCTGCGGATGATGGCGGCGATGGCCGCCGGCGTGTTCGCGTCTTTGGTTAAGAGAAAGCCGGAAGCGAAGGGGATGACTTCAATGCCGCTGGCGCCGGTCATTCCGCTCTTCGGGAAGAAGCGGTCAAGGAACCTTGCCAGGGAGCGCCGCAACTTCGAGCACTACATTCTCCACGGGTTTAAGGGAGAGACCCCGCCAAAGGTCAGGGCAGGGTACTTCTGGAAGCGCGCCATCAACGGCCGACGTTGGCGGCTCTACAAGACGCCGGCCGGCGACCCCGGGGCGCGCGTCGTCAATCACCCGACGGAGCCGGAGCTGGTGATCGTGTACAGCGCCCACGGCTACCTCAAGCCCGTGGTGAAGCACCGTGACCAACTTCGACACGAGAGGAATCTCATATGGCAAGCGTGAACAAAATCATTCTGGTCGGCCACTTGGGCGCAGATCCGGAAACACGGTATCTCCCCAGCGGAGAAGCCGTCACCAACGTATCTCTGGCGACCACCGAGAAGTGGAAGGACAAGGCCTCCGGGGAGCAGAAGGAACGAACCGAGTGGTGGCGCATCGAGTTCTGGGGACGGCTCGCCGAGGTCGCTGGCGAGTACCTGAAGAAAGGCGCCATGGTCTACGTCGAAGGCACCGGGTACACCCAGAAGTGGCAGGACAAGGAAGGGGTGGACCGTTACACCTTCAAGGTCCGCGGCAATTTACTACAGATGCTGAGTCGCAAGGAAAACGGCAGCGAGCCGTCCGAACAGCACGGCGAACCACGCGACGACGCCAAGCCAGCAGCGAAGAAGCCCGCCGGCAAGTTCGACGACATGGAAGACGACATCCCGTTCTGATATGGCCTGCGTCGAGACAGGAAAGGAGTGCGCCACGGTCCCGTGTAAATCGTGTCCGTGGCCCACCAACCACAAGCCAACGGCGCCAGTGTTGGACCCGGTCGTCGCTTGGCCGTTTCCAGAAATTCCAAAGGAGAAAACTGATCGAGAAGATCAAGGCGCGCACATGAAAACGGGATTTACAACTGGCAGCGCGACGATACGGACCAGTCGTTCAAACGGAAGGACGCCGAGGCTCTGCTGCGTGATGGCGACAGGTCAGCTTCGGTATGCGCGTTCGAGTCGCGCCGGGTCCGGCCATCGCGCCCCAATGACTGATAGGAACGCAAAGAGATGGCCGGTCATCATGCCGGTCGAGCCGCCATACGAAGTGCTGTGCTGGCTATCCGGGAATCCGTTAATTCTGGCCGCGAGCGTTGAGCAGAGCTACCGGATGATGTGGGCAGAGTTGCGCGAAATGCTCAAAGAAGCCGCCGTTAAAAGGAGACGCAGATGAGCGCACCAAGCACGGAAACGAACGACCAAGTGGAATTTGAAATCGACTTCATCGCCGCCAGCTACATGTTCAGCGGCATGAACTACGAGGAAGCGCGAGAGAAAGCTATTGAGGAGTGGAAGAAGATAAAAGCAGATGGCTCCTGACAGCT
>Ga0155472_182_pt1 | contig 61559 bp, 45 predicted proteins | sample RifCSPhighO2_12_FD_107130 | JGI IMG/M metagenome (GOLD analysis project Ga0155472, IMG submission 107130) | Gammaproteobacteria bacterium RIFCSPHIGHO2_12_FULL_63_22
CGAGTCGCCGACCGAATTGCCGAAATGGCCGGACATCCTGCCGGTGCTGGACATGCCGCTGACCATCAACGTGCGCGAGCTGAAGGTGCGTGGCCTGCAGGTGATGCACGGCCCGGATCGGATGGCGCGGATCAGTCGCATTAATGGCGCGCTGCTGGTCGGCCCCGGTCGCCTGCAGATGAAGCAGATGGTGCTGGTGAGCGACCGGGGCGTGCTGCGCATCCATGGCGACTACCTGCCCGCGGATAATTTCCGCAGCACGATCGATGGTCGCGTGGTGTTTCCAGCAGCGGCGGGCGCGCCGCCGGCCTTGCTGAATTTTGCCGCGCGCGGCGACCTGGACGACTTCGGATTCTCGCTGGACGGCCGGGCGCCGGCGCCGATATCGCTGACGCTCGCGCTGCGCGATGGCGGCAGCGACCGCCCGCGCTGGAAGCTTGATGCGGTGACCACGCAATGGTTGCCCGTGCAAACCGGCCTGGCCGACGTCGCGCCGATTGCGATGGACCTGCATGTGATCGGCGATGGTGGTCAGGCGAAGTTGAATGGCTCCGTGTCGCGCGATGGCCTGGCGGTCAAGTTGGCGCCTTCGAAATTAATATTAAATGACGGCATCGTCGCGTTCTCGCCCTTGGCGATGCAGCTGAAACAAGGCGACATCGCCCTGACCGGTGCCGTCGCGCTGCGTGGCGGCGATCCGTATTTCAACTTGCGCCTGCGCTCGCGCGCCTTGCTGCTGACGCCCGCGGTCTCCAGCGCGGAGACGCCGCCCGTCACGGCCAGCGGCCTGTTGCGCGTGCGCGGACCCTGGTCCGCCTGGCGCGTGGATGGCGACATGGACCTGCATCGCGCGAATGAGTCGGCGAAGCTGACCGTGGCCGGTCGCGGCGACTCGCGTCGCCTGCTGGTCGATTCCCTGTTGGCGCGCACGCCCAGCGGCACGCTGCGCGGTACCGGCGAACTGCATTGGCAGCCGAACCTGCGCGTGGTGCTCGATAGCACGCTGGCGGGTTTCGATCCGGCTTACCTGTTTCCCGATTACCCCGGCGCGGTGAGTGGCCGCATCGCCGGCCGCGCGCAGCGTGATGCGAAGGGTTTGTGGAAGGGCGATGCCAAGGTAAGTGAGCTGCGCGGCACGCTGCGCCAGCGGCCATTGCGGGGCGAGGCCGAACTGCGTTTCGCCGATGGCTCCGCATCCGGCAACATCGACCTGCGCATCGGCGACAGCCATCTGGATGCGGTCGGCAGCATTGGCGAGCGCATCGATGTCACCGCGCGCTTCGCGCCGTTCGACCTGCACGACTTGTGGCCCGATGCCAGCGGCCGATTGCGCGGCACGGTGATCGTGCGCGGCACGCGCGCTGCGCCCAGTTACATTGCCGACCTTGAAGGTGCCGCGGTGAATTGGGCGCCGTTCAAGGCGGCCAAGCTTATTGCAAAGGGCACGCTGCCCGCGAGTGGTGATGGCGGCGACCTGCGTTTGTCGGCGACGGCGCTGGAAGTTTCCGGCACGTCGTTCGACCGCGCGGTGATCAACCTGGCAGGCAGCTTCAGCGCGCTGCACGCCAAGGCCAGCCTGTCGGGCAAGTCCGGAGAATTCAGCGCGCAGGCGACCGCCAACCGGGACGGCGCGCAATGGCGCGGCCGCTTGCTGCAGATGCGTCTCGCGCCACCGCGCATCGCCGCGTGGAATCTGCAGTCACCCGTGGCCTGGCGTTACGGCGAGGACAGGCTGGACTTCGAGCGCGCCTGCCTCGCCTCCACCGGTGACGGCCGCGTGTGCGCGCAAGCCAATGCCTCGCGCATCAGCGTGCAGGGCACGAGGCTGCCCTGGGCACTGGCCGAGCCCTGGCTGGCCGACACCTCGCTCGACCTGGCGCCGTTCGGCACGGTGGATTTCAGCGGCGATTTTGCCAGCGACAAGACGGGTGCGTGGTCGGGTGGGTTGACGGCAAGCTCGGCCAGCGGCGGATTGCGGCTCGATCCTGCGTCGAAGCAGACGGTGTTGGCATTCTCGAACCTGCGAGTCGATGCGCGGCTGCAGGCGTCACGACTTACGGCCAACTTGCAGGCGGCGTTGGAAGAGGGCGGCAGCATCGCCGGCGACGTCCGCGTCGATGGTTTGTCGGGCAGCGCGCCGATGCAGGGCAACCTGCGCTTCGACATGCGCCAGCTGCAATGGATCGAATTGTTTTCCGCCGATGTGGCCGGGCCGACCGGGCAACTCAGCGGCAACCTGTCCTTCGCCGGCACACTCGCGTCGCCCTCGATCGGTGGCGAAGCGCGCTTGAGCGGCTTCGCCGCGGAACTGCCGGGGCAAGGCGTGGTGCTCAGTGGCGGTGAATTCACACTGCGCGGCGAACCGGGTGGCCAGGCGCGCATCGAAGGCAGCGTGCAGTCAGGCAAGGGTCGATTGCTGGTGGATGGCAGTTTGAATTTGCGCGATGAAAACAGTCCCGTGAACCTGCATCTCAGTGGCGCCAACATCACTGTCGCCGATACGCCCGACCTGCAGGCGACGATGAGCCCCGACCTGCGACTGGTTCGCAATGAAGGCATCTGGCAAGTGCGCGGTACGGTCGGCGTGCCGATGGCGCGCATCGACCTGGAGCGCCTGGACAACAGCGTGTCGGTATCCCCGGACGTGGTGGTGCTGGATCCGCGCGTGCCCAATACCGGCAGCGCGCTGTTCTTCGATACCGACGTGGTGCTGCAACTCGGGGACGACGTGAAGTTGCGCGGCTTCGGCCTGGATGGCGGCCTGACCGGCAGCCTGCGTGTGCGCGACCGCTCCGATCGCGTGGCGCAAGTTACCGGCACGCTCAATGTTTCGGGCACCTACATCGCCTACGGTCGTGCGCTGGAGATCAAGCGCGGCCGACTGGGTTTCATCAATGCCGCGTTCGACAATCCGACCCTCGACATCCTGGCCGAGCGTGATTTCGAGGAAGTGACGGTGGGCGTGCGTGTGCGCGGCTCGGCCATGGCGCCGGAAACGACGGTCACCGCCAGCCCGGCGATGGCGACCTCGGAAGCCTTGTCGTGGCTGATGATCGGCCGGCCGCTCAGCACCGCCAGTGGATCGCAGATCCAGCAGATCAATGCCAGCTCGCTGGCCCTGAGCGCGGGCAGCAATTTGCTGGCGCAACGCCTCGGCACGCGACTGGGCCTGGATGCAGCCGGCATCGGTGCCTCCCGCGCGCTGGGTGAATCCACCTTCACCGTCGGCAAGCAGGTGTCGCCGCGACTGTTTGTGAGTTATGGCGTGTCGTTGCTCGGCACCGGCCAGGTGCTGACGCTTAAGTACTTGCTGCGCCGCGGCCTGGACGTGTCGCTGGAATCGGGCAGCGTGGAAACCGCAGGATCGCTGAACTGGCGCAAGGAAAAGTAGTAGCCTTGCCTGTGCCAGGGGGATGTCAGTCCATGCACAAGTTCCGGCTACTCAGGATATTCCTCCGGTCCAGGGGCGACCGACGGCCGACAGACATGCTGCGCCCGGTCCTGTGTCGATTCATGGTGTCGCCCTTCGAAGTGGAACTAACGCATGCTTCGTCCCATGCCTACATGGCCTGGGCAGGGCTGGGCCGCTGGTCCTGGAATTTCGCCAATATCGACATGCGCCGGATGTTTCGCGAACGCTGGACGCCGTTCACCCATAGCGAGCTTGTCTACTACCGCCGGGCGGTCAGTGTTTTCAGCATCGTCGAGATGACCACCACGCTGGTTTGGTGGGACGAGAAGATGGCCTACTTCGAGCACCGCATGACGCAAGGCGGGCAAGTGTCGGCCATCGTATATTCGCGTGGGGCCTGTTACGCCGCGGGCAAGCGAATTCCCATCAACGAGTGTTCGAAAGGGGCGCAACCGCGGCTTCCCGGAACTCGGCCGGGCATCATCGATATCTGGAATTCGTCGGATAGGGAGTTCAAGAAGGGACCCTTGCCCGCCTGATCCGTCGCGCGGGCGCGCGGGCGCGTGGGCGCATTGCAGCCGCCGGCTGCCTGTATCATCCCTGCATTCCTGGATAGTGGACGCCGCCGTGGACCTTCTTACCGACCCGCAAGTCTGGCTGGCCTTTGCCACGCTTACCGCGCTCGAGCTCGTGCTGGGCATCGACAACATCGTGTTCATTTCGATATTGGTCGACAAGCTGCCGCCCGAACAACGCACGCGTGCCCGACGCATCGGCTTGTTCCTGGCGATGTTCATGCGGCTGGGCTTGCTGTCGGTGCTCAGTTGGCTGGTCGGCCTGACGGCGGTGTTGTTCACCGCCTTCGACCATGGCTTCACCGGCCGCGACCTGATCCTGGCATCGGGCGGCGCCTTCCTGTTGTGGAAGAGCACGGCCGAAGTACACCAGTTGCTGGAAGGTCGCGCGGGCCACGCTTCATCGGGCGTGAAGGCAACCTTCGGCGCCGTCATTGCGCAGATCATCGTGATAGACGCGGTGTTTTCGCTCGATTCCATCATCACCGCGGTCGGCATGGTCGATCAGCTGGAAGTGATGATGGCTGCGGTAGTCGCCTCGGTCGCGCTGATGATGGCCTTCTCCGGCGGCATCTCGCGCTTCGTGTCCAAGCACCCGACCATCAAGATGCTGGCGCTCGGTTTCCTGTTCGTCATCGGCGTGGTGTTGGTGGCGGACGGCTTCGGTTACCACATCCCGAAGGCCTTCGTGTACGGCGCCATGGCCTTTGCGCTGATGATGGAGATGCTCAACATCCGCATGCGCAAGGCGGCCGCCAAGCCCATCGACCTGCGCGAAAAGTACGAACCGGCCGGCACGTCGCGTTGCCCCGAATGTGGCGCGCCGACGGCGGAGCGCACGCCGCAACAGGCGTGATCCGAAACCCTACAGCAACCAGACCACCATCATGCCGAGTACGCCACCGATGCCGGTGGCGGCGATGACGTCGCTGGGGTAGTGCACGCCCAGCACCACGCGCGACACGGCGATGCTTGCCGTGAAGGGGATCAGCAACCACATCAGCGCGGGATAGCCGGCGCAGGCGACGATGCTGAAGCCGACGGCGTGCAGCGTGTGCCCCGACGGAAAGCTGTATTCGTCCAGCGGCGGAATCCAGGCGTGGATGCGGTGGTCGGTCGCGAACGGACGTGGGCGTCGCGTCCATTGCTTGAGCCGGCGATACAGAAGGGTCGCCACGCCGCCGACCACGGCCATGCGTGCCGCCGTATCCAGGCCGCGCCAGCCGTCCACCATCACCAGCGCCAACATCAGCGCGTACCAGAACGCGCCGTCGCCCAACCGGCTGACGGCGCGGAAATAGATGCGTACGGCGCGGCGCGCGCCCCAACGATTCGCCGACAAGCACCATTGATGCTCGCGTGCGCCGAAGCGGACGCGAGCCCCGTTCACGCGACCTTCCTCTGCCAGTGCAGTCCCGCCAGCAACCCCGCGAAATCCTGGGCCACCTTCATCGGGTGCAGGGGTTGCACGCTGCAGCGTGCGGCATAGCCCATGTGGCGCAGGTCCAGGGCGCTGGCCGTGCGTACGCTGGCCTGCAGGAATTCATCGTGGTCGCCAAAGCCGACCACTGCGCCGTGTTCGCCGTGGCGCAAGTGTTCGCGCGCCGCGCCGTAATCGAAGGCGACCGTGGCCAGGCCCGAGGCCATGGCTTCCAGCGTGACGTTGCCAAAGGTTTCCGACAGGCTGGCGAACAGGAACAGGTCGCAGCTGGCGTAGTGGCGCGACAAAGCCTCGCCACGCTGCACGCCGGCGAAGATCACGTCCGGATGCGCTGCCTGCAGGTTGGCGCGCGATGGGCCGTCGCCGACCAGTATCAGTCGCGCACGTGGCTGCCGCTTCTGGATGGCGCGGAACGTGCTCAAAGTCAGGTCGAGGTTTTTTTCGGCGGCGATGCGGCCGACGCACAGCACCGCCACGTCGTCTTCCTGCAAGCCCCAGCTTTCACGCAGCGCGTTGTCGCGCCAGCGCGGATGGAACTGCACGGTATCCACGGCGCGGCCGAGGCGATGCACTTTCTTGAAGCCCTGCGCTCGCAATTGCTGCTGCAGTTCCAGGGTCGGCACCAGGGTTGCGTCGCCGCGGTTGTGGAAGCGGCGCAGCCAGTTGAAGACCCAGGGCGACAAAAAGCCGAAGCCGTAGTCCTTCGCGTAAGTATCGAAGCGCGTGTGGAAGCCGGTGGCAACCGGGATGCCCAACTTGCGCGCTGCATTCAAGGCCGACCACCCCAACGGGCCTTCCGTGGCCACGTAGATGGCATCCGGCCTTTCCTGTGTCCAACGCGCCTGCAGCCGGCGTCCTGCCGGCAGGCCGAAGCGTACGCCCGGATAATTGGGCAGCGGCGCGCCCGCGATCAGCACGCGGTCCTTGTCGAAACGGTCGCTGTCCTCGGGACGCTCGGTGCGCACCAGCGCCACGCGATGGTCCATCGACCGCAGCCCGTGCTCGAGCGACTGCACGGTGAAAGCCACCCCGTTCACTTCCGGCGGGTAGGTTTCAGTGACCAGTTCGAAATGGAGATGGCTTTTCATGTGCGCAGGCTGGCATGCGCATGTGCCATTGCCGTTACCGGCGTATGACGGCTGGGTTACTCCGTCCGCGGGCGGCCCCGGGGCGGCCGTCGGCCGGCGCCTTCTAGAAGCGCAGCCGCCGCAGGAAGGCCGCATCGATGTCCTGCCGCCGGTTGCTGGCGAACATCACCAGGCCGGGGTGGGCCTCGATCTTCTGCAGCAGGTAGCTGACCTCGATGTTGGCGTAGCGGTCGTGCGCATCCCTAACCTCGCTTCGCTTGCCGAACAGGGCATCGGCCTCGTCGAACAGCAGCACCGTGCCCGATTGCGCCGCATCCTCGAAAAGGCGGTCGATATTCTTCTCGGTCTCGCCGATGTATTCGCTCGCCAAGGCCGACAGGTCGACGCGGCGGATCGCGATAGCGTCGTCACCCGTGCGGGTGGCGCCGACTGCGGCCGCGACGCGGCCCCTACCCGCGGCCATCGATTCGACCGGGCGAAGCTGGTCTTCGATCGATCGGGTGCGTTCCGTCACCACGTCACCCGTGTGCAGGGTCGACTTCTTCTCGATCAGCATCAGGTGGCATTCCTCGTCCGCCGACGGATTGTGGCGCACGCCTTTCGGCACGACGAAGCTCTGTCCTTCGCCGATTTCCACGGTGCCATCTTCCATCTCGATGCGCAGGCGACCCTTCAGGATGAAGAACAGTTCGTCCTCGTGCGCATGCGCATGCCAGCCGAGCGTGCCTTGCACCTTGGCGACCTTGATGAAGTTGTCGTCAACTTCGCCGATAACGCGCGGCGACCACAGCTCGGTTAGCGAGGCGGCGATCTCGCCGGGGGAAGCCACGCCACTAGTAGGCATGCAGACTCATCCAGTTGGGTTGTGCGCCCCGCAGGATCTCTGCGGGGCGATAGATGATAACCCTTGCCGATACTCAGGCCCGCGCCTTGGCGACGGGGCCCAGCAGTTCCGCGGTTTGCTTCAGTGACGTGGCAACCATGCCCTGCAGCTCGCGGAAGCCCGACGCAGCGCCACGCACCAACTGCTTTTCGAGCGCTTCGGGCTTGATGGACAGCAGCCGCTTCACGCTCGCTTCGATGCCACCCCCATCCCCCTGCAGCACGTCTGCGGCGGCGCGCACGATGCCTCCCAATATCGCGATCTCCAGGAATTCCGGCGCGGGACAACTCAGGCAGGGGTCGGGACGCGGCGGGAAGGGCCGCTTCGGATGGGGCACGGTGAGATAGCGTTCGATCAGGCGTTCGCGCAACCCGATGTCGAGCTTGCCGAAGAAGTCGAAGACGAAATGCGATACCCAGCAAGGGCCGTACAGTTTCAGCAAGTGATGCCGGAAGGTGATGCCCAGCTCCAACAAATTCGCCTTCGGATGGAATTCCTCGATGCCCGGATACGTGTAGAAGCTTTCCAGCACATGGAAGTAGAAGCAGCCGCGATGGATGTGCGGCGGCGCGAGCCAGATGGCGAGGTTGAGGTAGTAGCGTTTGATCTTTTCCCAGTTGTCGCCGCCGGCGCCCTCGATCTGCGTGATGTTGACGTTCATCCAGTGGTGCCAGGTGGAGTCGGTCGCAACCCGCCCCACGTTGGCGCGATGCCCGTCGTACACGCTGATCATCGCGAAGCGCTTGGCAGGCGAGTCGCCCTTGGCATGCACCATCGGCGGGTCGGCCAGCGTGCGGCCGTGGGCGATGACCATCGGCAAGGGCTGCACTGCGCCGGCTGCGGGATACTCCGCGCCGGCAACTCCGCCGCCAAAATCGTAGTTGTTGCCCAGCGTGATCACCGGAAGGCCCACGTCGGGCTGGGCTACGTGATCGAACACCACGCCTTCGTGGGGATGGTCGGGCATCACGTTGATCGGGCCGAGCGAGGGATGGCACAACACCGGATGCGGGCGACGGTGGACGTGCCACGGGAAATGGGAGACCGACATCCAGGGCACCCATTCGATCGCCTGTGGAACGAAGTCTCCCTGGCGATCGAACTCGATCATTTCGGTGCCGGCGAGTTCGGCCGAGTTCGCCGGGCGATTGGTATCGATGCGCGATAGCCCGTCGATCGGCGGCACGCCCTGCGCATTGGTCCACGCCCGCATCGTACCGACGCGGGGGATGCGATGGCACATCGAGGCGCCGAGGTAGTCGTGGTCGCCCGTGGCAAACACGCCGCCGTGGTTGTTCATCCACGTAGTAAGTACGGCCAGCTCTGGATCGCTGGCGGGAAACGCCCCGGCCTGCGTGATGTTGGCGTCCGTGGCAGCGAAGTTGTCGGGCTTGAAGCCGAAGCACCAGATCTCGTCGTAGTGGTCGATGACGCGGGAGCCGTCTGGCATCGCGCTGTCGAAGCGAAAACCCAGGTATTTCGCCTGGGTGCCCACGGGCGCCGCCACCACGGTGAAGGCGTCGGACGAGCGCAGGCCGACATCCGCGTGGAAATGCATGCAACCGATGGTGGTTTCGCGCAGCAGTCGAATCACGCGCTCGATGCCGAAGGCATCGGCGCCGGGCGAAAGGCTGATCGCCGTATCCACGACGAACAGGATTCGTACATGGCTGCGCAGGTAGCGTGAAATGTATTCGAGCAACGCGGGCCTGGCGATGTCGACCACGCGATGCAGATCCAGGTGACTTCCCATAAACACCTCTGGTGAATGAAGCGATGGAATCGGTCCTGAGCAGGATCAGCCGTGAGGGCTTGATCAAGTTCAACGGAGACGATGCGTTGAAGCGGCCAACGATTTTCCTGCGTCGCGCGTCTTGCGCGCGCGCGTGTAAGTGCGCACGCCTGTCGCAGAATTAAGACCCGCGTTGCATCCGAAACGCGCTTGGCCGGTGCTGCTATCCACCCGCGTTTGCCTCACTACCGATTCGCATTGGCAGGGTGTCGAAATGAAATGCAGGAAGAACGTCAAGAATCTCGCAGACAAGAATCGCTTCGTGAATGCCGTGAAGGCATTGATGGCGCAAGACAGCGTATTGCACCCGGGCGCGCAATCGCGCTATGACGATTTCGCGGAAACCCACCTGCTTGCCATGCACGACATGGATACCGACACGATGCGCCTGGAAAGCTGGGGCCATGACGGATCGATCTTCCTGCCTTGGCACCGCGAGTTGCTGTACCAGTTCGAAAAACTGCTGCAGACAGTCGATTCCGAAGTGACGATTCCCTACTGGGACTGGACCCGCGCGAAGACGGGCGCCGATGCTGGTTACCCGTTCACGCATGATTTCCTGGGCGTGGATGGAACCGACGCCGATGGCGACCGGGTCAAGCGCGAGGCGGGCGCGCCTTCGCCCTATCCTTATGCCTTTGATCCGGAAACCTGGTCATCGTCGCTGGATGTGTTCGATCCGGGCGACGGCCTGGATTTCTTCCAGCGCCAATTCGGCGAGCGGGGCGATGCGCCCAACTTGCCGTCGAACGGGGCGGTGGTAACCGGCACCGGCACGACGTTTCGCAACGCCATCAGCGGCGCCATCAACTACACCACGCATCGCGCGCGTTGCGAGGACCTGCACAACCTGGTGCACCGCTACTGCGGCGGCAACATGCTGCGCATGACCTCGCCCAACGACCCGATCTTCTTCCTGCACCATGCCAACATCGATCGCATGTGGAGCATCTGGCAGAAGAAGGTCGCGCCCGGCACGCCGCTCTACGTGCAAAGCAGCACCACGCTGGGGCACAAGCTCAACGACGCCATGCTCTACAACGAGCCGGGCGACACGGCGCCGTTCACGACCGGCGCCACGCCTGCGCAGATGATCAATGGGCATACGATGCATGGCGACGGCGTCTGGTACGAGTCGGATATTCCGGAGATTGATGCCCCCAGCCCATCACTTTCGTTCTCGAATATTCCGCAAGGCCTGACCAGCTACCGGGCAGTGCGCTTCAAGATCAAGGGCGGCAGGCCCGTGCGTTTCCGGATCACCGGCAACCCGACCGGTAGCTTCGGCCTGACACCGATGGGCAGCGAGTTCGTCGCGACGCCGGTGGACAGCGACGATTTCTTCTACGGCTATGTCTGGGTCCAGCTGACTGCGCCCGCAGGGGCGGTGGTCAACAGTTCCGTCGCCATCCATGCCTACATCGTGGACGACGAGGGCTATTACGCGGCAACCGAAGGCGGCGAGTTTTCACTCGGCGATTATTCAGTGACCCTTAGCGCGACCACCGTGGCGCGCGAGAGCAACGCGATCGCACTGGTGCTCGACCGCAGTGGCAGCATGGGCGCAAGCGCTGGCGGCGGCAGCACGCGCAGCCAGTTGCTGGGCGGCGCCATCGGCGTCTTCCGCGACCTGATGTTGCCGGGCGACCAGGTGGCGGTGTCTACGTTCGACGAGATCGTGGACACACCGATACACATGCAGGCGGTCAGTGGCGCGCCTGCCTTCAACACCGTGGATCTATCGCCGCGCGGTGCGACCTGGATCGGCGGCGGCATCCAGGCGGGCGCGGCCGAATTGGCTGCCGCGACCCACCCGGGCCGCAGCATGATCGTGCTGACCGACGGCAACCAGAATGTGCACCCGTACATCCATGAACTGCCTGCCGGCACCATCACCAACCGCACCTACGCCATCGGCTTCGGCTTGCCGGGCCAGGTCAGCGACGAGGCCTTGAACGACATCACCTCGAATACCAACGGCGACCTGATCATCACCGGCAACATCGGCAGCGACGAGCAGCGGTTCCTGCTGACCAAGTATTTCGTGCAGGTGCTGGCCGGCGTCACCAATTCCCAGGTCGTGCTCGATCCGGATGGAAAGCTCTACCTGGGCAGCGAGGATGTGATTCCATTCCAGGTGGCGGACGCAGACGTGTACGTGGACGCGATCGTGCTGTGCCCGATTCCGAAGTTCCTGGAGTTTGTCCTGCGCACGCCCGGTGGCGATGTCATCAAACCCACCAGCGGCGAGGCCAACGTGAAGTGGATCGATGGCCGACAGGTTTCCTGCTATCGCATGGTATTGCCGGCGGTCGCTGCTTCGCCGTCGGGAAGCCACGCAGGCACCTGGAACGCGATCCTGCGCCTGAAGGATGAGCGAGAACTCGCTCGCCTGTTGCGTAGCCGCGAGTTGGCGGCGGCCGCCGTCAACCCGCCGGTGGGCAAGTACCTGCCCTACAGTTTCCTCGTGCATGCGACCAGCAATCTTCGAATGGAGGCATGGAAGGTCCAGGACGATACCGCGCCGGGTAGCACCATCGGCATCAACGCGTCGCTGAAGGCCTACGATGTTGCCTTCGACGGGAAGGCCAGCGTCTGGGCGGAGGCAAGCGCACCGGACGGCAGCTCGCAAATGATCAAGCTGCTTGCGCGCGGCGACGGCAGGTATGCGGCCGACTACACGACATCGCTTGCGGGCTTGTACGTGTTTCGGGTGATGGCCGAAGGGCTCACTGCCAGTGGCTCGGCATGGACTCGCGAAAAAACATTGACGGCGGGCGTCTTCCGCAATCGCGCCGGCGGTCGTGGCGATGGCGCAACTTCCAGCGACGGCAGCAAGTGCGCCTGCGAGTGGCTGCGTTGCCTGTTGAAGGAACACGCCGTGCTCAATGAGAAGGCCTGGAAGCGGCTGCGCGATTTGGGCGTGGACGTAAAGACCCTGATCGAATGCATCGACGAGCTATGTCCCGACCTGCCCCGCGAGCATATTCCCGCCCTCAAGCACCGGATGACCAAAGCCATGAAATCGCACAAGGCGGACACGCAGCAAACCGTCGCCGACGTGAAGCTCGTACGGGCGGTGGCGCCGAAGGCCGCGCCGGTGCCCAAGGCTGCGAAGAAGAAGCCGGTCGATATCCAGCAGCGGCGCAAGCCGACCTTCCAGACGATGTTCACCCAACTGGACCTGGCCGCCGAAGAAAAGCGCGCCGTGGGCGTGCTGGGCAAGGCCGGTGGAAAGGGCAAGGCCAGCGAAAAGGGCAAGGCCGGCGGCAAGGGAAAGAGTGGTCACGATCATGACCATGACCACTGATCGCTAACGCGAGCGCAAGCTCGCGCAGGCGATTGATCAGTCCAGAAGGTTGGCCGGCACGTTGCCGCCATTCGCGGCGATGCGCGCCAGCACTTCCTTGTGCAGCCACATATTCATCTTGGCCGAATCTTCCATCAATGCGGGCGGGCAGCCGAGTTCCTTGGCCAGCTCCTTGCGATCAGCCAGGCCGCTGTCGATGTCGAGCAACTTCAGCAGGTCGACGATGGACGTCTTCCAGTTGAGTTTCTGCGGATTGTCGGCCGCGCGTTTTTCCAGTTGCGCCACGACATCGACGACAGGCACGGCGGCGGGCGTGGCGGGCGTGACGACGCGCGGTGGCGGCGGCGCGGTCGCGGTACCGGTGATGCCCGGCTTCTTGCCGGTGGCGCGGATGTCCGGCGTGGCCGCGTGTGCGGTGCCCAATCCGAGTTTTTCGAGGATCTTGGTCAGCAGTCCCATTGGCATTCCCTTGCGCGTGTGTGGACTGCAGATACTCAGCCTGTCCGACGGTATTGCAGCTGAACACCCGGCCGCGGAGAGCGCCCGCCCCTGGACAGAACCCGTTCACCGAGTCGGGGCTATGTTGGAACTTGAGTCTCCACGGAAGGAACCGGCCATGAACTACATCGCCACCAGCGACAAGACGCGTCTGTATGTAAAGGACTGGGGCAGCGGCACGCCGGTCATCCTGATCCACGGCTGGCCCTTGTCGGCCGACAGCTGGGACGACCAGGCGATGGCCATCGCCAACGCCGGCTACAGGGCCATCGCCTACGACCGCCGCGGCTTCGGCCGATCGTCGCAGCCATGGACCGGTTACGACTACGACACGCTGTCCGACGACCTGGCCACGGTGATCGCGCACACCGGCGCGGATGACGCGATCATCGTCGGCTTCTCGATGGGTGGCGGCGAAGTGGCGCGCTACATGTCGCGCCATGGTGGCAAGTCGGTGGCGAAGGCCGCGCTGGTCGCATCGATCCTTCCGTTCCGGCTGCAGACCGACGACAACCCCACGGGCACGCCGCAGTCGGCCTTCGACGACACTGCCGCCGCCTTGAATGAGGATCGCGCGAAATTCTTTACCGGCTTCTTCAACAAATTCTTCGGCGTCACCGATGCCGGGCAGCCGGTCAGCGATGAACTGCTGCGCTGGGCGCACGGTATCGCCATGCAGGCGGGCCTGAAATCCACCATCGAATGCATGCGCTCGTTTTCGTCCACGGACTTCCGCGGCGACCTGGCGTCCTTCAAGGTGCCGACCCTGGTCATCCACGGTACCGACGACAAGACGGTGCCGATCGATGCGTCGGCGCGCATCGCCGCGAAGGGCATCGCCGATGCGAAGCTGATCGAATACGACGGCGCGCCGCACGGCTTGTTCGCCACGCACAAGGACCGCTTCAGCCGCGACCTGATCGACTTCATCAGGGGCTGACCGGTCGCGCGTGAAGCTGTGACGCAGCCGCCAATGTCGGGAATTGGCGCAATTGCGAGACTGGAACCGTGACCGGCCGCACTCCCGTCTGGTCAATATGTATCAGGACACCCGGGGTCCGGGCCGATAGCGTGCCTACTCACCCCCGGAGAGCCCCAGCATGAGTTACGCCAATTTCCATCCCACGGCGCACAGCAAGGTCAGCCTGGCATCGGCTGCGGACCAGGCGTTCTGGTCAGACTATTTCGGCGTCAGCGTCGCTGAGTTGCGCACGGCGATTTCCGCCGCCGGCAGCTACCTGGTGTCGATCGAAGACTACCTGGGCAATGCGCAGCAGGAACAATCCGCTGCCTGACGCTGCACGGCAACATTGCTTGCCCGTAGTGCGCATCAACTAGTCCAAACGAATCAGGACGCATTGCGCGCTTGGGAGTAGCTTGATTGCAACTCCCCACTTCGGCCCGCCCGTGCAACAAGACCTGGAACAGATTGTTCCCGATGCGGCCGCGCCCGCCGACGAACTGTCTGCGGTTCGCATCAGCGATGCTGCCGAGGCGAAGGCCTGGAGCCTGCTGTTCGGCTGCACCCTGCCCGAACTGGAAGCCGCCGTCGCCGCCGTGGGCAGCGACCCGGACCGCATCCAGGACTACCTCGGCAAGCGGTCCCACTGAAGGCGCTCGGCGCCTGCCGATGCCGCCCTAGAGCTCGGTGTATTTGCCCGACGTGCTGCGCGCTGGTTTCACCGGATACTTGTCGGCGTTGACCCGCATCTTGTCCCTGGCCGACGCCAGCAGGTCGATGCCCAGCTTGTCCGACAGTTGCACGAGGTAGAGCAGCACGTCGGCCATTTCATGCGCGACCACCTGCTTCTTCTCCTCGCCCAGGATCCGGCTCTGCCCGTCGGGCATCCACTTGAAGTGTTCCAGCAGCTCGGCCGCTTCCACCACCAGCGCGGCGGCGAGGTTCTTGGGCGAGTGGTACTGGTCCCAGTCGCGGTCGGCGGCAAATTGCCTCAGGGCATCCCTGAGTTCACGCAGATCCTTGGCCATGTCGTCCCCATGATTGGCAGTGGGCCTCCCCAGCCCAGGTCCAAGATTAGCGCAGCCCGGGGCCATGGGCGTGATGGCCCTCTATACTGGGTTTCCGTCCCCTTGCCGTGGAACCCCCATGTTTGGTTTCTCCATCGTCCTTATCTCGATCCTGCTGATCGTCGGCATCATCGCCACCATGCTGTTCTTCTGGATCGTCGCGCTTCGCCGCGTCGTGCCGGTGAATGAAGTGCACATCGTCCAGACCCGCAAGAACACCGTGTCCTTCGGCAAGGGCTTCAACAGCAACACCTATTACGAGTGGCCGTCGTGGATCCCGCTCATTGGTCTTACCAAGATCATGCTGCCGGTGTCGAACTTTGCCATCGACCTGCCCGACTACGCCGCCTACGACAAGGAGCGCGTGCCCTTCCTGGTGCATGTGATGGCCTTCTTCCGCATCAACGATTCCAACACTGCCGCGCAGCGCGTCGCGTCTTTCGACGAACTCAAGCAGCAGCTGACCGCCATCGTGCAGGGTTCCGTGCGAACGGTATTGGCCGGCCACGAGATTGACCAGATCATGCTTGATCGCAGCCGCTTCGGCGAAGCCTTCACCAAGGAAGTGCAGCCGCAGCTGGCCAGCTGGGGCGTGGAAGCAATAAAGAACATCGAGTTGATGGACATCCGCGATTCCAAGGACAGCGATGTCATCCACAACATCATGGCCAAGCGCACCTCGGGCATCGAGCGCGAGTCGCGCCTGGTGGTGGCCGACAATACCCGCCAGGCGGAAATGGCCGAAATCGCCGCCAAGCGCGAAGTGGATATGTCCAAGCAGCTGGCGCTGGAACAAGTGGGCCTGCGCACGGCGGAAAAGGACAAGAACGTCGGCGTCGCCAACGAAATGGCGGCGCAGGAAGTGAAGGTGCAGCAGCGCGAGACCGCCGCCCGCGAAATGGACGTGGTGCAGGTGAAGAACGTGCGCGCCGCCGAGATCAACCGCGACGTGCAGGTGATTACCGCCGACCAGAACAAGAAGGTGGCGGTGGTGGACGCGGAAGCGACCAAGCAGGTCGCCATCGTGGAAGCCGAAGGCGCCAAGCAGCAGACGGTACTGGTCGCCGAAGGCAAGCTCGAGGCCGCCAGGCGCAACGCCGAAGGCATCACCGTGGAAGGCGTGGCGAAGGGCTCGGCCGAGACGGCGATATTGATGGCGCCGGTGGACGCGCAGATCAAGCTGGCTGAAAAGATCGGCAGCGACCAGGGTTACCAGAACTACCTGCTGGGCATCCGCAACATCGAAGCCGCCCAGGCGGTGGGCGAAGCCCAGGCCGGTGCGCTGAAGACGGCCGATGTGAAAGTGATCGCCAATGCCGGCACGCCGGGCCAGGGCCTGTCGAGCGTAATGGACTTGTTCTCCGCCAGCGGCGGCACCGCGGTGGCCAGCATGCTCGAGGGCCTGGCGCAGTCACCGGAAGGAAAGAAAGTTCTGGAAAAATTCACCAAGCCGGATGACTCCAAGAAGGGTTGATCCGAAAAACTGATTCCGAAACTAGCCCCCATCCAAGGATTGCCATGATCAAGACCCAAGGATTTGCCGCCCTCACCGCCAAGGACACACTGGCGCCGTTCTCCTTCGAGCGTCGCGAGCCCGGTCCGCAGGACGTGCAGATCGACATCGAGTATTGCGGCGTCTGCCACTCCGACCTGCATACCGCGCGCGACGAATGGCACATGACCCAGTATCCCTGCGTGCCCGGCCATGAAATCGTCGGCCGCGTGGTGGCTGTCGGCGCGGAAGTCACCGGCTTCAAGGTCGGCGACCTGGCCGGCGTGGGTTGCATGGTCGGCAGCTGCAAGCACTGCGCGTCCTGCAACGAGGGCCTCGAGCAGTATTGCGAGAACGGCTTCGTCGGCACCTACAACGGCCCACTCTTCGGCGGCGAAAACACCTTCGGCGGTTACTCCGACAAGATTGTCGTACGCCAGGATTTCGTGTTGCACATCGCGCCGGGCCAGAACCTGGCGGCCGTGGCGCCGCTGCTGTGCGCCGGCATCACCACCTATTCACCGTTGAAGCACTGGAAGGTCGGCCCGGGGCAGAAGGTCGGCATCGTCGGCCTGGGCGGCCTGGGCCACATGGGCGTGAAGATCGCGCACGCGATGGGCGCGCATGTGGTGTTGTTCACCACATCCCCCGGCAAGACGGAGGATGCGTTGCGCCTGGGCGCCGATGAAGTGGTGGTGTCGCGCAATGCGGACGAGATGGCCAGGCATGCCAACAGCTTCGACTTCATCCTCAATACCGTGGCTGCGCCGCACAACCTCGATGCCTTTACCGGCTTGCTGAACCGCGATGGCACGATGACCCTGGTCGGTGCGCCGGCCGAAGCGCACCCGTCGCCGAATGTGTTCAACCTGATCTTCAAGCGCCGCACGATTTCGGGTTCGTTGATCGGCGGTATCGCCGAGACCCAGGAGATGCTCGATTTCTGCGCCGAGCACGGCATCGTTTCCGACATCGAGATAATCGCGATGCAGGACATCAACGAGGCTTACGAGCGGATGCTGAAGGGCGACGTGAAATATCGTTTCGTGATTGATATTGCGTCGCTGAAAAAGTAGAACGCGATGCCGCATAACCAGACCGCACCTCGAGGGGTGCGGTCTTTTTTTTGCTCAAGCCTTCTTCTGACCGGCGCGGTGCGCGCCGTCGCCGGCCGGACCACCACCACCACGACCGCTGTGGTTGGGTTTCTTCTTGTTGCTGGCGGGGAAGGCGTTGTTGCCGCGCTCCGGTCCAACATTCACTGCCTTGGCGGCAGTCGCCGGTGCCGCGTTTTCAACCTTCTTTTCTTGACCAGCCATGACGATTCTCCTGAATCGGGTGTGGAAACCCACTTCGGGACGCTACACCCTTTATCGTCGGGGCCACTCTAAACCGCTGCGGCGGTTGGCCCGGCTTCATGAAAAGCGCCTAGAAACTGGCGTTTGGACCTTGCAGGGCTTCGAGCTCGGCGGGCGTGGATTGCCGCCCCAGCGCCACATTGCGCCCGGGAAAGCGCCCGAACTTGTCGATCAGGTCCTTGTGCAGCTGCGCGTAACGGGTCCAGCCGGCGTTGCCCAGGCTGCCGATCAGTTGCACCGCCATCGCCTGGTGCCCGGCGTGTTCGCTGTGCTCGAAAGGCAGGTACAGGAACAGGCGTTGCCGCGGCGGCAGGGCCTGGTCGTAGCCGGCATCGATGGCCTGGCTGGCCAGCCGCCGGGCAATCGGGTCGGAGGCGTAGGCACGTGGATCACCGCGAAACAGGTTGCGCGAGAACTGGTCGAGCACGATGACCGCGGCCAGCAGCGCGCGCGGTTCCTGGATGCCGGCGGCGTCGGTGGCGACCAGTTGCAGGTGCAGCGCCAGGAAGCGCACGCGGATTTCCGCATCAACATGCGGGCCGCCGGAGAACCAGTCAGCTTCGTCCAGTTCGTCGAACCAGAACGACAGGACTTCGTTGATCCAATAGGGCTCGGCGACCATGATGCTGATTCCGCTACCTGCTCGGTCAAGGCAACGTGACGACGCGGGAAAGGCGGCCAGCCCGGTGGCGCCCCCGATTCAGCGCGACGGCTTGGCGGACTGCCTGGCCTTCACGTGTTCCATGATGTTGATGAAGGTGTCCGTCCAGACCACGTCGCGGTGCGCGTCCAGATAGGCGAGCAGCTCGTCGTGCGCCTGCGTCGACACGACCAGGTAGTCGCCTCCGATGCCGTGGAAGGTGAAGTTGACCATCGTGCCTTTCTCGATGGCTTCGTCCACGCGGGCGATCAGTTGCGCGCCGGTGACGTCGTTGGGTGCAATCACGCCGACCGCATGGGGATCGAGCGCCTGCATGTCGGCGATGACGCCGCCCTCCCCGGACTTGATCGCCACGAAGTCGGCCTTCACCAGCGGCAGGTAAGGCTGTCCCGCGGCCAGCAAGTCGCCGCAAGGCACGGTGAAGGTGCGTGTCGTCTTGCCATCGATGGCGTGCAGCATCGCGTTGCCCACGCGAACCTGCGCGGCAAGCTGCGTGGCGGCGAGCTGGTCGAGATCGTTTTCGGGCGTAACCCAGTCGCGGCCGGGCTTGCTGCGCGAACACTGGTGGAACAAGGTGTGGTTGCCCAGCTCGTGTCCCTTGGCCGCCGCGGCGCGCCACTCGGGCAGGCGCTTCGCGACTGTGTCGCTGGACAGGGTGAGGTAGAAACTTCCCTTCAACCCGTGTTTGTCGAGCGCCGGGATCGCGTTGTCGAGTTGCGAGTTGATGGCGTCGTCGTAGGCCAGGCTGACCGCAGCGCGCTTGCCGTCGGGCCAGGCGAATGCCATCCCCAGCGCCAGCAGCAGCGAACTCAAGCGCTGTTGGCCGCGCAGTGCTTGGCGATGTAGTCGGCCTGGGTCGGCATCACCCGCACGCACTTGGCGATGACCTGCTCGATGTGTTTCACGTACGACTCCACTTCCGCCTCCGGCCGCAGGTCGGCAAAGGGATGGTAGGCCTGCGGCACGATGCGCTGGCCGACCATCACCTGCAGCCAGCTGGGCTCGGCGAACAGTTCCAGGCCATCGCGCTGGATCCGGCCATTGCTGCGGAACAAGTCGATCTTGCGCTGCAGCGTGTCGGGCACCGGCATGGTGCGGCAGTAATTCCAGAACTCCGAATCGTCGCGGATCGTCGCCTTGTAATGCAGCACCAGGAAGTCGCGGATGCGCTCGTATTCCCAATGCGTCTGCGTGTTGTATTCGGCGATGTCGGCCGCATCGAAGCCCGACTGCGGGAAAAAACTGATGATGCGCGAGATGGCGGTGTTGATGAGGTGGATGCTGGTCGATTCCAGCGGTTCCAGGAATCCACTCGACAAGCCGACCGCCACGCAGTTCTTGGTCCAGAAGCTCTTGCGCCGGCCGGTGGTGAATTTCAGGGGGCGCGGCTCGGCCAGCGGCTTGCCATCGAGGTTCTTCATCAGGATGGAGGTTGCTTCATCCTGTTCCATGAAGCTGCTGCAATAGATGTGGCCGTTGCCGATGCGATGCTGCAACGGGATGCGCCACTGCCAGCCGGCCGTGTGCGCAGTGGACCGGGTGTACGGCAGCAGCGGGTCGACCGACTCGCAGGGCACGGCGAGCGCGCGATTGACCGGCAGCCATTGCGACCAGTCGTCGAAGCCGGCGTGCAGGGTCTGCTCGATCAACAAGCCGCGCATGCCGGAACAATCAATGAAGAACTGGCCGTCGATGCGCTCGCCGCTTTCCAGCACCACCGCCTCGATGAAGCCATCGTCGGCGCGCTGCAGGACCTGGGCGATCTTGCCCTCGGTGCGGATGACGCCGCGCTTTTCGGCGTAGCCGCGCAGGAAGCGCGCGTACAGGCCGGCGTCGAAGTGGTAGGCGTGGGCAATGTCGGCCACCGGGGAACCGACCATGTCCGTGCGCGCGCGCATGAACTTGGCCTGGTAGGCGGCGACGGTATTGATGGAATACGCATCCAGCGGCGAGGCCTTGCCCAGCTTGGCCAGGCGCAGCCAGAAGTGGTGGAAGGGCAGGGCCTGCGTGGCCTGGCCGACGAAGCCGAAGCCATGCATGTAGCGATCGCCGATCGCGCCCCAGTTCAGGAATTCGATGCCGAGCTTGAAAGTGCCCTGGGTGGCGCGCATGAACTCGTCTTCATCGATTTCGAGCGCGCGGTTGAACTCGCCAATGTGCGGGATGGTGGCCTCGCCCACGCCGATGATGCCGATCTCGTCCGATTCCACCAGGCGGATGTTGCATTGGCCTTCCAGCACCTTCGACAGCGCGGCGGCGGTCATCCAGCCGGCGGTACCGCCGCCGACGATGACGATATTGCGTACGGGTTCGGGCGTCATGGTGTGGAAACTATCTCAGGGCCGGGGGCTTAACGGAAGATGCCCCCGCCTTGCAGCGGGGGCATCACCGGGTTGCTTGCGATCAAGCGCTGGCCGGGGTCAGAACTTGTAGTTGGCGCCCAGCAGCAACTGGCGACCGAACTGATAGGTGTAGTTCGGAATCAGCTGGGTGGGATCGGGCACGTCCACGTTGCCCGGCGTCTTGTAGTTGCGGGCGTAGGTGTCGGTGAGGTTGTTGACCTGCAGCAACAACGACAGGCCCTTCATCTGGCTGGAATCGTTGAACGCGTACTCCATCTGGAAATCGACCACCTTGTCGGCGCCCTGCTGGCGCGTCGTGGGGCGGAAGAAGATGTCGCGCGTGGTCGCGGTGAAGGCCGAGCGATAACGCTGGCTGAGCCGCGCCGAGAAGCCGTTCCTTTCGAAGTAGAAAGTGACGTTGTTGGCGATGCCCGACAGGCCGTTGATCGATGTCTGCGAACCGGCGATGACCTGGTTCGAGTTCTGGTCGACCTTCTGGTCGCGGATGGTGCTGTTGAGCTTGGACGCACTGACCACCATGCCGAAGCCTTCCAGCGCATCGATGAACAAGCCGCCGTCCAGCGAGGCGGCGACCTCGAAGCCCTCGAGTTGGCCGCCATTGCCGTTGAGCGGCTGGAACACCGGGCCGAACTGGTCGGCCACGAAGCCCGGGGGCAGCGGAACGTTGGGCAGCGGGATGTCGGAGTTGTCGACCGCGCTGATGCCGTAGGTGATGTAGCTGATCAGGTTCTTGCGGAACGCCGCCACCGAGATGTAACTGCGCGTGCCGAAATACTTCTCGATGGACAGGTCGAAGGCGACGGCCTTCCACGGCCGCAGTTCCGGATTGCCGGCGTAGGCAGTGGACCAGCGTCCCATTTCCGGTCCGGGCGTCACATTCACCGTGGGCGTGCTGGTGCCGGCGCGCATGTCGTTGATCTGTGGCCGCGCGGTGGCGACACCCACGCCCAGGCGGGCGATCAAGTCGGGCTGCAGTTCGGCAACCACGTTCAGGCTCGGCAGGATGTCGGTGTATGTGGCGCCGCCTTCCTTGCGCAGCAGCAGGTCGAAGTTGACGTTGTTGTTGTCGCCACGATACTCCCAGCCTTCCGCGTGCTGGTCGCTGCGCACGGCCTGTACGCCGAAGTTGCCGCGGATCGGAATGCTGCCCAGCTGCGTGTCGAAGTCGACCATCGCGAACGCGGTCAGGATTTTTTCGTTGATGAAGGAATCGTTGGCCTTCAGTCCCAACTCGGCGGGCTTCAGGACCAGCGCGCCCGATTGGACCAGGTAGGGCACGTCCAGGCGGATGAAGCTGTCGACGCCCATCCAGGACATGTCGAACGGCGACAGCACGGCACCGGCGGGAATGTTGCGAATCGGCTGGCCGTTGCCGTCGAGCGGCATCAGCAGACGGGTTTCATTCTTCTCCACGCTCTTGTCGCGCTGCGTGTAGTTGACGCCGGCAGTGAACTTGCTGATGAAGCCGTCGAAGCCGCGGTTGGCCGACAGGCGCAGGGTCTTGATTTCGTCTTCGACGTGCGGGTCGCGGATGACGCCGGTCCAGCGCGGTTCGCCGGGCACGTAATCGAAGCCCACGACGTCGCCGAAATGGATGTTGGCCGGATTGGACAGGAAGCCGGGCGTGAGCGGCGTCAGGAACTGGTCGCTGCCATCCACCGGGATGTTCCAGCTATAGGGACCGTAGGCCCAATTATTCGTGTTGTTGTCCCAGGGGCCGGCATAGACCTCCTGGTATTTTTCGTCACGCACGTCCTTCGACATGCTGGCGTCGACGATGGCGGTCCATTCGTCGCCCACTTTCCACGTGGAGTTCCAGCCGACCGCCCAGATCGTGTCCTTGCGGCGCGTGTCGGAGTTGGTGGTGGTGGTCGGCAATGCGCTGGCGTTGCCGCTGGTGGCGTAGGTGTTGTCGCCAACCTGGGTGGTGTCGATGTCGGACAGCGTGTTCAACACGCCCAGGCCGAAGAACTGGCCCCAGCTGGCGAACATGTTCGAGGTCAGCTTGCCGCCGACTTCATGCGTGTCGAACTTGGAGTAGTACAGGTCCAGTTCGTGGTGCACGTCTTCGTTCGGCTGGAATTCCAGCACCGCCATCAGGCCGTCGCGAACGTTTTTCTTGGTTGACTGCGAGCCGGTCCAGAACATCGGCAGCAAGGCCTTGCTCTGCGGTCCCCAGGTAACCGTGGGCGCCTGGTAGAGCGACGGCACCGTGCCCGCGATCGGCAGGTCGTAGGGCGTGTAGTCGCCGTATTGGTCAAGCTCGGTAAGCTTGAGCTGCGAGGTCGATTCGAGGTGCGCGAAGCCAATGGCCAGGCCGATGGTGTTGTCGGCGAACTGGTTGACGTAGGACACGCTGAAGCGCTTGCCCAGCGGGCTGGCAACGCCGGGCGCCTGGGTGCCGTTGGAGTTGTCTTCGACGCGCAGGTTCAGGGCCACCTGGCGGCCGCGCGTGTCGAGCGGCTTGCGCGCCATCAGGTCGACGGTGCCGGACAGTCCTTGTCCCAGCAGCGCGGCATTGGGTGTCTTGTAGACCGTCGCCGAACCGATCAATTCAGAGGGGAATTGGTCGTATTCCACGGCGCGGCCATCGTTGGAGCTGACGATCTCGCGGCCATTCAACAGTGCGCCCGAGAATGCCGGCGACAGGCCGCGGATGGAAATGACGTTGACGCGGCCGTCGGTGCCGCGCTGGCCGGTCAGGCCGGGCAGGCGCGCGAGCGATTCGGCGACGCTGGCGTCGGGCAACTTGCCGATGTCTTCCGCGGAAACGGCTTCGACGATCGAGTTGGAATTGCGCTTGGTGGCGACCGAAGTTTCGATCGAATAGCGGATGCCCTTGACGACGACCGTTTCAAGTTCGCCTGCCGCGGCATTTTCATCGGCGGCCTTCTTGTCGGCGGCGGCTTTCTTTTCCGCGTCGGTGGTGGGCGCATCTTCCGGCTTCGGCGCCGCATCCTGGGCGAACGTCGGCTGGGCGAGTGCCAGCAAAAGTGCAGCAGTCAGGATTCGCTGCTTTGGAAAACGGTGTGCTTGATTCATGGACTCTCCCTCCCAGGACTTGCAACTGTTTCGATGTGGACCGAATGCGAACGCGCAATAACCCCGATTACGCTTCGGTGGGCATTGCGCACCTAATTGACAGCGTTGTCAACATACGGTCGGACAATCGCCAAGAAATCGTTTTCATGAAGCGTGCTGTGATGTTGCGGTTGGTCAGGGTGCGTTGCAGTTGGCGGAATGATCGGCCTCGTTGCCAAGCGCGACGCGTGAAATAGAGACGCCCATCGCATGTGAAGACGACAATTCGAACACGTCCGAAACCTGCGTGAGGTCGGCGCCTGCGCGCTGGAAACACGCCAGCGGCACGCCGATGCGCGTCCACGTCGTGCCGGCCGGCAGGTCGTTGATCAGCTTGGCCAGCGAGATGCTTCCGCGTCCGTGGGCGCCTGATCGCAATCCCATCTTCACATCACCGGCGGGCTTGGCATCCACGCGTAGCGTGAGCACCAGCTGCGCGCCGGCATTGGCTTCGCGGCTGAGATCCAAGGGTGTTCCGGTGTGAAGGAGCAGGGCCGCGCTGGTCGCGCCCGTCCAGCGCAGGCGGCGCGCGTCTTCCTGCGCAAGATGGTCCGCAGCACCCACGGCAAGCGCGCCGGTAGTGCTGGAGGCGGGCAAGGAAGTCACCGCGTCGCCCGCCGAATCGCCTTCGGCGAGCCGCATGGACCAGCCCGGCGACAGCGCGCCGTTGGCGAAATACACGCCCGGCTTGCCGCCGCCGTCCTTGAGTCCGGATTCTTCCGGCAACACGCCCACCTTGCCCGGCTTGGCGTAGTTCAAGCCGTAGCCCAGCGGGAATTGCGGGCCGTAGTTTTCCTGGCCTGCATTCAGAGGGGTTTGCGCCGCGGTGCGCGGCCACGAGAAAGGCAAGGTGCCGGTGAAGTCATGCGCCGGCTGCCCTTGCGCAGGCTTGAACAGCACGTCGGCCACGCCGCCGCCTTCCGATCCCGGCAGCCACGCGGCAACGAAGGCGTCGCTGGCATTGATTTCGCGATTGACCCACAGCGGCCGACCGGACAGGAACACGGCAACCACGGGAATTCCGGCGGCCTTCAGTTTCCGCAGCAGGTCGAGGTCGCGCGTGGCGCCAGGCTGGTAGGCGAGGTTGGCGATGTCGCCCAGGAATTCCGCATACGGATTTTCACCGAACACCACGATCGCGACATCGGGTCGCGTCGTGAATTGACCGTCCGCGGACAGCACGGCATTTCCGCCCGCCGCTGCCGTGGCTTCACTGATGCCTGCCCAGATGGACTGTGCATTCGGGAAATCCGACGGCTTGTTGCCGGTGCCTTGCCAGCTCAGCGTCCAGCCGCCGGATTGCTTGCCGACATCGTCGGCGCCGTCGCCGGCCACCAGCACGCTGGCTTTCGGATCCAGCGGAAGCAGGCCGGTGTCGTTCTTCAACAACACCAGCGACTGCCTGACCGCCGCGCGTGCGAGCTTGCGGTGCGCGGTGCTTGCCAGCTGGTCGAACTTGCCACCCAATGCGCGCTTAGACGGCAGCCCCGCATCGAACAATCCAAGCCGGAATTTCACGCGCAGGATTCGGGTTACTGCGTCATCGAGCCGCGCCATCGGGATTTCGCCAGCGCGAACCTGGGCGACGGTATTGGTATAGACGGCGCGCCAGGTGTCGGGCGCCATGAACATGTCGAGACCGGCGTTGATGGCGGCAGGGCAGCTGTCGTTGCTGCAGCCGGGCACTTCGCCATGGCCGTTCCAGTCGCCGACGACGAATCCGTCGAAGCCCAGGCGCTGCTTGAGCACGCCGGTCAACAGGCTGGCATTGCCGTGCATCTTCTGGCCGTTCCAGCTGGAGAACGAAGCCATGACGGTTTGCGTGCCGGCTTTCAGCGCGGCGATGTGGCCGGCGCCGTGCACGTCGCGCAGCTCGATCTCCGAAACCTGCGTGTCGCCCTTGTCCTTGCCACCCGAAGTGCCGCCGTCGCCGATGAAATGCTTGGAAGACGCCACGACATGGGTTGCGTCCAGGAAATCCCCGGCGCCGACCTTGCCTTGCAGGCCTTCAACCACGGCGGTGGCGTAGCGCGAAACGAGTCCGGGATCTTCAGAATAGCCTTCGTAGGTGCGGCCCCAGCGATCGTCCCGCGGCACGGTTACCGTCGGCGCAAACGTCCATTCGAAGCCCGTGGTGCGCAACTCCGCGGCGGTGGCGATGGCAATGTTGCGCAACAGGTCGGCGTCGTTGCTCGCGCCCAGCGCGATGTTGTGGGGAAACAGGGTGGCGCCAACGACATTGTTGTGGCCGTGCACGGCATCGATGCCGAGCAGGACGGGAAGGGCCTTGCCGCCGCCGCTGGTGTCCATCGACGCCAGGTAAAGCGCGTCCGCCAGCGCCAGCCATTCGGCGGCGCTGGCGTTGTATTTCGCGCCGGGGTCGGAATTGCCGCCGGCCAGCACGGAGCCGAGTCGATACTTGCGCACGTCGTCGGGCGTCAGGCTGCCGAGGTCGCCTTGTACGATCTGTCCGACTTTCTCTTCCACTGTCAGGGTGGCGAGCAATGCCGCAATTCGCGCTTCCAGCGCTTCGTCGCGCGCGATCGGCGAGCTCGCCTTGGGCCAGAGCTCCGGATTGGCAATCGACGGGAAGACGACCGGCGCGGGCGTGGACGCCTCGGCCGTGGACGAAGCCGCAGCCGCACCCGACAAACCAACGGCGATTGCGAAGGCCAACGCCACGGGCCTGAGCTGAAGCGTCGTCGCGCACACACGCGCGATCCCGGCGAACGGCATAACCATTGAACCCTCCCAGGTCCGCAGCTGCGACAGACAGCCCCGCCTCGCGGGGCCGCGTCGCTGCATGGCCGGATTATTACGCCCATGTTGACAGCGTTGTCAATTGTCGGGCCTACTTTGGCTCCGGCGAATCTGGCGCAGCCCAATGAATGCATCGCTTGCCCTGGTCGCCGATATCGGCGGCACCAATGCGCGGTTCGCGCTGGCTGATGTCAGCCTGGCCGCGCCGTTGCTGTCGGACACGATCCGCCAATTATCGGTGACGGATTTCCCGTCGCTCGTGGATGCCGCCCGGCATTACCTGGACGCATTGCGCCCGCTGGCCGGCGAGCCGCGCACCGGCGTGTTCGCCGTAGCCGGCCGCGTGGATGGCGACGAAGCCCGCATCACCAATCACCCGTGGCTCATTTCGCGGAAGGCGACCGCGGCGGCGCTGGGCTTCCACAGTTTCCACCTGGTCAACGATTTCACCGCGCAGGCCATGGCGGTCGAGTTGCTGACCGATGACGACCTGGCGGTGATCGGCGACATCGCGCGCGGCGGAGCAACGGCGCCTTCGCGAACCTATGCCGTGATCGGCCCCGGCACGGGCCTGGGTGTCAGCGGCCTGGTTGTGCGCGACGGCATCGCGATTGCGCTGGAAACCGAAGGCGGGCATGTCAGCTTTGCGCCTTCGAACCTGGAAGAACTGGAGATCCTGCGTGAGCTGTCGCAGGACTTCGGCCGCGTGTCGGACGAACGTCTGCTCAGTGGCGGCGGCCTGATCAACATCCATCGCGCGCTGTCGCGATTGGCGGGCGATGCCGCGCCAGCTGCGCTCAGGCCGCAGGACATCACCGAACGCGCGCGCCGGGGTGATGCCGGTTGCGCACGAGCGGTGGACGTCTTCTGCGCGGTGTTCGGGGCGATCGCCGGCGACCTGGTGCTGACGCTGGGTGCCTGGGACGGGGTGTTCCTGACCGGCGGACTGGTTCCGAAATTGTTGCCGGAATTGCAGTCGGGAATTTTTCGCGAACGATTCGAAGCCAAGGGACGCTTCTCGACCGCCATGGCCGGCGTCCCGACGCTGGCGGTCATCCATCCCCAGGCCGGCTTGCTCGGCGCGGCCGCGCACGCGCGCAACATCATCGCGCCGGCATAGCTTCCTCGCCCGGCGGTGCCCGCCTGGCGAGTTTCAAGCCAGCTTCGAATCAAGCATTCGCCGGCGAGTGATACAGGCGGATGTGCTTGAGCCCGTAATACATGATGAAGCCGTAGCAGGCCAGCGGTACGTAGAAGGACGGCTGGATGCCGATGCGGTCGGCGAAGAAGCCTTGCACGAAAGGAATGATCGCGCCGCCGACGATGGCCATGCACAGGATGCCCGAGCCGTGTCCGGTCAGCCGGCCGACCCGGTGCAGCGCCATGCTGAAGATGGTCGGGAACATGATCGAATTGAACAGGCCCACCGCCAGGATGGACCACATCGCCACCGGCCCGTCGCTGAGGATGGTGGTCAGGATCAGCGCCATCGCCGCGGCCGCATTGAAGCCGAGCACCTTGCCCGGGCTGACATAACGCATCACGGCGAAGCCGATGAAGCGCCCCACCATCGCCAGGCCCCAGTAGTAGCTGACGTACTTCGCCGCCGTCGCGGCCGGCATGCCGGCGATATTGCTCTCGCCCATGTAGTTGACCAGGAAGCTGCCGATGCTCACTTCCGCGCCCACGTACAGGAAGATCGCGACCGCGCCCAGGATCAGGTTGCGATGGTCGAAGACGGATCGCTTCGAATCGCCGCCGCCGGCGGTGGCAGAGTCGTCTTCATGCGTGATGTGCGGCAGGCGCGCCATCGCGAAGAACACCGCGAGCAGCGCCAGCATCCCGGCAAGAATCAGGTAAGGCACCTGCACGGACGCGGCTTCGGCGGCGCGACTGGCCGCTTCATCCGCTGCGCTCAGGGCGCCTGTCCCGGCGACGACCGCGGCCGTGCCGGACAGGATCAGGACGCCGCCGAAATACGGCCCGACCGTCGTGCCCAGTGAATTGAAAGCCTGGGTGAGCGTGAGCCGGCTCGAGGCGATCTGCGGGTTTCCGAGCACGGTAACGTAGGGGTTGGCCGCCACCTGCAGGATGGTGATGCCCGAGGCGAGCACGAAGAATGCAAACAGGAACAAGCCGTAGCCGCTCTCGGCGGCGGGGTAGAACAGTGCGCAACCGGACGCCGCGACCAGCAATCCAGTGACCGCGCCCTTCTGGTAGCCGATGCGCTTGATCAGCGAGCCGGCCGGAATGGACACGATGAAGTAGGCGCCGAAGAAACAGAACTGCACCAGCATCGCCTGCACGTAGTTGAGCGTGTACACCGCCTTGAGGTGGGGGATGAGCACGTCGTTGAGCGACGTCAGCAAACCCCACATGAAAAACAGGATGGTGACGATGACAAGCGACCGGGTGTGGTTGCCACTGGATGCATCCGGCTGGCTGCCGGCGGTGGCGCTTGTTGGAATCGATGTCATGCGCATTCTCCCTGTTACAAGCTGGAACCCGTGCCAGCGGCGAGGGCATTCTGGAACAAAACCCGGCCGAGTGATAGCGCTGTCATTTTGCCGCCCGGAATGCCGCAACGCAGCATTCTCCCGCGGCCCGGCCGGGCTTGCGCGCTATACTCTTCACGCCACGCTGACAGCGTTGTCGGCCGCGGGTGTCGCGCCGGCGTCCGCCGCGCCAGTGCCATGCCAGGGAGTGCCAATGGCGTCGAGAGTACGAATCGAGGATGTCGCCGAAGCCGCCGGCGTATCCATGAAGACCGTGTCGCGCGTGCTGAACCGCGAGCCCAACGTTCGCGAGGACACCCGCGCCCGCGTCCAGAAAGCCGTGGACAAGCTCAAGTACATCCCGCATTTTTCGGCGCGCAGCCTGGCCGGCAACAAGTCCTACCTGATCGCCCTGATCTACAACAATCCATCGGCCAACTACCTGATGGAAGTGATGGGCGGCGTGTTGGCGGCCTGCGATGCCGAGCAGTACGGCATGCTGTTGTGCCCGCTGGACCCCGAGGGGCCGCGGCTGATCACGGCGATCGAAACACTGGTCGCGCGCTCCCAGCCCGATGGCCTGATCCTGACCCCGCCCATTACCGATGCCCCGGGATTGCTCAAGCGCCTGGCCGAACTCGACATCAATTACGCCAGCGTGTCGCCGAAGGTGCAGAAGAAATGCATCGGCGTGGCGATGGATGAAACCCAGGCCGCCTTCGACATGATGGCGCACCTGGTGTCGCTGGGCCATCGCCGCATTGCGCACATCGTCGGCCACCCGGCCCATGGTGCGAGTGGTTGGCGCCTGACCGGCTACCAGCAGGGACTGGACCGCGCCGGCCTGAAGTTCGATCCATCACTGGTGGTGCAGGGCGAATTCTCGTTCGACTCCGGCGTGCGCGCCGCGCAAAAACTTTTCGCCTTGAAGAAGCGACCTACTGCCGTGTTCGCCGCCAACGACGACATGGCGGCCGGCGTCATCCATGCCGCGCTGGAACAGGGCCTGCGCGTGCCGCAGGATGTGTCGGTTTGCGGCTTCGACGACACGCCGATGTCGGGCCAGATCTTCCCCTCGCTGACCACCGTGCACCAGCCCACGCACGAGATGGGCCGACTGGTGACGCTTGAACTGTTGGCGTCCATACAGCGACCCGGCTCGGGACGGATGCTGCACGTGCCCTACACTCTCCAGGTGCGCAAATCGACAGGGCCTGCGCCGCGAAACTGAGCTACGGAACGACGGCCCAGCCGTCGTTCATCTTGCGCAAGGTCGCCGTGGCCTCGACCGGCTCGTCCATTCCCTGCAGTGCCTGGAAGGCCGGCGCCCGGGCCCAGGTGGGCACGGCGTGGATTCGCCACGTGTAGGAAACGCGCGACTCCTGCACGTCCGACGCCCGGGTCGGCTCGGTCCACTGCAGCACGTCGCCGACCACCTTGGTGCCGATGCAGAATCCATGTCGTTCGTTCCAGGCATCGGCTTGCCTGCCGGCGCCCGTCAGGTCGACCTGCATCACCTGATGGCCGAGCAGGCCGTCGGGATTGTCGACCACGTGTTTGTTCGAAAGGCTTACCAGGCCTGACTGTGCGAGCGCACCGAGGATGGCGTTGCCATCGCGCTGCGACGGATCGAAGTTGACCCGCAGCGGAAACCGGGTGTTCGCCATGTCGCTGGTGGCCCAGCACACACCCTGCGACGGAAATGATTTTTCCAGTGCAGCGGCGGCCCTGCCCTTGGTGAGTCCATCGCCGCAACCCGTGCCGATGACAGTGAAGCAAGACACGATCGCAAGGCGAAGCGCAGGACTGACGAAGTGCATCGCATCTATCCGCGGGGACCAGCCCGGCAGGCTAGTCGGGAGCACGCTGCGTACGCAATCCGTACAAGCACCCAAGTAGATTTACGTATGAACGAAACGCAACTCGTGCAGTGCGTCGCACTTGCCAAATCCTCGGGTTCAGGTCGATGTGTCAGCATTGTTTTTCATCTTGCTGAATTGGAATGTTTTTGCGCGTGCCCGAATTTCGATGTTCGTCGGAAGAAGACCTTCGGCACCATGCAGAACAGTTCGCAACCGGCATGGGATTCTCTTCCTATGGATTTGTCGCAGAACTGCGTCCCACCGAATCGAGCAATGCCGACCCCTTGCTGTTCGTCGGCAACGCCGTCCCGGAATGGGAAGCGGCGATCCGCGCATCACTGGTATCGGGCCGGCCGCACAACCTGGTGCGCCACGCCACGCTGCAGTTGCCGCCCGTGGGTTGGAGCGGTACCGGGCAACTGTCCGGTCACACCATCGTTGACGAGCTGGCGCTGGACCACGTGCGTTACATGCGCGACTGGCCGGTGCACGCCGGCACCTTGTGCACGGTGTTCGCGCCGGAATTGAGTTGGGGTGCGATGGCGTTCTTTTCGTCGCGGGCGATGTCGGCTTCCGAACTCGATCGCGTGTTGCCGGATTGTTCGCTGTACGCATTGAACTTCTGCTTCTGGCACCTGCAGATCGTGCATCGTCGCCAGCAGGCGCGGCGCGCGTTGCTGTCACGACGCGAGACCCAGTGCCTCGGGCAGGCCGCGCAGGGGCGCACGTCGGTTGAAATAGGCGCGGGCCTGGGCATCAGCGCGCGCACCGTGGAAGGCTACATCGCCAGCGCCTGCGCCAAGCTCAATTGCCGCGGCCGGCAGGCAGCCATTGCGCGCGCGCATGAGCTCAACCTGCTCAGCGCCTGGAGCGAATTGCGCTCCGGCTTCGAGCGCCAACGCGACGATGCCTCGCGTGAACAGGCGCCGGGCCACAACCTTCCCCCTTGATGCATGGCGGGTTACCCTGCTTGCCAGATGACCAAGCCCCCCGCCGCCAAGCTCCACCCCCTGGAAACCCGCGAACCGCGCGAAGCCGCGCACGTCGCCGAGATGATCGACATCCTGCGCCGCAAGATGGAGCGCGACTACGGCGCCGGGCATACGCGCCGCGACGCACATCCGAAGTCCACCGGCGTATTGCGCGGCAAGTTCGTGGTTGAAGAAGACCTGCCGATCGAATTGCAGGTTGGACTGTTCGCCACGCCGCACAGCTACGACTGCTGGATACGTACGTCCAATTCCAGTGGCAAGGTGCAGTCCGACGCCATCCCCGATGCGCGCGGCATCGCCATCAAGTTGCTCGACCACCGCAGCCGTGCCGAGCACGGCGAAGGTTCGCTGGGCCAGGATTTCGTGCTGCTCGATTCACCGGTGATGCCGCTGGGTACCGTCGCGATGTTCCGCGACGCGGTGTACTACACGATCGAAAGCACGCCGGTGCTGTTGGCGGCGAAGTTCGCCATCACCGGCCATGCGGGCGCGTTGATCGGCTTGCTCGGCTTGCGCAATACGCCCAGCTCGCCGTTGGACGCGAGGTATTGGAGCACCACGCCATATCGCTTCGGCGAAGACCACGTCGTGAAGTACTCGCTGATCCCCACGTCGGTGTACACCAGCCCCAAGCCGCACAACCCAGGCGACGATTACCTGGGCGAAGCCATGCAGGTGCATCTGGACGGCCACGATGCGAGTTTCGATTTCTGCGTGCAGCTGCGTCGTGGCGGCATGCCGGTCGAGGATGCATCGGTGCGTTGGGACGAACGCCAGTCGCCGTTCCGGAAGGTGGCCACGCTGTACATTCCGCGCCAGGTCTTCCGGACCGCCAAGCGCCAGCTGATGGGCGAGGAGCTCGCCTTTTCGCCAGGCCATGCCTTGCCCGATCACGCGCCGCTCGGCGGCTTGAATCGCGCCCGCATCAAGATCTACAACGCCCTGTCGAAGTTCCGGCACAAGCGCGACAAGCGCACCAGCTTCGAATAGATGTAAAGCCCGGGTGACGATTCGCGTGCACATCGTGCACACGCGACAGTCACCGCAAATGCACCGGCCATGGACTAGTTTGCGATCTCGCGGCGCCACCCCCGGCTGCCGCGGAATTGAATTCCCCCTCTGGAGCCATTTGCATGAAGCTGATCAAACTCGCAAGCGCCATCACCTTGGCGACCGCCATCTCGGCGACTGCATTCGCCGGCGGCATGAAAAACTCGAACCCCATGGTCGGCGGCGCCGCCATGGTCGCCACCAATGACATCGTGGACAACGCCGTGAAGTCGAAGGACCACACCACGCTGGTCGCCGCCGTTACTGCCGCAGGCCTGGTGGAAACCTTGAAGAGCCCGGGACCGTTCACCGTCTTCGCACCGACCAATGCCGCCTTCGCCGCACTGCCGGCCGGAACGGTGGACACGCTGCTAAAACCTGAAAACAAGGGCACGCTGACCGCGGTGCTGACCTACCATGTGGTCGCCGGCAAGCTCGACGCGAAGAACCTCGCGCAGCAAGTGAAGGATGGCGGCGGCAAGGCCACGCTTGCCACCGTGCAGGGCGGCGAGTTGACGGTGACCGCGGTGGGCAAGGACCTGGTCGTTACCGACGCCAAGGGCGGCAGCTCGAAGGTGACCATCGGCAACGTGTACCAGAGCAACGGCGTGATCCACGTGGTGGACTCGGTGTTGCTGCCGCAGTAATCGCACTCAAGGCGACTCGAATGCGGGCGACTTGCCGTCGCCCGCATTCCAATGCTTCGATCAGTCGGCCCTGATCCGTACCGGCTCGCCATAGTTCAATTCGCGCACGCCCGCTTCGATCTTCTGCAGGTCGCCGACGATGACCCAGGTGAGTTCCCCGGGTTTGACGGTTGCCGTGCCGGCCGTGGTCAACTGCTCCGACGACAGCCGGCCCAGGTTGCTCGCGTAGTCATAGTAGTAATCGGGCGCGCGACCGATGCCGACGAAATCCGTAGCGGCTGCCACCAGTGAATCCAGCGTTTCGAAACGACCGGGCAGGCGCGCCACCTGGCTGCGCATGATGCTGTCGTATTCCTCGCCGGCCAGCGGACGCTCGCCAGCCACGCCGCGAATCTCCTTCATCACCTCGACCATCGCTTCCTTGGTCTTGTCGGTCTGTACCGGCGCGATCACGCTGAACAAGCGTGGGCCTCGCACATTGCTGAGCGTGCCGCTGGTGCCATAGGACCAATGCTTGTCCAGGCGCAGGTTGCGATTGAGTCGCGACGTCGCCATGCCGCCGAAGTTGCGCATGACCGTTTCCAGCGCGAGGTCGTCGGCGCTGGCGCCGGTCTGGGCCAGGTGTGCGGCGACGATCACCGTTTGCGGCGCACCGGGCTTGTCGATGAAATGCACCTTGCCCCGGCCCGGTGAATTGGCGACCGACAATTGCTTGGCCGGCACGTTGCCACGCTGCCAGCTGCCGAAGCTGCGTTCCAGCGCAGGCATCAGCTCGGTCATGGTGACGTCGCCGGCGACGATCAGCGTGGCGTTGTTGGGCAGGAACCACCTCGCGTGCCAGGCTGCAAGTTCGGCCCGCGTGATCTTCGCCACCGCACCAGGATCGCCACCGCCACCGCCCGGCGATGCGTACGCATGCCCCGGTCCGTACACCAGCGCCGGCAGGACGCGCTGCGCGGCGCCGACCGGGCTGGCCTGTTGTTGTTCAATGCCTGCCAATTGCTGCTTGCGCTGGATCTCGACCATGTCGGCGGGAAAGGCCGGGTTGCGCGCCACGTCGGCCATCAGGTCGAACGAGCCGGCCAGGTTTGCGCGCAGCGCCTTCATTTGCACGAAGGTCAGGTCCTGGTTGCCGCCGACGCCAAGCGTCGCACCCAGGGCATCGCGCTGGTCGGCCAACTGGAACGTGTCGCGCGTGGTCGTGCCTTTCAGCAACAGGTCGGTGGCGAAGCTTTCCATGCCGAGCTGGTCGGCCGGATTGGCCGCCTGGCCCGCATCCACGGCCAGCGTGGCGCTGACCAGCGGCGCCGAATGGCGCTCGAGCAGGATCACCTTCAGGCCGTTGGACAAGGTGGCCCGCTGGGCCTCGGGAAATTTCACCGCCGGCGGCGCGGACAATTCCGGCAACTTCTTGCGGTCGATGGTTTCGGCGCCGGCCGACAACTCGGGGAAGGGCGTGATGGTCATCGTGTAATGCGGCTCGCCCAGCCAGGTGCGCGCGACATCGCGCACGCGTGCGGGCGTGGCCGAATCGACGCGTTTCAGGCGATCGAGGTAGGCGTTGGAATCACCGAAATAGGTCATCGACTGGTTGAGGATGTCCGAGCGCCCGCCCATGCCGCCGAGGCGCTCCATGCCCCGCGCGAACTGGGCGAACTCGCGCGACTTGGCGCGCTGCAATTCCGCCGCGGTCGGTCCTTGCGCCAGCAGTCGCGAAATCACCGCATCCATTTCACGTTCGGCCGCGGCGGCATCGGCGCCGGGCTTCACGTCAACTTGCACGTATAGCGTGCTGGTGAGTTCCTGGTCGTTGACGAAGGCGCCGACCGAGGTTGCCAGCTGGCTGTCGAACACCAGGCGCTTGTCGAGCGGCGCGCTCTCACTGCCCGACAACACGCTGGCGAACAATTCGAGGTCCGGGATTGTCGCGTCGGCCGCAGGCGGCAGGTGCCAGGCCCGATAGATGCGGGTTTGCGGTACGCGGTCCTGCGCGGTGTCGCGGATATTGCGGTCGAACTTCGGAACCCAGGCGCCGATTCGCGCGACCGGTGCGCCCGGCTTGATGGGGCCGAAATATTTGTTGGTGAGTTCCTTCGCCCGTTCGACCGTGATGTCGCCGGCCAGGGTCAGTACGGCATTGTTGGGGCCGTAGTAGTCGGCATACCAGGTCTTGATGTCGTCGAGCCTGGCGGCGTCGAGGTCTTCCATGCTGCCGATGGTGGACCAGTTGTAGGGATGCGCGTACGGATACAGCACCTCGCCCATCTTTCGCGTGGCGCGACCGTAGGGCTGGTTTTCGCCCTGTCGCTTTTCATTCTTCACCACGCCGCGCTCGCGCTCGAGCATGGCTTCGTTGATGTTGGCCGCCAGGTAGCCCATTCGGTCGGCTTCCAGGTACAGCGTGCGTTCCAGTCCCGACAGCGGCACGTCCTCGAAGAAGTTGGTGCGGTCGCCATTGGTGGTGCCGTTGCGATTGTTGGCGCCCAGGTCGTCCATGGCTTCGCGAAAACCATGCGGATAATTTTCACTGCCGTTGAAGAAGAAATGTTCGAACAGGTGCGCGAAGCCGGTGCGGCCGCGTTGCTCGTTGCGCGAGCCGACGTGGTACCAGGTGTTCACCGATACCAGCGGTACGCTGTGGTCGGGCGCGACGATGACGGTCAGGCCGTTCTTGAGGACAAAGGTCTCGTGCGGGATGCGCAGCTTGCTGATGTCGATGGCCGCGGGTGCGGCGGCAGGTGCAGGCGTGGCGGCAGTGGCGACGGCACTGGTGGTGAAGCTGGAAAGCAGCGCAATGGCAAGCAGGGTTGGACGCATGGTGGGCTCCTGGGGAGCCCCTTTATAACAAACGCCAGCGTGAAGGCAGCCGGCCGGAAGTCATGGCGCGCGCCGCGGCACGAGGCCGTCGGCGCGCGCCTGCCCGATCACCAGATGCGGACGCGATCGGCGGGTGCGATGTAGAGCTTGTCTGCTTCGGTCACGCCGAACGCGCCATACCACTCAGCCAGGTTGCGCACCGGACCGTTGACCCGGTACTGCGGCGGCGAATGCGGTCCGGTCTTGACCTGGTTGAGCATGGCTTCGTCGCGGTACTTCGACTTCCACACCTGCGCCCAGGCCAGGAAGAAACGCTGGTCGCCGGTCAAGCCGTCGATCACCGGCGCGGGCTTGCCGTTCAAGCTCAACTGATAGGCGCTGTAAGCCATCGACAAGCCACCGAGGTCACCGATGTTCTCGCCCATGCTCAGCTTGCCATTCACGCAGGCACCTTCCAGCGGGCAGAACTTGCTGTACTGCTCGCCGAGCGCCTTGGTGCGTGCGTCGAAACGCGCGCGGTCCTCGTCGGTCCACCACTGGCGCTGGATGCCGGCGAAGTCCGACTTGCTGCCCTGGTCGTCGAAGCCATGGCCCATTTCGTGGCCGATCACGGCGCCGATGCCACCGTAGTTCACCGCCGGGTCGGCGTTCACGTCGAAGAATGGCGCTTGCAGGATGGCGGCGGGGAACACGATTTCATTGAACTGCGCGTTGTAATACGCATTCACTGTCTGCGGCGTCATGAACCATTCGTCACGATCGGGTTTGGTGCCGACGCGCGCATTCTGGTCGTCGCTGTAGTACTTGCGCAGCGCCATCGTGTTGGCCATCAGGCTGTCGGGCGTGATCTTGACCGCGCTGTAGTCACGCCACTTCGTGGTGTAGCCAATTTTCGGATTGAAGGTTTCCAACTTCTTGTAGGCCTCGGCCTTGGTGGCTTCGCCCATCCAGTCCAGTCGCCCGATATTCTGGCGTAGCGCCTTGCGCAGGTTTTCGACCAGGTCATCCATCGCCGCCTTGGCTTCGGGCTTGAAGTGGCGCGAGACGTAAATCTGGCCCACGGCATCGCCCAGGCCCGTGGTGGCGCCGACCGTGGCGACGGCTCGCTTCCAGTCTTCGCGCTGGGTCTTCTGGCCCGACAACACCGTGCCGGTGAAGGCGAACGCGGCCTGGTCGATCTCGCTGCTGAGCATCGGCGCATTGGTGCGCACGGCGTGGAATGTCAGGTAGTCGCGCCAGACCGATAGCGGCGTCTTGCCGATGATCTCCACGATCGGCCCGGTGGCGCTGGGCATGGAGACATTCACTTCAGTCGGGACCGGCAGGCCCTGCGCGCTGAGATGCGCGGCGAAGTCGTAGCCCGGGTATTTCGAATTCAGTTCGGCAAAGGTGGTGAGGTTGTAGGTCTTGTCGCGGTCGCGGCGATCGGCGCGATCCCAGTGCTGCTTCGCCATTTCCGTTTCAAGCGCAAGGATCGCTTCCGCACGGGCCTTGCCGTCGCTGACGCCCGCAAAGCCAAGCATCCGCGTGATGTGGTCGAGGTAGGCGGCGCGGATGCCTGCGAAGCGAGCGTCTGCGTTGAGGTAGTAGTCCTTGTCGGGCAGGCCCAGGCCGCCGATGCCGATGCCGACCAGATAGCGATCGGGGTCCTTGCGGTCGATGCCCAGGCCGATGCCGACCGGCGAGTTGCTGCCTTCGACATCGGCGCGACCGAACGCAGCGATCAATGCCGCGGGCGAGTCGATCGCGGCGATCGAGTCCAGGATTGGCTGGATCGGTTTCACGCCGGCGGCGTCGCGCGCGGCCTTGTCCATGTAGCTGGCGTACAAGTCGCGGATCTTCTGTTCGTTGCTGCCGGGCGCGAGATCTTTTTTCGCCGCCAGCTCTTCGATGATCGTGCGGACCTGCTCTTCGGCCTGGTCGTTCAACATGTTGAAAGAGCCGTAGCGCGCTTCGTAATCTTTCAACTGGTAGTTGTCGAACCAATGGCCGTTGGCGTGGCGGTTGAAATCATCACCGGCCTTCACCGATGTATCGCGATTGGCCAGGTCGATGCCGAAGCTGCCCAACTGGGGCTTGCCCGGGGCCGGGGTGGCGGCCATCAGGCCGGGAGAAACGAGCGCAAGGGACAGGCCGAGGCTGAGCAGGGACTTTTTCATGGTGGGTCTCTTTGGGGGACTCAGGGTCGAGTCCGGAAAGCGGGAACGCGAAGCGTAACGCAGGTCAGCCCCGTCCCATGCGACCCCTGGTTGGGATGGACTACCGGATGTACTAGACGCGCTGTCTCAGGCCCAGAAGAGAAATGCTGCACTGCAGCGTGACCGCGATCGAATTTGGCCGGTTAATGCCCACTAGTTCGTATTTCTGTGACAAGCGTCGAAGATTCCCCCGGATCGCGACCTGCCCGGCTCACCCCCAGGCCACCGCGTAAGTAGATCAGGGAATCTTGAATTGAGCGCCACGTCACACTCGACTCCGTTACCGCAGAAGCTCGCGATTGCGATGCTGATGGTGTTTGCCGGCTCCGCCGCGCACGCCGCCAGCCGCGACGACCTGCATCGCGCCGACGTTGCCAAGGTGAATGCGCAGTATCGGATGGCCAGCCAGGGCCTGGGCATGCCGGCCAAGGCGCAGGAGCGCCACGCCGAATTGATCGGCCTCGATGTCGAGTCGCGCCTGCAGGTGCTGACCCATCGCCAGGACAGCAAGGGCACGCAGTACTACCGTTACCAGCAGACCTTCCGCGGCGTGCCGATCTTCGGCGAGCAGGTGGTGGTGACTGAATCCAACGGCCAGGTGCGCAAGCTGTTTGGTCGCAAGGTATCCAACCTGTCCGGCGAACTGCCGCAGGGCCAGTTGCTGATCGGCAAGGCACGCGCGATGTCGGTCGCGAAATCCGCCTCCCTGGGCAAGCGCCAGGCGTCGATGAAGATCGAACGCGAACAAGCGCAGCAGATGATCTACATCGATGCCGACGACCGCGCCCGCATGGCGTACGTCGTGTCGATGTTCGCCGACAAGCTCGGTGGTGGTGCGCCGACCCGGCCCACCGTGGTGGTGGATGCCGCCACTGGCGCCGTCATCAAGCAATGGGATGGCCTGACGCACGCGCAGGTTGGTACCGGCCCCGGCGGCAACCAGAAGACCGGCGCCTACGAGTACGGCACGCACTTCGGCTACAACGACGTGCAGTCCAGCGGCGGCATCTGCACGATGAGCAATCCGCAGGTGCAGACCGTGAACCTCAACGGCGGCACCGCTGCCTATTCGGCTTTCTCGTATGCCTGCCCGCGCAATGCCGCGGACGCCATCAATGGCGCGTACTCGCCGCTCAACGACGCGCATTTCTTCGGCAAGGTCGTCTATGACATGTACGGCGCCTACCTCGGTGTCGCACCGCTGCCGTTCCAGCTGACGATGCGCGTGCACTACGGCAGCAACTACCAGGGCGCGTTCTGGGACGGCGCCACGATGACCTTCGGCGACGGCGGCAACATGTTCTATCCGATGGTTAGCCTCGACCTGTCGGCGCACGAGGTGTCGCACGGCTTCACCGAGCGCAACTCCAACCTCGTTTACGCCGGTATGTCCGGCGCCATGAACGAAGCCTTTTCGGACATGGCCGGTGAAGCGGCCGAGTATTACCTGAAGGGCAGCAACGACTTCCAGGTTGCCGCGCAGATCACGAAGAGCGATGGCGCGATGCGCTACATGGACCAGCCGGGCAGGGACGGCCAGTCCATCGACAACGCCAGCCGCTACAACGACAGCCTCGACGTGCATTATTCGTCGGGTGTGTACAACAAGGCGTTCTTCCTGTTGGCCAAGACCTCGGGCTGGAATACGAAGAAGGCCTTCCAGGTGTTCGCGCGGGCCAACCAGTTGTACTGGACGTCCAGCAGCAGCTTCGACCAGGGCGCCTGTGGTGTTGAAACTGCCGCGAGCGACCTGGGCTTCATCACGGGCGACGTGACCCGGGCGTTCTCCAGTGTCGGCGTCAGCTGCGCCAGCGCCAAGAGCGGAGGCGGCGGTACGCGCGTGTATGCCAACGACGTGCTGGCGGCGATCCCGGACGGCAAGACACTGGTCAGTTCCATCGCGGTCGCTGGTCGCGCCGGCAAGGCGTCCAGCAGCAGCCGGATCAGCCTGTCCATCACCCATCCGCAGCGCGGCGAACTGGCGATCAGCCTGGTCGCACCGGACGGCAGCAGCTACCTGCTCAAGTCAGCGAGCAAGAACGACACGCGCGAAAACATGATCGACAGCTACACCGTGGACCTGTCGGGTGAAAACCTCAACGGCACCTGGAAGCTGCAGGTGCAGGACAAATTCCGCAGGAACGCGGGCAGCTTGAACAACTGGAGCCTCGAATTCTGATTCCCGACGCTGCCGTCATTGGCAGCCAGGACCGCCCGCGATGCACGCCCCCACCCAGGCTGTGAATTTCGCGACGCGGGTGTAAACGCCGACCTTGTCCACGTGTGCACAGCCGTCCCCCCAGCTGACTATTCCGGCCAAGGTCGGCGTCCTTTTTCCATCGATGTCCAGGTCGATGGTGAGCGGACCGCCGCTGTCGCCCTGGCAGGCGTCCCTGCCGCCAACGGGGTAACCCGCGCAGATCATGTGGATGCTGATCGCGCCGTCGTAGGCCAGCGCGCGGTTGCAGCTACGCCGCAGCACCAGCGGCACCTGCAGCGTGCGCAACGACGCCACGGCCGGGCCGTTCTCGACCGTGACGCCCCAGCCGGTAACCGTCAACGCGGCATCCTTCACCAGGCGCTTCTTCTCCTGGCCCGTGCGCAATAGCGCGATGGCCTCGATGCGCTCGCCCATCGGCAGCGGTTCGGCGAGTTCCAGCAACGCGATGTCGCGATCGACGGTGGCAGGCGCAAACGCCGGATGCACGATGATCCGCTTCACCACATATCGCGGCAGGCCGGGCTGCAAGGTATGGCTGCCGGCAACCACCAGCACCTTGTCGGCCGACAGGCGCGTAACGCAATGCGCGGCGGTGACGATCCAGTTGGCGGCAACCACGCTGCCGCCGCAAAAATGCGCGGCCCGGGGGTCGGCGATGCGCGCGACGCCCAGCGAGACCTGCCATGGCAGCGTGCCGTCGACCGCCTCGATGCCGCCGATGAGCTTCGTGGTTTGATGTCGCGCCTGGCGATCGACCGCCTCGTCGTAGGGATGGCTGGGCGTGGCCCCGACCGCGATGGCGCTCACCATCGTCAACATCGCGGTTGAAAGCAGGCTGCCGAAAAAGCGCAGGCGTACGCCGTCACCGATGGCGGCATGCGAGTCGTCGTGGCCCGTGGTGCGCGTGACCTGACCGCGATCCAGGCCGCTGCGCTCGAGCAGGAAGACGGCATGTTGCAGTCGCGCCTCGCGAAGCTCGGCTTGTTCTTCGTCGTCGCTGGCGTGAATCGCGAGCGCGACGGTGCTGACGCGGCGATCGCTGTCACGCAGGTCGGCGAGGGCACGCCGGATGGCGGCGCCGTGCAGCAATTCGGGCAATCCATCCGGCAGTGGCGGGACCAGCAATTCCAGCAGCAGCCCAGCCGGGGATGCGGGCTTTGCCGATGCCGGCAGGTTCGCGCGCAGGTTGCGGGAACCGGCGTCAGCCGGAAACGCCGCGAGGCCGCGCGGCAGGATCGGCTTGGCAGCGGGGTCGTCGAATACGTTGTCGGCGAGCCACGCACGCGCCGCCGCCGCGTGGCGACTGATCGAGAACCGGTAGGCGAAACGCTGGATGAGTTTGCGGCTGCGGCTCGACAAGGCCACCAGCCAGGCTTCTTTCTGTTGTTCGCGCAAGGTGCCCGGCAAGCGCAGGTAAAGATCGGTGTCCGACCAGTCCTGCAGCCCGGGCTGCTGCCGTTCGCCCGACGCGAGTCGAACCTGCGCACTCACGTCGTTGAACATGGCGCCGAACTCGCGTTCGTCCAGGCCCAGTTGCGCCAGGAGTTCGGCGGTGAACAAGCTGAGGCCTTCGCCGCCATCCTCGCTGGCGATGGCAGGCATGCCGGGACGCGACGCGAAGGCCGACAACAGGTTCACCCGCGCGTCGTGCATCGGTCGCAGGGTCGGCGCGCCTTTCAGCACCGGGTCGAAGGGTGCGGCATCGACGATGCTGAAGCCGCCGATGCTGCGGCAGGCATCCATCACCATCAGCAACAGGCCGGGCACCGGCCGCGACAGATAGGTCGCCAGTGCCTCGACCGCGATGGCCACCTCGCCCAGGTCGCGCGCCGCCAACCGCAGGTCCATGTCGGTAGGCGCGAGATAGCTGTCGGGCCCATGCGAAAACCCGTGGCCGGAAAAATAGAACAGCACCAGGTCGCCGGCACGAACCTGTCGCCGAAACGCGGGCAGGATGTCGTTCTCGAATTGCGCGACCGACGCGACGTCGCTGCATCGGCTTACCTGGAAACCCAGCTCACGCAGGCGGGCTTCCATTTGAAGCGCGTCGGCCAAGGCGCCGGGCAGGGCGCCAAGCTGCGCATAACTCGCATTGCCCACCACCAGCGCCCATCGACGCGGCTCGAGTTCGGCCAGGTAATTGGCCGCGGTCAACGCACGGCCGGCATGCGTGCGATATCGGCAAGGGCGAGGGCGATTTCCGGCGTGAGCGGGTGTGCGGGATATTTTTCCAGCAGGCCTTCCAGCAGGTGCCGCGCTTCGGCGATCCGGCCGAAGCGTTCCGCCATCAGGCGCGCGGCGGTAAGCGTGTTGCGCGGCCTGTCGGGGTCTTTCGGAAAGCGCCTGTTGAAGTCATCGGCCAGGTCCACTGCCAATTGGCTTTGGCCGCTGGCGCTGGCATGGGCGATGAGCGCGGTGATGTGTTCCGGCGCATCGAGTCGAAAGGCAGGATCGAGTGCTCGCGATTCGACCAGCAACGCCGCCGCGCGCTTGGGTTGGCCCAGGGCCAGCAACACGCTGATGTAGTCGCGGCCGTGCGCGCTGAGTCGCTCGATGTCGCCATTGGCCGACAGCAATTGCCGATAGCGTTCGTGGATGGGCGCCGAGGATCCGCGCCGCGCGATCAACGACTGCAACTGGTCGGCGGCGGCCACGGGCTCGTCTTTGGCGAGCAACCGTTCGGCGGCCTGCATCACTTCATCCTCTTCGGCATTGGCCAGCGTCGGCCGCACGATCGGGGGCGTCAGGTCGAGGTCGAGCGCCTCATGCTTGAAGAGGATGACGCGTCCCATCAGGTGGTAACCGGCCAGCAGGGCATTGAAACCGATGAAAGCCGAGAGCACGGCGGCCAGCACGCCAGGCAAGGTCCATGCGAGCACCCACTGCAGGCCGATGGTTGCCGCCAGCAGGCAGGCCAGCATCGCCACCATCACGAAGTAAGAAACGCCCAGGCGAGACATCAGGGCCCACCACGCGCGCGGGTCGAGGGAATGAAGGAGATTGTCGTCCACGGCCTGCAGGATGATGGCCGCAGGCAACACCGCCCCCGCCAGCACGATCGCCAGCCAACCCAGGTTTCCGCCGCCCATCAGCACCAGCAAGAAGATCGGCACACCGAAGATCAGCAGCAACAGGATCTGCCCGACGGCCTGGCCGTCGGTGGCCGACATGCCGCCGGCTTTGTCGGGCCCGATGCGATCGTGCGCGGTGTCGACCAAGGCTTCCACCGCCAGCTTCAGGACCAGCATCAGGATGATCAGGTCGATGATGAGGCCCAGCACGACGGCGAACACGCCGCTGGAACTGCCCTGCACCGAAATCGTGGGCAGCCACTGCACCTGCAGCGACGAGCCCAGTGCGTACGAAACTATCTTTGCCAGCGAGCACGCCACCAGCATCGGCAACGCCTCGCCCCGCAAGGGAAAGGCGAGGATGGACGGAATGTCCTGCCAAAAAGCAGAAGGCCGTGGCTTGGCGGTCACGACCAGTCGTAGCGCCGGGACCAATCCGCCGGCGTGGCCCGCGACGATGCCAGTGCCACGTGCGACGTGGAAACTTCAATCACCGAGCCTTGCGCCTGCTGCGCGCGCTTCACGTAGTCCTGGTACTGGCTTATCGCGATGGCGGCGAGGATGGCAAGGATCGGCACCATCAGCATCGCGATCAGGAACACCACCAGGCAACCGGACATGCCGCGCTTCTGCCGGTCGGGGAATTCCGTGTACGCCCACTTGTCCACCACCAGCGTGCTGGCGACCATGTCGTGCAAGGCGCGCTTGCGATCGGTGAAGGCTGCCATCAGGAAGCCGAAGTACAAGGTGATGTAGGACAGCGCCGCGGCGAACCAGCGGCCCAGCGCATGGCCGAAGCTGAGCCGGTTGCCGGCGTCGTCGGTGACCTTGATGCCGAGCGCCATCTTGCCCAGCGTGGCCTGGCTGGCCGAACTTTCCATGCCGGCGTAATACAGGGGTTTGGCAATGAAGATCGTCAGGTAGTACACGGCCTGGAACGTGCCCGACTGGCTGGTCGACAGCAGGTCGCCACCGGTGAGCGCCGTGCCCAGCACCAGGGCCAGGATGACGATTGGAATGCCGAGGATCAGCGAGTCGAGGAAGAAGGCGGCCCAGCGACGCACGAAGCCCGCATAGACGATGTCCGTTGACATGGACCGCACCTCCACCGACGCGTCGGGAGCGCGATACGGATTGGCTTCGTTCCAGCCCATCGGGCGGGGTGCCTCGACAGGAACCGGTTCGAGTTCAAGCGTGGGTGGCACCTGCGGCGGCGGGGGAATACCGAAAGGATTGGCAGTGCCAAGTTCCGTGCCCAATTGCGAGATGGGAAGCCAGCCGGCCATGCCTTCGCGCCAGGCCAGGCTTGCGCTACTGGCGCGACCGCTGGCGAGTGCTTCACGAACGTCAGCCGCAGTGACCGGTCCGACCTGCGCGCCGGCAGTGTCGGTGTAATACCAGATGTCGCTCATGCGATCCCCTTGTTTTCCCTGGCCCCACACTAGTGGCTGCGCGGTCGGGGGACAAGGGCTGGGCTCGGGATCCTTATTCGCGGGCGTGCGGTGCTTGTTGCAAACCGCCGCGCAGCAGCTCCAGGTAGCGGTCCGATTGCGCGATCGAGTTGTGGCCGGCGCCGGCAATCACTTCCAGGCGGGCGACGCCCTGCCGGAATCGCGAGAGCAACTTTCGAGTGCTCGCGCGCGGGATCACTTCGTCATGTTCGGCTTCCACCAGCAAGGTCGGCGCGCTGACTTTCGATGCGTAGCGCCAGCTTTCGTATTTGTCTATCAACAGCCAGCGCACCGGCATCCACGGATACAGGTCGGCAGCGATATCCTGCAGGCTGTCGTAGGGCGTCACCAACACCAGGCGGGCGACATTGCGCTGGCTGGCGACGCGCACGGCCAAGCCACTGCCCAGGCTGCGGCCGATCACCGTCACCCGGCCATGCTTGCGTTGCACGAGGTCGAACAAGGCCAGTGCATCCTTGGCCAAGCCCGCTTCGGTCGGCTCGCCGGCGCTGCCGCCGTAGCCACGGTAGTGCAGCAGATAGATGGCGTGCGTCGGAAATGCGTCGGTGAAGCCAGGCAGGTTGCGCGACACGTCCTCGGCATTGCCACCGAAGTACACCAGCGCGTCGGGGCCGTCGGCGTCGCGCACGCTGATGCGGATTCCCGCATCGGTGCCGTCCAGCGCGCGCATGCTCGCTTCCGCGCCGGGCGCGGCCGGCTGCGGGTAATACATCAGGGTGCGCTGCTTTGAATACAGTCCCGCGCACAGTACGCCGTAGACCACCAGCACGAATCCCAGCAGGGCCAGCAATAACTTGCGCATGGTCGACACTTTCCGAAGCCGGCTTGGCTTGAAGTGTAAGGCGGGGCGGGTCGGAGCGTGAACTGGATAACAGTTGGGCGGCGCCGCCGGTGTTGGTGACCATCGGTTCACTTCGCTGCGATTACACTCGGGCCCTTGCCCGACTCCCTGGAACCCCATGCGCCGCATCCTGTGCACTGCCATCGTCCTTGCGCTTTCCGGCGCCGTGTCCACGCCTTCCTTCGCAGCCGCGCCCGCGCTCGCCGCGGCCCAGCCCGGTCCGACCGGCCAGCGTGCATTGCCCACCACCCAATTGCCGCGCGAGGTGCGCCCCACGCACTACGACGTGGCGATCACGCCGCAGGCCGACAAGATGGTCTTCGATGGCAGCACGACGGTCAGCATCATCGTCGCAAAGTCCGTTGACGTGATCGTGCTGAACGCGCTGGACATGGACTTCAGCAAGGTCGAGCTGGTGCCGGCGAACGGCGGCGCGGCCTGGACGGCATCGTCGGTGAAGGTGGACGCCGCCACGCAGACGGCCAGCTTCGGATTCGGCAAGCCCGTGCCGGCCGGCAGCTACCGACTGCGCATGGACTATCGCGGCAAGATCGGTACCCAGGCCAACGGACTTTTCGCGATTGACTACGTGAACGAGTCCGGCCCGCAGCGCGCGCTGTACACGCAGTTCGAGAATTCCGATGCCAGGCGCATGTTCCCCGGTTGGGACGAACCCGCCTTCCGAACGACGTTCGCCTTCGAGGCAACGGTGCCGGCCAGCCAGATGGCAGTCAGCAACATGCCGGTGGCCGAGCGCACCGAGCTTGGCAACGGACGGGTGCGGGTGCGCTTCCAGCAATCGCCTTCGATGTCGAGTTACCTGTTGTTCTTTGGCCTGGGCAATTTCGAACGCGCCACCGCCGATGCCGATGGCACCGAAGTGGGCGTGGTGACGCAGGCCGGCAAGCTGGCACAGGGACAGGTCGCGCTGGATGCATCGAAGGACTTGCTGCGTGAATTCAACGACTACTTCGGCGTGCCGTATCCCTTGCCCAAGCTCGACAACGTGGCGTCGCCGGGTGGCAGCGCGTTTTTCGGCGCGATGGAAAACTGGGGCGCCATCTACAGCTTCGAATCGGCGGTGCTGGTCGACCCCAATGTGTCCACCAAGGCAGACGCACAGCGCGTGTTCTCGATCGCCGCGCATGAAATCGCGCACCAGTGGTTCGGCAACCTGGTGACGATGCAGTGGTGGGACGACCTGTGGTTGAACGAAGGCTTCGCCTCGTGGATGGAAGGCCGCACCACCAGCAAGCTGCATCCCGAATGGAACAACCATCTCAGCCTGGTGGCGGTGCGCGAGGCGGCCATGGGTCGCGATGCCGTGGCCAGCACGCATCCCGTCGTGCAGCACATCGAAACCGTCGAACAGGCCAACCAGGCCTTCGATGCGATCACCTACAGCAAGGGCGAAGCGGTGATCAACATGCTGGAAAAATACGTCGGCGCCGATGCCTGGCGCGAGGGCGTGCGCCTGTACATGAAGCAACACGCCTACGGCAATACGGCGTCCGACGATTTGTGGCGCGCGATGGAAGCGAGCGGGTCGAAGGCCATCACCGACATCGCGCATGACTTCACGCTGCAGCCGGGCATTCCCATGATCCGCGTCGGCGCGCCCGATTGCCGCGACGGTCGCAGCCTGGTTTCCCTGGTGCAGGACGAGTACACCGTGGATCGCCCTGGCAAGGCCGCCTTGCGCTGGCGCGTGCCGGTAATCGCCGAATCGCTGGGCTCGGGCAAGCCGGTGAGCACCCTGGTGCGCGACGGCAGCGCATCGCTCGATCTGGAAGGCTGCAATCCGGTCGTCGTGAATTCCGGCCAGTCCGGTTATTACCGCACGCTGTATTCGCCGGCGCATTTTGCTGCACTGGCGGGTAGCTTCAATCGCGTGCAGCCGATCGACCAGCTCGGCTTGTTGTCGGACAGTTATTCGCTGGGCCTGGCCGGCAACCAGGCCAGCAGCGACGTGTTGGAACTGGTGCTGGCGACGCCGCTGGATGCCGACACCCAGGTCTGGGGCAAGATTGCGTCGATCCTCACGGGACTGGACGGCTACTACGCTTCCGGATCGGCCCAGCAACTTGCGTTCCGCAAGTTCGCGATCGGCAAGTTGTCGCCGGTGCTGGCGCGCGTGGGCTGGGCCGCAAGCGCCAATGAAGCCGATACCGTGGCGATCTTGCGCACCGAGTTGATTGCTGCGCTGGGCGCCCTGGGCGATGCCGGCGTGATCGCCGAAAGCCGCCGGCGGTTCGCCGCGATGGACAGCGACGTCGATGCGATTCCCGGCCCACTGCGCAAGACGGTGCTGGGCGTGGTGGCGGCCAATGCCGATGCTGCGACCTGGGAAAATTTCCTGAACCGCGCGCGCGCCGAGAAAGTACCGCTGATGAAGGACCAGTGGTTCGTGTTGCTGTCGTCGCCGAAGGATGCGGCTCTGGCGGCACGCGCACTGGAGCTGGCGATGGGCAACGAACCCGGTGCGACCAATACCGCGAAGATGATTGCGACGGTGGCAGGCGTGCATCCGGACCTGGCCTTTGATTTTGCCGTGGCCCATCGCGAGGCCTTGGACGAGCGCGTGGATTTCACGTCACGCAGCCGTTATTACCCCGGCCTGGGTGCGACTTCACGCGACGTCGCCATGATCGGAAAGATCCGTGCCTACGCGAAGGACCATCTGGCCGAGGGCTCGCGACGCAGCGCCGACACGGCCGTCGAGGCGATCGAATACCGGATACGCATCCAGTCCGAACGCCTGCCGGCGATCAATGCATGGCTCACCAATACCGGACTGGCCAGCCGCTGAAACGCGCCTAGCGGGTCGCCGCCGTCGTGATCGCGACGGTGGCGCACTCGGCGCCGGCCAGGCGATTGCTGCCTGGCGGGCAGGCGCCGTAGTCCTTCAGTTCGAATTGCAGCGTGCCGACCGCAGTGCCGGGCGCACGCGAGCTTGCGAGCTGGAAGCGCGACTTGCCCGACGGCGACTTCAGTTCGAACTCGATCGTCACCTCACCGGCCCACACGCATTGCACGTCCTTCGGGCAACGACTGTCGTTGACCACGCGCAGGAAACGCAGCTGGGTGTTCGGTGCGACGGTGGCTTCGTCGCCGAAGCCAAGCACCACGGCGCCGGGCGTGGCCTCGGCCGCAGGTGTGGGCGCGGGTGCGGGCGTCGGTGCCGGCGTCGATTCAGGTCTCGGTGTCGGGGTTTGCGAGGGCGCGACCGCGGCTTCATCATCGCTGGCGCGGCTCTGCGGCTGGCATGCCGCCAGGCTGAACAGGACAGCGATCGCGATCAGGACAGTGCGCGTTCGACGCGCGGGAACATGAAGCGAATGAGTCGGCATGGGCGCATCGTCCTGGGCGGTGATGACCAATGATAGTCCCGCACACCCCGAGGCTGGGCTGAATGGCGACGGGATTGGCAGACTTAACCGCACGCAAGGCCTATGCTCGGGCCATGCCTGCCCCATCCCCGCCCGAACTCTCGCACAAGGTATTGGACCTGCTGCTGGACGTTGTCTGTGCGGTGGATCCGGAAGGACGCTTCGTCTTCGTCAGCGCTTCGTGCCAGGAGGTCTTCGGCTACACGCCCGAGGAACTGCGCGGGCGCAACGTGATGTCGCTGGTGCATCCCGACGACCTGGAGCGCACCGTGCAGACGGCCCGTCGCATCATGGATGGCGAGGCGCACCCGCATTTCGAGAACCGCTACCTGCACAAGGACGGTCGCGTGGTGGACATCATGTGGTCCGCGCGCTGGTCCGAGGACCACAAGCTGCGGATTGCGGTGGCGCGCGACATCAGTGCGCAGAAACGCGGCCAGGCGGTGCAGTCCGCGCTGTATTCCATTTCCGAAGCCGCGCACTCCACCGAAGACCTGGCCGAGTTGTTCGCGCACATCCACGAACAGATATCGTGCTTGCTGCCGGCGAAGAATTTCTTCGTGGCGCTGTATGACGAAAAGCTGGACGAGATCAGCTATCCCTACCACGTGGATGAGTTCGACCCGGTGCCGGCGGTGGGCGGCCTGTCGTCGGTAACGCTGGCCGGTGAAGTGATCCGCAGCGGCAAGACGCTGCTGGTTTCGCCCGATTCCCTGGCCGGGTTGCCGACGCATTTGCAGAAGGTGGTGGGTACCGATTCGACGTACTGGCTGGGCGTGCCGCTGAGTTCGAACCATGGCACGTTCGGTGCGTTGGTGGTGCAGAGTTACGCCGGTGGCGCGACCTACGGTGAAAGCGACATGGAGTTGCTGCAGTTCGTGTCGGCGCAGGCCGCCGCGGCGATCGAGCGCAAGCGCATGCATACGCGCCTGCAGCACATCGCGCTGTACGACCAGCTGACCGGCCTGCCCAATCGCGAACTGCTGCATGACCGACTGCGCACGGCCCTGGCCCGCGCCCGCCGTGAGAAGACGCCGTTGTCGCTGCTGTACCTGGACCTGGACAACTTCAAGAAGGTGAACGACGAGCACGGCCATGCCACCGGTGATGCCCTGCTGCAGGAAGTGGCGCGCCGGCTGCAGGGCTGCATTCGCGCGTCCGATACCGTGGCGCGCCTGGGCGGCGATGAATTCGTGGTGCTGATCGAGGGCTTGCGCGAATCCGCGCACGCCTGGCTGATCGCCGAGAAAATTCGCCTGGCCCTGGATGCGCCGATGCTGGTCGGCAGCCACGCCATCCATGCCCCGCCCAGCGTGGGCGTGGCCGTATACCCCCAGGACGGGGACAACGAGCAGTCCCTGCTGCGACACGCCGATGCCGCGATGTACCGCGCAAAGCGAAAAGGTGGAAACCAGGTGGGGGATGATGGCATTGTTGCCGAACCCCACCGCCACCGATCGTGAACGCATGAGCCAAAGCGCCGCTTCCCCAACCACCGACGCGGCGCGCCTGCCCCGCCAGATTCCCTACATCATCGGCAACGAAGCCTGCGAGCGATTCAGCTTCTACGGGATGCGCAACATCCTGGTGCAGTTCCTGGTCAGCAGCGTCATCCTGGCCTACATCCCGGCCGACGCCCGTGAAGGCGCGGCCAAGGACATCTTCCACAGCTTCGTGATCGGCGTGTATTTCTTCCCGCTGCTGGGCGGCTGGCTGTCGGACCGCTTCTTCGGCAAATACAACACGGTGATGTGGTTCTCGCTGATCTACTGCGCGGGCCATGCCTGCCTGGCGATGTTCGACGACAACAAGAATGGTTTTTATACGGGCTTGTTCCTGATTGCGTTGGGATCGGGCGGCATCAAGCCGCTGGTGGTGAGCTTCGTCGGCGACCAGTTCACGCGGGACAACAAGCACCTGGCCAAGATCGTCTTCGACGCGTTTTACTGGACGATCAATTTCGGTTCCTTCTTCGCCTCGCTGCTGATGCCGCTGTTCCTGCGCAGCTACGGGCCGGCGGTGGCGTTCGGCATACCCGGCGTGCTGATGTTCATCGCCACCATCATTTTCTGGATGGGCCGCAAGCAGTACGTGCGGGTGCCGCCGACCCGCGGCGAAGACCCGCACTCCTTCTACAACGTCGCGCGCACCGCGCTGACCACGCAGGCGCCAGGCCAGGGTCGTTCCGGCTTCCTGGTGGCGGTGTTCGGGGCCGCGCTGGCCGTGGGCATGCTGCTGTGCTGGGCATTCAAGCCCGGCTTCTGGCCGGAGGATTTCGGCTTCGTCATCACCGCCTGCCTGGCGCTGGGTTCGCTGATCGCCTTCGGTGGCATCGGCACGTCCATGCAACTCGAGCGTGCCCGCGGCGCGCATCCCGACGCGGCGGTGGACGGCGTGCGTGCGGTGTTGCGCATCATCATCGTGTTCGCGCTGACCACGCCGTTCTGGTCCTTGTTCGACCAGAAGGCATCGACCTGGGTGCTGCAGGGCAAGACCATGGTCATTCCGCATGACGTGTGGTGGTGGCCGAGCTTCCTGGTGAAGGATGCCGGCCAGATGCAGGCGCTGAATCCGATCCTGGTGCTGATGCTGATCCCGTTCAACAACGTGGTGCTGTATCCATGGCTGCGACGGATGGGTTTCGAGCCGACTGCGTTGCGGCGGATGGGCGCGGGCATCGCTTTCTCGGGCATCGCGTGGATCGTCGCGGGCGCCATCCAGCTCAGCATCGACGGCGGATCGCCGGTCTCGCTGGCCTGGCAGATCGCACCGTATGCGCTGCTGACCTTCGGTGAAGTGCTGGTGTCGGCCACGGCGCTGGAATTCGCCTACAGCCAGGCCAGCGGTTCGATGAAGGGCGTGATCATGGCCTTCTGGTACCTGGCCAGCACCTTCGGCAGCCTGTGGGTGTTGCTGACCAACGCCAGCGTGCGCAACCCGGCGGTGATCGAGCGCATCGCCAGCACCGGACTTAGCGAGAACGCCTTCCTGATGTTCTTCTTCGCGGGCTTTGCCTTTGTTGCAGCTGCGGTGTTCGCCTGGTATGCGCGCAGTTATCCGATGCAGGACAATTATCGCGCAGCCTAGCCGGCATAGCGCGTCCAGGGGACACCATGATCCTTCGCAAGTTGACCCAGGCCCTGCGCGAGCAGAACTGGACCGCCATTGTCATCGAGTTCGTGCTGCTGGTCAGCGGCGTCTTCCTCGGCCTGCAGGTCGCGACCTGGAACGAGCAACGCCGGGACCGGGCCCTGGAGCGCCAGTACCTGGAGCGGCTGCGCGAGGACTTCTCGCTGTCGGTCACTGGCGCTGAATCCAACATCGAGAACATGGAGCTGCAGGCCCGCAGGGCGACGCTGGTGCTGGACCGCCTGCGCGCCTGTCGCCTGGAGGAAGGTGCCCAGCACGCCGAGTTCGCCGCCGGCCTCTACGTGATCGGCAGGCTCGAACCGCCAACGCTGACCCGCGGAACGATGGACGAACTGCGCTCCACGGGGCGACTGGGCATCATCCGCAGCGTCGGCCTCCGCCAGAAACTTTCCAACGTCCTCCAGCAGCAGGAGCGCACGGTGGGGGTGTTCGGTTTTCTCGTCGCCCGGCGAACGGCTCAGCTTGCCTACATCGATGCCAGGAATACGGTCCTGGTGCCGCAGGAAAGGGGCGCCACGAACCAGCCGGGGCCGGGCGAGGTCCTGTTCGACTTCCCGGCCTTGTGCGGGGACCCGGCCTTCCTCAACGCCGTGTCGCACATTCGCCAGATCGCCTACGTGGTGATCCGGCAGAACCGCAGGCTGCTGAATGAGTACCGCGCGATGGAAGACCTGCTCGACGCCGAACTCGGCAAGGCTCACCGATGAGCCCGCGGGCCGACGCAACAAGGAACCGAAATGCGCAGGCGTGAATTCATGCAATACGGCGGGCTCGGCGCCGCCGCGCTGGCGTTGCCCGGCTTCGCCCGCGCAATCGCGGCCGAAGATCTTGCAGCGACGATGGACGTGGGCCTGAAGAAGGCGATCGCCGATACGGCGATGACTGCGGCTACCGAGGCAGGCGCGAGTTATTGCGACGTGCGCGTCGGTCGTTACCTCAACCAGGCGATCCTGACCCGCGAAGACAAGGTGCAGAGCATCAGCAATACCGAATCGGTAGGCGTGGGCATCCGTGTCATCGCCAACGGCACCTGGGGCTTCGTCGCCACCCGCGATCTCGACACGGCCAGCGTGGCCGCCGCCGCGCGCCAGGCAGTCGCCGTTGCGCGGGCCAATTCCAAGGCGCAGTCCGCGCCCGTGGTGCTGGCGCCGACGCCGAGCGTGGGCGAGGTGTCCTGGCGCACGCCGATCGTGAAGAACGCGATGCGGGTGCCGGTGAAGGACAAGGTCGACCTGTTGTTGGGCGTGAATGCGGCCGCGATCAACGCCGGCGCGAATTTCGCGGCCTCGCGTTTGTTCGTGGTCAACGAGCAAAAATATTTCGCGTCCACCGATGGCTCCTACATCGACCAGGACGTACATCGGATCTGGGCGCCGTTCACGGTGACCGCGATCGACAAGGCCAGCGGCAAGTTCCGCACGCGCGATGGGCTGTCTTCGCCGATGGGCATGGGTTTTGAATTCTTCGATGCCGATCCGTCCGGGCGCATCGCCTTGCCGGCCGGGGTCGTGGCGTACGGCCGCAGCTATGACATGGTCGCCGATGCGATTGCCGCCGCGAAGCAGGCGCGCGAAAAGCTGACCGCGCCCGCGGTGAAGCCCGGCAAGTACGACCTGGTGCTCGATCCGACGCATTTGTTCCTGACCATCCACGAATCGGTCGGCCATCCACTCGAGCTCGATCGCGTGCTCGGCTATGAAGCCAATTACGCCGGCACCAGCTTCGCCACGCTGGACAAGCGCGATGCGAAATTCGCCTACGGCAACCAGCGGGTGAATTTCTTCGCCGACAAGACCCGGCCCGGTTCGCTGGGCGCGGTCGGCTACGACGATGAAGGCGTGAAGACAAAAAAGTGGGACCTGGTGAAGGACGGCATCCTGGTCAACTACCAGGCCACTCGCGACCAGGCCCACCTGATCGGCGAAAGCGCCTCGCATGGTTGTTCGTACGCCGACTCGTGGTCCAGTGTGCAATTCCAGCGCATGCCCAACGTATCGCTGGCGGCGGGCAAGGCGCCCCTGTCGGTGGATGAAATGATCAAGGATGTCGAGAACGGCCTCTGGTTCCTCGGCCGCGGCTCGTATTCCATCGACCAGCAGCGCTACAACGCGCAGTTCGGTGCGCAGCTTTATTACGAGATCAAGGACGGCAAGGTCACGCGGATGCTGGAGGACGTGGCCTACCAGATCCGCACGCCGGAATTCTGGAACGCCTGCAGCGCAATCTGCGACGAGCGCGATTTCCGGCTCGGCGGTTCCTTCTTCGACGGCAAGGGCCAGCCCGGCCAGGTGTCGGCGGTGTCGCATGGTTCCAGCACGACGCGCTTCGATGGCATCAACGTGATCAACACGGCGCGCAGCCTGGGCTGAGCGGCTGCGCAGGCAGCTACTCAGCGGCGCGGCAGGATGACGATGAACTCCGTTCCGGTATACGCGTCGGAACTGGCGTGGATACGACCGCCGTGTGCCAGGGTGATCTCGCGCGCGATGAACAGCCCAAGGCCCAGGCTGGTGCGGGGCCGGTCGCGCTGATCGGGCGTTGCGGCAAGCTGGAACATGGGATCGAAGATCGCGGCAAGGGATTCCGCCGCGATTGGCGAGCCGTGGTTTCGAACCCGCATGACAATCTCGCTGTCACCGGCCGCGACCTGCAACAGCACCGGAAGCCCGTTACTACCGTATTGCACGGCGTTGTTGAGCAGGTTGGACAACAGCTGCTGGACGCGCGCGGCATCGAATCGACACTCCAGGTTGCCCTGGGTTTCGATCTCGAACCGGCAATCGGGATGGGCGGCGCCGATATCCTCCACCGCCCAGCGACACACCTGGCCGAGGTCGCCCGCTTGTGGACTGACCGGGATTCCGCTGCCCAACTGGCTGCGCGCAAACTCCAGCAGGTCATTGATCATGGTGTTCATCGTTGCGGCGCTACGCCTGACGCGAATGCCCACGGCGGCGGTCTGCTCGTTGCCCGTTTCCGCGCGCGCCAGATACTCGCCGGCCATCGCAAGGGTGGCCAGCGGGCTGCGCAGGTCGTGGCCCAGGATGGCCAGGAAGGTATCCCGCGTACGCGACGCCTTTTGCGAATAGGTTGCCACGGCCTCGGCCAGGGCCTGGTCGATGTTCTCGTTGAAACGCACCATGTCCCGGGTACGGTCCTCGCTGAGCGCCTTCACTTGCGGCAACCAAAGGCGCAGCACCGTGGCGCGCAAGGCCCGAAATTCGGCGGCGAGCTGGGTCAGCGAGAAACCGCTGAGATGGCGCAGGGCGCCGTGGGTGGAGGCCGCCGTTTCCGCGCCCACGGCCACCGGGGCCAGTCCCTTGGATTTCTGGTACTGCTGGCTCGGTGTTTCGACTGTATCCATGTCCAGCGCGATGGCGTGCAGGATCTGCCTGGCATGGTTGCGCAGCGCCAGCGCCGACATTTCCGAGCCCGCCGGCTGCAGGGTCCGCGCAAAGGACTCCCACTCGACCAGGATGTCTTCCATGTGCCGTGTGATGAAGCTGGAAAGTTTCACGGCAGGTCCGGAGCGATGGTCCCGCCCTGTTTAACACGACCCCTGCCTTTCGTCACTTGACGCCCCTTTGGCGGCATCGTCACAGTCGGTCGGACAACAATCATGGCTCGGTACCGGCGTTCATGGTGCCAGCCAGGCCACCCGGGGAGGTTTGCAGTGGATAGACGCGATTTCATGCAGTTCACAGGTTTCGGGCTTGCCGGCCTGATGCTTCCCGGCTTCGGCCATGCGGTCGCTGCCGAGGTACTGGTCAGCACGATGGACGTGGGCCTGAAGAAGGCCATCGCCGACGCCGCGCTCAATGCCGCCACCGCCGCCGGCGCGACTTATTGCGACGTGCGCGTCGGCCGCTACCTGAACCAGTTCGTGGTGACCCGCGAAAACAAGGTGCAGAACGTCATCAACACCGAGTCGGTGGGCGTCGGCATCCGCGTTATCGCCAACGGCACCTGGGGCTTCTGCGCGACCAGCGACATGAGCACCGGCAGCATTGCTGCTGCCGCGCGCCAGGCCGTGGCGATCGCCAAGGCCAATTCCAAGACGCAGACCGCGCCGGTCATCCTGGCGCCGACACCCGCGCTGGGCGAGGTGTCGTGGAAGACGCCGATCGTGAAGAACGCGATGGCGATCCCGATCAAGGACAAGGCCGACCTGCTGCTGAGCGTGAACGCCGCGGCGATCAACGCCGGCGCCAACTTCGTCAACTCGACCTTGTTCCTGGTCAACGAGCAGAAATACTTTGCGTCCACCGATGGCAGCTACATCGACCAGGACGTGCATCGCATCTGGGCGCCGATGAATGTCACCGCCATCGACAAGGCCAGCGGCAAGTTCCGCAGCCGCCAGGGCCTGTCCTCGCCGATGGGCATGGGCTTCGAATACCTGGACGGCGCGCCGTCGGGCAAGGTGCTGTCGCCGAACGGCGTGATCAACTACGCAATGTCCTACGACATGGTGGAAGACGCGCGTGAAGCGGCCAAGCACGCCAAGGAAAAACTGACCTGCGCCACGGTGAAGCCCGGCAAGTACGACCTGGTGCTGGAGCCCTCGCACATGTGGCTGACCATCCACGAGTCGGTCGGGCATCCGCTGGAACTCGACCGCGTGCTCGGCTACGAGGCCAACTACGCCGGCACCAGCTTCGCCACGCTGGACAAGCGCGAGAACAAGTTCAAGTACGGCAGCGAGAAAGTGAATTTGTTCGCCGACAAGACGCAGCCTGGCAGCCTGGGCGCGGTCGGTTACGACGACGAAGGCGTGAAGACCAAGCGCTGGGACCTGGTGAAGGACGGCACGCTGGTGAACTACCAGGCCATCCGCGACCAGGTGCATATCCTGGGCGAAAAAGAATCGCACGGTTGCTGCTATGCCGACAGCTGGTCCAGCGTGCAGTTCCAGCGCATGGCCAATGTCTCGCTGGCGCCGGGCAAGGAAAAACTCAGCGTCAGCGACATGATCAAGGGCGTCGAGAAGGGCATCTACATCGTCGGCGCCGGATCGTTCTCGATCGACCAGCAGCGCTACAACGCGCAGTTCGGCGGCCAGTTGTTCTACGAGATCAAGGACGGCAAGCTGGGTCCGATGCTTGAAGACGTGGCCTACCAATTGCGCACACCCGAGTTCTGGGGTTCCTGCGTTGGCGTTTGCGACGAGTCGGATTATCGCCACGGCGGCTCCTTCTTCGACGGCAAGGGCCAGCCTGGTCAGGTCTCCGCCGTTTCGCACGGTTCGAGCACGGCGCGCTTCAATGGCGTCAACGTCATCAACACCGCGCGCAGCCTCGGCTGAGCCACCTGAGCGCAGGAGATATATCGAATGAAGATGTTCAATGAAGCCGAAGCACGGGCCCTGTTGGAAAAAGTGGTGAAGATGTCGGTGGCCGACGAATGCAACGTCAGCCTCAACGGCACCAATACCGGCAACATCCGATTTGCGCTGAACAACGTATCCACCAGCGGCATCGTGGGGGATGTCACGCTGGGCGTTACCGTCGCCTTCGGCAAACGCCAGGGCACTGCCACCGGCAACGAGTTCGACGACGCTTCGCTGGAACGCGTGGTGCGGCGCGCCGAGGAACTGGCCCGCCTGGCGCCGGAAAACGACGAGTACATGCCCGAGCTCGGCAAGCAGACCTATGTGCCCAGCCCGACCTATGTGCAGTCCACTGCCGACATCACGCCGGAGTATCGCGCGCAGGTAGCGGCCGATTCGATCGAGCCGTGCAAGGGCGATGGCCTGATTGCCGCGGGCTTCCTGGTCGACCTGGCGGGCTTTACTGCCTTCGCCAACAGCAAGGGAAACTTCGGCTATCAGCAGTTCACCGACGTCAACTACACCTGCACGGTGCGCACCGAAGATGGCCGCGGTTCGGGCTGGACGTCCGCCAATTATGAGGACGTGAACCAGTTCAACGCCAAGGAACAGATCAAGGTCGCGATTTCCAAGGCCAAGGGATCGGCCGAGGCCAAGGCACTTGAGCCGGGCAAGTACACGGTGATCCTGGAACCCGCGGCCGCGGCCGGCCTGATCAGCTTCATGATGGGCTTTTTCGATGCGCGCCAGGCCGATGAAGGTCGCAGCTTCCTGACCAAGAAGGGCGGCGGCAATAAACTGGGCGAGCAGGTGTTCGACCCGCGCGTCAGCATCATTGCCGACCCGTGGAACACCGATGCGCCGGCCAATCCCTGGGATGGCGCCGGCGTGCCGCGCAAGAAGCACGCCATCATCGACCAGGGCAAGGTCGCGCACCTCAACTACTCGCGCTACTGGGCGGCCAAGCAGGGCAAGACACCGCCGGGCAATTTCGGCAACCTGCTGATGGCCGGTGGCACCAAGTCCACCGAAGAACTGATCAAGTCCACGCAGAAGGGCATCCTGGTCACCCGTACCTGGTACATCCGCCTGATCGACCCGCAGACGGTGCTGCTGACCGGCCTGACCCGCGACGGCACCTTCTACATCGAGAACGGCGAGATCAAGTACCCGGTGAAGAATTTCCGCTTCAACGAATCGCCGGTGATCATGCTCAACAACATCGAGGAACTCGGCAAGCCGATGCGCATCGCCGGCGACGAGTCCAATTTCTCGATGATGATCCCGCCGATGAAGTTGCGCGATTTCACCTTCACCTCCTTGTCCGACGCGGTGTGACCACCGGCGCGCCATGAATCGCGCGCAGTTCCTGAAGATGGCGCTTGGGGCGGCAGCGTTTTCGCTGCTGCCCCGACCGGTTCGCGCCAAGGCCGACTACGATTTCTGGTTCACGCGGCTGATGTACGACTCGGGCGACTGGGACGTGGACCAGCGCATGCCGTCGAACCTGATCACATCCTTGATCGACTACACGACGCTGCGCGTGGACCCGACCGAGCGGATACTGGCGCTGGCCGACCCGCGCATGCTGGCCGCACCGTTCTGCTACCTGGCCGGGCATAAGTTGGTGGAGTTCAACCCCGACGAGCGGCGCAATTTCGAGAAGTACGTGCGCAATGGCGGATTCGTGTTCGTGGACGACTGCAACCACGACATCGACGGCTTGTTCGCCACGTCCTTCGAAGCAGAGATGGCCTCGATCTTCGGCAAGAACGCCCTGGCCAAGTTGCCGAAGAAGCATCCGCTGTTCAGCAGCTTCTTCCGTTTCGACGGCCCGCCCGCGACGACCTTCGAATTGAATGGCTGGGGCGACGACCTCGTGCATGATTACCTGCGCGGCATCCATATCGATGGCCGGCTCGGACTGCTGTACAGCAACAAGGACTACGGCTGCGAGTGGGACTACGACTGGCGCAACAAGCGCTTCCTGGCCGAGGACAACACCAAGTTCGGCGTGAATATCGTGATGTACGCTTTGAACAATTGAGGAAGCAGCTCCATGGCAAATGATCAAACCCAGGCCGCGGTGAACGCGCAGGTGGCTAGGCTCGGCGATTTGCGCAGCGCCATCGCGCAGGCGATCGTTGGACAGGACGCGGTGGTCGAACAACTGCTGATCGGCCTGCTGGCCGGCGGCCATTGCCTGCTGGAAGGCGTGCCGGGCCTGGGCAAGACCTTGCTGGTGCGATCGCTGGGCCAGGCGCTGGACCTGCAGTTCAGGCGCATCCAGTTCACGCCCGACCTGATGCCGTCCGACATCCTGGGCACCGAAATCCTGGAAGAAGACCACGGCACCGGCAAGCGTCATTTCAAGTTCCAGCCCGGGCCGGTATTCACCAACCTGTTGCTGGCGGACGAGTTGAATCGCACGCCGCCCAAGACCCAGGCCGCGTTGCTGGAAGCGATGCAGGAACATACCGTGAGCTATGCCGGCGTGACCCACCGCTTGCCGGAGCCCTTCTTCGTGCTGGCCACGCAGAATCCGCTGGAACAGGCCGGCACCTATCCCTTGCCCGAAGCGCAGCTCGATCGCTTCCTGTTGCACGTGCGCGTGGACTACCCGAGCGAAGCGGAAGAACGCGACATCCTGATCAACACCACCGGCTCCAGCGCCGCGAAAGTGCCGTCGGTGATGTCGGGTGATGAAGTGCTCGCCCTGCAGTCGTTGGTGCGCGAGGTGCATGTGGGCGCCGACCTGCTGGACTGGATCAACCATCTGGTGCGCGCGACGCGTCCGCAACACAGCGAACTGCCGGAAGTGAAGCAGTGGGTGAAGTGGGGCGCAGGTCCGCGCGCCGGGCAGTCGCTGGTGCTGGCGTCGAAGGCGCGCGCGCTGTTGCACGGCCGTTACGCCGCGACACGCGAGGACGTGGCGGCGTTGGCGGCGCCGGTGTTGCGGCATCGCCTGTTGCTGTCCTTCACCGCCGAGGCCGAAGGCCGCAGTGCCGATGACGTGGTCGTGGCCTTGCTGCGCGGCCTGCCGTTTCCGGGCGCCTGAGGCGCGCCATGGAATCGCTGGTTCCGCCCGCATTGCGCGCGCGGCTGGGCGAATTCCGCCTGGCCTCGCGGCAAGCGTTTGGCGGGCAAGGTTACGGCCAGCACGCCAGCCGCAGCCGCGGCGCAGGTTTGGAATTTGCGCAGTATCGCGCCTACGAACCGGGCGATGAACTGCGCCAGATCGACTGGAAACTGTATGCGCGGTCCGACAAGTTTTTCGTGCGCG
>Ga0155472_101_pt1 | contig 55213 bp, 49 predicted proteins | sample RifCSPhighO2_12_FD_107130 | JGI IMG/M metagenome (GOLD analysis project Ga0155472, IMG submission 107130) | Gammaproteobacteria bacterium RIFCSPHIGHO2_12_FULL_63_22
AAGCGATACATGTCGAGCGGATCACGGCGCCAGGGCAGCGGCTTGCCATCCACGCTGAAGCGCAGGCCGCCCAACTCGTCGATCGGCCCGCGCGGGCCGTGGTTGCCGGGCAGCCACTGCGGGTAGTACAGGTGCACGGTGCCGGGCTTGACCGGAATCTCTTCACGCACGCGGAAGATACGACGGGCCAGGTCGGTCGCGTCCACGTTCAATGAAAGGATGCCGTCGTAGGGCGTGCTGGCAATGCCGGCATCGGTCGCGGCCTGCGCAGATGAAGCCTGCGGCAGGGCGAGGGCAAAGGTCAGGGCGGAGGCGAGGGCGAGGACACGGCAGGTTCGATTCATGGTTCCGGGGCGGGATGGGGCAGATACCGGATTCTCACATGCCCAGTGTTCGTTTCGCGTCTGCAACGCTGCATCCTTTCCATCGCGCTTGGGTATGGGGTGGCCGGGGCCATGAATCGGGTTCCTTCCGGAGAATGCCATGACCACCACGCAGTCCCTGTTCCAGCCCCTGTCCGCCGGCCCGCTTTCGCTCGGCAACCGCATCGCCATGGCGCCAATGACCCGCTCGCGCGCGCCGGGCAACGTGCCCAATGCCGTGATGCGCGAGTACTACCGCCAGCGCAACGGCGCCGGGATGGTGATCACCGAAGGCACTGCATCGTCCCCGGAAGGCCTCGGCTACGCCCGCATCCCCGGCTTGTTCAACGCCGAGCAGGCCGCGGGCTGGGGCGAGATTGCCCAGGCCGTGCACGAGGGAGGCGGGAAGCTGGTGATCCAGCTGATGCACACCGGACGCATCGGCCACCCGGAAAACCTGCCTGCGGGCGCGACGATGATCGGACCGTCGGCGGTCGCCGCCGTCGGCCAGATCTGGACCGACACCGCGGGCATGCAGCCGCATCCGGCACCGAAAGCCATGGATGACGCCGACCTGACCCGTGTGCGCGACGAATACGCGCAAGCCGCGCGCCTGGCCGTGGCCGCCGGCGCGGACGGCGTGGAACTGCACGCCGCCAACGGTTACCTGCTTGCCCAGTTCCTCAATCCCAAGAGCAATGTGCGCGACGACCGCTACGGCGGCAGCGCTGAAAACCGCCGACGTTTTGTTCTGGAGGTCGTGGATGCCGTGTCGGCCGCCATCGGCGCCGATCGCGTCGGCATCCGCATCTCGCCGTTCAACACCTTCAACGACCTGGCCAGTGGCTATCCCGGCGAGGAAGCCGACACCCTGGCGCTGGTGCGCGAGCTGGCCGCACGCAAGCTCGGCTACCTGCACCTGATCGCGACGCCGGGCGCCGTACCCGACAGCACCGTGCAGGGCGTGCGCGCCGCGTTCCCGGGCGTGCTGATGCTGGCCGGAAATTTCGACCGCGATCGTGCCGAGGCCGCCCTGGCCGATGGCAGCGCCGATGTCATCGCCTTCGCGCGCGGCTTCATCGCCAACCCCGACCTGCCCAAGCGCATGCGCCTGGACCTGCCGCTGGCGAGTTTCGACGCAGCGACCCTGTACACGCCGGGGGTCGATGGCTACAGCGACTATCCGGCCTATGACGCCGAGTCGATCGAGGCTGCCTGAACGCCCCGTTCACGGGCCGCCGCGCTGGAGCAGGAATTCAAGGATTCCGCGCTAGAGTGGCGGCCCAAACGTGGCTGGGTGTCGAGGCTGTAATTTCATGGGCAAGTGGACTTTCAATCGCGCCGGCTGGCTGGCGCTGGCAATGATGTTCCTGGCGGGCTGCGCAACGCAGCCCGACTTGATGCGCCTGTACGAAGGCGTGAGCGATGACCCGAACCAGCCCCCGGTGATCGTGATCCATGGCCTGGCGGGATCCACCCTGGTGGACGCCAAGACTGGCAAACAATTCTGGCCGGGCTCGCTGAGCACGTTGACCTTCAGCAATTACACCGAACTCGCGCAGATGAGCAGCGAGTATCGCGAAGGCGAAGGCCTGGTGCCGGGCGAGTTGTTCGCCAGCGTGGCCGGCGTCGATTTCTATGGCGAGATGCTGCACAGCCTGGAAACCGTGGGTCGCTTCAAGCGCGGCGTGCCCGGGCAGGCCGTCGGGGATGAGCGCCGCCGCTATTACGTGCTGTTGTACGACTGGCGCAAGGACAACCTGCTGGCCGTGCGCAAGCTGCATGCCCTGATCGAGCAGATCCGCAGCGACTACAACGATCCCACCCTGCGCGTGGACATCATCGCGCACAGCAATGGCGGCGTGATCGCCAACTATTACCTGCGCTACGGTCCGCGCGACGTGCTCGACGAAACCACGCCCGCGCCATGGAACGAAGGCGACAAGCGCATCCGCCGCCTGGCCATGCTGGGCACGCCGGTGCTGGGCGCCGTCACCAGCCTGGAGCGCCTGCTCTATGGCACGCGCATGGCCGTGCGCACGGTGCCGGTGGAAGTGATGGTCACTTTCTCCACGCCCTTCCAGGCCTTGCCGCATCCCCTGGTGAAGTCGGTGCTGGACACCAGCGGCAAGCCGCTCGACCTCGACATCTATGACCTGTCGGTCTGGAAGGACCGCAAGTGGGGCGTGTTTTCACCCGAGGTGATGGCGCGTGTGCGCAGTTCCGTGGCCACGCCGACCCAAGGCGAACTGGCGCTGGCCGACGTGCAGCAGACCTTCGCGAAAAACCTCGAACGCGGACGAAAGATGCAATGGGCGCTGTCGGCGCCGGTGCCACAAACCCGCGTGGACGTTTCGGTTTTCGGCGGCGACTGCGAACCGACGCCGGCGCACGCGGTGCAGCTTGAGGAAGCAGACGGCACACGCCTGGTTTTCCGTCCCGGACAGGTCGCAGGCAAGACCCTGCCCGGCCAGCCGAGCATCAGGAACAACGGCGTGGACTTCGAGAAGCTGATGTTCGAGCCCGGCGACGGCCTGATCCCGCGTTCGTCCCAGGTCGGACGCCTGTCGGCGGCCGAAGCAAGCCCGGAGGCGGTGGCGCGCTTCCATCCGCTGCCGGTCTCGCAGACCTTCTTCCTGTGCGAATCGCATGGCAGGCTGACCCACAACCTGTATTTCCAGAACAACCTGCTGTACTTCCTGATGGCCAGGTGAGACCGCGGTCGCAGATCGCGCGATGGACTCCCCGACCGGCCTGCTGCGCAATAGAATGGATCCATGAAGGATCTCCGCGCCCTGCTGATCGACTGCCGCATCGAACTGCGGCGGCTGGTGCGCGACTTCCACAAGACGCCGTTGTGCGAGCGCCTCGACGCCGCGACGCAGGCCTTGGCCAATGCGCCGGCGGAAGATGCGCCGCCACCCGATCCGGCTGCGCCCGGGCAGCGCCAGGTTCGCGAAACATCCAACCAGGTCGCCCTGGCCTGGCAGTTGGTCGCGCGCGATTTGAAATTCACGCATCCGCCCTTGTATGAGGCGATGAGCAAGAAAGTGATGGCGCGCCTCGAAACAAAGACGCTCATCGACCAGGTCGATGAATTGCGCCAGGCCGAAGCCAACGTCGCCGGCTTGCGCCAGCACCAGTCGGAACTTGAAGCGCAGCAAAAAGCCACCGAGGCAGAACGCGATACCTTGCTCGGTGCGCTCGCCGCCGCCGTGCCGCAGTTGAAGGATGGCGGCGACCGCATCGGCGTTGCCCTGGCCCGCATCGATTGCCTGAAGGCGCAGTCGGCGAAGGCCGCGCCGGTGGTCACCGTAGGCACGGTGGCCGAAGAAGAAACGCGCATCCCCAGCGAAGAGCTGATGTCACTGATCGCGGCTGGCGGCCGGCAGTTCACCCAGGCGCAACGCGAGTGGTGCGTTGGCGAGGCGATGGTGTTGTCAGGTTTTCAGTACACGCCGATGGAGCTGATTGAACAAGGCGACGCCAGCATCGCCAGGATCATCGCCGGCGCCCGCAAAAACCACTGATCGAACCGCCAAAGCTAGCCACGCGGCCGGCCCCGCGCTCGCTTTCAGTGAACTGGTCTGCAGTTTTGCCCAGCCACCGCCTGGCAAGGCTGGACAGATCGATTTCAGCGCTCATGATGGGTTCCTGCGTCGACATTCCCCCCAAGGTCGAAAGGCAAGCCTGATCCCCCGTGTCCGCCAGCCCCGCCACCAGTTCGCACTGCCCTTGCGGCAACTTGCGCCCCTACGCCGACTGCTGCGGCCGCTTCCATTCGGGTGAAAACGCCGACACGCCGCAACAACTGATGCGCTCGCGCTACAGCGCGTTCGTCTTGCGCCTGCCCGACTACCTGCTCACCAGCTGGCATCCCGACACGCGGCCGGAAACACTGGAGCTCGCGGACACCGATCAGTTGCGCTGGCTGGGCCTGGATATCCGTTCGAAGCAACTGGGCGCCAGCGGCCTGCGCGCGCGCGTGGAATTCATCGCGCGCTATCGCGAAAGCGGCGGGCCGGTGCAGATGCGCCACGAGATCAGCCGCTTCGTGCGCGAAGACGGTCGCTGGTACTACGTGGACAGCGAATTTCCGCGTCCGCCGGCACCGTTCCCCGATCGCCGCTAAGATTGCGGGCATGACCACGCCCGCCTATCTGTCCGACGACCAGGTTGAACGCCTGTCCGAATTGCTCGAACGCCGCGCCGTGCCCGCGCAGGGATTCAACCTGGAGGCCCTGGACGGTTACCTGTCCGCGCTGGTGGTATCCCCCGGCCCGGAGATTCCCTTCGATGAGTGGCAAGCCGCGGTTTGGGGCGAAGCGCCGCGTTGGGATTCCACCGCGCAGGCGGCTGAAGCCGACGAACTGCTGCGCGGCCACTGGAACGGCTGCAGCGCGCGCGTTCGCCAGGGCGAGGATCCGCCGGAGCATCTCGCGCCATTGTTGTGGTTGCCCGAAGACCCGATGGCCGAACATCCCGATACCCTCGATGTCGGTCGGGACTGGGCGCTGGGTTTTTATCGCGGCGTCGATCTGCGCGCCGAGGCGTGGGACGCGTGGCTCGAGAAGGAGGACTGGATCGACGAGATCTTCGGTCTGCTCGAACGCCTCGCCACGGGCGAAGTGCTGGGCGAGGATGAGAGCGAACCAGCGACACCGCTGACTTATCGCGAGCGGCTGGAAATTACTGCGAGCCTGCCGGCGATGCTGGCTGACCTGCATGAGTACCGGATGGGCCAATCTCCACCTGGCGCGCGGAAATAACTGGCGCCACGCCCAGCTCAACCTGACGCGCCCGGATCAACGCCGCGATGCGCTTGTGCTGTTCCAGCATGCGTCGCACGCTTACCAGCCTGGCCTCGGTGAAAAAGGACCGGTACAGGAGGACATTGGCGAACTTCCTGGTTTTCATGATCTCCGGCGTCGGCGTCGCGTCGGGCGCTGGCTCAAGCCAGGCGATGTTCGCCTTGCCGGTCAGGTTCGGCTGTCGGAACACGTTGCCCATGTCGAGATCGCCGACCAGCAATGGATCGGAGAACAGATAGGTGACCTGCAGTTCATCGGCCTGCAGCCGCGTGGCGCTGGCGACCGCGGCACTGAGCGACTGCAGCTCGGAAACAAGCTTCGGGCTTCGGATCAGGGGCAGCCGGCCCGAGCTCTTCAGGGTCTCGAGCGTGACCTCGCTGATATCGATCTGCGGTAGCAGGAACAGGGCATGCAGAACCAGCTGATCGCGCACGGCGGGATCGAGCTCCATCCCGGGATCGGTTGCGAAGGCATGGAGCTTTTCGCGGGCGACCTGTTGGCGCTCCATGTTGGCGATCAGCGTCTGCAACTTGTCGGTCGAATAATCCACGTCCTCGCGCAGGCCGCTTAGGTACCCGGTCTCGGCCGCCCGCTCGCCGCGCGCCTGGTTCCAATTGTCGACTTGCAGGCCGATGAATACGCCAAGCACGACGATGGCCAGCTCGATCAACACGGACGTCCAGTGCTGGTTCTTCAGGTGCTCGACGATGCGGCGCACGATCACAGTGACCGTACCTTGTTGCTTCGGTCCGCGGCAAGGTTGGCGATCGCGGTTGCAAGATCGGCATGGCGCAGCTGCAATGCCGGCAACAACCGCGGCTGCGCTTTCAATTCCGCTGCCGCCTTGGCGATGCTTTCAGCCGGCATTCCCAGCTCGCATGGGTAATCCAGCTGGTGTGCCAGCGAGGCATAGTCCAGGGCCTTGCCCCTGCGGTCCCCGCATCTTGCCAACAAGGCATCTTGCAACTCGTAGGGAACCGACTCGCGGAACAGGCGACGATATTCGGACTCCTGGGCTTTCGTCGCCGTCGTTTCATACACGTCGGTCGAGAAGAATGAAATGGCCGCATTGCGCAATCCCGAATCGGCAATCAGGCCGATGGTGCCCGTGGATACCAATTCGTCGTAGGTGGCGCGGGCACGGGTGTTGGTCTGGATCTGGGTGGCGCGGTAGGTACTGACCAGGAACTGCTCGTCAGTCATCGGGCGCCGTCCGGACAGCGCGTCCAGCGCCAGCCCGGCATGGATGCGGGCATCTGTGTAGTACTCGATCAACGATTGTTCGCCCCAAAGTTCGTAGAGAATGTCCGCGTGCAAGCGGGTAGTGAATGCGGCCGCCTTGTTCCGCTGCTCGCGCTCCTGGTTCCAGTTGCTTACCTCGATACCCAGGAACACGCCGCCCACCAGCAGGACGAACTCGATGACGATGGCCGTCCAGTTCTGGTCTTTCAGGTTCGCGACAAGTCGGCGAAGGATCATCGGGACATGCTCACTGGCTGACAGCGCAGGTGGTGGCGACAGGGCTCAAGGCGGCAATCCAATTTTCTTCAGCAACGCCGTGAAGCGCGGATCGCCATGCAGGTTGGCCAGCAGCGGATCGGTCTTGACCAGCAGCAGGCCGCCGTCTTGCTGGGCGTGGGCGCGGTCCAGCCACTGGAAGGCCAGGTCGCGCTGTCCGCGCCAGGCATAGGCCACGCCGACTTGGTATGCCCAGCCCGCGGCATGGCCGCGGATCAGTTCGGCCAGGGCCCTGTCCGATTCGGGCGCGCGGCCCAGGCTGTGCAGGACCAGCGCCTCGCAAAACAAGCGCCGGGGAGGATCGGGCAGCCGCTGCGCCGTTGCCAACGCCTTGTCGAGCTTGCCGTCGAGCAGAAGACTCTGCGTCAGGCCGGAGAGGCCGACGGACGTGCCCGGAGCCAGTTGCTCGGCGCGCACGTACAGGTCTTGCGACTGGGCCAGTTGGCCACGCACGCGGAAGAATTGGGCCAGGCTGCTGATGGCGCGCGGCGACAAGGGATCCAGGTCCACGGCCCGATCGAGGGCCCCTTGGGCGTCATCGAACCGGCCCAAGGCGCTGAAGATGTTGCCGGCCTGCTCCTGCACGGCGCTGTCGCCCGGAGTCAGTTCCAGCGCCCGCTGGATGTCGGCCAGCGCACCGGGAAAGTCGAACGCGGTCTCCACCCGGATCCGGGCGCGGGCGCGATAGCCTGCCGCCAGGGCGGGGTCGAGCCGGATGGCGGTCTGCGCATACTCCAGCGCTTTGGCCTGCGCGGCCACGACCTGTCGGGCATCGGTGTAGTCGTAGGAAACTTCGTAGCTCGACTCGGCGAGCTCGGCGTAGGCAGCGGCATAGTCCGGGTCGCGTTTTACCGCTTCGGCAAACGCCGCCATCGCCCCGTGCCAGCCGGTCATGGAGTCCTGACCCATCAGCTTTCGCCCCAGCAGGTAGCTGTCGTAAGCCTGGGTATCGGCACTGCGTTGCACCGCCGGCGCCTGGCCCGGCAGGAGTTTGAGCTTGAGCGCCGCCACGACGTTGTTGGCGATCTCGTCCTGCAGGGCGAACACATCCTTGAACTCGCGATCGTAGGTTTGCGACCAAAGGTGGAAGCCATCCGCCGTGTTGATCAGCTGCGCGGTGACGCGCAGGGTGTTGCCGCTCTTGGCGACGCTGCCTTCGAGCACGGTGGCGACGTTGAGCTTTTCGCCGATGACCCGCAGGTCTTCGTTCCTGCCCTTGAAATGGAAGGACGAGGTGCGGCCGGCGACATGCAAACCCGGCAGTTGCGCCAGCGCATTGAGCAACTGCTCACTCAATCCGTCGGAGAAATATTCCTGGTCCTTGTCCTGGCTCATGTCCACGAACGGCAACACGGCAATGGACCGGGCGCTGACCGGGGGCGTGGTGGGCGCGACGGCGGTTGCCACCGTGGCGGTGGGCGCTTGCTTGCCCGGCAATTCGCGGAAGTACCAGCCCAGCGCCAACGCTGCCAACACGGTCGCAATCGCAAACACTCGCTTGCTGCCGGTGCTGGCGGCATCCACCTTGATGCCTTCGGGCGTGATGTCGAACACCCAGGCCATGACGACGGCGATCGGGAAGCCAAGCAGGACCAGGAAGGTGGTCAGCCGCGGCACCCATTCCGGCAGGTTCAGTTGCGGTGCGACCGTCGCCGCCACCTGGATCACGAGCCAGCCGACCACGGCATAGGCGGCGGCAACCCGGAATACCTTGCGACGCTTGAGTTCGGCGACCAACGACATGCAGCAGCCCCTGTGCCGCGCATCGGGGCGCGGCCTGCCTGGCTTGGATGATGCCAGAGACTGGGACGGCCCATGGAGGCAGGAGGACCGCGACTGTCCAGTCGAACACCCATTCCATCGACCCCGCCTGGTTGGCTGCGCCGGAACGCCGCAGCGGCCGCCGCTCGGTGGACTCATGACTTTCCGCACTGATGCTGTGTGTTGGGACAGTAGGACACTATAGATCCCTTTTGTTCCGAGTCCTCCAGTGAATAAGAAGCTATTTGCCCTGTGTTTTTCCGGAATCCTGTTCGGCACGGCCGCGGTACACGCCGAGATCCCGGTCCTGCGTGAGCGCAATCCGGCGCAGCGCCCGGCGCTGCTGGTTCTGGGCGTTTCCCACTTCGCGAATCCGGGAGCCGACCGGGTGAACGTGAAGTTCGATGACGTGCTGGCGCCGGCGCGGCAAGGCGAGATCGAAGCGCTGGTCGATGCGCTGGCGGCGTACAAGCCGACGCACGTGGCCGTGGAATTTCCCGCCGACCGGCAGGACGAGCTCGACGCGCGCTACCGCGATTACCTGGCCGGGAAGTACACGTTGACGCGCAACGAGGTCGATCAGATCGGCCTCAGGCTGGCCGCCCGGCTCGGCCTGCCGCGCGTCGATGCCGCCGATTGGAACGAGTTCCCGCCAGGCACCGAAGCGGACTTCGACTACATCGTCTGGGCCAACCAGCACAACGAGCAGGCGCGCCTGGAGCGCGTGTCCAGCTCGAGCCGCGCCGCCGCCAAGGAAGCGGAAGCGCTGCTGGCGCGTTCGACCATCGGCGGGTACCTGTGCGCGTTGAACAAGCCCGAGGCCCTGGCGCGCAGTGCGCAGGTCTATTTCGACATCGCGCTGTTCGGCGATGCCAAGGTCAACCCGGGCGCGGTGTACACGGGCAATTGGTATGCGCGCAATCTGCGCGTCTTCGCCAACCTGGTGCGCATCGCGCCGAAACCGGAGGACAGGATCGTCGCCATTTACGGCGCGGGCCACAAGCCGCTGCTCGACCGCTATGCCGCCGAATCGCCGGCGTTCAAGGTGGATGACGCCCGAGAGGTGCTGCGATGCCCCTGATGACGACAGCGAATCTTCGGCTCATGGCGGTGGCGATGTTGGCATTCGCGACATCCGTGAGCGCCGCGCCCGGCGGCGGCGACGCCGCTGCCGCCATGCACCGTCGCGTACTCACGATCGACAGCCACGTGGACACGCCCACCTTCGTGCTTCGCAAAGGGTGGGACATCGGCGAGCGGCATCGTCCGCAAGACGATTTCTCCCAGCTCGATATCCCGCGGATGGAAGACGGCGGCCTGGATGCGGCGTTCTTCGCGGTCTATCTCGACCAGGGCCCGCTGACGCCCGAGGGCTACGAACGCGCGCATCAGCGCGGCATCATGAAGGCCGTCGCCATCCGGGAGGCGGTGCTGAAGCACGGCGATGAACTCGACCTCGCGCTCACCGTCGAGGACGCACACCGGATTGTCGCCTCGGGCCGGCACGCGATCTTCATGAGCATGGAAAACGCCTACCCCGTGGGACGCGATCTGTCGCTCCTGCCGGCGTTCCACGCGCTGGGCGTGCGCATGATCGGCCTCGTCCATGAGCAGAACAACGATTTCGCGGACTCCGCGACCGACGATGCGGGGCCGAAGTGGCACGGCCTCAGCGACGCGGGGCGTGAACTGGTCCGGCGCGCCAACGATCTGGGCATGGTGGTGGACGGCTCGCATGCCTCTGACGAGGCGCTCGACGACCTGATCGCAACCTCCCGCACGCCCGTAATCCTGTCCCACTCGGGCGTGCGTGCCCTGTTGGACCACCCGCGGAATCTCGACGACGCGCGCCTCGAGCGACTCGCGGCCAGCGGAGGCGTAATCCAGATCGAAGCCTATTCGCCTTACCTGGTCGCGACGCCGCGCGATCCCCCCGAACGCGCGGATGCGGAAGATTCGCTGTTGAAGAAGCTGGGAATTACCTCGCTCGGCGAGGCCACGCCCGGGCAGAAGCGCGCGCTGGTTGCGGGCGTGCGCGCCCTCGACCAACGCTTCGGCAAGCCGCGCGCGGGCATCGACGACTTCGTGGCGCAGCTGCTGTATGCATTGCGGCGCGTCGGCCCGGACCACGTCGGCATCGGCAGCGATTTCGACGGCGGCGGTGGCGTTGCGGGCCTGGAAGACGTTTCCGACTATCCCGAAATCACGCGACGGCTGATCCTGGCCGGCTATGACGAAAGCGACATCGCGAAGATCTGGGGAGGCAACGTGCTGCGTCTGGTGGAGCGCGCCCAAGCCGCGGGAAAATCCCGCTAGGCGTGTTCGAGGATGGGCAGCCCCGTTCCCCGGGGCGCGGTGCGAGTGGCGCGCCCGACAGGATTCGAACCTGTGACCCTTGCCTTCGGAGGGCAATACTCTATCCAGCTGAGCTACGGGCGCGTGGTCGTATTCTCGCATGGGGGCCGCGGAGACACTACTTTGGCCGGTTCCAGCCTGAATGCGGGCCCTTGCGATTGCCATAGGGTGAGCCAAGCCACGTACGGCGAGCCCCGCATGTAGCAAAGTCGGGAGGCGGCTATCCGCTCCGCATGACACCAGGCTGGCATGACTGCCGTTCCACCCGGAGACGACATCGACGAGGCGACCCGGCGCGAAGACGAGCGCTGGCGCTACGCGCTGGAAAATGCCGAGGACGGCCTGTGGGACTGGAGCGCGGTCACCGACCGGGTGTACCGGTCGCCACGCTGCCACACCATGCTCGGCTACGGCGTGGACGAGGTCGGCGACACCCTCGAAGCGTGGCGCGCACTGTTGCATCCCGACGACCAGGCCCGCCAACAACAGGCCATCGCCGACCACCTGCGTGGCGGCAGCGGCAATTACAAGGTCGAGTACCGCCTGCGCGACGCCACCGGCAACTGGCGCTGGATCCTCGATCGCGGCAAGGTCATCCACTGGTCGGCGGACGGCCGCCCGGTGCGGGTGATCGGCACCCATACCGACATCTCCGGTTACAAGGAACTCGAGCAGCGCCTGCGCGAGCGCGAACGGCTGCTGGCCGAAGCGCAGCGCGTCGGCCACATCGGCAGTTGGGCGCTCGATACCGCGACCAACGAAGTCTGGTGGTCACCCGAGATGTTCCACATTGCCGGTTGGCCGGAAGGCCAATCCGTGCCCAGTTGGGAACAGCAGCGCGCACTGTACCTGCCTGAATCCTATGCACGGCTGAGCGACGCCGTGGCTCGCGCCCTGCGCGACGGCGTGGGCTATGCGATGGACGTGGAACTGCAACGACCCGATGGCGACCGACGGGCGCTGGAAGTGGTGGCCGAAGTCATCCGCGACGACCTGGGAAGCATTGAACGGCTGGTAGGCGCAGTGCATGACGTCACCGATGAGCGCCTGGCCACGGCCGCCGCGCGCTGGCGCAATAAATTACTCGATCGCATTGCATCGGTGGGAAGGATTGGCGGCTTCGACATGGACGTGGACACCGGCGCCGTGCAATGGACCGATGAAAATTACCGGATTCATGGCGTTGATCCCGCGACGCCCGTGGTGTTGGAGGAATTGCTGGAGCGCTACGACGACAGCTCGCGGCGGCGACTGCTGGAAGCGCTCGCGCGCCTGCAGACCGGCAGTAGTCGCGAGGAATCGGTCGAAGCGCAGTACGTCACCGTCGATGGCCGACGGCTGGTGCTGCGCATCACCGCCAACATCGAGGACGAACCCGGTTCGCGACGACGCATCACCGGGCTCACCCAGGACATCACCGAAGAACGCGAAGCCGGCGAACGCATCGAACAACTCGCGCATTTCGACACGCTGACCGGATTGCCCAACCGCTTCCTGTTCCGGCAGCGCGCCGTCGAGGCGATTCGCGTCGCGCAACGCGCGCAGTTGACGCTCGGCCTGCTGTTCGTCGACCTGGACCGCTTCAAGTACGTGAATGACACGCTCGGCCACGCCGTGGGCGACCTGTTGCTGCAGGAAGTGTCGGGCCGGCTGAAGGCCTGCCTGCGCGGCAGCGACCTGATCGGCCGCCAGGGCGGCGACGAGTTCATGGTGATGCTGTGCGAGATGCGCAAGCCGGAAGACGCGGCGATCGTCGCCGAAAAGATCATCGCCGCGGTTGGCGTGCCGATCACGTTGGGCGATGTGGAGGTACAGGTCGGTTGCAGCATCGGCATCGCCTTGCTCAGCGACAACAATCCGGACATGGAATCGCTGATGCGTGCCTCCGATACCGCGATGTACGCGGCCAAGGAAGCCGGTCGCAATACCTTCCAGTTCTACAACGACAGTTTTTACGAACGCGTGCATCGTCGTGGCTTGCTGGAACAGGAGTTGCGCCAGGCGGTCGCGCGCAAGGAGTTGTTCCTGGTCTATCAGCCGACGGTGTCACTGTCCGGGCAGGGCGAAGTGGTGGGCATCGAGGCCTTGTTGCGCTGGCAGCGCGCGGATGGCGAGCTGCGATCGCCGATCGAGTTCATCCCGATCGCCGAGGACACCGGCGAGATCGTGCCGATCGGCCTGTGGGTGCTGGAAGAGGCTTGCCGCCAGGCCTGTGAGTGGGACGCGACCGGCGTGCGTTTCTCGTCGATCGCGGTGAACGTATCTGCGGTGCAGCTGCGCGACCCCGAGTTCGCCGGGCGCGTGCTGATGATCTGCGCGCGAACCGGCTGGCCGCCGACCCGCCTCGTGCTGGAGCTGACCGAATCGGCCCTGATGCGAGACACCGACGTGCTTCGCCGGACCTTTGCCGTGTTCGAAGAGAACGGCATCAACCTGTCGGTCGATGACTTCGGTACCGGCTTCTCAAACTTGCTGTACCTGCATCGCTTCCCGATCCAGCAGCTGAAGATCGATCGCAGCTTCGTCAGCCAGATGCTGGAAGACCTTCAAGTGGGCGTGTTGACGCAGGCCATCATCAACCTGGGCCATGCCATGGGCCTGACCGTGATCGCCGAGGGCGTGGAAACCGAAATCTCGCTGCGCGCGCTGCGCAACCAGGGTTGCGATGAAGCGCAGGGTTACCACATGACCCGTCCGCTCTTGCCGGCCGACATGGCCACCTGGATTCGTGCGCGAGTCGCTGCCGCCGACTAGCTGCGAGCCAGGCAGCGGCGAATCAGAAAGCGGCGAATCAACTCGGGCGGTACACCGCAGCGTGGATGGTGGACATCACGCTGACCACGAACCAGCCGAAAGGCAGCAGGCTCAACGTCAGCAACCAGGTGATGCCGAACGCCGCGCAGGCGAGCACGAACCAGTTAATCGCCCACAGGATTCGACCCTGCAGCAACTGGCCGAGACCGGGCACGAAGAAGCTGCACAGCGCGGCGATGACGTTGCCGGTGGAACCTTGTCCGTTGCTCATGGCGGTTGCCTGTTTCCCTGGTGGCCTGGAGGGAAGATGCGGCCAAGTGGCCCGCAGTTCAAGTTTGTTAGGCTAGCGCCATGATCATCCACCCCCCCGGCTCGCGGCGCGCCGGCTTCGACTGGCGCGAGCGGCTTCCGCATTACTGGCAACTGATCCGTGGCGACCGTCCCGTCGGCACCCTGCTGTTGCTGTGGCCGACGGCCTGGGCGCTTTGGCTGGCTGCAGGCGGCATTCCGCCCCTGAAGCTGCTGCTGGTGTTCGGCGCCGGCGTCTGGCTGACGCGTTCGGCCGGCTGCGTGATCAACGACTACGCCGACCGCTGGCTGGATCCGCAAGTAGCGCGCACGCGCACGCGGCCACTCGCCACGGGCGCAGTCAGCCCGCGCGAGGCGCTGTGGGTTTTCGTGGCGATGATGCTGGCCGCGTTCGGCCTGGTGCTGCTGACCAATCCCCTGACCATCGCACTGAGCGTGGCGGCCCTGGCGCTGGCGGCGACCTATCCCTTCCTCAAGCGCTACACCTACCTGCCGCAGGCGTGGCTCGGCCTGGCGTTCGGTTGGGGCATCCCGATGGCCTTCGCTGCGGTGCAAGGCCAAGTGCCGGTGCTGGCCTGGCTGTTGTTCCTGGCCAACCTGCTGTGGACCACCGGCTACGACACCTGGTACGCGATGGTCGACCGCGAAGACGATTTGCGCGCGGGCTCGAAGTCCACGGCGATCCTGTTTGGCGACGCGGACCTGATCGCGCTGGCGATTTTGTACGGCGGCTTCTTCATTGCGATGTTCCTGCTCGGCCAACGCGCGGCGTTGGGCGTGAACTACTGGGTGGGACTGATGGTGGCGGCGGGATTCACCGGCTGGCTGTTCGCGATAGGACGCGACCGGCAGCCGGCGAACTGCTTCCGCGCCTTCCTCGCCAACCAGTGGGTCGGCCTGGCCGTATTCGCCGGCATTGCGCTGGAGCTGGCAATGAAACCCGCCGCCTGAGTTGTTCGCCTCCTGGATTGCCTAGGCGCGCGCGATGGTCCAGGCATCCACGCGCTGCACGCCGCCTGACAAAAGCACTCGTGCGCATTCGGCCAGGGTGGCGCCGGTGGTCATCACGTCGTCCACCAAGGCAATGTGCGGCGGCAAGCTTGCGCGGGGACGCAAGGCGAAGGCATCGCGCATGTTGCGCTTGCGTTCGGTGGCGCCCAGTTCGGTTTGTGGATGCGTCGCCCGCCGCCGGACCAACGCGTTCGCGAGCAGGGGAACGCGAGTACCGCGCGCCAAGGCGCGAGCCAGCTCGAGCGCCTGGTCGTAGCCGCGCGTGCGCAAGCGGCTTTGGTGCAAGGGCACTGGCACCAGGGCCTGCGGCAAGTCACCTGGATCCATCGGCCATTGCATCAGGGTCGCCAGCAACTCGCCTGCGGCGAGGTCGCCATGGAACTTGAACCGGGGCAGCAGGCGATCGATGGGAAAGCGGTAGTGCAGTGGACAGAACGACTGGGTGAACGGCGGAGGATCGAGCCGGCAGGCGCCGCAATGTGATTGGCCGACCGTCGCGAGGCCGATCCCGCACTGCCGGCAAGCATGCTGGTTCCACGGCAGTTGCACGCGACACGCCTCGCACAGGTCGAGACCGCCGTGGCCGGGCTCGCCGCAGGCCAGGCAACGCGGCGCCAGCAGGATGCGGCTGAACCGGTGCAGGACGGCGGCGATCAGCATCGGGCATACTCGCTGCCGGCTCCGCGGGAAGGCGCAGCCAAACTTTCATCATCACCAACAGGGGCATTACCGATGACCATTTCCAACGGCGGGCGCTTGCTCGCCTGCAGCCTGCTTTGCGCCGCGATTGCGCTGTCCGGCTGCACGTCCACCAGCTCAACCAAGGCCAAGTCATTGAAGAACAGTTCGACGCAGGCCTCGGGGCTGTCGGATTGCGAACACATCACGGTGATGCCATTCCCGATGCCGGCCAAGCGCCAGAAGGATGCGTCCATCGGCGTGACCTTCGCCCAGGGTATCGAAGCACGCCTGGAGAACGACTTTGGCCCCATCTTCCAGACCGTGGAATACGGCACCGCCGCGCGCGGCCTGGACAAGGAATGCCTGGTGACGGGCAGCATCACCAAGTACAAGCCCGGAAGCCGGGTGGCGCGCGCGATCCTGATCGGCCTGGGCGCAGCGAGCCTGGAAGGCAATGTCGTGGTTAAAGATGCCGCCACCGGCACAGCCTTGCTGAGTGCGCCCTTCGACAAGCTCTGGGCCTGGGGCGGCATCCTGGGCGCCAGCAAGGGCATGGACGACATGGTGACGGAGACCTCGGCATCGGTGGCGGCGACCATTGCCCACGGCAAGGGTTGGAACCCGCCCGCAGGGAAGTAAGCGCGGACAACCGGGGTTCGCGGTACGGGCGGCCGGAGAGCGCCGCCCGTGTTGTCGAGTCCATCACGGTGGTGCCTTTGATTCATTGACACGGGGGCGGGGCCTTACCAGACTGCCCCTCTGCCGCCCCCGGCGCGATAGGATTTTTCCCATGCCTTCTGTCCTCCGTCATGACTGGTCGCGCGACCAAGTGCTGGCGCTGTTCGCCCTGCCATTTCCGGAGCTGATGCACCGCGCCGGCACGGTGCATCGCGAAAATTTCGACCCCTCGCAGGTTCAGGTTTCGACCCTGCTGTCGATCAAGACCGGCGGCTGCCCCGAGGATTGCGCCTACTGTCCGCAAAGCGCGCGCTACAACACCGGCGTCAAGGCGCACAAATTGCTTTCGCTCGACGAAGTGATCGAGAAGGCCAGCCAGGCCAAGGCAGCCGGCGCATCGCGCTTCTGCATGGGCGCCGCGTGGCGTTCGCCCAAGGACAAGGACGTGGCGCAAGTGGCCGAGATGGTAAGCGCGGTGAAGGCCCTGGGCCTGGAAGCCTGCGCGACGCTGGGCATGCTCAGCCCCGACCAGGCCGGCACCCTGAAGCGCGCCGGGCTCGACTACTACAACCACAACCTCGACAGCGCGCCGGATTTTTATGGCGACGTGATCAAGACGCGCGAATACCAGGATCGCCTCGATACCCTGGAACACGTGCGCAATGCCGGACTGAAAACCTGCTGCGGCGGCATCGTCGGCATGGGCGAGACGCGCGACCAGCGCGCGGGCCTGTTGCAGAGCCTGGCCAATCTTCCGGAACACCCCGGTTCCGTGCCCATCAATCGCCTGGTGCAGGTCGAAGGCACGCCGCTGCATGGCACGGCCTTGCTCGATCCGTTCGAGTTCGTGCGCACGATTGCGGTCGCGCGCCTGATGATGCCGAAATCGGTAGTGCGCCTGTCGGCCGGCCGCGCCGAAATGAACGAGGAATTGCAGGCACTGTGTTTCCTGGCGGGCGCCAACTCGATCTTCTACGGCGAGAAACTGCTGACCACCGGCAATCCCGATGTCGAGGCCGACCAGGCCTTGTTCGAACGACTGGGATTGGTGCCGATGCAGGTCGTGCAGGAGTCGGGCACCGTGCATGCCGATGTCCTGCAGGCCACGACCGAAGTCGCCGCCAACGACGTGCGTTCCTGCGCCGCCTGATCCCGGATGCCGCGGGTTCGCCTTACCGACCGGGTACTGGGCGCGCGTGCCGAACGCAGCGCCGCCGCCCTGTCGCGCCCGCGCCGGGTGCTTGAATCGCGCGATGGCGTGCGCGTGCATGTCGGCGGCCGCGACCTGGTCAATTTCTGCAGCAACGATTACCTCGGCTTGTCCCAGCACCTGGACGTGGTCAGCGCGTTCCAGGAAGCAAGCGCATTCCACGGCGTCGGCAGCGGCGCCTCGGCGCTGGTCTGCGGGCATTACGGCGAACACGCGGCATTCGAGCGCGAAGCCGCCGAGTGGATGGGTTATTCACGCGCGCTGCTGATGGGCAGCGGCTACCTGGCCAACCTGGCGGTGATGCAGTCGCTGCTCGGGGATGGCGATGTCTGCGTGCAGGACAAGCGCAACCACGCCTGCCTGATTGACGGTGCGCGACTTGCGGGTTGCGACCTGCGCCGTTATCCGCATCGCGATGCGGAAGCGGCGATGCGCCAGCTGATGTCGCACCGCGATGGCGCGGCGATGCTGGCGACCGACGGTGTCTTCAGCATGGATGGCGACCTCGCGCCCTTGCGCGACCTGGCCATGTTGTCACGCAGCCAGGACGCAATGCTGTACGTGGACGACGCGCATGGCATCGGCGTGATCGGGCCGGAGGGCCGCGGCAGCGTGGCTGTCGCCAACCTGACCCAGGCCGAAGTGCCGTTGCTGGTATTGCCGCTGGGCAAGGCCTTTGGCGGACAGGGCGCGCTGCTGCTCGGCAGCGACGCGCTGGTCGGGCACATCGCCGAAACCGCGCGGCCCTATCTTTTCAGCACCGCCCCCGCGCCGGCAATGGCGGCGGCGATGCGCGCCTCGCTGCGCCTGATCCGTGGCGAACCCTGGCGCCGCGCCAAGCTCGCCTCGCTGATGATGCGATTCCGGCGCACCGCCCTGCGCGCCGGCGTACCGCTGCTGGAATCCTATACGCCGATCCAGCCCGTCCTGATCGGCGACAACGCACGCGCCGTGGCGGCATCGGCGGCCTTGCAGGCGCAGGGCTTCCTGGTCGGCGCGATCCGCCCGCCCACCGTTCCCGAAGGACAGGCGCGCTTGCGCGTAACGCTGAGCGTGCTGCATTCGGAAAACGACATTGACTCGCTCGTTCGGGCGCTCGCACCGATCTGCCACGCCGCCGAAAGCGTCAACGCCTGACATGCAGATAACGGTTCGCGGCAGCGGCCCGCCGCTGGTGATGCTGCACGGCTGGGCGATGCACGGCGGCATCTTCGAACCCTTGAGCGCGAGGCTCGAGTCATCCTTCACCCTGCACGTGGTCGACCTGCCGGGCCATGGTGCCAGCGCGCACAGCGGCGTTCCGCTCACGCTCGATGCCGTGGCGCGCGACGTCGCCGCACGCACGCCACCCGCCATCTGGCTGGGCTGGTCGCTGGGCGGACTGGTCGCGCTGCACGCCGCACAGGCGATTCCAGCGTCGGTGCGGGGCCTGGCGATGTTATGCGCCAGCCCGCGCTTCGTGCGCAGCGAAAGTTGGCTGCAGGGCATGGACGCCAGCGTGTTCACTGGATTCGCCAACGACCTTGCGCGCGATTACCGCGCCACCATCGACCGCTTCCTGATGCTCGAGGCGCAGGGGTCCGACCACGTGCGCGATGACATCCGGTTGTTGCGCGAACAGGTCTTCGCGATCGCATCGCCGGATCCGGCGCGATTGGTGGAAGGATTGGCACTGCTGCAGGAAAGCGACCTGTGCGGGGGATTGCCTACCTTGTCGATGCCAAGCCTGTGGCTCGCCGGCCGTCGCGACCGCCTGGTGTCGCCGGCGGCGATGCGCGCCGCCGCCGCGCTGGCGCCGGGCTCGCATTTCGTCCAGTTCGACCACGGCGGCCACGCGCCTTTCCTGAGCCATGCGGCTGACGTGGCGTCCGCGCTGCTCGAATTTTCGGCGACACTGCGCGCATGAATGCTTCCCGTCCGTCCGTGTTCGACCGCCGCCGCCTGCGCCACAGCTTTGGTCGCGCCGCGGCCGGCTATGCCGAAGTCGCCGTACTGCAACGCGAAGTCGAATCGCGCCTGCTGGAACAACTCGATGCGCTGGGTGACAAGCAACCCTTGCGCATCCTGGACGTCGGCAGCGGCCCGGGCCGCGCCAGCGGCGTGATGAAGGGGCGCTGGCCGAAGTCGCAAGTGATCGCGCTCGATATTGCATTGCCGATGTTGCGACAGGTGCCGCGCAACACGCGCTTCTGGCGTCCGGTGCGCCAGGTCTGCGGCGAGGCGTCGCAACTGCCCTTCGCGGACGGCAGCATCGACGTCATCTTTTCCAACCTGTGCCTGCAGTGGGTGCCGGACCTGCCCGCGGCCCTGGCCGAGTTCCGCCGCGTGCTGCGCGAAGACGGCTTGTTGCTGTTTTCAACCTTCGGCCCCGACACCCTGGTCGAATTGCGCGAAGCTTATCTGCAGGCGGGCGAACGAACGCCGCCGCTGTCGCCCTTCGCCGCCATCCAGCAAGTGGGCGATGCGATGATCGCCGCCGGTTTTCGCAATCCGGTGCTGGAGCGCGACCTGTTCAATCTCGAATATCCGCAGGTGATGGGCCTGTTGCGCGAGCTGCGCGCGATTGGCGCAGGCGATGCACGCGTGCAACGTCCGCGCGGCCTGGGCGGCAAGTCGCGCCAGAAAAAAATGATCGAAGCCTACGAGGCGCTGCGCGAAGGCGAGCGCCTGCCCAGCACCTGGGAAGTGATCAGCGCCTCGGCCCGGGCGCCGGGCGCGGGCACACCGCGCCGCGAGGGCGCGGTGGACATCGCCAGTTTTCCAGCCGACCGGATTCCACGCCGTTCGCGCTAGATTCCCCCCTGCATCGGCCGATCAGAAGCCGTGCTTCACCGACAATCCGCCGCCCCAGTCCGGGCTGCCGTCGGAGAAACCGCTGAGGACATAAGCCTGCCACTTGGTGGAATCGCCCACCTTGTGGTTGTAGAACGCCGTCAGCTCGTTGCGTTCCTGGCTTTTGTCGGAGGCCCGCTGCCGATAGTCGAAGACCGCGCCCCAGCTCGAGGCGTCGTTGAGTTTGTAACTGGCGCCGAGGTTGGCTCCAAACACGTCATCGAGTTGCAGGAATTCCGAATCGCCGAGCATCGCGTAGGACGCACCGCCAAACACGGTCCAGTCGCCGCGAGCCTGGTAGGCGTCGACACCGAGCGTGTAATCGTTCTGACCCGAACCCAGGCCCTGGTCGGCGTCGGCGGTGCCGAATTTCACCTTGCCCGTCAGGTCCAGGCCGAAACCGGTTTTCGGGTTGCTGACCAGCGCGTAGCTCGCCGCTGCCACCACATCACCCAGCCCGGAGGCCGATCCCTCGGTGTCGGTCGTCGGCACGCTCTGGCCATTGCGGCCGCGGCCATTCGGATTGCGATTTTCGGTGCCGCCGAGACCGGGAATCACATTGCCCGAACCGGAAACATTGATGTAGGGAACCGTAAGCTTCAGCGACCACGGTCCGGTGTCATAGCCAAAGATGAAGGGCACCGACCAGATGTCCGTGGTGGTAGTGGCGCCGTACTTGCCGGAGCTGTAATCAAATCCGACGCCGACGCTGCTGCCGTCCGCGCTGGCGCCAGCAGATGCGGCGAGCGCGACGAGCGCAACGGTTGCGAGCCATTGTTTTTGCATAATTCCATTCCTCGGGGGCGAAAGAAGGCGCCGGGCGATGCCCGGCGCGTAATAGACGCGGTATCGACTCAGCTTCGGCGTTCGGGGCGGCTCGGCCGCTCAGGGCGCTCGGCCCGCTCCGGACGCTCCGCCCGTTCCGGACGCTCGGCGCGCGTCGGTTTCTCGGCACGGGCCGGCTTCTCGGCACGCGCCGTGTCGGACTTGCCCTTGGCCGATGCCGTCGCGTCGCCCGCCGCGGACTTGCCGGTATGCGATGCGCTCACCAGGGCGCCCAGGTTGAAGCCAAGTTGTTTTGCGATTTGTCCCCAGCCCATGCCATCGGTGCGCATCTGCAAGATGCCGGTGCTGGTGGTCGTGGTGCCGTCGGCATTGGTGACGGTACTGCCCATCAATGCGGCCTGCAGCTGTTCGGCAGTTGCATCGGTGCCGGCCAGGGCCTGGGCCAACGACAAGGTGATGTTGACCTCGCCCCAGCCCATCTTGCCGGTGGTCGGCACGATCGTGGTCGCGACCGTGGTCGTGCTGGTGGTGGTGCTGGTGGTGCCGTCGGGATTGGTGACGGTCGTGGTGGTGGTCACGTCGTTGTTGAGCGTGATCTCGGTGCCGTTGCGCAGTCCATCAACCAGCGCCTGGGCATTGGCCTCGGACCCGGCCAGGTCGGTGTAGGTGCCGACCAGGCGATCCGACGGCACCGACGCTGCGGCTTCGACTTCAGTGTCCGTGGTTGTGGTTTGCGCCTGGGACGGCGCGACAAACGCGGCAGCGAACAAGCTGGCGCAAAGCAGGGGGAGCAGGGGGGATTTGTTCACGAGTTTCTCCGGAAACCTCCGCGCGGTCGGGGGCGCCGGCGGTGGGCCTAGACTCTGTCGCAGCCGCAAGCAACGCGTCAATCCTCAACGGTGCAGGCGCGCCAATTGGCGCTCGCATGTTCAGCGAGAATTCAATGCGCGTTCACCCACTCGGCAGGTTTGCAAACCGCGTCACACTTGAAGCTGAAGGCGATTCAGCTCATTCGGTTTCGAGGAAACGCACGCGCTTTGCGTCGCGACGTGCCTCCACCAGTCCGCGGATCTTCTCGCGCACCGCCTCGGCACCCTGGATGTAGGGCAGCACGATGCCGGGCGAACTTTCGTCCGTGGTGAACAACTGGACGTGGCCCAGGCCGACCATGCGCTCGAAAAATCCCTGCTCGAACTTGGTGTCTCGCACGCGGTACAGCTCCAGGTCCTCGGTGGTCTTGGTCAGCACGCCGCGGGTGAACTTGAGGCGCTGGTCGGACAGGCTGTAGATCGTGTTGCGGGTCTCGAGCCATTTCCATAATGCAACTGGAATCGGAATCAGCAGCAGGCAGGCAATGAACCAGCCGATGTTCTGCCACTGCGACGGATGCCCCGTCCACACGATGCTTTCTTCAGTCATGTCCTGCTCCCCCGGCGTCAGCGCCTAGTCAAGCATGCGCCCGGCAAGCTGACAACGACCTGAGCCTACTGCGCCGCGATGGCGCTGAAGCGAATCTCGTCCAGGTCCACGTTGCCACCCGACAGCACCAGCCCGACCCGCTGGCCGGCAAAGATGTCGCGATGGCGAAGCACGGCGGCCAGCACGGTCGCGCAGGACGGCTCGATCATTATCTTGAGGCGCTCCCACACCAGCCGCATCGCGGCCATCGTTTCGGCGTCGTCCACCAGCAGGACCTGCACGCCGTGCTTGCGCATCAGTTCGAAATTCAGCGGGCCGATGGTGGCGCGCAGGCCGTCGCAGATCGTGTCGGGCACGACATCGAGCACACGCGAGCCCCGGCGCAGCGACTCGTAGGCATCGGCCGCGCCGGAAGGTTCGGCGCCAATCACGCGGATGCTTTGGCCGCAGCCAGCGACGGCCAGCGCGGTGCCGGATACCAGTCCACCGCCGCCCACCGGCGTCACGATCATGTCCAGTGCGCCCACTTCACGAATCAGCTCGAGCGCCGCCGTGCCTTGGCCGGCGATCACCGCGGGGTCGGTGAAGGGATGCACGAGCCGGGCGCCGGTGCGCTGGCCGATGTCGGCCGCCATCGCGTCGCGCGCAGCCTGGGTCGGCGCGCACTCGTGCACGGTCGCGCCAAAGGTACGGATCGCCGCGACCTTGGATCGCACCGCGCCAGCCGGCACCACCACGTGCGCGGCGATGCCGCGGGTGTGTGCGGCCAGGGCCAGCGCGGCGCCGTGGTTGCCCGACGAATGCGTGACGACGCCTCGCGCGGCTTCATCGTCCGACAGCGACCACACCGCGTTGCAGGCGCCACGAAACTTGAACGCGCCCACGCGCTGGAAGTTTTCGCACTTGAAATGCAGCTCGGCGCCGGCCAGCGCATCAAGCGAGTGCGACCGCAGCACCGGCGTTACCTGCGCGTGGCCCGCGATGCGCGCGGCCGCGGCCAGTACATCGGCTTGGGATAAAGTTCTTGCATCAGTCACTCTTTCGCTCCTCGCGATTGCCCAGCAGGCTGCTCAACGCCGATCCCAGCACGACCAGTGCCGCACCCACGTAACCCAGCGCACCGACGTGTTCGGCGGCAACCGCGCTCGGCCACAGGCCGTGCACGATCGCAATCACGCCCAGGCTCAGCAGCGGCGTCGTGGCCAGGATGGTGGACACCCGCGACGCCTGCCAGTGCGCCAGCGCTTCCGCGAATGCGCCGTACGCCACCAGTGTATTCAATGCGCAGTAGGCCAGCAGCCACCAGGCCTTCGCGTCCAGTTTCAACAGCGCCGCCGGATTCGCCAGTGGCAACAGCAGCACGCTGGCCAGCAAATAGATGAAGAGCATGATCGCCGGCGACGTGAGGCGCATCAGCAGCTGTTTCTGGATCAGGGCGTACGCGGCCCAGACGATCGCCGCCAGCACCACCAGGCTTGAACCCAGGGCATATTCGCGGGCGCTGGTCAGTGCGTGCGACGACTGGTCGCGGAAGAACACCAGCAAGCCCGACACGATGATGGCCAGGCCCAGCCTGGCCCCAGGCATAACGTTCGCGAAAGATCACGATGCCGCCCAGGGCCATCAGCAAGGGCGCGAGCTGGATCAGCAACTGGGCGTTGCCGGGCGTGGTGTGCTGGACGCCGAGCAGATAGAAGACGTAGTTGCCGATCAACAACACGCCGGCCAGCAACAGAAGATGCCAGCGTGATCGGCCCAGGCCGACAAACTGCCCCAGCCCGCCGCGCATGCCCAGCCAGGCGAGCATCACGCCGCCCGCGATGACGAATCTGAACCAGGTGAGCGTGTACGGGTCGAGCGACTCCAGGGTGATCTTCAGCGCGACCGGCAAGGTGGACCAACACGCCGCCGTCACCAGCGCCAGCAACAAGCCGAGTTTCCAGCGGCCCGAGGCCTGGTGCATGCCCATGTGCGATCCTGTCTGCGAAGGCCAAGCACATTAGCATTCGAGGGGTCCGGATTAAGCGCCAATTCACCGCGCAACACCGAGACTCCGAAATAGAACAAGGGGTGCATCATGATTTTCGGGCGAGCGGTAATCATCCTTGCGCTGTCGCTGGGGCTCGGCGCGTGCGCCACCTATTACGACGACGGCGTGCGTTACGAGGACGGCAGCTACTACTCGCCGGGCGATGCCGGCCGCGGCGATTACTACTACGCGCCCGAGCCCAGCTACAACCGCTACTACTACGACGAGTTCGACCGCTTCTTCTTCGACTCGTCCTATTACGGCTTCGGTTCGTTCGGCGGTGGCTGGTATGGCTCGCCGATCTATTCCTATGGCGGCTACTGCTCGGTGCGCTATCGCTATTGCCCGCCGTTCGGTTATTACGATCCGTTCTTCGACCCGTTCCCGCGCTTCGGCCTGCAGATCTCTTTCGGCAACCGCTGGTACTACCCGTACGACTACGGCTATGGCCACGGCTATGACTACCGCCATCGCGCGCCGCCGCGTCGCCGGCCCGGCAATCCGGCCACGACGCCTGCGCCCGACGCCGGCGCTCCCCGGGCAGAAGCACCGGACCAGCCCTGGATTCCGCGCCCGGTGGACGAACGGCCGCGCCGCGAGCGGCCGCGCCGCGACCCGATGGCCGATGACGGTGCTTTCGTCCCGGACGCCGACCGGGAGGTCATCGACCCGGCGGTAGGGGATGACGCAGCCGACGCACCTGTCCGCCGTTGGCGTGGACCGGCGCCCCGGCCGGCGAGCGCGACGCCCAGTCCGGCTCGTCCGCCCAGTGCCGAACCCCGGCGCAGCAGCCCGCCGCGTAGCGAGGGCAGCAGCGATGGCGATGCCTCGCCGCGCCGGCGCAGTCGCAGCAGCGACCGCGACGATGACGGCAACTGACCTTTAGCGTCGGTTTTTGACCCAAGCGGACGCGCCGGCAACCCGTCCGGCGGCAAAATCCAGGCAAAAAAAAGCTGGGAGTTCCCCCCGGAACTCCCAGCCAGCATTCCCACGCGAGCCTTGAAGGATCTTGCGATCCGTCGACGCCCCCCGGCGTTTGGCCGCGTTGGGTGCATGGAACCTTAAGCAGGGATCGTGCCAACTTTCCCTGTTGCTGGCCCGACAACCCAAGCTGCGCGACAATGGCGCCCCCATGACCCTGCCCTCGCACAAATTCGATGTCATCGTGATTGGTGGCGGCCACGCCGGCACCGAGGCGGCGCTTGCCTCCGCCCGGGCGGGTGCGCGCACGCTCTTGCTCACGCACAGCATCGAAACCGTCGGCCAGATGAGCTGCAACCCGGCCATCGGCGGCATCGGCAAGGGCCATCTGGTGAAGGAGATCGATGCCCTGGGCGGCGCGATGGCGCATGCCGCGGACGTCGCCGGTATCCAGTGGCGGACCTTGAATGCTTCGAAGGGTCCGGCCGTGCGGGCGACCCGCGCACAGGCCGACCGCGCCCTGTACAAGGCGGCGATCCGCCGCATCGTCGAAGCACAGCCCAACCTGTCCCTGTTCCAGCAAGCGGTGGATGACATCGTCATCGACGCGGGCGAGGTGCGTGGCGTGCTTACGCAATCGGGCCTGCGTTTCGACGCCACCGCCGTGGTGCTGACCGCGGGCACGTTCCTGGCCGGCCGCATCCATGTCGGGCTGAGCCAGCACGACGGCGGTCGGGCCGGCGATCCGCCGGCGACGACGCTGGCGCATCGACTGCGCGAAGGCCCGTTCTCGGTGGCGCGGCTCAAGACAGGTACGCCGCCGCGGATCGACGGCCGCAGCATCGACTATTCGCAACTGGCCGAACAAGCCGGCGACCAGCCGATTCCCGGTTTCAGTTTCCTGGCCACGCCGGACCGCCATCCGCGCCAGGTCTCGTGCTGGATCACCCATACCAGCGAGCGTACCCACGACATCATCCGCGGCGGGCTCGACCGGTCGCCGATGTATTCCGGCACCATCGAAGGCATCGGCCCGCGTTACTGCCCGTCCATCGAGGACAAGGTGGTGCGCTTCGCCGACAAGGACTCGCACCAGATCTTCATCGAACCCGAAGGGCTCGACACCTACGAGGTGTATCCGAACGGCATCTCCACGTCCCTGCCGTTCGACGTGCAGCTGGCCCTGGTGCATTCGATCAGGGGCCTGGAAAACGCGCACGTGACGCGGCCCGGGTATGCCATCGAGTACGACTATTTCGATCCGCGCGGCCTGAAGTCCTCGCTGGAAACCAAGGCGGTGCAGGGCCTGTTCTTCGCCGGACAGATCAACGGCACCACGGGTTACGAAGAAGCGGCGGCGCAAGGATTGCTGGCCGGACTCAATGCCGCGCGCCACGTGCAGCAGCTGCCCGCCTGGAGCCCGCGTCGCGACGAAGCTTACCTGGGCGTGCTGGTGGACGACCTGGTCACGCACGGCACCACCGAGCCCTATCGCATGTTCACCTCGCGCGCCGAGTACCGCCTGCAGCTGCGCGAAGACAACGCCGATGCGCGCCTGACCCCGGTCGGCCACGACATGGGCCTGGTGGACGAAGCGCGCTGGGCCGCATTTTCCCGCAAGGCCGATGCGGTCGCTGCCGAGACGGGGCGCCTGGCCGCGATCTGGGCCGCCCCGAACGGCGCCCTCGCCAGCGAACTGGAGGCCAGCACCGGCGTCTGCCTGACCCGCGAAGCGACCGCCCTGGACCTGATGAAGCGGCCCGGGCTTGGTTACGCCGAACTGATGTCCCTGGCCAGCCTCGGCCCCGGCACGGATGACCCGAAAGTCGCCGAACAGGTAGAGATCAGCGTCAAATACGCAGGCTACGTGGATCGCCAACGAGACGACATCGCTCGCCAGCGGCGCCACGAAGACACCCGCTTCCCCGAGGACTTCAGTTTCCGGGGCATCCCCGGCCTGTCGGCGGAACTGCAGGGCAAGCTCGACTCGGTGCGGCCCGAAACCCTGGGCCAGGCCCAGCGGATTCCCGGCATGACCCCGGCCGCCCTGTCGCTGCTGCGCATCCAGCTGGCCCGGCGTCGCCAGGTCGCCTGAGCTGCCCGCAGCCCGGTCCGTTGGCCCGTAGGGATACCGCCGCTCCATTCCCTATGGTATGGATTCGCGACTTGGTTTAATGTGTTCTTTACATTCGGCGGGGTTTCCGTCGAAGCACCATGCTTGGCTGCGGGGAGGGGGTGCCCGGTTCGTGCAAAACGAACCAGGCATTAGTCACCGGGCGGCGTGGTCGGTAGTTCAATCCGTCCTCAGGAGTTCCACCATGCCCCGCACCAAACTTCTTGTCAGCGCACTTGCGCTCGCCCTGGGCGGCGTGTCCGTTGCCCAGGCGCAGAGCTTCTCTGGCGTCATCACTTTCGGCGACAGCCTGTCGGATGCCGGCAACGTCGCGCTGGTCGACGGCAATCCATTCACGCCGCCGGGCTCGAGCTTCACCACCAATCCCGATTCGGTCTATGCGGAAATCGTCGCGCAGGCGTTCGGCTTCACCGGCACCAATTCGCTGTCGGGTGGTAGCAACTACGCATACGGCGGCGCCTGCGCCCGCGCCAACGGCGCGACCTTCACTTGCGTCAACTCGCCGGGCAGCTTCTCGCTGACCACGCAGTTGGGCGGCTACCTCGCCGCCAATGGCGGCGCCGCCGACCCGAACGCGCTGTACATGATGTGGGGCGGCGCCAACGACATCTTCACCGCCGCGGGCAACCCGGCCACCGCGCAGCTCAACACCGGCATCGCCGCACAGACCATGGTCGGCCTGATCGGCGCGCTGCAAAACGCCGGCGCGCGCACGATTGTCGTATTCAATCTCCCTGACCTGGGCCTGACCCCACTCAACGTCGGCACGCCCGGCCAGGCTGGCGCCACCGGCCTTGCCTTCGTTTACAACAGCACCTTCAACGCCGGCCTGGCAACCCTGGCCGACGGCATCGTGCCGATCAACACCTACCTGTTGATCAACGAAGTCGTGGCGTCGCCGTCCCTGTATGGCTTCACCAATGTCACCGGCACGGCCTGCGGCACGCTGTCGGGCTCATTGGCCTGCGGCCCAACCGGCGACCCGAACTACTTCTACCATTACGCCAACGGCAACAACGCAAGCTACCTGTTCGCCGACGGCGTGCATCCGTCCGGCGCCGCGCACGCGATGCTGGCCAGCGTCGTGTTGTCGACCTTGTCGGCCCCGGGTGAAGTGTCGATGGCCGGCGAAATTCCGCTGCAGGTTTACGACGACCAGAGCCGCACCATCAATCGCCAGATCTTCGGCGCCGGTGGCCGCGACGTCGGCACGACCAACGTGTACGGCGCCGTCAACATCGCTCGCCAGGAATTCGAAGCCTCGGCCAACACCAGCTCGATGGACAACGACCTGTTCTCGCTGACCTTTGGCGCCGATTTCCGTTCCAGCGAAACCTTCAGCTTCGGCGCCGCGGCTACCTTCGGCAGCTCCGACGGCGACGTTGGCGGCAGCAGCATCGAAAACAAGCAAGTGTTGTTGACCGGCTATGCCGTCGGTCATTTCGGCAAGGGTTATGTCAGCGGCTCGATCACCGGCGGCAGCGCCAACCTCGACATCGTCCGCCACATCGCGCTCGGCCCGACCGTGCGTGATGAAGTCGGCAACACCAGCGCCACCCACACCGGTGCAGAACTCGGCGCCGGCTTCAGCTTCGGTGACGACAGCTTCCGCCACGGCCCGTTCGTCAGCGCTACCTGGCAGAAGGTCGATGTGCAGGGTTATGCCGAAGACGGCCTGCGCTCGACCGCGATGTACTTCAGCGACTTCAATCGCAAGTCCACCGTGGCACGCATCGGTTACCAGGCCCAGGGCGACGCCGGCGGCTTCCAGCCCTTCGGCCGCGTGGCCTGGGCGCGTGACACCCAGGACCGCGTGACCCGCGTGCAGGCAGGCAGCAACACGATGAACGGCCACTTCACCCTGGACGGTTTCCCGGGTGCGGAAGACTGGATCGAAGCCGAGCTGGGCATGGAGTACGCCGTCAGCGACAGCACCAATGTGTCGCTTAGCTACCGCGCCCGCCTGAGCGACGATACCCAGGACCTGAAGGCCTTCAACCTCGGCTTCCGCAAGGAGTTCGGCGCGGCCGCAGCCCCAGCGCCGGAGCCGGTGGTCGAGGAGGTCGTGCAGACCACCTGCGCGGACCTTGACGACGACAGCGATGGCGTCAACAACTGCAACGACAAGTGCCCGACCTCGCCGGCAGGCGAAGCGGTCGGCGCGGATGGTTGCCCGGTGCCGGCCGCAGAGCCGGAGCCGGTCATGGAGTCGAAGCCCTTCCGCAACTGATCGGGCTCGGGCCGCAGCGCGGCCTGGAATGAAAAACGCCACCTTCGGGTGGCGTTTTTTATGCGGCCTTCACCACCTGGTCGCTATGAAGGGCGGTCAGCCCTGGCCGACAGGCTGTCAAAACGCCCTGAGCGGGACGAGCGGGGTTGAACAGCGGCGATTATGGGCGTATGTTAAAAATTGATTATGCGCGCCCGGAGAGGGGTAGCCGCCTCTTCTGCCGGTGCCAGGCGCCAGGCCGTTTTACCGTCGCGACAGAAACTATTCCAAAGAAGCAACTTAATTCAAGGGGAAGCATCCGATGAAGAAGAAACTCATTGTCACCACGATCAGCAGCGCACTCGCGTTCTGGGCACTTTCCGCAACCGCGATGGCGCAGGACACCGCCGCCACGACTGAGGAAGAGGCCAAGAAAGCGGCCCAGCTCGAGAAAGTCGTCGTCACCGGTTCGCTGATCCCGCAGGCGCAGCAGGAAACCGCATCGCCGGTGACCACCATTACCGCCGAGGACATCCAGAAGCAGGGCTATCGCAACGTCTCCGACGCCTTGCGCGCGCAGCCGCTGGCCACGGGCTCGGTGCAGGACAACCAGTTCACCAACGGCTTCACCCCCGGCGCCACCACCATCAGCCTGCTCGGCCTGGATCCCGGCTTCACCCTGATCCTGCTCGACGGTCGTCCGCTCGCCGACTATCCGCTGCTCTACAACGGCCAGAGCAACATCACCGACCTGTCCACGATTCCGACGGCGATGGTCGAGCGCATCGACATCCTGCCGGGCAACCAGTCCGCCATCTACGGTTCCGCAGCGATCGCCGGCGTCGTCAACATCATCCTGAAGAAGCGCCTCGAAGGCACGCAGATGAGCCTGCGCCTCGGTGGTTACGATGCGGGCGGCGGCGACAACCTGCGCTTCCAGCTGACCGGCGGCAAGACCTGGGATTCGCTCGACCTGACGTACGGCATGCAGTACTCGACCCAGGATGCGATGTTCGGCTACCAGAACCCGTGGTACGACTCGACCAACGACAATCCCAACCCGAACGCACGCTTCGGTTCGCGCACTTTCATCATCCTCGACGGCTTCACCGGCCAGTACATCACGCCCACCGCCGAACAATGCGGACGCCTGTCCGAGAATTTCTACGGCACCACGCAGCTCGATTTCCGCCCCGGCTCCGGCACCTTCTGCGGCAGCCGATTTGAAGTCGGCAACACCAGCTTCCTCAACAAGGAAGACAGCATCAGCGGTTACATCAACGCCAACTGGACGATCAACAGCAACGCCGAGGCTTACGCCAGCCTGCTCTACAACGTGCATGAAACCACTGCCAGCAGCAGCTCGCGCTTCTGGGTGCCGGACGTCAATGGCAGCTTTGGTTACATCTGGGATGATCGCGATTTCTCGCTGAACCTCTACCAGCACATCTTCTCGCCCGAAGAAACCGGTGGCCCGCAGGAACAGATCCTGAAGTCGAAGTCCTTCAACTTCGCGGCCGGCGTGCGTGGCACCTTCGGCGAATCGACCTGGGACTACGACGCCTACTACAGCCGTTCGCAGTTCAACATCACCGATTCGCAGATGTGGCCGCTGACCAACGACATCGAGGATTTCTTCCGCGACCAGTTCCTCGGCCCGCAGCTCGGCACCTATTACGGCTATCCGGTCTATCACCCTGACCAGGACGCCTACTACCAGTCGCTGACCCCGGATGAGTACGCCAGCTTCCTGGACGAGATCCGCACCAAGTCCACCACCTGGACGCACAACGTGAACTTCCAGGTGACCAACTCGGAACTGTTCGAACTGCCGGCCGGTTTCGTCGGCATGGCGGCGCTGGTACAGGCCGGCCACCAGGTCTGGAACAACCCGACCGACCCGCGCGTGCTGGCCGGGGATTTCTGGGGCATCACCGGTACGCAGGGCGCCGGCAAGCGCGACACCGCCGCGGTGGCCGTCGAATTCCGCGTGCCGATCTTCAGCACGCTGACCGCCAACCTGTCGGCACGATACGACAAGTACAAGAACATCGATGCTGGCGACGATGCCCGGGCCACCTACAAGCTGGGCCTGGAATACCGTCCCACCGAGACCTTGCTGGTGCGCGGCAACTACGCCACCGCCTTCCGCGCGCCTGACATGTCCTACATCTACGCGGGCGACAGTGGCTTCTTCAGCAGCGCGACTGACTATTTCCGTTGCGAAGAAGCCGGCCAGAATCTCGAGACTTGCACATGGAACCCGGCCAACTTCCAGGGTCGCCGCATCGGCAACCCGGAGCTGAAGTCGATCACCGCCGAATCGTTCGGTTACGGCTTCGTCTGGTCGCCCAGCCGTCGCTTCGACCTGCGGGCTGATTACTACAACGTGTCGATCGACAATGAAGTGGCCGACCTTCCGGCCAGCCTGATCCTGTTCAACGAAAACGAATGCCGCCAGGGTCGGCAGGACATCAATTCGCCGTCCTGCCAGGACTTCATCTCGCGCGTTGACCGCAACCCGCCGACCGGCTTCCAGCCCAACGCGATCCAGTTGATCCGCACCAACCCGGTCAACATCGCGTCCGAACGCGTCTCGGGCATCATCGCCGCGACGACGTTCCGTTGGGGCGGCGGTCGCAACGGCAACTTCGAGCTGGGCTTCAGCTACAACAACACGCTCAAGCACGAGTACACGCGCTTCCCCGGCGACCCGGTGATCGACGTGCTGGGTTCTCCGACCTTCTCGAGCGAGTTCAAGACGGTGGCCAGCGGCGACTTCAGCTGGGAAATCGGCCGCTTCAACGCCAACGTGCATGGCACGCGCTACGGATCGACGCCAAACTACGCCGCGCAGCTCGGGCTGCCGGCCATCAATGGCACGCCGGCCGGTGACATCGCCCCGTACATGTTGTTCAACCTCAACCTGGGCTATGAAGTCACCGACAACAGCAGGCTCGAGCTGACCGTCAACAACCTCGGCAACCGCAAGCCGCCGCAGGACCTCAGTTGGACGGCCTATCCGTACTACAACATCTTCAATTACAACGGATATGGTCGCGCGTACTGGCTGCAGTACTCGATCGACTTCGCGCCCAAGTAAGGTCGACGGGCAAGGTCCCTCGGGATAGCGATTGGAAAGGAGCCGGCGATTGCCGGCTCTTTTTTTGTGACGACTAGCCCTGTTGCAACGCGCGTTGCAGCGGTTCCAGCTGCGCCTCGTAGCGCCGCCATTCCTGCAGCGACCGGGTGTGGATGGGCTCGCGGACCTGCGCGCTGCTCAGCGTCGCGACCGGCGCGGCATTGCGCGTCGTGTCCACGCAGCCAGGCTCGAAGTCCAGGCCGCAATAATCGAACAGGGCGCGCGCAGTCGCATCGGTGTCCTGTACCAGGCCGGCATAGGCCACGTCGTGGATGGCGCCCGGCATCGCCTGGTGCCAGTGGTCCATCAGCCGGCGGTACTGCGCATGGTGCGCGGCCAGCGCATCGAGGTCATAGCTGTACGCAAACGCATCGCCGAACAAGGCGCGATAGTTCGAGAAACACAGGTCCATCGGATCGCGCGACATGTGCACGATGCGCGCCTGCGGCAAGGCCAGGCGGATGAAGCCCGCCAGCATGTAATTGGGCGGCAGCTTGTCCACGTACCAGCGCTTGCCGTTGGCGCGCCATTGGGTTTGCTCGAGATAGCGTCGGCCAAGTTCGGCGAAGTCGATCCGCGCGGCGCTGGCGACCAGTGCTTCGTCCAGCACGCGATGTCCGTGCAGGTCCGCCGTCCAGCGCCACTGCCGGGAAAAATCGGCAAGCTCGCCGGCCGGCGTCACTTGCGAATGATTGCCGAGGATGCGTTCGAGCAAGGTCGTGCCTGAACGCGGCATGCCGACGATGAAGATCGGCATCGGGCCTTCGAAGCGGTGCTCGCGCGCCTGCAGGAATTGCGGCGTGCAGCGTTCGATCACCGCATCGAACAGGCTTTGCTCGAGCTGCGGCTGGTGCTTCAGGCGCTCGTGCATCACGGCGTTCGCGCGCTGCAGCGCGGCCCAGGCTTCGTCATTGCGGCCCAGGTCTTCGAGTTCCTTGTACTGGGCGAATTCGAAACCGGCGTGGTCTTCGGTGCCGGCGGGCACTTCGGCCAGGCGCTGGCGAATGAAATCCAGGTGGTTGTCCTGCGCGGTCCACTTGCGCAACCGCGCCAGCGTGAGCGAGGCGCGGCCGAACGTCGGGCCCATGCGCAGGCAGGCCTCGAGTTCGCTTTCAGCCTCGCCGACGCGGCCATTGAACTGCAACTGGATCGCCCGGAAATAGCGGAAGTCGGGATTGTCGAAGCCCAGCGCACGCGCGCGATCCATCAGGGCGAGCGACTCTTCGTGCAGGCCCAGCCCCTGGTAGATATGCGCCAGGCCGGCCAGCGCCGGGGCATTGCGGGTGCGCGCCACTTCCGGATGCGCCATGCAGGCGCGTGCGGCATTGATCTCGCCGACCTTCACCAGGCATTGCGCCACGCGGCAGATCATGTCGGCATCGTCGGGCAAGGCAAACGCCGCGAACTTGGCTTGCTCCGCCGCGCCGCGAACACCGCCCTGCGCGAGCAGGACGCTGGCCAGCAACAGCCGTGCCGGGATATGCCAGGGGGACAGCTCGACCAGTTTTTCGAACGACGCCTGCGCGGCGGGAAGGCGGCCAGCACGGATATGCTGCTGGCCCGATTCCCACAGTTGCCGCGCCGGGTCGGGGCGATTCATGCGTTGGACAATTGCTCCACCGCGGCGACCGCGGCGAAACGATCCGCCAGGCGACGCAGCAAGGCGAGGCGGTTGCCGCGCACGGCGGCATCGTCGGCCATCACCATCACGCCATCGAAGAAGGCATCCACCGGTTCGCGCAACTGCGCCAGCCGACGCAACACGCCGAGGTAATCGCGCGCGGCCAGCAGGGGCGTGGTGTCGTTGATGGCTTCGGCCAGGGCGGCGTCCAATGCTTTCTCTGCGGGCTCGACCAACAAGGCGGCATTGATGCTGTCGGGCACCACGCCTTCGTTCTTGCGCAGGATATTGCGGATGCGCTTGTTGGCAGCCGCCAGCGCCGGTGCTTCGGGGAGCTTGGCGAATTCAGCGATCGCCTTCAGGCGCTGGTCAAAATCAGCGAGTGATTCGACGGCATCACCCAAGGTCGACACGGCATCGAACTGCGCGTTGCCCAGGCCCTGGTCGCCGTAGTAACTGCGCAGGCGTTCGATGATGAAACCGGCGAGTTCTTCGGTGGCGGCCGGATCGGCTTGGCCAACACCGGCGTTGGCCAGCGTCAGCAGCGGACGCAGGGCGCAATCGATCTGCCCTTCCACCAGCGTGCGCGCCAGGCCCAGCGCATTGCGACGCAGCGCGAACGGATCCTTGTTGCCGCTCGGCTTGAGTCCGGCGGCGAAACCACCTGCAAGGGTATCGAGCCGCTCGGCCACGGCCAGCACCTGCGACAACCGCGACGGCGCGATGGCGTCGCCGCCAAAACGCGGCAGGTAGGCATGGTCGATGGCATCGGCCACGTCGCCGGTTTCACCAATCGCGGTCGCGTAATAACGACCCATGATGCCCTGCAGTTCCGGAAACTCACCGACCATGCGCGACTGCAGGTCGGCCTTGGAAAGTTGCGCGGCGCGGCGCGCCATTTCCGCATCCACGCCGACCTGGTGGGCAATGGCCGACGCCAGCGTCGCCACGCGGTCTGTCTTGTCAGCGTAACTGCCCAGCTTCTGCTGGTAGGTCACCGAGGCCAGGCCCTCGCGCATCGATTCGATGCCCTGCTTGAGGTCTTCGTCGAAGAAGAACTGCGCGTCGGCGAAACGCGGGCGGATCACCCGCTCGTAGCCCTTGCGCACTTCGGACGGATCGGACGATTCAATGTTCGCGATGCCAACAAAGTGTTCGGTCAGGCGATGTTCGCGATTGAGCACCGGGAAGAATTTCTGGTTCGACTCCATGGTCGAGATCAACGCTTCGTGCGGCACGCGCAGGAACTGCGGCTCGAAACTGCACAGGATGGCGCGCGGCCACTCGACCAGGCAGCTCACTTCCTGCAGCAAGGCTTGCGCAACGCGCGCCACGCCATCGGCGCGCGCCGCGGCGCTTTCGATTTCCTCGCGCACCCGGGCCAACCGTTCGACCGGATCCACCAGCACGTAGGCCTGGCGCATTGCGTCCACGTAATCTTCCGGCACCGAAATCCACACCGGCTTGCCATGGTGGAAGCGATGGCCGCGGCTCATGCGGTCCGAGCGCAGGCCCAATACTTCGGCGTCCACGACATTTTCGCCGAGCAGCACCAGCAACCAGTGCGCCGGCCGGACGAAGGCGATATCGCGATTGCCCCAACGCATCGGCTTGGGAATCGGCAACGCCTTCACCGCCTCGTTGATGATCTCGGGCAGCAGGTCGGCCGTGGCCGCGCCCGGTTTTTCAGTGCGCGCGACGAAGCGTTCGCCCTTGCCGTCCGTAACGGTCTGCAGCTGCGAAATCTCGACACCGTTCTTGGCGGCGAATCCAACCAGTGCCTGGGTCGGCTGGCCCTGGGCGTCGAGACCGATGTTCTTGTACGGGCCGAGCGAATCACTCTTCTGCGTGGGCTGTTGCAGCGCGACGGCGGGCAGCAGTACGGCCAGCCGACGTGGTGAATACAAGGGCGCCGCGCCGGTGCGATCAAACTCCACGCCACGTTTTTCCAGACCGGCGCAAACGCCATCGAAAAAAGCGCGCGCCAATTCCGGCAGCGCCTTGGGCGGCAACTCTTCCGTGCCGATTTCGACCAGCAGCGATTTCATGTCAGCCATGGGCCACGTCCTTGGCCGTTGCGTCGGCTGCATTCCTTGCCAGGCCGGGGAAGCCAAGCTTTTCGCGTTGCGCGTGATAGGCCTGCGCGACATTGCGTGACAGCGTGCGCACGCGAAGGATGTAGCGCTGCCGTTCCGTCACCGAGATGGCGCGCCGCGCATCGAGCAGGTTGAAGCAATGCGATGCCTTGCAGACCTGTTCGTAGGCGGGCAGCGGCAGGCCGTGTTCCACCAGCTTGTGCGCTTCGGCTTCGCAGGCATCGAAGCGATGGAACAACTCGGCGACATCGGCCACTTCGAAGTTGTAGGTGCTCTGTTCCACTTCGTTCTGGTGGTACACGTCGCGGTAGGTGACGGTGCCCTGCGGGCCGACCGTCCAGACCAGGTCGAACACGTTGTCGACATTCTGCAGGTACATGCACAGGCGCTCGAGGCCGTAGGTGATCTCGCCCGTGACCGGGCGACACTCCAGGCCGCCGGCCTGCTGGAAATAGGTGAACTGGGTGATCTCCATGCCGTTCAGCCACACTTCCCAGCCCAGGCCCCAGGCGCCCAGCGTCGGCGACTCCCAGTTGTCCTCGACGAAGCGCAGGTCGTGCACCAGCGGGTCCACGCCCAGTGCCTTCAGCGATCCGAGATAGCGCTCGACCAGGTCGTCGGGGTTGGGCTTCATCACCACCTGGTACTGGTAGTAGCGCTGCAGGCGATTGGGATTCTCGCCATAGCGGCCGTCGGTCGGACGGCGGCAGGGCTGCACATACGCGGCGTTCCATGGCTCGGGGCCGAGCGCGCGCAGGAAGGTCGCGGGATGGAAGGTGCCGGCGCCGACCTCGAGGTCGAGCGGCTGGATCAGCACGCAGCCTTGCTCGCCCCAATACTGGTTCAGGCGAAGGATGAGTTCCTGGAAAGTGGGTGCCGTCATCGTGGAAACCGCCGTGCGAAGGTGCGCGCAATCAAAGGCGGTTAGTATAGCTGGCATGCGCGCGGGGCTTGGTTTTCGTGCCCCGGAACCCGACAAGGATCTGTCGATGGAAAAGCCACCAATCACGTTGTCCACACCCTACCGTTGGCTGGGCGAAGCGCTGGCCATGTGCCGCCAGCATCCGGCCGCGTTCATGGGCGCCTCGTCGGTGCTGCTGGTGGTGGGTTTGTTGCCGACCATCCTGCAGCGGATCGCCGCGTCCATCCTGCCGCAGACATTGGTCCTGCAGGCGCTGGTGTACGTGTTGTTCTCGATGTTGCTGTTGCCGCCGATCGTCGGCGGCTTCTACCGGCTGACGCACGCGGCGCGGCTGGGCAAGCCGGTGACGATGTGGGACCTTTTCCCCATCCTGTCCGACGGGCCCGCGGCGCGGCGCCTGGTCGGCACCAACCTGATCTTCTTCTTCCTGCTGCTCGCGTTCGTGGTCGTGCCGGTGGTGGCGTTGGGCGGCAAGGAACTCACCGCCTTCATGGCCGCGCTGGCCGCATTGAAACCCGGCACCACGCAGTTGCCGACGATGCCCTCGGGCCTGGCGCCGCTATTGGTCGGCGCGGCACTGGTTACGCTGGTGATCAACACCGCTAAAGAACTGGCCATGGCCCAGGCCAGCCTGGGCGATCGCTCACCGCTGGTCGCGACGACGGATGGCTTCAAGGTGGCGCTACGCCACGCCGGCACCTTCCTGCTGTTCTACCTGCCCGTAGCCGCGCTGGCCTTCCTGGGCTTCCTGGCGTTTGCGCTGGTGGCGGTGTTGATCGGCGCGGTGCTCAGCCTGATCAGCCCGATGCTGACCTACCTGTTGATCGTGCCGGTGGCCGTGGTGGTCGGGCTGGCGTACTACGCGCTGGTATTTGCGTTTTTCTACAGCGCCTGGCGTGACACGCTGGCCGAAGGCCAGTTGGACACCGGGCCCGCGCCGGAAGCGGCGCACCAGATCGAGGTCTGAAGCTACAGCGTCGCGATTTGTCCCAACAGCCAGAAGAGCCGCAGCAACATCCCGGTCGACAGCAGCAACAGCAACGCCACCTGCGCCCATAACAGTGCGCGTGCCCACGTCGGCATCGGACCCAGCGCGGACACACGCGCGCCGGCCAACAAATCGTGCAAGGCGCGGCCGTCCTGGCGCCAGCCGGCGAGGGCATGGCCGAGGTTCAAGCTCAGCCAGCTCAGCGAGCCGGCGAAGAAGCGCAGCGCCGTGCGCGCCAGTCCCAGTCGTCCGCCGTGTTCCGATTGCACCTGCACGCCTAGCAGGCGCTTGCCCGGCGTGGCCTGCCAACGGCTTGCTTCGAAGCCGATGAAATAGAGCGCCGCGATGCCGGCGATGAGCAGACAGGCCTGCAATACGGCCGAGCCCGTGCGGTTGATCTGTTCGGACACCAGTGCGCGCTGCTGCGGGTCGGCCATCAACTGCCTTGCCAAGGCGAGCGGATCGGTGATGGCGCCGTCGGCGGAAAACACGCGATCCATCATCCACGACTGCAGCGTGGCCAGCAGGCGGTTGGCGGCGGCGACGGATTCGCGAACCGCTGGCGCGACCAGCAAGACCAAGAGCGGCGACAGCAGCCCGATATCCAGGCTCCAGGCCAGGTAACGGCGCCAGAATCCGGCGGGCCGCCTGGCCGCGTCGTCGTTGGCGGCAAGCACGACCGGCGCCTGCGCTGCCGGCCCGGGCGTCACGGCGCGACCGGACCGGGCTCGGTGGCGCGTCGGCGCATGATGCGCGCCATCAGCAGGCCGGCTTCGTAGAGCAGGCACATCGGTACGGCCAGCAATATCTGTGACAAGCCGTCGGGCGGCGTGATGATGGCGGCGATGATGAAGATGGCGACGATGACATAGCCGCGCCAATCCGCCAGTTGCTTCGGCGTCACCCAGCCCAGGATGACGGCGATGACGACGGCGACCGGCACTTCGAAGCTGACGCCACCGGCCAGGAACATCACCAACACGAAATCGAGGTAGTGGCTGATGTCGGTCATCATCGCCACGCCAACCGGCGCGGTGCTGCTGAGGTAGGCGAACATCACCGGCAACAACAGGAAATAAGTGAACGCGCAGCCGGCGTAGAACAACAGCGTTGCCGCCACCAGGATCGGCCGCGCCAGCCGCTTTTCCTTGTCGTACAAACCGGGCGCGACGAAGGACCACAACTGGTACAGCACCACCGGCATCGCCACCATCAGCGCGGCGAAGAAGGCCAGCTTCACCGGCACGAAAAAGGTGGAGGTGACTTCGATCGCGATCAGCTGGCCGCCCTTGGGCAGGCTACGCAGCAAGGGTTCGGAGATAAGCGTGTACAGGCGATCGGAAAACGGCAGGATCGCCAGGAACGCCACCACCACCGCCAGCACCGCGCGCAGCAGGCGATTGCGCAACTCCAGCAGGTGCGCGATCAAGCTTTCTTCGGGCGGCTTCGGTGACGTCATGCGTCGCGCCGGCCGAGGGGCGCCAGCAGGTCGCCCTGCACGGGCGCGTCGTCGAATGGCGATGCATCGTCGGCGACTTGCGCAGCGGGCTCCTCGACGGATTCATCGGCGGCTTCGTCGCGCATCGCGACCGGTTCGGTTTCCGGCAGCCAGCCGTCCGCGTCTTGCGATGCTTCCTGCGTTGCGTCCGCGCCCAAATCCACGCGTGTCGGCAAGCCCGGGTCGAGGTCGGCGAAACCATCACGCAGGTCCTGTTCCAGCGCCTGCATCTGCGGCTTGAGTTCTGCCATCGGCTCGGTGAACTGGCGCTTGAATTCCTCGGCTGCCAATTCGCGCTCGAGTTCGGACTTCACCGAATACCACTGCGCGCGTGCGCGCCGTATCCACAAGCCGGCGAAACGCGCCGCCTTGGGCAGGCGCTCGGGGCCGAGCACCAGCAAGGCCACGACTGCAACGATCAGCAGTTCACTGAAGCCGACGTCGAACATCGATTTGGGCTCCGCCTGGACCGCCGGTCAATCCTTGCGCGATTCGTCGCGCAGGTCGGCCTTGGGGGCATCGGTCTTGTTGGCGTCAGCCGGCGGCGTCTCATCGCCACTCATGCCCTTCTTGAAACCACGCACGGCATCACCGAGGTCGCCGCCGAGATTCTTGAGGCGCTTGGTCCCGAAGATCAGCAACACGATCACCAGGACGATCAGTAGTTCCTTCCAGCCCAGGCCCATGGTCGTGTCCTTGAAAAATGCAGGTGCTAAGGATAGCGCAGCGCAGCCGCCCTGGACTCAGTTCGATGCGGCCGGGGCCGGGTCGGGACCCTGGCGTACCGTGCTTTCCTCGAGCTTGTCGCGGAAGCCCACCACGGCATCGGTGCCGCTGCCGGCGCGGCCCTCGAAGATGGCGCGGGCGGTGTTGCCCTTTCCGTAGGTCGCCTGGTTGGACTTGTTGTCGATGCCCAGGCGGGTGCCGTCCAGCGATACGCCGGCGAACAGGCCGCGGGCGCGCGAGTAGCTGTAGATCTCGGCTTTGAGTTGTTCATCGGTGCTGGCCTGCGCGCTACGGCCAACCGGGCCGGCGGCCACGCTGGCGTCGGCGCCGAGGGTGAACTTGCCATTGACGATGGAGTCCACGCCGCGCTTGGAGCGGAACACCAGGATCACATCCGCCGACTGCACGCCTGCCTGGAAGCCAAAACTGCCGCCGGTGAGGGTGATGAAGCTGGGGTGCGACCAGGTGCCGTCGGCGCCGCGGATGGCGATCAGGCCGCGACCACGGCGGCCGCCGACCACGAAGCTGGCCTTCACCACGTTCGGGATGACGGCGATGGCCTGGGCATCCTGAAGCAGGTTGGAGGGAATGGAGTCGTCGGGGATGCGCAGGATTTCGCCGAGCACGCGACTGGCGTCGTTGGCGCGCTGGTCTTCCACTTCGCCCGCAAAGGCCGGCAAGGCCGCCAGCACCACCAGCAAGGCGAACAGGGCAAGACCGAAGCGGCGCAGCGTGGCGAAGGGAATCTGGGTGGACGGCATGGAATGCTCCGATGTCAGGGGCGGGGCCCCGGGGCGAAGAACACAGCGTGAACCGTTCTTCATGTATGGGATGATAATTTGACTGCTTGCCATTGGAACAGTTCCCATGAGTCCGCGCTTCCGCGACGGTGTCGCGCCTGTACCCGCCACCCGTACGGGACTGTTGCTGGTCAACCTGGGCACGCCTGACGCGCCGACCGCCGGCGCGGTGCGCCGCTACCTGGGCGAATTCCTGCACGATTATCGCGTGGTCGAACTGACCCGCTGGCTGTGGTGCCCGATCCTGCACGGCATCATCCTGCCGCTGCGTTCGCGCAAGGTGGCGCACAAATACGCCAGCATCTGGACCGACAAGGGCTCGCCACTGTTGGCGCTCAGCCGCGACCTGGCCGAGGCGATGCAGGCGCAGATGCCCGAATTCGAGGTGCGCCTGGCCATGCGCTACGGCCAACCTTCCATCCGCGCCGAACTGCAGGCCATGCGGGCGCGCGGCCTGCAGCGGCTGCTGGTGCTGCCCCTGTATCCGCAATATTCCGCGTCCACGGTGGCCGCCGTGCACGACGCCGTGTTCGCCGAACTGCGCCAGTGGCGGGTGATGCCCGAGCTGCGCCTGATCAACGACTACCACGTGGATGAAGGCTGGTTGGACGCATTGGCAGCCAGCGTGCAGAACCACTGGGACCTGCATGGCCGCGGCGAAATCCTGCTGATGTCCTTCCATGGCGTGCCGCAACGATTCATCGCGGCGGGCGATCCGTATGCGCGCCAATGCGAGCTGGGCGCACGAGCACTGGCGCAGCGCCTGCAACTGGACGATTCCCAGTGGCAGCTGACCTTCCAGTCGCGATTCGGGCGCGAACCGTGGCTGCAGCCTTATACCGACGAGACGTTGAAGGCGATGGCCGCGCGCGGCGTGCGCAACGTGGACATGGTCTGCCCCGGATTTGCCGTGGATTGCCTGGAAACACTCGAGGAAAATTCGGTCGAGAACGCCGCGATCTTCCGCGAAGCCGGCGGCGAAACGCTCTGCTACATCCCGGCACTGAATTCGTCGCCTGGGCATGTCGCGGCGCTGGCCGCGCTTGCTCGCCGCCATGTGCAGGGCTGGCCGCATTGAGCGCGCTGGCTTGAGCAGGCCGGGATGAGCACGGAAATTTCGCTGGCCACCGCGCGCGGCACGCTGACCGCGCTGCGCAGTGGCAATCCCGACGGACCGCGGCTGCTGGCCTTGCATGGCTGGCTCGACAACGCCGCCAGCTTCATCCCGCTGCAGCCGGAGCTGAAGGACTTCGACCTGGTCGCGCTGGATCTTCCCGGCCACGGCGGCAGCGCGCACCGCATGCCCGGCTACGACTATGTGTTCGTGGACTGGATCCACGACGTGCTGGACGTGCTGGATGCACTCGGCTGGAAAACCGCAAACCTGCTCGGGCACTCGATGGGCGGTGCCATTGCAACGATGGTCGCGGCCGGCGCGCCCGAGCGGATCGAGCGACTCGCCCTGATCGAAGCACTCGGCCCGATCTCGGGCAAGGCTGAAGAGGCAGGCAGCCGATTGCGCACGGCAGTGAAGGCGCGGCGCGCGCTGGACGGTGGCAAGACGCCGCGAGTGATTCCCGCGCTGGACGCTGCGGTTGCGGCACGCCTGGCGGTATCGCAGATGAGTACCGAGGCAGCGACCTTGATCGTCGAGCGCAACCTGCGCAGCGTCGCGGGCGGATATGCCTGGCGATCGGATCCGCGCCTGACGCTGCCCGGGCATGTGCGTACCGACGAGGCCTTCATCCACGGCTGGATCCGCGCCATCGAGGCGCCGACGCTGGTCATCGCGGCCGATCCGGCGCCGGTGTACTTCACGCCCGAGGCGCGAGATGCCCGGGTCGCGCAATTGCAGGACGGCCGTTGCGAAGTGGTTTCCGGCGGCCACCACCTGCACATGGAGCAGGCGCCGCGCATCGGTTCGTTGTTGCGCGAGTTCCTGCTTACCCGCTGATCGTGCGACGCAGCTCGGCCTTGATGGCCAGGCCGTCGCCATGCAAGTAGTCGCGGTCGGCGTGCCAGTCCGGGCAACGCGCTTCCACCTCGCGCCAGAAGCGCCGCGAATGATTGCGATGGATCAGGTGGCATAGCTCGTGCACCAGCACGTATTCGAAGGCCCGCGAACGGCCCACCACCAGTGCCAGGTCCAGCGACAAGGCATCGGTGGGGCTGAGCGATCCCCATAGCGACGACAGCGGCCGCAGGCGGAAGGCGATCGGCGCGCGCGGCAGGCTGGGCAGGTATTTCGGCAGCCAGGCACCCAGGTCGGCGCGCGCCTGCTGCAGGTAGAAATCCTTCAGCGCCGAACGCATCTGTTTCTCGCCGGCCTTGGCGGTCTGCGTGATGACCACCGCGTGTTCGCCGAGCTCGGCGCGCGTGTAGCGGCCTTCGCGCCACTCCAGCGGAATTCTTTCATCGCGCAATTGCAGATGGGTATCGCGCTCGCGCGTGAACGGTTGTGCCTCGACCGTCGGTCGTTTCGCCAATTGGGACTGCAGCCAGTCGCGATGTTCGAACAGGAAGGTTTCGGCCGAGCGCACCGACGCGCTGCGTGGCACGGTGAGGCGGATCCCGCGTTCATTCACGATCAGCCGCAGCGTGCGGGCGCGCGCATCGCGCACCCAGCGCACCGGCACCGCCTCGCCACTGCGCAGCACCAGTTCGCGCGCCGCTTCTTCGGTGCGCGGGGGCTCGGGGAAGCCAAACCAGTTCATCACGATGCCGATGAGCGGAACGCCGTCAGGTTGCTGGCGGCGCGGGCAGCGACCTTGCGCCGGAGCAGGGGCGACCAGCCGAGCAGCCAGCCCGGCGCACCCAGCGCCTGCCGCGACCAGGCCCAGAAATCGAAACGGTCGCGATGGCTTGATATCAAACCATCACGAAACGCGAATTGCGCATCGATGCGGTTGTGCACCAGGCGGCCGGTGGCGCTGAAGCGATAATGGGCTTCCCAATGCGCGTGGCCGGTCGTTTCATCGGCCGTGACTGCGGTGTGGGTGAGCGACCAGGCGTCCATGCCCTTGGTGCGCGTGGCCACGCACAACATGTTCCACATGGCGGCGATTTCATCGCGGCCCGTCAGTTCGAAAACTTCATCCTTGAACACCGCGTCGGGCGCGTAACACGCAGCCATCGTCGCTGCATCGAGCTGCGCGAAGGCGCGGTAGAAACGCTCGATCAGGTCGCTGTTGGCGCGGGCGTTGGCGTCGGCTTGGGGGGAATCCATCAGGCCTGATTCTAACGCCAGTTTCAGTCCTCGGGGCGGCTCAGTTTCAGGGCTTTTTCCAGCGCCGTGAACACGCGCGCCAGCTCCGCCGACATCAGCGCATAACGCGCATCCAGCTCGGCGTTCAGCGAGTCGCGTTCGGTGTTTTCCAGCTGGTCCACCGCGCCGTCCAGGAACTTGAGCTTGCGCACGACCAGATCCTCGCCCAGCACGAAGCTGACGTGGTCGTCGAACACCAGCGCCAGCTTCGAAACCTGCTTGCCCGACTCCAGATGCTTGCGGATCTCATCGCCCAGCAATTCCTGGCGCTGGCATTTCACGATCGCCCCGCCATCCACCGGATCCTTCAACTCGCACTCGTCGCCGAGCGCAAAACCCGCGGGCAATGGCTCGCCGGCGATCCAGCCGGTCAGCAGCGCGCGTGGCGACAACTCGGCATTGAGCGGCAGCGCCGGAAAACTACCCAGCGCGTGGCGCAATTCGGTGATGAAGCCTTCGGCCGCCTTGCGCGACGAGGTATCCACGGCGACCACGCCCTGGGCCAGGTCGATCGAGGCATTCAGGCGGCTGGGGCGGACGAAGGCGCGCGGCAGCAGTTCGTGCACCACGTCTTCCTTCAGGCGCTTGCGGGCACGACCGCCCAGCTTGCGGCCCTCGCGCTGCTCGGCCTGGGCCAGCTTGCGCTGCACCTCGTCGTTGACGACGGACGACGGCAACAGCCGGTCTTCGCCACCCAGGGTCAGCCACAGCGCGTTCCCGACCCGGTGCGACAGGGCCGGCTGGTCGCGACCGAACGGCGACACGAAGCCGCGCGACATCTGCTCCAGCGGGCCGACCGGCTTCAGGGCCCACTCGGCCAGCGCGTCGTCGATGCTGTCAAAGGACTTCTTGAGGGACGGATTGAAACGGAACAGCGTCAGGTTGCGAAAGAACATTCAAAATCCACGATAAATCCAATCCCCTAGTTTACCCTCTGTCGCCGCCGCGCCCGCAGGGTTAAGCTCGATGAATGGCCCAGCCGCCGGACACCGCCAAGATCACCGCACAGTTGGTCGAGCTGCGCCTCGAGCACCGCGACCTGGACGCGGCCATCGCCAAGCTCACGACCGACATGGCCGCAGACGAGCTGGCGGTCAAGCGCTTGAAGAAACGCAAGCTGCGCATCAAGGACATGGTGGCGTACCTCGAGAACCAACTCATCCCGGACCTCGATGCTTGATTCGTCCTATCAAGAGCGGTTTACGAGATAGCGCGCGGCGCCGGGTCAGGGCATGTTCGTCCGCGTCTTGGAAAAAACGTCCTGTTTTTTACAAGCCGCCGTTCTTTGCGTCCTGCACCACTCGGACGAACATGCCCTGCCCCGACGTCGACCCAATCACGGCCGCACGTTTCAGGCTGAGAGCAAAGGCGCTCGAGCTCTCTCCTCCCGACGGGAAAAAGCCGAAGCGCGAAATCCCCTTCTCCCCCACGCCAAATCAAGGGAAGTGCACACGTGGCTTCACCACGTGACAAGCCGCGCTTCGACAGAATAAGAACGGCCACGACGAACCCATCGCGCATTCTTTCTGACCCTGCCATTCGCCGAGACGAAGCGGAAGCCTTGTATCGGTGCCTGGTCGTGAGGACAGCAGGATAGAACTACGGATTACGTCTGGGAGCGGGGGGCGGTGTTTGCTTCGACCAAGTCGCGCGAGCGCCGACAGGCGCGAGTGCAGCGACTCGAAGTGAATACCGACCCCTGCCTCGCCGTAACGCAAATCCGCTCGTACGCTAAACCGCTTCCAGAAGAACTAAGGAGCCGGAGAAGCGACTTTGCTGACGGCCTCGGGCGAGATCTTGGTGATGGTGTGCCGAAGCTCGCGACTGAGCACGAGCTTGGCGTCTTTTTCCCAGTTGTTCAGGCGCTCGTCGAAATCGAGTTTGCCATTCGGGCAGATCCACACGAGCTTCAGGTCGCGCAATTTTCCGATGAAGCCGCGGAACAGCGACTTGTCGAAGAACTCCGGCGCCGCCGGGGCATACAACAGCGACAGGCGTTGCGCGGCGAGGTGGCACAGGGTTTCGAGTTCGCCGGCCGACAGGGTGCGCGGGCCGTTCTTCACCAGCGTGGTGATGGCGATGAAGTAGCGCTCGAAAGCCTGTTGCAGGCTGTGCGCGATGGCGCGCAGGCGGAACACTTCGTCGGTCTGGCCGGGGCCGCGCGACAGGATGCCGCCGTCTTCGTCGTTGACCACGTGCAGCAGGCCTTCGGCGATGAAAAGATCCATCGTGGCATTCAGGCGCTCGGTGAATTCATCCTCGGTCCAGGGCAGGAACAACTCTTCCTGGATGAAGGGATAGATGGTGGTGCCCAGGCGCAGCATGCCCGCGCGCGACAATCGGCGGTTGTTCTGGAAGCACAGCGCGATCCAGGCCGCGGCGCTGAACAGGTGCAGGACGTTGTTGCGGAAATAGCTCTGCAACACCGCGGTCTCGCCTTCCAGGCCGAGCACGTCGCCCAGCGGATGCTTGCGCCGGGTCAGCACGTCGATCTTCTCGCCATAGGCGATGATTTCCGCGGGCTCCATCGGCGTGACGGTGACACGGTCGGAATAGGGCAGCGCGGCCAGCAGCTTCTTCGACAGCGCAAGCTGCGCCAGCAGATCGCTTTCGGCCATCGCGTGCTTGGGCGTGGACAGCAAGGCAATCGCCAGCAGATTGATCGGGTTCACGTCGGCGGCGCGGTTGATGTTGACCTGGATGCGCTGCGCCAGTTCGTCCACCACGTCGCTGAACCAGGTCGGCTTTTCTTCCTTCATCTGGGTGCGCCACTCGGGGTCGGTCGCGGCCAGCACCTCGTCCATGCGCACCGGCTCGCCGAAGTTCACCGTCACCTTGCCGTAGTGCGAGCGCAGCACTTCCAGCACGCCGCGCAGCAGGGCCCAGATGGTTTCCTTCGCCTTGGGCTGGCCGGTGAGCTCGTCCAGGTAGCTCTTGCCCTCGATCAGTTTTTCGTAGCCGATGTACACCGGCTGGAACACCACCGGCCGGCGCGGCGCGCGCAGGAAGGCGCGCACGGTCATCGCGATCATGCCGCCCTTGGGCGCCAGCAAACGGCCGGTGCGCGAGCGGCCACCCTCGATGAAGTACTCCAGCGAAAAACCTTCGCCGACGAGTTGCGCCACGTATTCGGAAAACACCGCGGCATACAGCGCGTTGCCGCGGATGCTGCGACGCAGGAAGAAGGCGCCGCCGCGGCGCAGCACCGAGCCGATCACCGGCAGGTTGAGGTTGTCGCCGGCGGCGATGTGCGGCGGCACGATGCCGTGCTGGTACAGCAGGTAGCTCAGCAGCAGGTAGTCCATGTGGCTGCGATGGCAGGGCACGTAGACGATTTCGTGGCCGGGCGCGACCTGCTTGAGCTTGTCGAGGTGGTGGATGGTGACGCCGTCGTAAATGCGGTTCCAGAAACCGGTCAGCGCAAACGACAGCGACTTGACCACCGGATTGGAATAGTCGGCGGCGATTTCCCAGGCGAAACGATGGGCTTTCTTCCAGGCCTCCAGATACTCGCTGCCATCGCGGCGGGCTTGATCGGTAATTGCCTTGCGCACCGGCTCGGCATCAAGCACGCGGTCCACCAGCAGGCGGCGCGTGGAAAGATCGGGCCCGATGACCGCCGCGCGAATCTTGTGGAAGTGCGCGCGCAATACGCGCGAGGTCTTGCGCACGGTGCGTTCGTGCGGCAACTGCTCGGCCAGGATGTCGCGCACCGGAAAGCTCGGCGAGAACTGCACGACCGTGTCGCGGCCGTTCAACAGGATGGCGAGCAGGCGACGGAAGCGGCCGACCAGCGCCCAGTGTTCCGAGAACAAGACCGAGAACCAGCCCGACTGCCTGGCCGGCGCGCGGCCGACAAAGATCGACACCGGCACCAGTTGCACGTCCATGTCCGGCGAGATGCGATGCGACATCAGCAATCGCGACAGGCCCTGCGAGTAACTTTTTTTCTTCGTGCCTTGTGCGGCGCCACCGCCTCGGCGCGAGAGCGCGATGTAGGCGCGCTTGCGGCCGAGCGGATCGCTGGGCAGCGGCGCGAACGGCGATGGCAATCCTGCTTCGCGACAGGCGCGGTCCAGGATCAGCGCGTTGGACAGGCCGTAGTTTTCCATCACGTAGCAGACCGGCCGGTCCAGCACGAAGGGCGGCACGGTCGGTTCGCGCTTGATCTCGATCCAGGGTGCCAGCAGGCGCTCCATCAGACGGACCCACCAGGGCGGCCGGGCGAGCGTCGCTGCCACGCCGCGTGGCGGCGGGCCTGGTGGGGGCGACGCAGTCGGTGCCGGACGCGCCGGGGGCGCGGGCGTCGGCGGGTCGAGCGGCAACTCGGGCTGTTCGGTCATGGCGCGGTGGCCGGCTGGGTCGGGCCGGCGGGACTGACCAGCGCCTGTTCGGCATTGCGCACCGCGTCGGCGCTGTACCAGCGGCCGTCACGACGCAGCAGCTGCATTTCGAAGCGCACGGTCTTGCCCAGCAAGGGATAGCTGACCTCCATGGTTGCCACGGGCCCGTCCACGGCCTTCACCCGCGCCTGCACCTGCGCCAGCGAGGCATCGGCGTCCAGGCCATAGATGCGGCCGATCTGCTTGAGGCCCTTCAGGCCGCGACCGGCTTTTTCCAGGGTCGGGATCATTTCCAGGCGGCGGCTGTCGACCAGGGTGGGCAGGTTGATGTCACGTGCGGTCTCGGTCAGCACGCCGATGGCACGACGCGCGCGGTCGCGATCGGTCACCAGCTCGGGCCGCAGCCAGTTGATCAGGGTCGAGCCCATGGCCTTGGCGTGGGCTTTCTCGGCGGCGGTCAGCTTCGGGTTGGCGGTGATCACCCCGTTCAGGAAGATGCCACCGGTGGCCTGCATCAGCGGCCACTGGGAATTGAGTTCTTCTTCGATCTTCTTCAATTTTCTGTCAAATGAGTCATAAAGTTGGGCTTCTGCGTTGGGCGCCGTCAGACGGCCCATCCACTTCGCATAATCCTTTTGCTGGGCCGGGGTCGGCGCGGGCGCCGATGCGAGGTTGGCCTTCCAGCGCGCCTCCATCCGCTTGTGCAGGGCGGGCGGCATCGACAGTCGGGAATAGCGGACCAGGTCATCGTCCCTGACCGCCTGGGCCAGGCCCTTCACCGCAGCCACCGGATCGCCGGGCGCCACGACTTCGCGGCGACAGCCCGCCAGGGCGAGCAAGGCCAGCAGGGTCAGCGGTAGCCAGCGGGAAAACAGTCGCGACATCAGGGCCGGGCGGGAGGACGGTAGGCGAATTTAGCAGATTGCCTTCCCCTGCCGCCTGAGCGGCCTGGGCCAGACCGGTCGCAGGGCGCCGGCAACCTAGTAGCGCAGCGCGTCGAGCTTCTGCTGGCGGCGTTCGGCCTCGGGCTGCGACCAGCTGTTGTTGAACAGGGCCGGCTCCCAGCTGCCGTAGCTGGGGTTGGGCAACACGAACCAGCGCTCGCCGACCCAGCCCAGGTAAGGCCGCACCGCCTGCTCGCGGCCGGCCGGCGTGTTGGCCACTACCGTCACCATGTCGCCGATCTGGTCGCCGAACTGCATCAGCACGCGATATTTGCGCCCGACCAGCTGGCGGCGACAGCCCTTTTCGGAGCCTTCGCTCTCGCAACCATCGACCACCATGCCCAGGCCCATGAACTGACTGGCGTCCTTCACCGGGAAGCCAGCCTTGCGCAAGTTGCCCAGGGTGGCGTCGCCGAGATCCTCGGCCCGGTTGGACAAGTAGAAGATCTTGACCCCGCGGGCGCTGGCGGCGCGGGCGAATTCCAGTGCGCCAGGCACGGGCTTGGCGGCTTCCTCCTTCACCCACTCGGCCCAGGTGGCTTCGTTGTAGGACAGGCCGTCGCGGATCAGGCGCGCCTGGTAAGGCGAGTTGTCGAGCATGGTTTCGTCCACGTCCACGATGATCGCGGGCGGCAGGCCCTTGGCGCTGTTGGCGCGGTCCTCCTTGGTCAGCGCATCCCAGCCCGGGGTCTTGATCGCGCGATCGAGCTGCACCAGCGCGCCACGCCAGGTCTGCCCGGCGATCAGGCGGAATTCCACCGACGTCTGCATCCAGGCCACGGCATTGAGGTTGTCATTGTGAGATGCCGCCGCCTTGCCGGCGACAGTCGAACCGGCGCCGGGCTCGGCCGTGGCGTGCGCGCGCGTAGGCAAGGTGTCGCAGGACGACAGCAGGGCAATCAGCAGGGCGGCAGGCAGGAATCGAAGCAGGGCCATCGGTGCGTCCGGATCGGGTGCGGACCGGCATTGTCGCAAACTTCGATGAAAGGACAGCGTCAGGCTTGTAGTCATTGCAGTGCCGGGTGAGACTCCGGTCACGTTCTTTCATGAAGAGGGTGCCCCGATGCTGCGTCGCCTGCTGCCCACGCTGTGCCTGCTCGCCCCCTGCCTGTTCGCCCTCGCATCCCCGGCGATGGCGGGAAAGAAGCCGGCGTATACCTACGCGCGCGCAGGCAGCGCTGCCGATGTCGTTCGCGCCACCACGCCCGGCGTGGTCCTGATGGGTGGCAGCACCGATGTCGATGCGGCGTTCCAGTGGATGTGCGGCCTGGGTGGCAATGGCGATTTCCTGATCATCCGCGCCACCGGCACCGATGCCTACAACCCCTACATCCTCGACCTGTGCCCGAGTGCGAATTCGGTCGCGACGCTGATCATCCCCAGCCTGGCGGCAGCGAATGCACCCGAAGTTGCGGCGATCATCGCCAAGGCGGAGATGGTGTGGCTTGCGGGCGGCGACCAGTCCAACTACATCAATTTCTGGAAAGGCACGCCGGTTCAATCGACCTTGAACGCGCGCATCGCGGCGGGTGTGCCGGTCGGCGGCACCAGCGCGGGACTGAACGTGCTCACGCAGTTCGTGTACACCGCGCAGGGCAGCCAGGGCGCGACATCGAGCCAGGCGGTGGCCGACCCCTTCAATCGCTACATGACCTTCGATCGCGATTTCGCCGCGTTGCCCGTGATGCAGGGGATTATTGGTGATCCGCACTTTGCCGCGCGCGACCGCATGGGCCGCGACATCGCCTTCCTGTGCCGCGTTGCCGCGAATGGTTGGAGCGCCGCGCCGCGCGGCATCGCGGTGGATGAAATGACGGCGCTGCTGGTGGACGTCAACGGCCACGCCACTGTCGTCGGTTCGGGCCACGTGTATTTCCTGCAGGCGCCGGGCATGCCGCAGCAGTGCTCGGCGAAGAAGCCACTCACCTATCTAAACATCGCGGTCGGACGCATCAGCGCGGGCAACAGTTTCGAGGTGCCGACATGGCAGCGCTCGGGTGGCGCTGGCTACAGCGTGTCGGTGACGGCGGGCGTGCTCAGTTCGACGCAAGCGGGCGGGTCAGCTTACTGAACGGATCGACGGGCGCCGGCGGCGGCGCAGCCAGCGCCGTGGCCGCAATTCCACTTGACCGGCGTGTATTGAGGGGACAGGCGCATCCGGCGTCCGGGAGTAGGGCGTGGGCGCACACAGCTGGCGGTTCGGCGCGATGGCGCTTTTGTTGGCAGGGTCGATGCAGGTGGCACAAGCGCAGTCAACGGATGGCTACCATGCCATCCAGGTGTTCCCGATCGTGGTTGACAGCGCCAGCTTCGCGCAGCGCTTCCACTTCCGGGCCACCTATACCTGGGACCCGACCGAGGTCCTGGTCAAGTTCTATCCGGCGCAAGGAACCGCGCAGCCGCTGCCGCTGACTTGTCCCAGTTTCACCCTGTTGGACCTGGGCGAACGTCGCTTCTCCAGCTTGCGCGAACTGTGTCCCGACCTCGTGCCGGGAACCGCCTTCGGCACGCTGGTCGTGCGCACGGAATCGGGCCAGTCGTTTGCCGGCTTCTCGCGAGTCAGCAATCCAGCTGGCAACGGCTTTTCGGTCGAGTCGTTTCCAGCCAACACCTTCACCGCTGCCGTCAGCGCCGTGACTGGCCTGCGCCGGCTCGCCGCACAGTCTGGCTCGCCGGCCTTCCAGAGCAATTGCTTCATCGGCAACCTGGCCGAGCTCTCGCCGACGGGTACCCCGGTCGCCACCCAGGTGTTCGTCTCGCTCAACGATGCCAGTGGCATGCTGCTCGGCCAGACCCAGGTCGAGGTGAAACCTGGCGAGCTGATTCGACTGCTTGACGTGTTCGCCGCGGCGGGCGTGCCGAACGGCGACAGGGACGACACGGTTGCGAACTTCGAATCCTTCGGCCCGAGCACGGGGCTGATGACCTTTTGCACCGTGCAGGACAACACGAGCTTTGGTGCCGATTTCCGCATCGGCAAACAGGAGTTGGGATTCGGCGGGATTCCAGGAGCCCAGGACGAAGGCGCCATGCGCTGGACCTTCAATGACGCCGAGGAAGCGATCGACAACGAGGTGTCCGGCGCGCCCTTGGCGATTCCGGCCGGCGCCTCGCGCAACATCCACCTGTTCTATTTCCGCCATCCAGACGTCATCAGCTGCGGCCTGCTGGACGACGACCTCAGCGAGATCAACCAAAGCTACGGATTGGAAATGCGCCTGCGCGTGCACGATGACGATGGCTGGCGCGTGCTGGCCGGCGGCAACGACGTCGTCCAGTTCGCCAACCTCTACCTGGGTGACAAGGCGCGGCACGGCTCGGGCGCCAACACCACTTACCATCTCGAGGTCGAGAGCAACGGCCAGAACGTGGGCGCGATCCGGCCCTACTTGCTGGCCTGCACCAGCGGCAGCGGGCACAGCAAGGGCGAACTGTTTCGGAAAGGCTTGGGCACGAGCTTCTGACCGGGTGCGCGAGGGCCGGGATCAGGCATCGAAGAATGCCGCGAGATCCTTCAATGCGGCTCGGCCGCGTTCTTTCTTCTGCACGGACTCCAGCTCCGGGTCGGCGCCGTCGCGCTGTAGATCACCTGCGGGAAGTTCGTCGATGAAGCGGCTCGGCAACAGGTGCTGCGCCTCGCCCCATCTTTTTGCTTCCGCGCAATGGGAAATGGTCAGGCGTTCCTTGGCGCGGGTGATGCCGACGTAGAACAGTCGGCGTTCTTCTTCCAGGCTGCCCTCGTCGATGCTGTGCTCGTGCGGCAAGTTGCCGTCTTCGCAACCGATGATGAAGACCGCTCGGAATTCCAGGCCCTTGGCGCCGTGCAAACTCATCAGCCGGACTTCGTTGCCGGCTTCGCCGCGGTCGGCGTGCGTCAGCAGGGCCAGCTGCGCGGCGAGTTCGCCGGGACCGCCGCCCTTGGCTGCTTCGAACCACAGCGCGAGTTCATCCAGGTTTTCGCGACGCTTGGCGAAGGTCGCCTCGTCCTTGCAATGCGCGCGTATCGCCGCCAGCAAGCCCGATTGCTCGACCAGCTGCCGCGTGAGTTCGGCCGGCGTGGCGCGTTCCGACAAGTCGCGCAGGCGATGGATGATCCGGGTGAATTCATCAAGGCCCGCGGCCGCGCGCGGCGTGAGTTGTTTCAGTAAGGCAATTTCTTCAGCGGCGCGCGACAGCGAATACCCGGCCTGCTGCGCCATCTGCGCCAGCTTGGCCAACGTGGTGCCGCCGACTTCGCGCTTGGGCGATCCGATCGCGCGCAGGAAGGCGGCGTCATCGTCCGGGTTGGCCAGCACACGCAGCCACGACAGGGCGTCCTTTACTTCGCCGCGGTCCAGGAAGGCCGTGCCGCCGCTCAGGTGATACGGAATGCGCAGCAGCTGCAGCGCCTTTTCCAGCGGACGCGACTGGTGGTTGCCGCGGAACAGGATGGCGAACTCGCTCCACGGGATTTCCTTGGCCTGCTTGAGGTAGGAAATCTCCGCGGCAACGCGCTCGGCCTCGTGCTCGTTGTTCTTGCAGGCCCAGATGCGCACGCTTTCGCCGTCGCCGTGCTGGCTCCAGAGTTGCTTGAGGTGCACGTGCGGGTTTTTCGCGATCAGTGTGTTCGCGCAACGCAGGATGCGGCCCGAGCATCGATAATTCTGCTCGAGCTTCACGACTTTCAGTTGCGGATAATCCAGCGCCAACTGATCGAGGTTTTCCGGATTGGCGCCGCGCCAGGCATAGATGCTCTGGTCGTCGTCGCCGACGCAGGTCAGGTGGCCGCGCGGGCCGGCCAGTTGTTTCAGCAAGCGGTATTGGGCGCCATTGGTGTCCTGGCACTCGTCCACCAGCAGGTAACGGATGCGTTCGCGCCAGGCCGGCGCGAGCTCGGGATCTTCTTCCAGCAAGCTCAACGGCAGGCGGATCAGATCGTCGAAGTCCACGGCGTTGAAGGCTTGCAGGCGGTCCTGGTAGCGCTTGTATAAAACGGCCGCTTCACTCTCGCGCGCACTGCGGGCGGCGGCCGCCGCCTGTTCCGGCGACAGGCCTTCGTTCTTCACCCGCGACACCAGGCCACGCAAGGATTCCAGCGCATCCTTCTTC